>Ga0207667_10000714_pt1 | contig 43098 bp, 30 predicted proteins | sample KBSCornC52_FD_184301 | JGI IMG/M metagenome (GOLD analysis project Ga0207667, IMG submission 184301) | Corn rhizosphere microbial communities from Kellogg Biological Station, Michigan, USA - KBS Corn C5-2 (SPAdes) (version 2) | ecosystem: Host-associated > Plants > Roots > Rhizosphere > Soil ... | reverse complement strand
GTCTCCGCCCTCGGCCTCGGCTGCATGGGCATGAGCGCGTTCTACGGCCAGCACGACGACGCCGAATCGATCGCCACCATCCACCACGCACTGGACCGCGGCCTCAACCTGCTCGACACCGCCGACATGTACGGCCCGCACACCAACGAGGTGCTGGTAGGCAAGGCGATCAAGGGCCGCCGCCAGCAGGCCTTCGTCGCCACCAAGTTCGGCATCGTGCGCGACCCGGACGACCCGCAGGCGCGCGGCGTCAACGGCCGCCCGGAGTACGTGCGCGCGGCCTGCGACGCCAGCCTGCAGCGGCTCGGCATCGATACCATCGACCTGTACTACCAGCATCGCGTCGACCCGGGCGTGCCGATCGAGGAGACCGTCGGTGCGATGGCCGAACTGGTTGCCGCCGGCAAGGTGCGCTACCTCGGCCTGAGCGAGGCCTCCGGCGCCACGCTGGAACGTGCGTACAAGGTGCACCCGATCGCCGCGTTGCAAAGCGAGTTCTCGCTGTGGACGCGCGACCCGCAAACGAACGGCATGCTCGCCACCTGCCGCAAACTCGGCGTCAGCCTGGTCGCCTATTCGCCGCTGGGCCGCGGCTTCCTCACCGGCGCGATCCGCTCGCCGGACGATTTCGACGCCGACGACTACCGCCGCGGCAGCCCGCGTTTCATGGGCGACAACTTCACCCGCAACCTGCAACTGGTCGAACAGGTGAAAACGCTGGCCGCCGACAAGGGCTGCTCGCCCGCGCAGCTGGCGCTGGCCTGGGTGCTGGCGCAGGACGAGGACGTGCTGGCCATCCCCGGCACACGCAAACGCAGCCGGCTGGACGAAAACCTCGGTGCGCTCGACGTGCGGCTGAGCGCCGCCGAACTCGCGGCGATCGACGCGGTGTTTCCTCCCGACGCCGCCGCCGGCAATCGCTACGCCGACGCGATGATGCACATGGTGAACATGTAACGCCGTGCACCCTCCCCTGCTGTGCAGGGGAGGGTTGGGGTGGGGTGCTTTTGACTTTGCGGCAACTCGGAGCAACCCCCTCCCAACCTCCCCCTGCACGCAGGGGGAGGAGCTAAGGGCCGAAGCGGAAGAACAGCTAAACTGCGCGGCATGAGCACCCCCGAACACTCCCCGCTCGGCAAGGACACCGTCTACGCCGACCGCTACGATCCACGCCTGCTGTTTCCGATCCCGCGCGCGGACAAGCGCGCCGAGATCGGCGTGGCCGAAACGCTGCCGTTCCATGGCGTGGACATCTGGAACGCCTACGAGCTGTCGTGGCTCGACCTGCGCGGCAAGCCGCAGGTGGCGCTGGCCGAGTTCCATGTGCCGGCGTCCTCGCCGCACATCATCGAATCGAAGTCGTTCAAGCTGTACCTCAACGGCTTCGCGCAGGAGCGCATCGCGGACGCCGCGACGCTGTCCGCCACCCTGATGCACGACCTGTCCGCGGCGGCCGGCGCGGTGATCAACGTGCAATTGCGCGACGCATGCGCCGCTGCGCTTCCCGTCATCGACCTGGATGGACGCCTGCTCGACGACCAGGACATCGCCATCGACCACTACGGCCCGCCGAACGCCGATTTCCTGCAGGCCGACATCGCCGCCACGCCGGTGGCGGAAACCCTGGTCTCGCACCTGCTGCGCTCGAACTGCCCGGTCACCGGACAACCCGACTGGGGCAGCGTGCAGATCGCCTACCATGGCGCGCCGATCGACCACGCCGGCCTGTTGCGCTACCTGATCTCGTTCCGCACCCACAACGAATTCCACGAGCAATGCGTGGAACGCATCTTCGTCGACCTGACGCAGCGCTGCGCGCCGCGTCAGCTCAGCGTATACGCGCGCTACACCCGCCGCGGCGGGCTGGACATCAACCCGTTCCGCAGCAGCACGCCGGCCACGCCCGACAATCCGCGCACGGTTCGGCAGTAGCGCCACGCGTCGTCGCCGCGTGAAAGTCCGGACCCGGCGATTTCCGCCGGTAATCGGCGCTTCAGATCGGTGGCGCTAGCCTCGATGTCCTGACCCACGGCCAAGGAGCGGCCTGCCACGTCATCGACACCGGAGTTCCCATGACACGATCCATGCGTTTCACCGTGCTGTACAGCGCCACCGTGGCCGGCCTGCTGCTGCTCGGCGGCTGCGGCAAGAACGAACCGGCGCCGGCCGGTACGCCGGCCCCGGCCAGCACCGCACCGGCGTCAGCGACGACGGCGCCCGCACCTGCCGGCACAGCGGCAGCGTTGCCGCCTGCCGGCGCAGCCCCGGCCGGTACGGCCAGCGTGGCGAGCGCCGCCTCGGTGGCAGCACCGGCCGCCACACCCGCGCCGCTCACGGTAGCCAAGCTGACCCTGGGCAGCGCGGTGAACGCCGAGCACCAGGTAACCCGCGCCAGCAACAGCTTCGCCACCAATGACAAGACCATCTACGCCAGCGTCGCCACCGAAGGCAGCAGCGGCGGCGCCACGCTCAATGCGAAATGGAGCTATCTGGAGGGCCAGGGCCAGCTGGTCAGCAGCATCAGCCAGTCGATCGCCACCGACGGCCCCGCCGTCACCACGTTCAAGGTGCAGAACCCCGACCTGTGGCCGGAAGGCAAGTACAAGGTCGAGATCTCGCTCGACGGCAAGCCGGTGGCGAAGCAGGATTTCGCGATCAGGAAGAGCTGACTTCGCTCGATCCGGCATGCATGCAAAAAGGCGCCTGGCAGGCGCCTTTTTGCATGGTTCAGCGCCCGTCCAGCGCCTTGCGCCCGATCGCCGGATCGTCGGTGAAGAACGCGTCGATGCCGGTGGCGAGGTAGCGGCGGATCTCGGCGATGGCACCGGCTTGGTTGACGTGGCGCGGGTCGGCGCCCTGCCACAGGTCGGGCGGCAGGAAATGGTTCTCGGGACGGAAGGTGTACGGGTGCACCTCGAGGCCGGCAGCATGCGCGTCGTGCACCAGGCTGGTGGGCGCGCCGAGCGTGCGGTTGGACGCCAGCGGGATGATCGCGCGGATGTTCGGCCCGATCGCATCCGCATAACCGGCGATCCCGCGCAGCCCGGCCGGCGTCATCATCTGCGCATAGGTCAGCTTGCCGCCTGCAGCAGCCACGTCGTACGGCTGCTCCACCGCGTCGCCGAGCAGCTGCAGCAGGCGGATATGGCCGTGCATGCCGTCGGCGAGCTTGCCGCGCAGGTATTTCAGGTTGCCGACCTCGAACGACTGGATCTCCACCGGCGCCGTGCGGGTGTGGTCATGCGCGGCCAGCGCGGCAAGCAGCCTGTTCTCCAGCGGCAGACCGATGCCCCGGAAATACGTGCCGTGCTTGATTTCCGGGATGATCCCGATCACGTGCCCGCGTGCCTTCGATTCGGCGGCGACGAGGTCGATGACCTCGTCCAGCGTGGCGATCTGGAACTGGCCGTCGTACCGCGTGCTGCGCAGCTTCGGCAGCCGCTCGCGTGCGCGCAGTGTCTTCAGCTCGGCCAGGCTGAAGTCCTCGCTGAACCAGCCGGTTACTTGCCTGCCATCGATCAGCTTGCCGGTCCTGCGCGCGGCGAACTCGGGATGGTCGGCCACGTCGGTGGTGCTGCCGATTTCGTTCTCGTGGCGCGCCACCAGCACGCCATCCTTCGTCATCACCAGGTCCGGCTCGACGAAGTCGGCGCCGTCGGCGATCGCCTTCGCATACGAAGCCAGCGTGTGCTCCGGGCGCAGCGCGCTGGCGCCGCGATGGCCGATCACCAGCACCCTGGCGGCAAGCGGTTTCTCGGCGGCAGCGGTGGCAGGCGTGGGCATTCCACGAAGCATAAAGGAACGTGGCGGACGCGCAGCGACGCCCTGGCGCATAACGCCATGGGACATGCAGATGCCACAGGAAAATGGTGCGCCCGGCGGGATTCGAACCCACGACCTGCCTTCGGAGGGCAGTCTCCGAGTTCCATTTTATAAAATTTAGATTGACGTAAAATTGTCTTATCGTGCATCAAATCTTTGTTTCTACAATGAATTAAATATCAGCAAATCTATGTATTTGCACGATTAGTATCGATAAACATCACTTGACGACATGTACATCTTGCGAAATTATTGGCACATGCACCACCCTCAGAGTGAGTAATGGCCGGTCGGAGACAGGGGAAAGAAACCACGCCAATGAACATGGTTCAGGCATTCAAGCCTGCCACCTTCCTGATGGGCTTGGAAACACCTCTACCATCTTGGGAGCCGGCGCTCGCCAAGGCCCTCGACAAAATCCTGTCATGCCCTCCGGCCGGCGTCAGCGCTTTCCGCCGCACCGCTGCCTATGCGGCTGAGTATGGCCAGAGACTGAAAGATGAATCCGTCGGCGCCGTCTCGGTAAAGACCGAGGGTCGCTTTGAGAGCCACCCCCTTCCCGTAACGATCCTAAACAACCGGCCCAATGGCTCAGACGGCTGCTTAGATGCCACTCTGCTTTGGCTGCTTCTGGAGATGCACCTGTGGGGCATCCATGCCGATTCAGTCAAGTCCTTGGCAAGCTCAATCCGAGGACTAACTGCAGCATCCTCTCAAAAGAAGCTTCCCGGGACGATTGGGGAATGCGATGGCTTGGTCCATCTGATACGAAAGCTGCAAACACTTAAGTCGTCACCGGTGATTCCAGGCAAGGTGACTGGCCACAGAGATTTTGACACCCTGTGGAAAAACAGCCTGGAGGCCATCTGCCACAGCCTGCTGCAGCAATCCACGGTAGATACCGAACCGGATGAAGAAGCCAGCGGCGGACACCTCCTCGGGGATCCACTTGTCGAGCCAGCGAGCCCTGCCTCAACGGAAGCGGCAGAGGACCCGGAAGAGGGTCCTTTTCATTCCATGGCTGCCATCGCGCCGGACAAGACGCCCCCCAGTGCATGGGGACGACTTGCGGAAGCCTCTGGAAAGGAACTCTACCGGCGGTCTAGCCCGGATCTTTTGCGTGACCCGGAAACCGTGGCACCAAGCGCGCTCCTGGCCAGGGAATGGCGCAACGCGTTGGTGCTGGTACAACAAGGATGGAAAGCATCGAACGCAACCATCGCGGAGGCCGGCCTGCTTCGTCTTCTGGCCATCGAAACGGGCTTGGTCGAACGCGAAGCGATCTCGGCAGCCTTTGGCAACCGGAGCACCGAAGGTGGGATAGCCGTCATCGACCTCCATGCCCGCGCACTGCGGCGGCCAGAGCGTCGCCCTCAGTATGCTTTTACACCAAAGCCAGGCGATCCAGCATGGCTCGCGACAGGTGGGGACATTCTCTTCCCGCTATCCCGCGGGGCAGTGGCGGCCGCCATTCAAGTACGCCGGTTGCGCAGACGGAATATCGCCATACAGCCCACTTCGCTTCTGGTCGCTTCCACCTCAGGACAGAGCAGCCTACGAAAGGCGTTGAATGGTGGCGACTCAGCGCCCGCACCAGCAAGTGCCTGCAGGCTCCGGTTGGCAGCAACACTTGCCGAAAATCTTGGCCCGGATGCCGCGCAAGACGCGTTCGGCGACACGTTTGGAATGGCTTCGTCCCCGACCTTCTACAGCACTTTCCAAGCGTCTGACATCGCGAGATGCATCACACAGGCGAATCACGCTTTCACCAAACAGGACACCCCATCTCCCCGGTGCATCCAAGCATGTGACCACCATATTGGTTCTCGCGCACGACCAATAACGCAACCTTACTCAGACGCATGGGACATGCTCGGGGTTTCGACGACCCCACATCGGGGGCGCCCTGCCCGGAAAGACATTTTCGAATCCTTGCGTCGCAAGCGCGATGCACTGGCAGTCCACCTCTTGCTGGCCATTGGCCACCGGCCCAACCCGTTTCTGGCAGACATCCGATTGCCGGACTTCATTCCAAGGGCGGCGCTGGTTGTCCTTTTCGACAAACGGGTAGATCCAGCGCATGCCACCCGCATTGCATGCACGGGCTGGCGATTTGTTGGTGCGCTGGAAAATTACGTCATCGAACTCCGTCGCATCGCCCGCGACCCGGATCTAGGGCAAGCACAAAAGCTCGCAAGATCAATCCTGCGGGGCGAAGCCTCTATCTTCTCCATCCCTACCGCGGCGGGAAGGCTGGAGGATCTTGGTGTAATGGAGTTGATGGCGATGCTGCCGCAACCGTGGGCATCCAAACCAAACCTTCATCGCCATGGCCTGTGCCAAGCATTGATCGAGCGCGGAGTCGACCCGGAACTCAGATACTTCCAACTTGGGTGGCTGGCATGCGATGTACATGCGACCTCCGACGCCGCGCCCTATCCACCGGTGAATCTAGGGATTGAGCTTGCCGGCATCATTGACTCGTGGCTGCAGGAAGTCGGCTGGCTGGGTGGAAACCATCCCATCCATCCAGAATCCATCCTGATGTCCGGAAAGCTCAGGGACTGGGGTGTGGAGCGGAAGTTGCTGCAAACGGAAGTCGAAAACAGAGTCCGGGCCTTGAGGGCTGAACTGGCCGAGAAACGGCATACCGAGACGCCCAAGGTACTTGCCGAACTGGGCAAGCAGGTTGCCAAACTGCTCCCCGAATGGCAGCTCGCCAAGGAGAAAGGGCGGCCGGTTCTCGTCGCCCCCACGATATCCGCCGAAGGCGGCGACCTGCCTGTGATTGGCGAAGCGACTGTTCGTGCAATTTTGGCCCCCTTCGGCGATTTCGGCGCGATGCAGGAATATATCGCACGCCGTGAGCTTGCCAGCCTGTTGACCAAAGCAGTGAAGGCAAAGAAATGCCGCGCCTACATCCCCGCCGTGCAGGTGCTGTCGACTTCGCGTATTTCGAGTCCTTTCATCCGCAACCTCGGTTGCGCCGTGGAACAGTCTTGCCTCTTGCGGGCAAGGATCCTGGAATGCGCAAAACAACTCGAAGATCTCGAGGAAACAGAGAAAGCCACGCAACTGGCGGTGTTGACGATCTGGTCGATCGCCGCCAACACACCCTATCGCGACCTGGAACGCGCCAGCAGTCTGGTCAACAGGCTCACCGAGCGCGCACATGCCAAAAATGAGGACTGGTTGCTGCGTGTGCCATCGTCCAATGGCCACGCCATCCTGTCCGGGGAGTCGGCAATCCTGCTGCAGCGATTGATGGGCACCGAAGGCTGGGAGTTGGCCGTCAAGAATGTCACAGCCGGCGGCCCATCATTACTGGGCAAGTTCGTAAAAACGAAGTTGCCTGAGCTTTGCCCTGAAGACCTGTCTGCCACAGAAGCCGCCAATCAGATGTGCAGCGCCTTGGTGACGGCCGGGACGATCGAACTGGAAGGCCCGTCCAGGCTGATCATGGATCTGCTCGTGATTCCAGCAACCACGCCTGCGACGAGGGCCGCATCGATGGCCGATCGAGTTACCGTGGCCGGAGAAAACATAAACACGGGAGGCGTGGATCCAACAGAGGAGCAGGAAGCGGCTGCCGAAAACCATCGCCCCAATCCTTCCCATCGCCCCATGCGGCGCATTGATGATTTGATGCGCATGTTTAATCCCGATTACAACGACGATATCGGTGGAAAACCGGCCTTGCCCGCCGAACACCGCGTGCGCCAACTGCTGCCCTTGGTCAATGAACGCCTGGAAAAGCTGGGCGGACTACCTACGTTGTGCCTGCTGGCCTTGGAGTACGTTCAGCACTTGATGACCCGGGGCGGCCCCCGCACCACGGCAGGAATGAAGATCAGCACGATCTACAAGATCTACCACCATATATCGCCTGCATTGCGCGCCGTGTCCCCAGAGCAAGACATGGAACTCCTGACAGAAGAAGAACTGACAGGCATCCTGATGGCATCGTTTGCCATGGCACGCCGCAGGTCGAGCGCGGATGCTCTCGCCTCCATCCGGTCTTTCATCGAATTCTCGGCACTACGCTACGACATCGCGATTCCCGACTGGAATCTATTGGGTATCCAGGCCGGTGAACGCATCCTTGGCAAGGATCCAGCCCTTGTTTCAGACGATGAAGCTGAACGCGTCATCAGCGAGCTCCAGGAGAATGTTGAGGCGCTATCTGGTGGCAACCACGATCCGCAGGAGCGCAGGTGCCGTGAACTGCAGTTCATTGGGGCTCTGATCATGGAGTCCTCCGCAGCTCGCCCAAGGTCGATCCATGGTCTGACACTCGCGGACATTCATATGTATGGCGACGTCCACTTCATCCACCTGCGCACCCGCGGGCGATACGCCTCGATCAAGACAACCACATCGGCAGGCTTCATCCGTCTTGAGGGCGAAATCTGGCACAAGCGTTCCGGATGGGTTGCCCGATGGCTAGAAGCACAGCAAAGCGCCTTTAGCCTGGACGCATGGAGTGAGGTTCCGTTGTTCCAGATGCCAGGCCAGCCCTTGGGAATCCGTTACCCAATCAGGAATATCTTCGATCGGATAGGAGAGCTTGCCCGATGGTCCACACAGCAACCGCATGGGCGAGCCTATTGGTTCAGGAAGCGACGCGTTGCGTGTCGTCATCGAGCCGTTGCGCGCCCTGATGCCCGGGCCCGCGATGTTGGCCGTGCGATGAAAGCGAACGGCCATGTACTGCTCGTTACTCCTCTCGGACATTACGTAGGCGAGTTGATGGCAATCGCACCGCCACACCTCAGCAACGAAACAACTACAAGATCGGTTGCAAGCAATCTTTCCGGCTTGAACCCAAGTCTCCTGGATCAGCGCTGGCGCAGCAAAGCTGAAAATGGCGCCAGCCTCAAATCCGTCTCGTGCGAAGCGCGGATGGCCTCAATACTTGCGTTGCCAATACCAAGGTGGAATGCCCCGCCATTATCTGAGCCGCCTGCTTACCAACCATTCCGTGATCAATTGAGCTGGAAGTCCATCGGCGACGTCATGTCACAACTGGCTGAGAGCCTTCCGCCCGAGACCATCGGCAAAAAGCTCGGTATAGAGGTGCACCAGATTGAGGCCATCAAAGCCAGGTGCGGAGAGCTCGGGCGTAGAACGGGATTGGAACTCGGCACAGACACCAGCCAACTCCACAGGCCACGCTCAACCCGGTTCGCGGCACAGATGGAAAAACTTCTTGTTGCCGAAGACGACCGCTTGTCAGGTGTTGCGGATGAGTGGGTCCGTTACGCACACGCATGTCGCCCAGAGGATCGCTGCGCGCTCTACAACGAAGCCCACATATCGACCTTGCGCGGCCTGATGGCGGAATGCGGTCTCTCCCTGGAGGAACAAGCTGGCAAGGGAGGGTTGCAGCTTTTTAAGCCAAAGGGCGATGATCGTGGTGCTCACTATGGTGTCTGGTCGACCCTAAAATGGACGCTGACGGTGGCTTGGGTCGCCACCCTCAATATCGAAGATTGATGGGTGAGGACCTCGTCCAAATCAAGAATGGATGACAAGCATCGATTAGCCACCATCCAAATCCCCGAAACACCCCCAGTTAAACAGGGGGAATCGAGCCCAAGAAGAAGCGAATTGTCATCTATATATATGTCGGCCGAGGTTTAGTGGTCGACATATGTCGCCCGCTCGGCATAGGAACCGAGCACGATGACTTCACGCCAAGCGCCGAAACCCACTGTTCGCAAAGCTCCAGAATTTGCGGCCAGGTACCTCTTGAACTATCCCGCACCAAAAGTCAGAAACGATGAACAAGCCAACCTGATCGAGGATCCAGATGCACTGGCAGCCGTCGAAGAGCTTGGCTGCGCTCTGAACAATTTACTCAAACCCATCGGATATGTGGGGAACATCCTCGCATGCCCCGGCAAGTACATGCTCGAGGTGTACATCGATCCCTCCAAATGCGGCCATATCGAAAAGCCCGAAGCGTATGTTTCATCGTTGATTCAAAAGTTGAGCCAGAACTGTAAAGCCCTCGATCAAAATGCCCATAATCCAAAACCGAAGTCGGCGGCCGAACTAGGAGTCCGCGACAACGAATTAAAATTCATTGGCATCCTTGCAAAAGCAAAGGAGGCAGTGGATTCCGTCACCATCACGCAGATCGACAGTAACTTCGTAGCCATAATCCGATCACCTAGCATGGATGCGATCGACGCCCTGCCGAGAAATAAAACGGCGCATCAAGGCATTGACGGGAGAGTGACGGGCTTGGGCATCGGCGATGAGCGCGGGACGAGGATAGAAATAAACCAAAAACTGATGGTGTTCGTTCCCGGCCTTTCCATGGACGATGCGTTTTCACGTCTTCGCGCTGAACGCCACCTGCGCGGAACCATGCGAAGAGACGGAATCCTCTTAATGGAAACATGGGAATTCCATGACGGAGGGTCGGGCACAGGTGTTACTGAAGATCTCTGGGGGACTCTGGCGCATTGATATAGCGGCGTATGTCGATGTGACAAATCCCGTGACATGCGGCCGCGAAGAGACGATATCGCTTGCCCAGGTTTGCTATGAACTTAGGGCTTCCGTCTTTTTCCGCCGCGTCCTGCGCACACCGTTGAATTTGATCAACTGTGATGGGGTCGCCGGCACACTGATCAGCTTCGAATCCAACGGCCACAACCGGCCAAGAGCGGGCGTTGACGAACGGCGGCTTTTAGGCCTCTCCGCGATATTGGATCGCTTGCGTCTGGTTTCGTCCGCAATGCGGCAAGCTCCCGAAGCAAAAGTACGGGTTCTTCTTCCATACCTCCGCGGCAACGTATGTCCCCTTGACCCTCAGCGCATCACTCAGATGGCCAAGCCGAAGCTGGGACGCGAGGGAGCCGACGTCGAGCACTACCTGAGGTGAGTGGTCGGTCGAATCTGGCGCGGCTACGCGGGAGCGCAGATTGGCAAGATCATCCATGAGGTGGGTTCCTGATCACTAAGGAGTAAAATCGTCCGCTATTTCCTGCCCACGATCATCGAGTTCCTCGTAGCCGCGCGGCGCTTGTACGGGCTCAAGATCGAGCTCCACTGGGGCGGCGCTGGCCTCCAACAAGAAGCTCGGCGTTGCTTCCAGGCTCTCGAATGGCTTATCGAAGGCAGTGGCTTGGCGAGGGTCGAAGTTCAATCCCCGCCCGAGCAGTGCCTGAGCGAAAACCTCAATAAAGTGGTGCGCTGCTGGATGCAGGATCCTGGCTCCGGCCCCATGAAGCATCGCCGCAATGGGGGTGGGCAGGCAAAGTGCGTCACCGACGATAGTGGATTTGGATTGGTTGCGCCTGAGCGCATAAAGAAGCACTTCGTGTCCGGGGATGTGTCGCATCCGAGCCAATTGAGCGGGGTCGATCGCGTCGTAACGTCCCGTCTCGAGGACTAATTTCTTCGCCTCAAAGTACTTAGTACCGACGACCGTGCCCCCCTGCGCAGCACGCAGGGTGACTTTTATCGCAATGTCGCCATTGGCTGTTTCGAATCGCCCTGACGCTTTGAACGCCTTCCATGCACAGCGAAACGGTCGCTCCTTCCATTGCACCTCTTCCGAGGTACCTAGGGCTTGGAGCACCTTGTGTGTGATGGTGTTTTCCTGCCAGCCTCCTGACACCCTTCCCATGACGCAGTCTGTGATCGCATCGCGGACTGCGTCTTGCATGGCGCGACCCCATTCTCGTTGGCTCCATTCGACCATGGTGGGTCCTTGGTGTTTGCGTCATATACAGGCGGCCGCGCTTGCGCCGATCGCTGCATGCGCAGTTCGACGACGGCGTTGCTGCCATCTTAGAGAGGGTATCGTCCACCGGGGGTGTTGACTTGAGTGCTCTTCGACGAGTAGCGCAAAGTTTTTTGACCTGCACACAGTTGATGGCGACCAGTTCATTGACTCGACTCTTAGAGCTTAAGCGCGAGTATGTTCCCGAGCCTGAGCTTCGTCCCCATTCGCGAGATCGCGGGTACGACTTCGGGATGTTGTTTGAACATCATGACCACTGAAACACCCCGCGCGATTGCGCGCCCCTGGTGCTCGCGCGGCCGGTCAAAAATCTTCCTCAATCTGTTTGACCGTGAGAATACGGCTCGACAATCGGCTAATGGTAGCGTCATCGAACTTTCGCTTGGCGTGGCGAATGTGCTCGATCAGCTCGTCCCTTTCATGTTCGTCGCTAATGATGAGATAGCGAATGTCCCCGGGCTCGAACTCGAGCCTCATTTCACCGATGCGACTATTGAACTCCGCCTTCTTCTCGTCGGTATTGATCTCATCTAGTGGTACATAAGCCCGAAAGGACGACTCCCATGCGGGTACATAGCGCCACTCGCGCTCATCGGCGAAGCGGTAGTTGGGTGTAACGATGCCATCTTTGCGAATCAAATCACCTTCGTAGTTCTTGATGACACGATAGATGTCGAGCAGGTCGTGGTAGAGCCTGGCCATGTCGAGATGATCGTCGAGGTCGTCTATCTTCTGCACATGGTCAAAGAACTTCTTCATGGAACGGATAGTTGTATCGGCTAGATGGCTCTTTCGGTTCCAATACGAGACCGGGTTTAGCTGCTGCCTGACCGCCCATTCCTTGCTGAGTCCAATGCCGTATTTGCCATAGGTCCCGATGTGATCTGCAGCCTCGGACAAACGTAGGTCGCAGAATGAGACCATGGGAGCGGCGAAACCAACCTTCTCATGCTCGCCAACGATGCGTTCGCGTGCATACGAGATTCGAAAGTTGTCTTCGAGTATCCCCCACAGCGCGTGTTTCTCCTGCGTGTAGTGGAACAGCGCATTCGGGTACCGTCCTGCCATGATTAATCTGTCCGTTTTGTCCTGGATCCACCGAGCGCGAAGCGCAGGCCAGCGGTGTTCCAGCGTCCCGACTGATATCGGCCGGCGTACGGCCGTCTTAAGTTGGTCGCTGCCGCGCACCTCCTTGGTCGCGGCGTGAGAGGGTGGTCTTCTGATCCTTCGGTATTTTTTGCGATGGCGCTCTTTCTGGCTTTGGAGGCGGACCGCTTGAGGCCTTCCTCCGGCGCAGCCGCGCCCGGTGTTATGGGCGGCCTGCTTTTCGGCAAAGATAAGCATCACCCGCAGCGCCTCGTGCTGTCGGTCTTGCGTCATGGCCTTTAGGCATGACGGATGTCTCCCTGGTCGGCGCCCTGCCCTGGCGCACTATCTACCCACGATAAAGGATGTTAATCGCCCTGCCCTGTGTCCACTTCTAGCAGCTCACGATCACGGGCATCGGAAGCGACCGAGAATTATGTCCGATGCCTTGGAGTGGCATCAAATAACAGGATCAAAGGTCGCGTACTGTCCGGTAAATGTAACCTCACCGCCCCTCAACACGTATTTGCCTGCGCCTCTCGTCGAGGCAAAAGCGCAAATTTACGCATTTCCGCAACTTCTTTCTCAGTCTGCGCGCAGGAAATGACAAATACAATTCGTTGTTTGCGGAGCAGCTCTCACTAGCATGGAGGCATACTTTCAAGAACTTGAAGGCAGCTCGCCATGCCATCGTAGTGTCAGTTTTCCCTGACAAGCATCGACGGCATAGGCTGTATGCCACAGGGGATTACCGGAAGCGCAGACTCATTGCCCACGCTAAAGCACTCTGCGAGTAAACGCTGCGAAATCTTTTCGGATCGTTTTACCGCCGGACTACATGAAACTGTGATGGACCATCCAGTTTTGACGCCTTGCGCGGGTTGACACTCGCCGCGACCGTCAGGGCTTGGGGCGGTCGCACACCAAGATGTTCTCGTCCGTCATCGTCGCCATCGCGCGGGCGGTGACCACTCCACGGCAGGAGACGGTATGAACACGCAGTCCGCAGGAAAGTGGCTGTTGGCGCTTCTGGTCATGTTCTTCTCCGCCGTTACGCACGCGGAAACCTACTATCTCGATTCCAACTATGACGACGCGCGGCCACACTACCGCACGATGCAAGAAGCCTGCGTCACCGGAGAGCTGGAGTCGCGCATCGATGGCTATCGCGCCTCTGAAACCAACCCCAATGTGCGCTATCGCCTGGTGTCGGAGAACATGGGCCCCGACGACGGTCTCGGTGAATTTCCCTGCCGGGCCGTGATCGAACGGACCTACGCCAGCATCTGGGTCTCAATCGAGACCGTGGACACTCTGGTCTACGGTCCGTTCGGCAGCAGCGACCCTTGCAATATCGCCGGCTACGGCGACCCGGATACCGGGCAGTGCGGCTCGCCGAAGTGCACCGCCGGTACTGCCAATTGTTGCGATGTATGCAGCAATGGCAGCAACCCGATCCACACAGCCAGCGGCAACAAGTACCAGCGGGAAACCGACTATGTCGGCACGGGTCTCTTCCCGCTGCACTTTGAACGCACCTACAGCAGCAATCGCACCGGCGCGAATCAGCCGGTACCGATGGGCACCGGCTGGTCGCATGCCTACCTAGGCCGTCTGGTGGCCTACCCCTCCAGTCCCGGCGGTGCGATCGACCGTGTGGTCGCCTATCGCGCCGACGGTCGCGTACTGGTCTTCGCCTTAAGCGGCAGCACCTGGCAGGCCACCCCGGATGTCCGGGAACGGCTTGTCGCGCAGACGAACGGCTGGCAACTCACGACTCCCGTGGATGAAGTCGAGACCTACGATGCGGAGGGCCGGTTGACCTCGATCGCCTCACGCGAAGGCTACGTGCAGGCCCTGAGTTATCTCGACAGCGGCAACCATCCCCGCGACCAAGTGCGCCGCGTGACCGACCCGCAGGGACACAGCCTGACCTTCACCTACGATGCCGCCGGACGCCTCAGCCAACTCACCGATGCCAACGGTCAGGTCATCGGCTACGGCTACGATGCCGCGAACAATCTCGCCACGGTCACCTATCCGACGGTGGGCAGCGGCACCGTAACGCGCACCTACCACTACAACGAGACCGGGCAGACGTCCGGGGCCAGCTTGCCGCACGCCTTGACCGGCATCGTCGACGAGAACAATGCACGCTACGCCAGCTGGGGCTATACCGCCAACGGGCGCGCCAACCTGAGCGTGCACGGCGCGTTCAGCGGCGGCACGGTCGATCGGACGGCCTTGCTGTTCAATAGCAACGGCACCACCACGGTGACCGATGCGCTGGGGCAGGCCCGCGTCTTCGGCTTCAGCGTCACTTATGGCGTGGCACGCCAGGCGAGCCTGGACAAATCGTGCAACTACTGCGGCAGACCGCCCCAGACGGAAACCTACGATGCCAACGGCTACCCGGCCACGGCGACTGATTTCAACGGCTATGCCACGCATTACACCTTCGATGCCCGTGGCCTAGAAGATCAACGCGTCGAGGCCGTTGGACAACCGGAGCAGCGCACGCTCGCCACCACGTGGAACAGCACGTTCCATATCCCCCAGACCAGCACGGTGGCTGACGCGCTTGGCGTGCTCAAGACAAAGACAGCATGGGTCTACAACACCCGCGGCCAGCCATTGGCGCGCTGCGAGATCGACCCGGCCCAGGCCAGCGGCTACACCTGTGCCGCCACGGGCACCCCGCCGGCGGGTGTCCGGCGCTGGACCTACAGCTACTGCGATGCCGTGGATGGCACCCAGTGTCCCTTGGTCGGCCTGTTGCTGAGCGTCGATGGCCCACGCACCGACGTCACTGATCTGACGCAGTACAGCTATTACCTCACTGCCGACACTTCCGGTTGCGGCACTGCCGGCGGTGCCTGTCACCAGGCCGGTGACCTGTATCAGATCACCGACGCGTTGGGCCATACCGCCACCGTGGTGGCCTACGACAGCAATGGCCGCGTCGTGCGCCAGCGTGATGCCAACGGCGTGCTCACCGATTTCACCTACCACCCGCGCGGCTGGCTGCTCAGCCGCACCGCGCGCGCCAATGCCAGCGGTACGCCGTCAGCGCAGGATGCGATGACCCAGGTCACCTACGATGGCGTCGGCGATGTCACCCAGATCGTCGACCCCGATGGCGTCACGATGAGCTACACCTACGATGCGGCCCATCGGCTGACCGACGTTACCGATGCGCTGGGCAACCGCATCCACTACACGCTGGACGCCATGGGCAACAAGACCAAGGCCGAAACCCTCGATGCCGGCAGCACGGTGCGTCGCACCGTGTCGCTCGGTTACAACGCGCTGAACGAGCTGCTCACGGTGACGGATGCCTTGAGCCAGACGGTGCTGAGCTACAACTACACCGATGGCTACGATGCCAACGGCAACCCGGTGCATTCGGTCGATGGTCTGGGTTTTCAGCGCCTGCAAAGCTATGACGGGCTGAACCGACTGGTCGGTATCACCGACAACTACAACGGCACCGACACGGCTACCCAGAACGCCTTGAGCGTGTTCGCCCGCGATGCGCTGGACCGGACGACCACCATTGGCGATCCGGACGGTCTCGACACCACCTATACCTTCGATGGCCTGAGCAACCGCACGGCGCAGCAAAGCCCGGATACCGGCCCGTCCTCCGTCACCTACGATGCCGCCGGCAACCTGCTTAGCCGTACCGATGCCCGCAGCATCGCCAGCGCCTACACTTACGACGCCCTCAACCGGATCGCCAGCGTCAGCTATCCCGACAGCACGCAGAACGTGGCCTATCACTACGACGACGCGGATAGCGTCACCGGCTGCAGCGGTTCGTACCCCGTGGGGCGGCTGACCCGAGTGGTCGAAAATGGTGGCGGCACGGTGTTCTGCTACGACCTTCGCGGCAACGTCACCCGCAAGCAGCAGACAACCTCGGCAGGCACGGATACCACGAGCTATGCCTACACCCTCGCCGATCGCCCGAGCGGGCTCACCTATCCAAGTGGTGGCGTGGTCGCCTATGTCCGCGACGTGGATGGGCGCATCCAGGGTGCAACCCTGACCCCACCTGGCGGAAGCACGGCAACAGCCGTCAGCGCAGTGACCTACCTGCCGTTCGGGCCGATCGCCAGCTACACCCTGGGCAATGGCCAGGCCGTGACCCGCAGCTACGACACCAACTACCGGCTTACCGACCTGACCAGCCCGGCCCTGGCCCTGCACTTTGCCCGCGACGCGATGGGCAATATCGTTGCTCTGGGCAACACGCCGGGCGCCAGCCCGGCGACGGAAACCTACGCCTACGATCCCCTGTACCGGCTCACCACCGTCACCGAGGCGGGCGGCGCGGTGCTGGAGAGTTATACCTACAACAAGACCGGCGACCGGCTGAGCAAGGCGGCGACCGGCCCGGTCACCGGCACCGGTACCTACAGCTACACCAGCGGCACCCACCAGTTGATCGGTATCGGCAGCGCCTCGCGGACGAACGACGCCAACGGCAACACCACCGGCAGCGTGATGGGCGGCGAAACCTTCGGCTTCGGCTACAGCGATCGCAACCGGATGACCCTGGTGCAGCGCAATGGCTCCACGGTAGGCACCTACACGTATAACGCTTTCGGGCAGCGCATCGGCAAGAGTGCGAGCTTCCCGCTGAGTGTCAGCCAACGTTACGGCTACGACGAAGGCAGCCGTCTGTTGGACGAGTACGGCACCAGCAATCGCGACTACGTATGGGTGAACGACCTGCCGGTGGCGGTGGTTGACCAGACCGTTAGTGGCGGCGTCACGACCAGCACGGTGAGCTATGTACATGCGGATGGGCTGGGGACGCCGCGTGCGGTGGCCGACAGCAGCGGTACGGTGACTTGGCAGTGGGTGTACCAAGGTAATCCGTTCGGAGAGCAGTCCCCGACGTCAAGCACGGGTTATGTATTCAACCTGCGGTACCCGGGTCAGTACCATGATGCGGAGTCGAAGACGAACTACAACTTGTTCCGAGCATACGAGTCAGCAACAGGGCGATATTTACAGAGTGACCCGATTGGGTTGGCTGGTGGCATCAGCACCTACATCTATGTCGGCGGAAACCCGCTGAACAATATAGACTCTCTCGGCCTTCGCTCACCAACTGCGGGTGAGATTGCCATGCTCACGCCTATTTTCAATAACACCGTGGATTTTTCGAAGGTCGATATTGAATCGGGTGCGGGAATGGATCCTCGGGCCTGGGGGCCAATAGCAACCAGTAATGCAGTCACATTGGGAAACACGATTCACTTTCCATCATCTGGCTATCAATCGGACTTCTCCGCAGCTGATTTGTCTGGTCAAGCGTGGCTTGCTCATGAGATGACACATATTTACCAATATCAAAATGAGCCCGCCTACAGCTGGGTCAAGGCTGCCAAGGAGGGCACGAGGTCGGATACATATCTGTACGGTTTAAAAGACCATGGCTGTTTCAGTGATTATCGTTATGAACAACAGGCTGCGATAGTGGCTGACTACTATATAGCGTTACAGCGCAGCTGGTCCCCCGGACTGGTAGATTTTGAGCGGTTATTGAACCCAGTCGGCCTAGGTATTAACCGTAGCTCGCCGTCAGGGATCTTGTTCTTGGGGGATAAATAGATGATTAAGGTATCAAGATTGTCTTTTCTGCTTGCTATTATCTTTGCCTTGTGTGGCTTTTCGTCAAGGTTCGACATAAAAGTCGTGCAACAAGGCCACGACTTGCCATCGTTTGAACTGAGTAAAGCAAGTTCGATTCACGACGGTGGTGGGATACAGGTCAATACATTTCTTGTGGTTCAAAGAAATGGCTCGGAGCAATGGGATTATAAGAACCCAGTATGGGCCTTTGAACTTGCCCCCGGTAGTACGAAGCCGCTTTCAAAAATAATTTATGGTCAAGTTCCTGCCGGATTTAATGAGACAACGAAAGCATTGGAGCTAATCCATGGCACTCATTATTTAGTGGTCGGTCTAAGTCCTGGCTCAAGCGGTTCGGCTGAATTCGTCGCTGAATGACTTACTGCGAACGCGAACATCGCGATCCGGCAATGCAAACTGTTTGTTCATGTCAGGATAGTTGTCGTTTGGTTCATGCGACTAGTCGCTTACTTTTCGGCGTAGTGTCGGCGGCGCTCCTATCCTAAGTGATCCCCAGGGCAACGCGATAAATAAAATGTCCTTACGTAATGCGCTCAAAGCGATAGTTATCATGGCTTCGTGCTCGATATCCGTCGTCGCTTGCGCATGGCCATTCAGCGATCCTATCAAAGACATTCGGGTGGTAGCGCAACTCATGTCGACTTGAAGGATCAGTCTCAGATTGAGTGGGTTGATAGTAGCCCGCGTCCCTCTAAGATGCCGGCCTCCGCCTCATGCAGGAAGCCGATGATCTGCTCTTCGGTAAACCGCCTCTTCACGTCCAATCTCCTTCGGATGGGGGATTGGACTCCAAACCATCGTGCTACTCAAAATCGGGGGGGACGTCGAGGGACAATTGCTCATAAGACCGGCGACCGGCTGAGCAAGACGGCGGCGGGTCTAACGACTGGAACGTACCTCTACACCAACGGCACGCATCGGCTCGCCAGCATCGGCGCCGCCTCGCGGACGAACGACGCCAACGGCAACACCACCGGCAGCGTGATGGGCGGCGAAACCTTCGGCTATAGCGATTGCAACCGGATCACCTTGGTGCAGCGCAATGGCGCCACGGTAGGCACCTACACGTACAACGCTTTCGGGCAGCGCGTCGGCAAGAGTGCGAGCTTCCCGCTGAGTGTCAGCCAGCGCTACGGCTACGACGCAAACAGCCGTCTGCTGGACGAGTACGGCACCAGCAATCGCGACTACGTATGGGTGAACGACCTGCCAGTGGCGGTGGTTGACGAGACCGTCAGTGGTGGCGTCACGACCAGCACGGTGAGCTATGTACATGTGGATGGGCTGGGGACGCCGAGGGCAGTGGCCGACGGTAGCGGTACCGTAATCTGGCAGTGGACATCGGCTCCACCACTGCCATCAAAACAATTCGACGAGAGGGTGGAGTAACGCACTCCAATCCTCTCCAAGGGTGTGCTGACCAAAAGGCCAGCACACCCTTGGCTAGTTACTTACCCAGGTATCGGCGTACAGCGGCGGCGGAAACTCCAACCGCCTGCACTGCCGCCCTCAGTTTGGACTCAGTGCAGCCGAACTCGTTGCACCAGTACTTCACCTCCCAGGCTTCATGCACATTTACCTTCGAGGCATCCTGCGGTCGGCGCTTGCTCAGATCATCAGACATATGCACCTCTCATAGTTAGGCTCTTTGCCAAGATGGCTTCAAGGCGCGAGCGGGTAGGAGCGTCGTCCTCACTTCTCTAAACAGTCTGTCGGGCAACGCCAGTACTTCATGTGGGCAAAGCCTGATGTCTAGACCAGCCCCTTGCTAACGGCATGATTGGTTGGGCAGCCGAGGCACTTCCGATAGGGCCCGTATCGCCCATCTCGCTCTCGCCCGAGCAGGCACCCGCACACATAACAACTGGCACCCTTCCCCTGCCTCCATCGCCAGAGCCGCAGGGCTTGGTACAGAGACAGAGCGAGGCTCACGCCGGCACCAGCCATAGCGACCTGGAGCGGCAAGTCAGGGAAAAGCGTTTGTCCTCCGAGCCGGCTGGGTAGGTCCAACAGGGCCGCCAGCAGCCAGGCGACGAGGCCACCCAGAGCAAGTGGCACGAGGGAAAAGACCATCATCCGCAAGCACATGCGATCGACGTAAGACATGGTGAAACCCGCCCCGTATTCAGTCAGCGCATGCTCTCACTCAACGCTCTCAAAACTTGAGACAGTCGTGCTTATCATCGTGCCACCAAACAGGGCCTCCACAATGAACGACCAAGCCTCCACGCCAGCTCCAAGCGGGTCTCACGACCCCAACCAGCACATCTACGACTTTCTGGACTACTACACGGACTTTGCTGAGCCACCAAAGTACGCGGTCCTCATCGACGGACCGTGGGGCGTGGGCAAGACGCACCTGGTCAAACAATATCTCCTAAAAAAGTTCGGAGGCCGAAAGAGAGAGCCTTACGTCTACGTCAGCTTGTTCGGCGTCAGGAGTGCCGCCGAGATTGACGATGCGCTCTACGCAAAACTACACCCACTTGCATCATCCAAAGGAGCGAAGCTGGTCGGTCGAGCAGTCAGTATCGCGTTAAAACACGGCGGCTACGATATAGGCAATTTCACCCTTCGAAGCCTGTTGAAGCGCAAGGTTGATCTCTACATTTTCGACGACGTTGAACGGGCCAGAATGGCCGCAAACGAGGTCTTAGGATATATCAACGCCTTTGTAGAGCAGGACGGAGCCAAAGCGATCATCATTGCTAATGAGCAAGAACTCAATAAGGATTCTTCGTATAAGACGCAAAAAGAAAAGCTAATAGGTCGAACCTTTCGCGTTCGCTCCGTCTTTCGAGACGCTTTACAATCCTTCATTTCGCGGCTATCTAACCCGGAGTTCTCTTCGCTGCTTTCTCGCTGCGTGGAGGACATTGAACAGATTTATTCATTGTCAGAACTGGATAATCTTCGCTTGTTACAACAGAGCATATGGGATTTCCAGAGGATCTACGAGTCTTTAAGCCATGAGCATCAGCAACACGACATGGCCATGGTTGCCGCTCTCCGGTTGTTCTTCCCGCTATCGTTCGAGTTCAGAGCCGGGCGCATAGACGCGTCGCAGTTGCGTAGTCGCCCGAATGGGCTCATAGCGGCCATGTATGACCAACTCAACAAGGAGAATCCCGAGGGTTGGGCGACCGAATTACGCGAAAGATATGCGGGAGTAGATGTACTAAGCGGGCTATTTAATAACGAAATCCTAGTCAACGTACTAGTCGATGGCTTCGTTCCAGCGGACAAGCTCCGAATTGCGTTGAATAGCAGCCCCTACTTTGAATCCAAGCAAGCAGAACCAAGCTGGCAGACAGTTTGGCACTTCTACGAGCGCCCCGACGATCTGTTCAAAACAGCCCTTGCTGATATGGAAGACAGGTTCGCACGCAGGGAGTACAACCTACACGGGGAGATCCTCCATGTGTTTAGCCTGCGGCTTTGGCTCGCTTCCGAGCAGTTGATCGCGGCCACTCGAGAGGAGGTTCGCCAACAATGCACGTCTTATGTAGACGATCTAAAAGCAAGCGCGCGGCTACCGCCCATGTCGACCCGATTCGAGTTGTGGGATATGCACGAAAGTTACGGTGGACTTGGCTACCACGAGAGTAAAAGTCAGGACTTCCAAGAGCTCGCGCGGTATATAAACAAGCAGCGCAACGACGTGTTCAAGGAGTCCCTGCCAACACAAGCAGGCGCTCTCTTAAAGCTTCTCGGCGACAACTATGAGCAGTTCGCCTCCCGAGTGGGCAACCCCCATGTCGAAGAAGGCGAGAACTTCTACAACACCCCTGTTCTGGCGGCGATGAATCCAGCTGTCTTTGTAGAAGCACTAGACAACTTACTCCCTCACCAGCAGCGGCGGGTCCTGCTCTCCCTCAGTGCGCGATACGCACACCGGAACGTCACACGCGACCTTCCCGGCGAGGTGGGTTGGCTGCGGTCGGTCAAACGGCTCTTGGAGGACGCCACCGGTCTGTCCGTGCTTGCTCAAAAGCGCCGGGCCAAGTTCGCCGAATGGTTCATCGATCCCATCCTCAAAGAGGTGGCATCCGAAGAAGCAACTGCGACATCGCAAGCTGATGATGAGAGCACGGAGGTCGGTGAGGTATGAACCGGCCACTCAATGATGTTGTGCGAGAGCGACGTAAGGAACTTCGCACACTCTACGAACGGGCATACAGCCTCTTCCTCGATAGGCTCGAAGTGGCTTCCACGCCGAAGAATTTTCCGCTGCCGTACGGGCTGGCCGAGGAAGTCATGCAAGCGAATTGGCCTCACATGCCATTTGTTGATCACATGATCGCAGGCGAGCTAACGGAAACCACGAACCAACTCAACGCCTGGGGAGATTGGCTACTCCACCTCTCCCTATGGGCAGAGGTGCTCAGTGAGTTCGACGAGCAAGACGCGTGGACCATCCAGCATAGCTACATCGACCCGCTGGCTCAGGTTTGCCTCACCCAGCCGAGCGCCACACGTGACCGCTTCGGTCACATCGCCACCGACGCCATCCACCAGGCCAATCTCTGCACGGTCGAGGGCTATAAAGATCACCTCATTCAAGACGACCGTACTCGCCCGTTGAGCCGCGAGGAGCGGGAGAACCAGATCAAGATTATTGGAGCGCGCTGGGGAAAAACTTCGGCTTTCCGACAAGCCCTGACCAGCTTGGACACCAAGACCTATCGGGACGCAACCCGGAATTACCGGAACCTCGCAAGCCATGCCATTGCGCCTCGCTTCCGGTTTGGCATCACGAACATGGTGGCCCGATCGATTCGTCCCGTAACGGAGATGGTTGAACAACCAAACGGCACTTACGTTCCCACCCCGCACCCAAGTCAAAAGTGCGTTTCCTACGCGTTCGGTGGCACGGAAGCTTTGGACCTGCAAGAGGTGCATCGGCTCAGCCGACAAGAATTCGACCAAGCCGTTCGAGTATTCAACGCCCATCCGTCACCGCTCGTGGCTGGCGAGCAGGTCAACGCCAGCTGGTCGATCGACTTCACGTCCGATGCGTTGTGGGCCGGGCGGCGCTTCCGCACCTTCAACGTCATCTATGACTTCAGCTGAGGAGCGCTGACGGTCGAAGTCGATCCAACTTGCCTGCCACGCGCGTCATTCGCACGCTGGAACGCATCGCCGCCTGGCGCGGCTACCCCACCAAGCTGCGCCTGGACAACGGACTGGAGTTCATTGCGTTGACGCTGGCCGAGTGGGCGGAACGCAAAAGCATCACGCTGGACTTCATCGAGCCAGGGCGGCCGATGCAGAACGGTTTCATCGAACGATTCAATGGCAGCTTCCGGCGCGGCGTGCTCGACATGCACGTCTTCCGCCATCTCACCGAAGTGCGCGAGCAGGTCGAGCGATGGTTTGCCCACTACAACAACGAGATCCCTCACGACAGCCTCGACGGATTGACGCCCGCCGAGTGCCGACTTAAAACGACCCGGCAACCTCTAATTTAGCGTGGCACTGATTTACGGGGAGTCGACACTGCCATCGGCCTTGCCGCTCAGCACCTTGCTGGTCGCGCTGCCCGTCTCAGAGAAGGGCGGAGGTAATTATCCCGATTTAATTACCTCCGTCACCTTTAATTTGAAACGAACGCTGCTTCATCGGCAATGGGCTTCTTGGGGACTGATCGCCATCATGCCGCGGACGGGGAATAAATCAAAAAGCATTCTTAGTCACCACCAGTTTATTTTTCCTCGTCATTGCCACCATACAAATCAAAAGATAACGAAATAGACTTCCGAGCAAGCCGACAAATTAAATCATGGTCTAGAACAATCCCTTTGTTCTCATAAACACACAATCCTAGGAAGAACTCTACTTCACCACCAGACTGCCTTAGGCTTCGTAAAAATTCTTCATTGCTTAGATAGTCCTTTTCGATCTGAGACGAAATAAAACCCTCCAACGAATCATAATAACTAACATCCAAGGGGAAACTAAGATATGTCCTATCGTAAACTCCAGGCAGGGAATCACCTTGCCTTGTCTTTCGTTGCATTCCAACAGAATTGATAATTCTTGGGTAAAGTGGAATTGCGCTCAAGATGTAATCTGCCGCTAACACCGGATGCCTGATACGAAAGGACGCACTAAAGAGAAACTCATTTTTCATAATAACTGATCCCAAGGCCCATTATCCACGCCATTACCACTACCATCTGTTGTCCATATATGTCCATCAGGCGACACCCCAGTCCAATCTTGAGGGCCAGCACCTACAGCGTCTTTAATTTTGTGAAGTTTATCCTTGTCCCACTTATACCCTGGCTTCGCCTTGTCAATTGGAATAGTTCCGGGCGGGGCATTTACTGGCTTTGACTGCCTTGATTTATTCGAATATAACCCCGGAGCACACGAAATCTCTTGGCACGTTGCCATATTTCCCGGATAGATCAATCCTGCCACCAAGATCACATATGGATTAGGGGGCGCAATTAGCCACCTTGGAATAGCAGGACTTTCAGTTACCCAAGGACCTGCCACCCCACCTCCAGCACCGGTAGCAGTTGCTGTAACGGTCACTGCCGGTAAAACCGGAGCTTGATCGGGATCCGGTTTCGGAGGTGGCGTAGATGGCGGAGGAGGCGGGCAAGGCGCTTGATTCTGATCACCCTGCCCTGCCGCGCAGGCTTGCATGCCGTATGGGTCAATATTGGCTATCGGGTTGTTGCTAGCGTAACCATATCGATTGAAACTAAATGCGTCACCCGCCGCCGGCCCTATCGGATCCACGCTCAAAAACCGCCCCACCACCGCATCATAGTACCGCGCCTGCATGTACACGAGCCCCGTCTCCGGGTCGTTCACATGCCCGGTATACCCTACCCCGTTGGGCGCCGCACCCATGCTCGGTACCGGCATCCCGTACGGCGTGTAGTCGAACCGCGCTGTGATGTTGCCTGCTGCATCAGTCTCCATCAACGGCGTGCCCTGCGGATCGGTGTACACGTACGTCACCGTGCCGGCCTGCGCCGCACCCCACAGCATCAGCCCCAGCACAGCGCCGGCCAGTTTCATCGCTTTCGTCATGGTCGCCATCCTTAACTCCCCACCGCCCAGTCCGAGCACCCCGCCGCGTTACACGCCCGCACGGAGAAGTGGTAGTAGAGAGGCACCGCGGGAATGAAGGCGGTGCCGATGATGAACGTGGTATCCGTCCCGCTGTAGACGCTGGCCCCCGTGTCGTTGCGTATGACCTCATAGCGTGTCGCGCCGGTCACGGCGTTCCAGTGCGCCCGGTTGCCCTCGACCTTGGTCGTCATGTAGTTCTCGACGTAGGCCCCGGTCGGTACTGCCGGCACCAGGGCCACCGTGATCGTTCCTGTGCTACTCCACGGCCCACACCCACCGCCGTTGCACCCCTGCACCCTGTAACCGTACGTGCCATTGCTCTTGCCGCTGAGCGCCTTACTGGTCGCACTACTCGCCTGGATCGTCGCCCAACTGCCGCCGTTGACCTGTTCCTGCATGGTGTAGCTGGTCGCTCCCGTGACCGCACTCCAGCTCACCGTATAGCTCCCACTGCCACTGCTCGCCGGCACGCTCAAGCTCGGCGCGCTGGCCGGCGGCACCGTCACCGCCACCGCACTGCTGGCCTTGAAGGCACTGCAACCGCTCGCATTGCACGCCTGCACTTGGTACGTGTAGCTGCCGCTCGCGGTCACCGAGTGTGTGCTGCTGGCGGCCGCACCGGTGTAGACCGTCCCCCAGCTGCCTGCACCGAGACGCTGCTGCAGCGTATAGCTGGTCGCCGTGGCGCTGGCGGCCCAGCTCACCGCGATGCTGCCTGTGCTCGTCGCCGGCACGGTGATGCTGGCCGGTGTGGCCGGCGGCAAGAGCACCGTGATGCTGTGCGTGGCGCTCCAGGCACTGCAACCGTCCGTGCTGCAGGCCTGTACCCGGTAACCGTAGCTGCCGTTGCCCTTGCCGCTGGCCGCCCAGCTCACCGCACCGCCGGACTGCCGCGTGCTCCAACTGCCGCCGTTGACCTGCTCTTGCAACGTGTAGCTGGTCGCACCACTCATGCTGGTCCAGCTCACGCTGTAATTGCCATCCGGACTGGTTGTCGCCACCGACAGCGCCGGTACGGCCGGGATCTGCGGGGGCACGGTTACGTTGCGCGCGATCAACTTGCGGCCCAGGTAGACGAAGTTGGTGGTCTTACTGGTCGCGCCATCGACCTGGTACAGCAGCTGCCCAGCTTGGTTGTAGAAGTAGTACGTCGGGGAGCCGCCGCCCACGGGCGTCTTCATCACCCGACGTCCCGCCGCGTCATAGGCGTAGGCGCCGTAGCCCGGGATCTGGGTCAGCTGGTTCTTCTGGTCGAAGACTAGGTTGGCGCCGTTCTTGTTAATGACGTTGCCGCGGTTGTCGTACACGAACGTGCTGCCGGTACCGCCGCTGATGGAGACCAATTGGTTAAGCGTGTTGTAGTTGTAGGTGAGAGTCTGCCCGCCGGTGACCCGGGTGCGCAGGTTGTTGAGCGGGTCGTAGGTGTAGCTCTCCGTGCCCCACAGGCCGTTCGCCTGCGCGCTGCTCAGCCGGTTCAGCGCGTCGTAATCGAATATCTTGGTGCGCGGGCCATCGCTCAGGTCATTGGTCCAGTCGTTGATCTTCGTGATGTTGCCGTTGGCGTCATAGGTGAGCACTTCGCTGAGTTGGGTCACGCTGCCCATGACGTAGCTGAAGTCGGAGACGAGCTGGCGGACGCTCCGGACCATGACATAGGCCGCACCGTTGCCATAGTCAAAGTGTGCGACCTGGCCGTCCGGGTAATAGGTGATGTTGCTGGCATAGCTGCCGACCTTCGTGGCACGGCCCAGCGCATCAGGGGCATAGTTGACGTTCTCGCCGTCGGGGTAATGCACCAGGCTCACGCTGCCGTAGGCGTCGTGCGCATAGCCGATCGCCCAGGCGCTCTGGCCGGTCAGCTGCAGCGACTCACCGGTCAGCTGACCCCGCTTGTTGTAGGTGGCGCTCCAGGTGCTGATGCCCGATTCGGCGGTCTTGGGGTTGCCCAGGGCATCGTAGGTATAGACCGTGCCTTGGGTGCCGGCCGGCGGCGTCAATTCCCACAGCCGGTTCATCGCGTCGTAGGTGCGCGTGGTCTTGCCGGTGGTCACCTGCTCCTGGCCGCAGCCGGTGCCGGTGATGGCGAGGCCTTCGGCGCTCCATGCCAGGTTGTTGGCGTTGTCGTAGGCCATCACCGCGCTGCCACTCTCCGGCTCGGAGGTGCGGCACAGGCGGTGGTAGCTGTCGTAGGTCAGCGTCTTGGTGACGTCCACGCTCTGCGTTGCATACAGGCCCGATTGCCGGATCGACAGCGGGTTGCCATAGAGGTCGCGCGTGATGACCTGGGTGACGTTCTCCGGCGCCTGGACCTTGGTCACCGCGTCGTAGGACGGCTGGTCGAACACCTGGTAGCTGGTGGTGGTGACGTTGCCCTTCGGATCGGTGACCTGTTTGCGCGCGCCGGACAGGTAGGCGGTGGTCGACGTCACGGTATTGAGTGGGGCTTCGGCGGCTTGCTGTACCTGGGTCAGCCGGCCCAGCGCATCGTAGGTACTGGTCGTGCCGCTGGTGATCGCCGCGAGGCTGGGGCTGCCGGCGACCGGGTAGGACGCGAAGGTGGTCTGACCCTTCCAGTCGTAGTCGGTGCGCGCGCTGGTGTGCGAGGCACCGTCGGTCATGCTGTAGCTGTCGCTCAGCACCGGCCGCAGCAGCGCGTCGAAATACGTGACGGCGCGCGCATTGCCCTTGCTGACGGTGCGACGCCAGTGGCCCGCGCCGATCCCGCGCTCGGCGGCGGTCACGTAGTCGTAGGCGAACGCCGTGGGATACCACGCCTGCTCGTCGCCGCTGGGGTAGGTGATCTGCTTGAGCCGACCGACCGCGTCATAGCTGTAGGACGTGGTGCTGCCGGCCTGGTCGGTGATCGACGTGATCTGGCCGAAGTCGTCAACGGTCAGGCTTTGCGTGTGGGTGTCCGGGTAGGTGATCGTCTGCGGGATGCCACGTTTGTAATTTTCGAGTTTGGTTTGATTGCCTTTGCCATCGATGAAGGTAAACAACTGGCCGGCGCTGTTGAACGTGTAGTGCATCAGTGTCTGGCCAAAGCGGGCGCGCGATTGCAGCGTCACGTCGGTCAGGTCGTAGGTGTTGGTGCTCTCGACTTCGGGGCTTGAGGCATTGGTGACATTGGTGACCTGCAGTGGCAGGCCGAGCACCCAATGCGGCAGATCGTTGAGATAGCTGGTCTGCTCCTCGAGTGCGTCCTCGACAATGCTGTTGGAGCGCTTGGTCTTCGTGATCTGGGCAAACTCGTTGAACGATTCGGCTTGCCACGTGTAGGTATCGCCGTCCTGGCTAATCGTGCGCTCCTCGAGCGGTGACAGCTGTTCGGTCTGCGCCGCATTCAGGTACATCTGCAGGGTCGAGCCGTACACGCTGGGCCACGGCCCCGCACCCGGCGCGGCATAACGGGTCTGTTCGCGCCGCAGCAACGCAGATCCGACTGCCCCTGCGTAGTAGTCCGTCTGCAGCAACAGGCTCTCGGAGGCATCGAAGCGGTTGCTGAAGGTATGCCGCGTGGCCTTGCCCTCGGGGTTGGTGACATCCGTCCACACGGTCGAGGCACAGCCGCTGGCGCAGTCCTCGATCGCGCTTTCATTGGCGGGGGAATAGACAAAAGTCCAGGTGCCGCTGGCTAGTCCTGCGCCGGACAACACTTTCTTGGTTACCGCCTGTACCGAATAGGCATCCGGGATGAGTGTTTTGGGGTTGCGCGGATTGGCAAGGCTGCATGTACCGGGCACATAGGAACGTCCGCGCAGGATATTCGTCACCGTGAAGATGCCTTGCAACCCGGAGGGGTGTCGGACGGTGAAATCGCGGCTCGAACCCACCCGCTTCAGAATCTCTTGACACCCCCCAAGATAATCAAACAGCTCATTCGAATACGTCGTCATGATGGGAAAATCGAACCCCCAGGACGTGCCATCCGGCAACTGGACCTGACTCAGTGCTGGCGTGCCATAGCTGTATGTCCAGGTGCGCGGCGCGCCGCCGGCAGGCTGCAATGTGGTCGATACCAGCCGGGCGACACCGCTGGGCGACTGGTAGGACAACGTCAGCTTGCGCCCGTCGTTCGCCGTGATGCTGGTGGGATTGCCGAGCGCATCGTAGGCATAGGTGAGGCTGTTGCCAAAACGGTCCTCGATACGCGACGCCAGCATCATGGCCGTCCGACGCAGCAAGGCCGCACCCTGCCCCTTGACCATCGCCGGGGCGTCCTTGTAGGCCAGCCAGTCAAACCAGTATCGGGTGCCGTCCGGCGCCAGCGCCAGGAATCCTTCGCCGGGCTGGCCGTTGGCTGTCTGCGCCAAGCAGCTGATCATCCAGTTCTGCTTGGTCACGATCGGAAACGTCATGCTTCCCATTGTGGGCGACAAGGTGTTCTGGGGGTCTCGCTTGAGCAGGTCCTGGCTGGCGCCATCCGCGGTGATCATCTGATAGCCGTGCCACCACTCGTTCGGCTCGTACTCCACGGGCGTGGAACTGGGGGTTTGCTGCACCGTAATATCTACCGCCTGGTAGAAGTGCGTACAGCGCTGCACGTCGTCAAGAAAGAACCATTGACCGCTCAACGTGAGATCCCGCGCCGACAACGTTTCGATCCGCGGTACGTTGAGCGTCCAGTCTGCGAGCACGCTGTTCGCGATGCCGACGTAGTACTGCGTCGCTGGCAGGTCGGCCAGCGTATACGTGCGCGTCAGCAGCAGATCGGGGCCATTGCCTGGGGCGTCGACATCGGTTTGCGTGAACGACACGCTGCCGTTGTAGAGATTGATGTTCTCGCCGAATGGCTTTTCCCCCAGCGGCTGGATGTCTTGCGACACCCGGATCTTCTGCTTGAATTCGTCCTCCGGCGTCACCGGAGTCGATTGTGCGTGGCACACGCTGGCTAACGAAAGCAGCACCGCTGCCCACAGGCAGATCCCTTGCCAATTACTTGCCATGTTTTCCCCTTGGTACCCGGCGTTGCGCACAAGTAGTGGGACAAGACTGAACCGAAAATACTTACAGTGTCAATCATCGAAAGGAGCAACATCAGGACCTTTGGCGCTATGCGGATCAAACTTTCAGACACCCATGCACTTGACCACCAACCGCTGGATGCGCGGCGATCACGCTCGCGCTAGCGAAGGTGCCTCCATTGATTGCGCGCCCGATCAACCGCAACGCACACAGGGGGCGTATGACGGAAGATATCCAAGAAGAAATCACGCTGCGCCCAAGCGCAGCGAAACTGCTTGAGTCGATGCGTGACATTGGGTATTCATTTCAGAGCGCCTTGGCCGACATTGTCGACAACAGCATTTCCGCCGACGCGACTGAGATAAGCATCCTCAATGATGTTGATCGTGCTGCTCGTCCATACGTCGTGATCGCGGACAACGGAACGGGAATGGCGGCTGACGAGCACACTGCAGCCATGCAGCACGGGAGCCGGAGTCCCCGCGATATTCCGTAAAGGATCTCAGTGAAGCGCTAGAGGTTCAGTTACTGCAAAAGTACTTGGCGCCGGAGCACCGTCGAGCCGGCTGCCTGCTGATCTCTATCACCTCCAACAGGCACTGGCGGCACCCTGGTAATGGACACCTGATGGATATCACTGAGGTGGTGGCGACATCTCCCAGCTCATCCAGGACTTTCCCGCAAAGAAGACCGGGGGACGTCGCACCAGCGACGGAAGTGCTGGGTCATTGCAATTACGCTGCTGCGTAACCTCGGCGTTGAAGTGCGCTTCTGGCCGCCAGTTACCCTTGCAGGCCCGGTGGCGCCCGCGCAAGTCTCCGGCAGGCGGAGCTCAACCCTAAACTGCCGGTCACGACAGGCAGCTTTCCGACCGCCCCACCGATGTCTCTGACTTCCTATGCAGTCGCGGCGCCCGAAGTAGCATGACGCTCACCAACCACATCCATATCAAAATGGCTCGGAAAAGCGAGCGCATATCAAAGCAGATTTGGCCACACTCACGTCACGCGGCCGAAAGGTTGAACCAACCTGAGCGGAAGGACTCCATGGTTCGGGTCGAACCCATGGGAATGTGGCGGGTGGGACATTGACGGCGAGATGTGCGCACAGAACCTCCCAACCATCTCCGGCACAGACATTCATTCGAAGCAATTGACGCGGGCGCTGTTCGAAATAGTTCAGAACCGCTGCATAGTGTGCGTTATACGCGTCGTCAAACAGGTCGCGGCGGTAAAGCGCCGTGCCGTAAACCTGAAAGTCAACCAACTCTTCGTTTTGCAATGCCGTGCTCTTAATGGACCGCGAAGCCCAATGTCGTGCGCATGACGCATGCCAGCCAGCTCTGTCCCGTTCCGTCAGGATGAAAGTGCTTCCAGGGTAGAGCCGATCTAGCTCGCGAAAGTGGCGACAAAACATGATGTCGCAAATGGCGTCGTGGTTTCTGATCGCCGCACAGTCCAGGTTTCCGGACAAAAGAGAAATAGTCGTCTCGTCATCCGTGGGGTTATGGGTCGTTCGGTAACCAAGGATGGAGAGAGCTCGGGCCAGAGAAGAGGTGCCCGTTTTGGAAAAGCCAAGGCCAAAAACTTTCTCGCGCACGATGAAACTCCTTATGAAAGCCAATCTTGAGAGGGTGGAGCGTAGGTCACTGTCATCGGCGGTATCATCAAGCGTCGATCCGATAGCTCGATAAAATGCTGCTCGTGATCCTTAACTGCATCCACGAAGCCGGACCAATACTGGGGGTGATACTGGAGTCCCAACGTCTTCCCTTCACTTTCACTGAGCATCTGACCAAAAAAGTGACAGCTATGGTCTTCTCCGAGAAGGCCTTCGATCCAAAATGTTCGTCTGTCCCCATTGGTGAGGTCCGTCAGAAGGGCCGATGAGCCCTCGCGAGCTACGTGACCAAGGACGCTTGCCCCATTGGGTATGCGAGGCCAATGGCGGCGACCTTGATCGACAACCCTGGCGATGTAGTTTTGAACGGACGTAGGAGACGGTTTGGGCCTGGCGGGCGAGGTAAGTGAGGCCAGTTCCTTGAGGAGCTTGAGGCGGTCCAGTTCGTATCGAGGCTTAAGTAAGCGTGCTGCCGTATGCCAAGCGACGCGCCTTTGTGCTTCGGGAATCGCCTTACGAAGGAAAGCGTCAATGCGCTGGAGCGTTGTTGCTTCATGCAGGCCCGGGGCTCCTTTCCTTCCGCCGACGACGCCGTCGTAAATCCAACGTTCTTTTCCATCTTTCATGGCACGCACAACTTCTCCGAAGCGATACCTCGTCCGGGTTTGCTGCTGTGCTCCAAAGTAGTCGAAAAGGATCTGGTGCATTTCATCCATATTGGGCTTCGACACCTTATCCATCTGAAAAAGTCCCAAAGAAAACGCTCTCCATGCCTCGACATACTTCCGATCGACCTCATTGTAAAAGGCGCTATTGAACGTCAATACTTGACCGAGCCCTCGATACTTCGCGATATGGAAGCTAAGTGAGTCCACAATGTTCTGTAAGAGACTCATCTCGCTACCAAAACCCTCAACAGCGCTGTGAACCTGCGCATGTGACCAATTCGGCAATGCATGCATGTTTCCAAAATCGAGAAAGCCGCCTGAAATTGTCACGTTCGAGGAAAAGAACCCTCCACAGAACAGTCGGTGGACCTGCCCAAATGCAATCTGTTCTACGATTGCCGCAAGAAGGGCACGGACCACGTGAAGCTCGACTCCCGGCACCGCGTCGCAGGCTGCTGATGTCATCCAGGTATGGATAACTTCCTTGGTCCGCAGGGCATCATCCGACTGCTTGTTTGCATAGCCGGTCACGGACGCTTTGAAGAGCGGGGCGCGCTCGGCGTGCGCAATTCGAATGGCCGCGGGACGAATTGCGATCGCCCGTCGAACACGCTGATCGTGGATATCGGACTTGTCTGGACTTGAAAACGTGAGTCCGGTGTCGATGATGGCAATGATTGGAACGGCTTCGTGGGGAAATTCCGCTGCCGAGATCTCAGCGAAAATCGCCTCCCTGATGCCTTCCATCAGAGACAGGCATCCATGAGCGTGGCCCGCGCGCGAGTTAACACTCACCAGCGGAGTTTGTCCCACTCCTTTGGCCTGGAAGCATCCATCAATGGCGACGCGGCCGCTACCGCCGTGTGCAGCCATTCCGGTGGAGCTCCCGTAGCGATCTGCGTGAAGCGTCCGAGTGTCATTGGCGTCTACCTCGATGACCTTTTGCGACGCGACATATGCGAAGTCGCCAAGGATCCAGCGACTGACCTGGTCAAGAACAACTTGATCTGTGAGGTTAAAGTGCCGTTCGCTAAACCAACGCTGGTTAAGCCAGCTGATTGACGCATTTCGAAGCCGGCTAACCTGGAACGGAACAAGTAGTTGCGTGCTCCACCGCCCCAAATCAGGCAATCCCGCCTGGAGACGGTCTATCTCCTCAGTTGAGAAGTATGCCTTAAGGCCATGAGGCGCCATCTAGTCACCCTCCTAACGGTTCCATCGTCATTGCGCCGAATAGATTTAGCCCACGCGCTCTGCGTGAAAAGATGCGCGGCCTCTCTAATGCACGATCGGACATCCCCGCTAATCAAAACAAAGTCCAAAATCCATAAACGGTCCCCTTCGTTCCATTCGCTAATGTGCAGCAAAACGTCCGGATCATTGACCAATCGATGCTCAGTATCTGCAGCGAGCCAAGCCCATGTGATGTAACCGATAGGGATGCCGGATTCGTTGCGGAAAATGTAGACCTGATCGTGGCGAATCGCCGGCTCAAGCCAAAGTGCGATGCAGGCAACTGGATATATGCAGTAGCGTGTCGAGGCGCCCATGAGGCTGGCGACGATTCCAATCTTCGCGAAGAACTCATTTAGACCCCGTTCGTCCCCTTTACTCCGTGTTGCCGGACGCGTGCTGGCCTTGGCATGGATAGACGACTTCGCCATCCTATGAATCCTTGGTCGACCGCGGCACGATGCACAACGATGTCTTATCGAAGTCAAATTGAAGGTCCGAAGTAGCTAGTATCGGCGCGCCCACGAGAAACGCGGGAAATTCGAGGGTCGATATGACCGGCGTGTCTTCGTAGCTCAAAGCTTTCCCACCCACATTGACCTTCAGGTATCGGGTTTCAGCCGGTACTGCAGAACCTCCCGTTTCCGCAGCACCAAGGGGTTGCAGTTGAGTGCCTGCGACGAGTGGCGGCGCCGCACCCGTATCGACCGAAGCTTTGACAGTTTTTCCATCAGCTTGTGCGTCAAAAACTAGTTTGCCGTCCTCGTTCCAGGAAGATGCGAAGCTCAATACCATAGGAGACTTACATTCCCTGGATGCTTGACCAACCACGATGCCCGACTCTTCAAAAGAGAACTGCTTCAATCGCGCCAAGAGTGGAAGTCCGAGCACGACCCGGTCGGTTGTGAAATTACCCGAAGGGACAACGACGACCATGACGTTACGCAAGGTCAACGGTCCGAGCGTCAGCTCCTTAGCCAACCCAAATCTTTGATCTGCACCCACTGAATCCCGGCCGAGTGTTGGTAACGGGGGTAGCCCTTTCACTAGCGTAGTGACACCCAAGGCGTCGGCGTGCAATTGATCCATGACAATTGAATAGCTCAGACCGGTGTCCGCGACGGCCTCTATGTTCTTTTCGTTGATCGATACGTTGACCGCCGGAACCGTTTGTAAATTCCCAGCCCGTTGGCTCATGTCGCCCCCTGATCCCATGGAGGTAACGTTTGAAGCATTTGTGTAGGGTATGGTCGTGCGACCAGGAGCTAGGCGCTCCTCGGTTGGCGACACCGACTTGGCAAGCTGGACAACATCCGCCTGATCGAATGCATTGCCAAAGGTAGATCGACCACCGCCCGCCCGCTCCTTCGCGGGAAAACCTGCCTGCTTCGCCCACGACAAAGTCGAAAAGATCTGATGCGTATCAGCCAGAACTAGCGCGGCACGATAGGCGACGGTATTGCATGACAGAGCCTGAGGCAGGTAATTACGCTTCATGTCGTCATCTCGACACGAAAGTGACAACGTCAGTAGCTTCTTAAAGTTGTAGCTCTTTTGAGCTTCGACCATCTTGGCTGTGTTGTCATCCAAGTCCACGACGCGCAAGGTGTCTCTGGCACCTGCAGCGTCGCCTACCCACAGGCGTTGGTCGAGAGCGCTGGCCCCACCAGGCGGGTACGCACTAGCGGATTGAGCTAAACACAACAGAGCACCTAGAGGGATGAGTCCTACCCATCCTAATGAAGTTCGCAAACTCAAAATGATCTCCTCAACCGCGTGACCTTGGACGATGGCCCGCTTCTATTGATCGTCTCCCTCAGCTATGTGTAGCCTTTGCCATACAAATTGACGGAGTTGGCGCATCAAATCGAAAGCTCACTGTGTTGTTCTTAAGAACTCCGTTGCCCAAGACAATATCTTGCGAGGTTTTCCAAGACGATGGGACGACCGCTTGATACTGCAAGGACCATGAGCCGACAGCAAGATCAACCTGCTTGCCATCGGAAACTGTTTCGCTGAAGCCCGGTCTGACTCCGACAACGATGGGACTATCCGAAATAAAATTCGCCAGCGCGGTCTTGCCGCTGATCGATGTCGGAAAGACCTCGGCACCATTAAGATCAGGCCCAGATGCAAATGAAAGTGGTACGCCGGACTTGCAAATATCGCTACCCGTACGAGCTACGGTCATTCGGTTGTCGCCAAAGGTCACTTCGCCGAACTGCCGAAGCATTGGCATGCCTACCACAGTTTCAGGCGGCATGAAGTCAGACTCCATGACCGCTACCGCCACGTTGTGCATGACAAGCGGGCCGAACTCAACCGATGGCGCAAGATAGAGATCGATTTCCGAGGTATATGGATGAGAGTGGTAGATGGCGGTGGCCGAACCAATATTTTTGACCAGCTGGATGAGCCCCAGGGACTTTTGATCACTTGGTGAAATGGTGATCCAAACGGGTGTAAACGTCGATCGATTGGTAACGACCGTCGCAGCGACGGTACGGCCTCCTACCCTTATTGAAGGTTTTGGACCAGATGCCGTTGGCAGCATTGCACTGATGTTCGGAAACAGAAATGTATGCGTCGCATCCTTCCAAGATACGCTCACCTTGGGGGCCTTATGGAGCGCGCCTTCCAGATCAGCCGTATCAAGCCCATTATCAAATGTATTTACGCCTCCAATGGACTTAGTCAAAGCGGGGAGTAACTGATTTCTTGCCCGTATAGCCTCCTTCAGAAACGTATTCGCGTCACCCAGGCTCAATGCGCTTGCGCGTGCGATACCATTGGCTCGAAGCGCCAATAACAAGTCGCCCGGAGTGCCTCGCTGAAAGCGGACGTCTTCGTAATGGATAGCCAGTCGAAGCAGGTTGGGCACATCGTAATGCAGTTGGGCATCATCCAGCGCTCGGGTATCCGAGTGAACATTGAGCTGCCCCTCAACGCGATGCACGGCATTGGCATCACCAATCTCCAAAGCCGCAGATAATGGGTCCGAAGGCGCTGTCGGGAGACTTGCGATTGTCGCAGCGCTACACATTGTGAGCGCCAATCCAGAAATTATTAAAAGTCGATTTTTATTTCCTTCGTGCATACACTCGCCCTCTCGCCGCGAGATGGCACGCGCGCGCTGCGCGTGCCATCTTCCACAGATTAATACGAATATTTTACCGTGAACCCTACCGAATGATTCGACGATAAAGTTCCACTTACTTGAAAGTTCCCAACGGTGTCTATTACGGTGCCTGAATAGTAGTTTCCCGATGGATTATAGGTGAGCGCACCCAGAAATCCGGAACTCTGCGAATAGAGCCCGAAGCTACTGGCACCCATCTCGAATACTCCGTAGGATGCTGATGAGTTCGGAACGTACGGCGAATACAAATTCCAACTGGTGGCACCGCTGAAGCCGCTGCCGTTCCAGGTCCAGAAGTTTTCCTCAGCAGGTTGAAATACGTTGTTGTGCGTGGCGTTGCCAAGCATGGTGGATTGTGCACGCCTACCACCAGAAATCTGAGCAAGTTCGCTAGATGACAAATTACGCATGGTCTGTCTCCTTCTGGTGCCGAGGAAACGCCGCCTCGGCTTCAGCACCGCAGCCTCCGGCCATTAAACTCCGGTTGCTTGAAGTTCCGCTTGTGCTGCAGCGCGCACCACTACGGTGGCAATACTGCCCTGGTGGAACTGCAATACGCGATCGGCCCTCGCCGCAACTTCGGGTCGGTGTGCGATTTGAATTCTTGTCATGGTTAGCCCGGCTATGGCTTCGAAAATTCTCCTTTCGCATGCCACATCAACGTGACTAGTTGCTTCATCCAAAACGAGGATCCGCGGATTTCGATACAGTGCTCGAGCTAGGAACAGGCGTTGCACCTGTCCACCCGACAGCGACGAACCCATATCGCCGACGAGGCTGTGGTAGCCCATTGGCATAGCGACGATGTCATCGTGTATTTGAGCGAGCCTAGCCACTTGTTCGATGCGGCCGAGCACGGCACTCTGATCGAAGAAGCTGATGTTGTCGGCGATAGATCCCGAGAACAGGATATCGTCCTGCATGACCGTACCTACCATGGCCCGGTGTTTAACCTTGCCTAGCTGGCGAAGATCGATTCCTCCAACTTCGATAGATCCCGCTTGCGGATCAAGAAGCCCGAGCATGAGCCTCAGAAGAGTGCTCTTCCCGCATCCGGACGGACCAACGATGGTGACCGATTCACCCGCGTCGATGCTGAAGCTGCAATTTCTCAGGATCCATGGCTCGCCGTCGGCGTATCGAAAGCTGACATCGCGAAAGGTGATGGCTGGGAAGGGGTCTGGTCCGGACCAGGACGACTCCGCGTGCGACTCCGGTGGAGTCAAGATGATGTCGGCTAGGCGCTCACCCTGTATGCGAAGTAGCTTGAGGTTGATCAGATAGTCGATCAAGTTGCCCGTGCGAGAGGAGAACTGATCCGCATAGGCGACAAAAGCGATGAGCATGCCCGCGCTGAAAACATCGCGCATGGCCAGCCATGCTCCCAACCAAAGCACGCCGATTCGCTGGAAGCCTCCCACTAAGCTGTTGGCCGACCCGAATAGCAGCTGCAGGCGCTGGACGGCAATGGAAGTATTAAGCGTATCGGCTGTCGTATTGAGGAAACGGGCCGTCTGGGCCGGCGTTTGGTTATGGAGGCGGATGGTCTGGACCCCTCGCACAGACTCCATGAAGTGGGTTTGCTGGACAGCGGCGACGGTTATCTGGTTGAGGTTCGCAGCGTAGAGCACCCGGTAATAGAGTGCGCGGAGCCCCACATAGACAGCAAATACCACCACAGCGACAGCAGTGAGTAGCGAGCTGTAGATCAGCATCATCCCCAACGTAAGCAGTGACATCGCACCATCCATGACGACTTCAACAAACCGCGTAGTGAGCGTCTGTTGGATGGTGTTAACCGCGCCAAAACGAGACACGACATCGCCTAGGTGACGCTTCATGAAATAGGCTTGGGGCAACCGTAGAAGGTGTGCGAAGACATTTCCCGTCCAAGCCATATTGAAGTGCGTCGACACCCACATCATGGTCCAAGTGCGTAAGGCCGATACCGCCGTCTGAAAAAGCGTGAGCAACGCAAAGCTAATTCCAAGAAACGTCAGGAGGTCAAGGTCACCACCGGCGAGAACTTGGTCAACTACTATCTGGAGAAACAACGGCGCGAGGAGAGCACAAATCTCAAGCACGAGCGCCAAGCCAATGATTTGTGCTATCGCCTTTCCGAGCCCGTCGATCGTTCCAGCAAGCTTCTTCAAAGAAATCGGAGGCGGGGGGGCCTTTCGCTCGAACGCCGGCGTCTCCATCAACTCCAAGGCAATGCCGGTGAAGTGGCGCGCGAACTCCCGTCGGCTCAAGCGTCGCTCGCCTACGGCCGGATCCAGTATCGTGTGGCGCTGTTTATCCACGCGTTGCAGCACAACAAAATGGTCCAAGTCCCAGTGCAGAATGCATGGCGTCTGTAGCTGGTTGATCTCATCAAGTTCCAGATGCAAGGGACGGCTTTGAAGACCCAGTGATTGCGCCATTTCGACCAACTGAGCAGCAGTAATACCCTTGAGCGACAGCGAAAAGCGCCTACGCAATTCCGCCATCGTTAGGTGACATCCGTGGTAGCCAGCGATCATTGCCAAGCACGCCAGGCCGCATTCTGCAGATTCGGTCTGCAACACAAGGGGTACCCGCCGACCAGTGCCGAAAAACAGGCTTCTTTCGCTAGTCAGCTCTTCGGGTGATCTACCGCTGAATCGCCAGCCAACACGCTTTGAGACCCGAATCGAAGAAGTTGGCGTGCTCATTGCGTTCCCTCGAAGTGCTTGCTAATGCCAAAGAGCGGCTCAAACACCCACTCCGCCAGCCGACGGCGGTCCATCATGATGTCAGCATCAAGAGCCATACCCGGCTTCAGAGCCTGCTGCTGGTTGTAGGCTGTGATGGCTTGCTTTTCGATCGCAACCTGAACCCTATAAAGCGGCTGCTCAGGCATTTGACCAACGAGAAGTGAAACCTCGGCAGGAGTCAAAGTGCTACGTGAAATTTCGAGGACGCGACCACGTTGTAAGCCGAATTTCTGGTAGGGAAATGCCTCATACCTGAGGTTGACAGGCTGCCCGATTTGCACGAAGCCGATCGCGCTACTGGGCACCAGCAGCTGTGCCTGAAGTGGGGTTCCTGCCGGAACGATCGCTACGACGGCTTGCCCCGCAGTCACCGCCTGACCATTTTTCACAAGGACTGATGAAATGGTGCCTGTCCGCGGTGCGCGCAGCACGCTGGCGCGCTGGGCCTCATTTTGATCGAGCGACTGCTGCACTTGGGCGAGCTGTCGGCTAGAGTCGCTCAGCTTGTCCTGAGTATCCAGCGGGAGCTGTGTAAGCTGACCATTGATGGTGCTGAGTTGTTGTTCAATCTGGGAGCGCTCGCGATTGAGCGCCTTGACTTGAGCTTCGGCGTCCAGCGCTGACGTCTCCTGTTGCTGGACCTGAAAGGACGAGACGTAACCCTTATCTAGCAGCGGCTGTATCTTGTTCAACAGGGTACGAAGGCTCTGTACCTGCTGACGCTGAATGGCCAATTGCTCATCGAGCTGCTGGAGTTGCGTGCGCAACTCGCCCTGCTGTGTCTTCAGCCCCTGCGCCTTGTTTTCAGCTGACACTTTCGTATCTGCGATATCGCTCAACAAGTGTGAGCGCTCGATATTCAACTGGCCGATGATGGCTGCCGCAGTATCGCCCATGCTGGCGCTCACCGTCGCACCCGATAGCATGACTAGGACATCGCCCTTTTGAACCCGTGCGCCCTCCCGTGCGGTCACTTGCGTGACCGTGCCTGGAGCATTGGTGGTTAGCTCAATCAAGCCCGCTTGCGGCACCAGGCTTCCGGTTACGCGTTCACGCCGGGTGTAGTGACCAGTAAAGAGCCATAACAAAATCAGTGCGCTGACTAGCAGTGCGACGATCGTCCAGACCCTATGGGATATAGGGCTGGCAAGTTGAACTTTACCCAGCCATTCCACACGCCGCGCTTCCAGCACTTCGTCAAGGAACAATCCTTGCTCGCCCATGACTGCATCGCCCGTTCTACTTCTGCCCTGTTTTTTCTCTCTAGCAATGGTGCGTTTCAATTTCAATATTTGAAGGGAGAAACTGAGAACAGGTTCGCTCTTGTGTAAATTCTTCCGCTCTGTCGTATTTTCTTGAGCGCAAGCCAATGTCGGCGATGACCGCCCCGTCATCCAGCGAACAATGTCCGCTTACGACCGATAGTGTTGAAAAACTCGCTTCGAAGATTTGAGCTCGTTCGAAGCGAAAAAGCCCGGCGGCGACAATCGCTTTCTGTCGGCCCGGATGTGTGCAAAATTGTACAGAATCGAATTGTCCTTGCCGTCACGGCACCCAGATCATCGCGGCTCAGCAGATTGATTGCGGAAAAGGTCTGCCCTAACAGCAACACGACAAATCCTGCCCACCACGCGAACAGGAATCGGCGGTAAATGCCATAGGCACATGCCAACAGAAGTACCCCGTTCAAGATGGCGCCACATTGCATCGCATCGGGATAGTGAGCCATCAGCGAGCTGTCCGACGGAGTGTCATGTGCAAGCGCGTGTTGCAGCGCCCCCTGCAAAGCACATCACACCGAACAAGCAAAAAACACCCGTGACAATGGCGATGAATCGCGGCAGAGCATCGCCATGCTGGATCGGCGACTGCAGCACAGGACTACCGTCAGATGCAGGCGCATTCAACGCCGTACGAATCACACCTGACGGCCATGCGGGATCATTGCGCGAAAACCACGCAGCCAAACGTGTCATGCCCACAACCAACACAAACATGCCAAGACCGGGCAACGCGGCTAGCGCTGCGGCTGGATGGCGTATACCCGCCAACAGTGCCAGCAGAACAAAAAACGCACAGAAGAACGCCATGAATATCTTGACGAACGTATTCAGCGTAAACCGACCGGCAAGTACTACCTTGTCCTGACGCTGTTCAAACCTTCCAACGAAAAAAGGGTTTGAACGAACTGCCCACCATCGGAATCACGCGTTGCAGCGATACGCGCGATTCGCTGACGCGCCCCACCGCCAACTGTTCAGACACATTGAAACGTGACCATGCTCGCGTGGCTGCCTTGAGCCGTGCTACGGAGTCGGCCAGGCCATATGAACTCGCAAACTCGACTGGCTCCGAGCCTATCTAGAGATCCCTGAACCAACGAACCATGCAAGCCCCCCTACGTATTTGCTGTCTCCGACGCCACCGTTTGAGTGTATATCTTGGGCTTAATGAATCTGACTCTGGCCGCGATGCTTACCTGTCAGTCGCCAGCTTCAACGGTGACAACGTGCGCCTGGATCTTGCCGTCGACACTGCCCCGCCCGAATCGCCTGGCGATGGCTTTCGCGGCGACCTCAGTGGTTTCGCCGAGCCGGGCGGCATCGCGGGCCTCGATCTCGTTCCGCATCGGGGTGCCCTGACAGTACGCCATGGCGGCGACACGGGGAGACTCCGCGCGGCTGTGCGCCGCGACGATGTCGATCCGCGGCGAGCGGGTGAAACCGCCCTTGGCCAGGTCCCGTGCGATCTGCTCGCGATCGTGATAACCGTGGGGTGTGCGGGCCATGAAGCGCGGCGGGTCCCACGGAAAGACGGATGCCAGCGCGGTGGTGACGACGTCGGCGAATTCGTTTTCCCCGATCCGGCCTCACACGCTGAAAATGAAGACGCCCCCTTTTCTCAGCACCCGACGCGCCTCGGCGAACGCCCTGGACTTGTCCGGAAAGAACATCGTGCCGAACTGGCACACGACAGCGTCGAACGTCGCGTCCTGGAAGGGCAGCCGCAACGCGTCTGCCTGGCGCCACTCGACGACGCGCGGGGTTCCCACGGCGCGGGCATGATCGAGCATCGCCTGATTCAAATCGGTGGCGACGATCGCGCAGCTTTCCGGCAGCGCCTCCGCCATCGCACGCGTGGCCACGCCAGTACCGGCGGCGATTTCCAGCACCCGGGAAAGACGCCTCGGCCTCAACCGGCTCGCCAGATCCGCCGCGTACGGCGCAAAGATCAGCGGCACCATGTACGTGTCGTAGAGTTCCGGGACAGAACCGGCAAACACCGCGTCGGCATGATGACCACTCATGGCGC
>Ga0207667_10000707_pt1 | contig 43201 bp, 73 predicted proteins | sample KBSCornC52_FD_184301 | JGI IMG/M metagenome (GOLD analysis project Ga0207667, IMG submission 184301) | Corn rhizosphere microbial communities from Kellogg Biological Station, Michigan, USA - KBS Corn C5-2 (SPAdes) (version 2) | ecosystem: Host-associated > Plants > Roots > Rhizosphere > Soil ... | reverse complement strand
TCGTTCCGTCCTTGGGGGCGCTTTCTATCGGGAGCCAGGGGGCAGCGCTAATGGGCGTCGCCGCACAGGTGTTCGGGGCGTGGTCCCGGGATGGACTTCCCATCACGCGGCCCACCCATGCTGAACGCCGAACCTTCCAGGCCGGTAACCCAATCCCTTAATGATCGGGTAAGGGGCGTAACCGGCACTATGTCGGGTGAGCGGATTAGAGTCAGAACCGGAGGGCCTGCCGACGCCCAGCGCGGAGTTGGTCCTGATCAGGGTATTTGTGACCGCATACCTGGCGACGGCGCATACGCGGCCCCGGAAGCGGGCGGATGCGTTCCTGACGGAAGCGTCCAGGCTTCTCGAAAGCGAGCGGACCGTCGCGTTGCTGCTACCCATCCGGCCAGCGGACCAGCACGCGGAGCTGTCCCGCGCCAGAAAGCAGGCCGTGGGCCTCTTTCGCCAGCTTGTGCCGACGTTCATCGCGAGCTTGCCGGGGGAAGACGGGTAGGCCATCAGGCGGCGTCGCCCAGCTTCTCGGCGACGAAGGCCGCGACGATCCCAGGCTTTCCCGCGAGGGCCTCCAGTTTCCCGGCGAGTTCGAGCGTCATGCTGCGACGCCCGCGCTCTAGATCACCGATATGACCCGGCGAGACGCCGAGCTTCTCGGCCAACACCTCTTGCGTCAGCCCTAGCTCGGTGCGGATGGTGACCAATTCCATGCGCGCATCCTCGCAAATCGCTAGGACAAACGCAATACCCTATCCTCGCACCTTCGCAGGAGACCGCTTCGGGCCGTCGTCGCAAAATGCGCGCATGCCGAGGCAGTCCACCAAACCATCCGTAAACAACCTCCGCGCGTGGCGGGAATTCCGGCGAATGTCCCAAGATGAGTTGGCCGCCAAGGTGGGGACGAAGGGCAACGTCATCGGCCACCTGGAGAGTGGCGAGCGCGGACTGTCGGACAAATGGCTACGGCGCCTGGCGCCGGCTCTTGGCACCACGCCAGGCTATCTTCTGGACTATACCCCGGATGACGTAAACGGCGCACTCATCGACGCGACCCTGCAGGTTGACCCGGCGGCGCGCGCACAGGTCCTCGAAATCCTGAAGACGTTCCGTAAGACCGGCTAGCCGCCGTGCTGGGCCATGTAGCCCAGAGCCGCCACGAGGCCACGTTCAAAACCCGCTTGGTAGCTATCGCCGCCGATGGCTGGGATCGGGCATATCGGCGTGATTGCAGCCATCCTGTTGTGGTTCTGAAAGCCAGCGCGCCAACCGGCCTCGAAGCCCACACAGAAAGGGCTCTGAGCCCGCGCCGCGGTCGAGACCGCCGCTAGCGCCATCACGCCGCCGATAATCCAACGATTCATCCTGCCCGCCTCCCCGGCTGACCGAACCCTACGAATCGCAAGCCTTTGAGCAAGCGTGCAAATTTCAGTACTCGCAGTTTGCGATGAGAAAGTGCTTGCGGCGTCACTCGCAATTTGCGAGGATGTGTCCATCAACAGGACGGACGCCATGCCCCAAGCCGCCGACATGAAGCCCCGCACCGAGCAACAGCATCGGTGTGCGATGGCCGCCACCGCGCGCCGGTGGGAAGCCGCTCGCGCCGCCAATGACGCCGACATGACCATGGCGAACTGCGCCGCTGAAGCCGCCGCCAGGCGCGAGCACATGAAGGCCTGCGCCGCGGCTTCGCGGTGGGCCTCCAAGCAGCCCGCCTAGCCCAGCCCTCACCCCATCAACAGGACGGACGCACATGCAAACCGAAGCCGCTCACGACGAACGCCTGACCCGATTTCTGCCCGTCCGGGTGCTGATCGGAACCCCGCCCGGCGCCAATCATCCCCAATGCCTGATCGAGCACTCCTTCTCGATGGATTGGAGTACCGACCGTGTTCTGATCTTTTGGAGCGGAAAGGCGTACTCGATCCTCGGTGAGCTCAAGCTGGACGCGGCGAAAGAGATCATTTCGCAGCAACAGCACTACGCCGCCAAGCACCCGGATTGGAAGATCGAGGCCTGCGATCCGCTCGCCGAGGATAGCCCCGTTGAGATCGACTGGGACCGCTGGCTCAAGGCGCTGGAGACCGGCAGCAAGTTCGACAAGCGGAACGCCCACTTCGTGCTGAGCGACCGCGAAATCCTCCGCGAGGCCAATGCCAACTACAGCGCGGTTCAGCGCGAAGAAATCGCCAAGCAGGAGGCCTAACCCATGCCCCCCGAATCCGCCAGCAAGCGTAGTTCATCCCGGGCCAGGTCGAGCCGTTCGGCGGTGTCCGCACCGGCCATGCCGTGGAAAGCCATCCTGGCGCTTGAGCCGTGCCCAGAACGCCGCGATGCGGTCCGCCGCAAGCTCTCAGCGACCTTCCCCGACTACAAGACCCGCCGTTTCACGCTGGCCGACGCCGCGCAGGCCGGGGTGGGTTTTGACGACCTGATCTGGATTGCCGGCCGCTCGGCTGACGGTGATCCAGATTGCGCTCGCCGCATCCGCCTGTTCGGCGCCGACTGCGCGGCCAGGGTCGCCCATATCGCCAACGACCCACGCTCTACCGCCGCCATCGTGGCGAGCCGCCAGTTCGCGCGCGGCGAGATCGACGCCGCCGCGAGGGACGCCGCGTGGGCCGCCGCGTGGGCCGCCGCGTGGGCCGCCGCGAGGGCCGCCGCGAGGGACGCCGCGTGGGCCGCCGCGTGGGCCGCCGCGTGGGCCGCCGCGAGGGCCGCCGCGAGGGACGCCGCGAGGGACGCCGCGTGGGCCGCCGCGAGGGCCGCCGCGAGGGCCGCCGCGTGGGACGCCGAACAGGAATGGCAGCGTCAGCGCCTCGTCGCGTGGTTCTCGGAAAACGAGCCCACCGACTGGCCTATCTCGCAAGCCGCTCCGAAAGCGGAGGCCGCCTGATGCCCCCCGCAGATGGAACACAAGGCGCCAGGATCGCGCACGCCTTCCGTTGCGATGCCTGCAAGGCCCCTACCCGTCTCTCCGATCTCAACGACGACATGCTCTGTGAAGCGTGTGGAGAGCTGGAGGAAGACCCGGCAGACTTCATCGACACTTCTGACGCTGAGATGCGTCGAGAGCATTCTACTTGGAGGTTGTGATGAGTTCTTCCCAAGGGAATTCTTTACCGGTCAGCGGTGCCAGCCGTTCTGATCTGAAGCCCAGCGAAGTCTTGGCCAAGGCGGCCGATCTGATCGAGCCGGAGGGGCGGTGGACGCAGGGGGCCTTTGCCCGCTCGCGGCCCGGAAAGAAAAACGTCGTAGGGACGGTGTGGCCCCGCAAGCGCGTCTGCTGGTGCGCTCGCGGCGCTTTGTTCGAAGTCGTCGGCTCCTCGCCCGTCGCATTAGACGTGATTGGCGAGGACTACTTGGAACGCGCCATAGGAGGCGAGGTCGTTCCGGCCTTCAACGACGAGCCCGAGCGCACCCAAGCCGAAGTCGTCGCCGCCCTCCGCAAAGCGGCGAAGCTCGCACGGGCGGAAGGCCAATGACCGCGCACGCCCCCTCCTACACCGCCTCGCGCGGCAAGGTGATGTCCTGCGGGACGGAGCTTTCCGATCACCGGGTCGAAGACCTGCTGACGTTCTTCGAGGAGCGCGCTCGGGAAGCCGAGAAGGGCGCTGCCGACGCCCGGAAAGCCTTCAACGACCTGTGGGAAGCCCGCTGTGCGGCGATGGACGCTCGGCAAGATCGGATGGCTGGTCAATGAACCGCCGCACCGTCGCCTGGGCTCTCCGTGAGCTTCTGACCGTCGCTTCCTTGGCCGGGTGTGTCTGGCTGCTCTGCTTGTGGATGTACTGATGAACAAGAACCACACACTGGAGACCTCGGGGGATGGAGTTGGGTTTACGCCTGGGCCTTGGGGGGTGCAGCGCGATCTGATCATCAGCCGCGCGACGTACGACACGATCTGCGCGGTCAAGCGGCCAGCCAACGCCGCCTGGTCCGTGCTCGACCCCAATGCCGAGTCCGCCAACGCCAAGCTGATAGCCGCCGCGCCGGAGCTGCTGGAGGCGCTGAAGTCGGCTACAGACATCTTGGACTTCATCTTCAGGATGAACCCTCCGACTTGGGACCCTGGGCGGCGCGTCAATGAAGCCACCTTGGCTACATTCCGAGCCGCCCTAGCCAAAGCCCTCGGCTCTGATCCCCAGCCTATCCCTATAGAAGGGGGAGAAGGGTCATCCGTTGCCGAGAGCGGCGGTACGGCGCAAGCGCCGAAATCCGATAGCTCGGAGGGCCATTGATGCAGTGGTTCTTGCTCCCCGAGCGATGCGAGTTTTGCGGGCGCTTCGTTAGCCAGGACGGACCCGGCGTTTCGTGGCGCCAGACGTGGTCCTACGACATGGACGGCACGCCGAATCTTCACGACCCGCGCTACCGTTGCTCGCCCTGTACGGACGTTCACGGCATCGGCGCGACCAACTGCGCGAATCCAAGCCGCTACTCTGGTCGCAATCCTCTCAATCCAGCGGAGAGCAGCGCCGGCAGTCCGAGCGAAGCGAGCGCCGGCAATCCAGCGCATGATGAACCCCCTCATTACCAGTCGGAAGGAGGCCGGTGATGGCGGGTGAACGGGTGAAGCCCTGCAAGTGCGGCCTGACGCCGAAGTCGGTCGCCATGCGGTTGTCTGAAGACTGCATGGAAACGCAGGTGATCTGCGAGTGCGGTGAGCGCGGGCCAGCCTACGAGCATTGGTGCTCTGACCACGACAACGCGATCTACGCATGGAATTGCGGAGACCGCCCATGACCTCCCTCCCCAACCAGAGTGAGGAAGAGGGAAGGGTCCTCTTGAGCCATACGTGCGGCGCAAGGGACCACAGCCTCGCTGCCACCGAGGCCGAGCCTTCTGGTCAAGTTCTCGGCTTGCGAGCCCGACGCTTGAGTTCGGCCTCCACGGCTTCCCGGACGAACGCGCGGCGGTCCTCGTCTTCTCGCCGGGCCGCGTCGATCCGCGACAACGTGCCGGCCTCGAAACTCATCAGCCACTTCTCGGGAAACCGCAGCGTCCTGCCCAAAATAATCTCCGTTTCGCGTATTCGTTATGTTGACAGCCCGAACGGTATATCGCATATTCGTTTGGTCAGCAACGGAGACCCGCCATGAAAATCCGCTTCACCGCCCCGACCGAACCCTTCCCCTTCTTCCACAACGTGAAGGTCCGGACCGCAAACGGCTGGCAGAAGGTTCTCGGCCAAGGCCCGCTGGGCTGGCAGGCTGCGGTGTTCCCTACCCAAGCTGAGATGATCGCTGGGGTCCGGCGGGTGGCGCGATGAGCGCCACTAATCCCAGCCGTCCGTGGCTACACGACCGCGAGCATGAAGATGCTGCGCTGGCGGCCTTGCGGGAGAAAAAGCGGTTCAGGCCGACGAGTGGGGCCAAGGCCCTCAGCGCAGCACCCGCGAGCCCCGCGGACAGTCAGCTAGGCCCCGGGACGAACCCGAAGCCCACCTCCCCCAACCAATCCGCCTAGCCCCTGAACCTGATCCTGAAGAGACAGAGCAATGACCGCCAAGCTTTTGATCCGTGAAGTCGGACAACGCGAGTTCGTGCAGCACAACGGGGATTTCAACGACGACGATCCGAAGGCAGCCTATCAAGGCGACGATCAACCCAAGCAATTCCTGACCGGCCCGCAAAAGGCTGACGCGGAAGGCGAGCGCCTGTGCGCTGAAGGCAACGTCGAAGCCTTCCAGGTCTGGGAGCTCGTCACCACCAAGCAACGGGTGTGGAAGCTGGAGGAGGTGGAGGCATGACCGAGGTCACCTACGAATTCTCCGTCATGCAGGACGAAGACGAAGTCGCTGCCGGCGCCGCTGGCGAGCTGGAACCGATCATGCGGGAGGCCGGGCACTACGCCGCCCAATACCGCCAGGCCGGCCCGGTCGCCGTCTACGTCTGGAAAAGCGAGCGGACGGATATCTGGTCCGAGGTCGATCCGGAGTTGAGGCAATGACGCCTGTTCCTCCCGGGACCACGCCCCAGGCGGCCGGCGGTGTCATCCACCGTCCAGCCCAGCGCTTCACCAAGGCTGGCGAATGGTTCGCGGCACGCCAGGCCGGAAAGCGGCTCCCTGAGCATCTGTTCAATGAGGAGCTGGAAGCCGCGCTCGCCACACAGCAACAGGAGCGTCAGCCGTGACCCTCGAACCCGTGTGGGACGTCAAGACCTACTACGCGCTGGAGGCTGTCCAGAAGGCCGCCGAGGCGCTCAAGGCTGTCCCCGACACCGACGCAGCCAAGGTCGCCCTGCTGGCGCTCCGCAGCGCCACGATCAGCGCCTACCAAACCATCCAAGAGGCCGAAGCGGAAACCCGCCGCCTGGCCCTAGCGCGAGTTTTCGCATGACCCAAGAGTTGTTCGACGCCCTGGCCGAGCCCTTCCCCGCCGACGACATTTCGTGGCGCGTTGGCTCGACCAACATCAACAAGCAGACCAACGAGCCGTACGAGGGCAAGACGGCCCAGGGGCTGGCGCTAGCCTACCTCGATAGCCGCAACGTGCAAGACCGGCTCGATTTCGTGTGCGGCCCCCAAGGCTGGCAGGACGACTATCCCCACGCCGGCGCCAAGACGGTCTGCCGCATCGGGATCAAGGTCGGCGATGAATGGATCTGGAAATCGGATGGCGCCGGAGACACCGATGTTGAGGCAGAAAAGGGCGCGCTATCCGACGCCTTCAAGCGCGCCGCGGTCAAGTGGGGCATCGGGCGTTACTTGTACGGCCTGCCGTCGCCATGGGTCGCCCTGGAGAAGAAGGGCCGCACCTGGGTCATCCAAAAGGGCGAGTACGCCAAGCTCCGCACGCTGCTGAACAACTACACCGGCATCCGGCCCAAGGCAGCCGCAGCCGCCAAGCGGGACAAGGACTTCGAATACTTCAAGGAGAAGCTCGAAGCGGCTGAGGACATGGAGGCGCTCGGCGCGGTCGGGCGCGAGATCAAGGCTGCGCTGCCGATGATGCCGGCGGCCATGCGCGACCCGCTCCACGACGCCTACGCGCTGCGCCGGGAAGCCCTTCAGGAGCGCCCGGAGGACGAAGCCTTTCGCGGAGCTGTCGGCCCTGGTGAGCGCCGTCCTGGCGGTGTGGCCAGCGGCGGAAGTCAGGTGGCGGCTGCGTAATGTCCCGCGTGGCGATCATCCTCAAGAGCCCGCAGTCCCGCGCCCAGGCCAAGCTCTGGGTCGATAAGGCGCCCGACTACACGCGGTTCGAACTGAAGGAGTCCAAGCGGACCCTGCCGCAGAACGCGCTCATGTGGAGCCTGCTGACCGAACTCGCCCGCAAGCTCGACTGGCACGGCCAGAGGTACAGCGCCGACGACTGGAAGGACTATGCCATGCACGCCCTCAAGCGGGGCCGGTGGATGCCTTCAGAAGACGGCGGCATGGTCCCCATCGGAATGCGGACCTCCGACCTATCCGTGGACGAGATGACGGACCTGATCGAGTTCCTGCACGCGTTCGCGGCGCGCAACGGGATCACCTGGGATTTTGATGGCAGGGACGGGGCGGCGGTGAACGCCGTCCCGAGTGCCGCATGAGCCGTAGAGCCCATGGGAAGGGGATTCAAGAGTCCATCCCGGAACGCACGATGGACCAGTGCGCGGACGCGGGTCCCAATAGCCCGCGCTCGCCCCACATCTCTAGCTGGGCAACAAGGCGGGCCAAGTATGGTCCAGCCGGGCACGGCGGCTACTCGCGTAGAGTGTCACCCCTTGAACGCGCCGCGCTGCGCCTGATCGCCAAGTTGCACAGCGAAGAAATGCTCTCCGAAGGCCAGTGCTGTCAGGCGCTCGGGCTGGATCGCGTGGAGTTTCGCGAGATTTGCGACAGCTTCGGCCCAGGCGCAACGGTGGGGGAGCGCCTAGCCGCTGCGCGAGCCGAGCGAGGTTTGACCCAAGCCGACCTAGCGGAGGCGCTCGGCGTATCGCGTCCCCAGGTCGCCAACATTGAAGCAGGCCGCTCCGCCCTCAGTGTTGAGCAGCTAATGACCGCCGCCCTGGCTCTGTCGATTAGCGCTGCTGACCTGCTTCCGGGGGCAGCGCGGGCTACGGGCCCCGCGTCGCCGCACGGCAACTCCGGGACGCAATCAACCCAATCCGCCCCCCAAGAGGGCCGTTCATCTTCCACACTGCAAGTCGGAAAAGGAGCCGCCAAGTGAGCGAGCGAGAGACCCTTCCTTCTCCATCACCAATAGCTTCTCCTATGGGGTTGGGAGAGCTATTGCCGTGTCCGTTCTGCGGCATCGAACTGGAGGAGAAGGGCGTCTTGCCGATCTTCTACCAGCACCCGCGCAACGGATGCCTGCTGGACGATCACACCGTCCACGACGAGCACGCAGAATGGAACTCTCGCGCTTCTCCCCCGCCCCCCGCCGACGCTCAAGGGGGAGAAGACGACCTAACGAAGCGGCTGAGAACCGAGGCCGTCGCCAATCATCGGCGAGCCACGTCTGATCTTCTCAATGAAGCCGCCACTCGCATAGAAGCCTCCGAAGCCGCCCATGCTCAAGCCCTGGCCCGCATCGCCTTGTTGGAGGATCAGGTTCGATCAGCCGTCGATGGCGCTCAACCCCTATGGTCGGGGGACGTTGCGCGTCTTGAAGCGAGCCTCGCTCAAGCCCTGGCCCTGGTGGGAAGGTATAGAGAGGCGTTGGAGGAAGGCGCGAAGTACCTCGACGCGCTGGGTGACAACCTTCTCCGCAACGACGCGGACATGCTGCTGGACGACTGCGAGGACCCCAAGGAAATCGCAGCTCGCCTCCGTCTAGCCGCCCTCTCCGAGAAGCCAGATTTAGAGGAATCCTCCCGGAACCGGCCATTGACGGTGACCAGTGTCGCCGATGGCTCCCTGGCAACCGAGGGGAAGGAGCTTTCTGCGCTTTGCGAAGACTGCCCGCCAGTAGGTTATCCAACCGACGCCACGCGATGCCTTCCCTGCCCAAGGCGCGCGCTCCTGCCTGAGGCGCCGAAATGAGCTACGACCTGACAAAGGCGGCGTGGACCTTTGTGGGTTGCTTGCCCCTCTGGACTCTCGGGATGGGCTTAGCGCTGGGCGCGGCGATCTGGGCGATTGGCAGCGCCATCGCCTGGGTTCGGGGGCTCAACCCGTGACCGACACCGAATGGACCCGCCGACAGACCCCGGAGTGGATAGGCGCCAGCCCTGACTCCAAGGTCCCCGACCACGTTCGCCAGCGGGTGTTCCTGCGGCATGGCGGCGTCTGTCACATCGCCCGGCGGAAGATCCGCGCCGGCGAGCTGTGGGAGATGGAGCACGTCGTAGCCCTCCGCGACTGGACCGGGCCTGGCCACGGCAACCGGGAATCGAACCTGGCGCCGGCGCTCAAGGACAAGCACCGCGAGAAGACGGCCCGCGAGGCGTCGGATCGCGCGGTCACGGATCGCAAGTTCGGCAAACATCACGGAACGCGGGCCAAGCGGTCGAGCCTCACGCATCCGACGCTGAAACGGACGATGAGTGGGGAGGTGATTCCGAGGTGATGACCCAGTTTAGTATCGATCTTGAGCGGTTCGTCAGCGAGAGCAACCGGATCGAGGGCATCACCCGAATCCCCACGAACGCGGAGATCGACGCCCATTGCGAGATCATCGACCTTCCCATCCTAACGGTGAAGTCCTTGGAGGCTTTCGTCTCGGTAGTCGCGCCACGCAAGCTCCTGCGGCGAAAGGCCGGGATGGACGTGCGGATCGGCAACCACATCGCACCTCGCGGCGGCCCAGAGATTGAGGCGCGATTGGATAGCCTGCTCGACCAGATCAACGCTGACCTGCTGACGGCTTGGGAAGCCCACCGGGCCTACGAGACGCTGCATCCCTTCATGGACGGCAATGGGCGCTCCGGGCGCGCCTTGTGGCTCTGGCAGATGCTGCGCCAGGACCGAGACCCCTACGCCCTTCAACGCGGCTTCCTGCACACGTTCTACTACCAGACGCTGGGCGAATGCCGCCCTCCAGCGGAGAGCAGCGCCAGCATTGAGGTAATTCCGAGATGAGCTATCGAACGCTGATCGAGATCAACCACGACTTCGGCCCGCAGGAAGACAGCATCGAGTTCCTGACGGTCCTCGCGCGCTATCTCCGCAGCGCCAATCGCGACACCGCCGAGGCCCTGGAGCGGTTCGGCGTGCGCGTGCTGGGGATGCGCCACCACTCGGGCAACTTCATCCTCGATGGCGAGCCAGACGGCTTTCCAGTCCAGTACCTCGCCAGACCCAAGGATGGCACCCCAGGTCGTCAGCTAGGCCCCGGGAAAGACCATTCCAAAGCCACTCTTCCAAACCCTACAGCTCCAGGGAAGGAGATGAGATGAGCGCCCCCACCCCATCTGAACTCCCTGCTCTACTGGGGAGAGCCGGCGAGCGACTTCTGACCGCCGCCAAGGGCCTCACCTTCAGCGCATACCCCGCCCACGGTTCAGGGTTCGTCTGCGTCGTTCGGGGCGATCTGGGCGAGTTCCAGGACGCGATAGCTGAGGCAGATCAGGTTTGGTCCGCCGTTGCCGACAGTGGATATGACGGCCCAAGAGCCGCATCGGATAGTCAGTGCAAGTCGGAAGGGAGCGCGTGACCATGCGCTTCGACCTTCGCACGCCCTGCAAGAACTGCCCGTTCCGCACCGACGAGACGGCAATCCGGTTCTCCTGTCGCGAGCGAGCGGAGGGGATCGAGGAGAGCGCCTATCGTAACGGCTTCCCCTGCCACCTGTCCGCCGTGCTGGACGAGGACGATGAGGACGGAGGCTACGAGTTCGGCGACAACACGCAGCACTGCGCTGGCGCGACGATCATGTATCAGCTCGGCGGCTTCACGGGGAATGTCCCGTTTGAGTGGCTACCCGCGCGAGAGCAGGAGCGGATCGCGACCAGGCTCGACTTCGACGCGCTGGTCTTCGATGGGCCAGATGCGTTCCTGGACTCCTACGGTCCAGCCGAAGCCGAGGAAGACGAGGCCGCATGACCGCTCGCGCCTCCTTCAGACAGGCTGACAAGGATCGAAAGGATTCGAATTGGTTCATCACGCGCCAAATCGAACCGCTGGCGGGGCTCGCGCACCAAGAGAAATGGGCCTGAGGTGAGCCGCGCGACCGTCACCAAGGCCCAACTGCGGCGCGTCCTGGACGTGCTGGCGGAGCGCGGCCAGACCGTGGCGGAGGTGCTTTCCGAGGGCGCGACCGTGCGCCTGCGCTTGACGGATGGGACCGACGCGCCCCTACCCTCGCCCGATCTGACAGATTCGGATTTCGCGGCGAGGCTGGCGCAATGGCGAGGTTCCGCATGAAGTACGTGCAGGCCTATGCGGATCGCCATGGGCGCCAGAGATACTACTATCGCCGGCCCGGTTTCCCGAGGGTCGCCCTGACCGGAGAGCCTGGCTCCAAGGCGTTCGGGGAGGCCTACGAGGCCGCCGCGAACCAGGCCCAGCGGCGCATTGGCGAGGACCGGGTTGCGCACGGAACCTTCTCTTGGCTGATCGTCCAGTACTACGACAGCGCGGCCTATGGGGGCCTGAGGGACATCACCCGGCGGACCTATCGCAACGTGCTGGAGCGGTTCCGGGTGGCCTGGGGCGACGTGCCGGTGAAGGCCATGACGCCGGCGCGGCTTGATGCGCTGCTGGAGGCGACGGACAAGAACCTGATCACCGTGCGCAAGGTGCTGCGGCTGATCCTGAAGCTGGCCGTGCGCCGGGAGCTGATCAAAGTCAGCCCCATGGACGGCCTGCGGCTGCGCAGGAAGGCCAGCGCGGGCTTCCGAGCCTGGACTGAGGACGACATAGCCGCCTACTGCGCCAAGTGGCCTACAGGCTCGCGGGAGCGGCTTGCGCTGGCCCTCCTGCTCTATACCGCCCAGCGCCGGTCAGACGTGGTTCCGATGGGCCGCCAGCACACGAAGCCCGGGAAAATCCGTGTCGTGCAGAGCAAGGGCGGTGCGCATCTATGGATTCCTGTCCATCCGGAGCTACAGCGCGAGCTCGACGCCGCACCCAAAGATCAGCTCACCTTCCTACAGACGCAATACGGAAAGCCGTTCACCGCGGCAGGGTTTGGAAATTGGTTCGGTGAGAAGGCGCGGGACGCCGGGCTGGAAGGCCTCACGGCGCACGGCCTGCGCAAGGCCGGGTCGCGGCGACTGGCCGAAGCCGGGTGTACGCCGCACCAAATCATGGCCGTCACGGGCCACAAGAATCTGTCGGAGGTGACGCTCTACACAGCGTCCGCGGATCAAGAACGGCTCGCCGAGGAGGCCATAGAGCGAACAAAAACGTCTAACCTAGCAAGTCCGGTTAGACAAAATGGCTGATTTCTGCAATAATTTCAGTGTCAGTTTCGCGCGGTGGCAGTCCCTAGGGGACGGACACAGCCGAAGCTTTTCAACGCGAAAATTGTCTAACCGCCCAAGGAGCGCCCGAGAGGGCCGAAGCCCGAGTGTCTAACCCGCCCGACCCACGCCGCCGACTTCGCGACTTGATCCACGCGACCGTTATGGGCTCGCTGGAGCAGGTGAAGGATCTTGGCCGGGCGGACGTTGAGCTTCTGGCCCGGCGTGTCGAGGAACTGGAGCTAGACGAACACGCCTGCGCGGGTGAGTTCGTGCCTTGGGCGATCAAGCGCATGAAGGACGATCTGCGCCAGAAACGCGACTGGCTGGAGGATGCCATCGAGCAGTGCCGCACGGCCGAGCTATGCGTGTCGGAGGCCCAGCAGGTCGTCGCTGCTCTGGAACACCTCGAAAAGGCGGCGATGTACGAGCCTGGCGGCCCGATCAATGAACGCTGGGACGCTGTAGCGGAAGACTATCGCGCGCGGGGCATGTTGCCGGAGCAGGAGGCAGCAGCGCCTGTCGTCGAGGTCACAGAGCCGCCGCCCGAACCTGCACCGATGGCCCCCCCGATCAAGCCTGAGCCGGAGGTGCTGCCGGACAATCTGATCGCTCAGCTCTCCAAGTCAGCGCAGGCCGCACTCAAGCCAGCCCCACCTACTCGCCTGCCCGGCCCGCTTTCGTACACCCGGCCTGGAGACGCGCTCACCGAGAAGCAGGGCAACGTCTTCCGGGCAATCCTGAGTGCGGCGGACGCTCAATGGCGAGCAGTGATTTCGCAGGGCCGGATCGCCAAGGTCTCGGGCGAAAAGGCTGGCGGCATGTGGGCGCATCTGGGCGCTCTGGAAAAGAAGGACTTCATTCGCATTCTCGACCGCGGCAACGCCACGACGCCCGGCTCCTACCTGATCTGCGAGCGCGCGCGACCGGCCCGCGAGGCCCCGCCAAAGACGGATGCGGAACTGATCGCGGAGGCTATAGCTGCTGGGCGCGTGACGAAGGTCGAACCGCCGGGTGCCGTACACTAGCCCTCCGCCGTCGGCGCAGGACACCACTGAACGCCAGCCTCAAATCCCGGGACGCACTCAAACCGGCTTCCCGCTATAAGCTGGCAAGGTGAAATCGTCTGGAGGAACCCATGCTCAAAGGCCCAGAAGACCAACCCCGCCAGCTCCTCCTCACCATCTCAGCAGAAGAATATGCAGCCTTGATGCAATTCAGGGATCAGGACTTTCCAGGGGTAAGGCCAGAGACCTTTGCAAGGAAGTTGCTCAGAGATGGGCTTGTCGGAGCAGGATGGCCACGTTTCGAGCGTCGAACCTCTCATTGGCGCCCGCTGCCAGCCGCAGTCGCCGTCAGTCGAGTAACGGCGAGAGCGACGGCCTAGGCCCTCAGGTCGAACGGGCGTGGTCCCGGGAAGAACCATGAAGACCGAGCCTGTCTTCTTCACCCAAGTGTGGTAGGGTTAGGGCTTCGACCACGCCTCACTTTGCGCGCGGTACCACGCCCGCCACTTCAGCGCTTCGGCCCGCCAGTCGTAGGCGACCCCGAAGTCTTCGACGGTTGTGGAGAGGATGGCAGAGAGCGGAACTCCCGAAGGGGGACCCCCAGATCCACCGGGGGGTCGGGGAAGCGCTGCTTCACCACTTGCTGCTGCGTTGAACATGCTGACAAAGCCAGTCCCGACAGTGCAAGCAGCATCAGCCTTCGCATCGACATAGACGGGTACCTTCTGGATGAGGGTCTTGGTGCGGGTCTCGATACGCACACGCTCCCCGGCCAACTCCGTTGAAGCCCTAGAGCTTATCCCTGCTGCTGTTGCTTCATGGGCTGAGACATCGGCCTTGGCTTTGACGAGGGCCTTTTCATCGGCCTTGCGGACGTGCTCAGCCCCCTTGTGCTGTCCGGCTCCGTAGATGGAGAGCAGGAGCAGGATCACAGCCAGTCCCGCCAGGACATTGCGTCCCAGCGGGGTTCTGGCGAAGGCGACGATGCCGGCGAGCATCAGCCTTGCGGGAAGTTCGCGGCCGTGAAGTCCCGCACAGTCTGCTCATCGGCGACTTCCTGCGCCTGAGCAGCGCCAGCGGCCTTGGCTTCAGCTTCCGCAACCGCCTTGGCCTTGTCGGCGTCCGCAGCGGCTTTCAGTTCGTTCAGGGCATCGGTCAGCATGGTCTTGATCCTTCCTTCTAGGGTTGTGAGGAACGTCATCAGGGGGGTGCTCCCGCTGAAGTGGTGGTAGAGGTAGAGGGCGCCCAGCGTCGCGCCGACGCCGCAGAGGAAGTCGATCACGACGCGACACCCCCGCCTTGCAGAAGTGGGTCATCATCGTGCGCCCAGCCCATCCGCCCCATGTGCGCATCGCAAGCGCAGCACTGCATCAGGGGGAAGGTGTCTAGCTTGTCGAGCACGAGCCTGAACGTATTGTTGCGACAGTTCTTGCAGGCCAACAGCGCGCGTTCGTCCTCATCGACATGGGGCGACTTGAACGAAAGGTGGATTACATTTTCGCCGCTCATGAGGTTTTTGCCTTCTGGTGGGAGATGACCATGGCCCCAACGGTCAGGGCCGCCATGCAGGCCGCCACAAGCGCCAGATGGTCAGAGATGCCCTGCACGACCGCGGAGTGCCCCGCGTAAGGCGCTATGGCGTCTGACGTGCGGTCGATGACGCCTTTGACCTTGGGCGCATTCTCGGCCGCCACGCTGGCGCCCATTGAGCCCAGGCCGAGGACGTAGTGCCAGGTCTTCAGCAGCGGATTGCTGGCCGCCGCGCTCGCCGTGGGCGGGGTGTCCACCGTCCGGCTATAGGCGCTGGACGGGTCCACAGGCACCGAGCCGGGCTCATCCGTGGACCACAGCTTCACCTCGTCGGCCCGGCGGTTCACGAGGCCCTGGAGCTTCTTCCCGCCGGCGTTCACAAACCGCATCAACTCGGCGGGGATCTGATCGAACTTCTGCGCCTTGAGGAGCTGGCAGATGCGCCACTTCGGGTCGATCCCGACGTTGAAGACGAAGGACAGCAGGGCGGCGTATTGGTTGGCCGTCAGCTCGGTGACGCACGCCTCTCCGACCGCGCTCTCCAGCCGTTGGGCGGCGGTCGCCAGGTCTTGCCGCAGGTAGTCGTCGGCCTGGTCCTGGGTGATCGTCTGGCCGAGGTGGACCGCGACTCCGGCGTGGCCATAGCCCACGGTCGGAACGCCTGCGCTGTCGAGGTAGGCGGTGAGCCGGCACCCCTCATGCGCCTGGACGAAGGAGAAGGCGGCGTCGGGTATCGGTCTTATTGCGGAAATCAGCATTCAGAACTTCCCTGTCAGGATCACGTGGTTGAGGTTCTGAAGGAAGGTCCAGACACCCGGTCCGATGGCGATGGCGAAGCGGTAGAGCAGGATCAGGCCGCCCATGGCCGTCGCGGTAGCCCATACGTTACGCAGGAAGGCTTTCCGTGGGCTGGAGAGAGCCGCGACCTCCTTGCGCCCCTCGGTAAGACCCAGGGCGGATTTGATCGCCGTCACGTCCCTGCGGCCCGCAGCCGCCTCAATCCGCGCCGCCTCTGCCTTCGCCGCGACCCTGGCGACGGCGCGTTTTGTGACGCGCTTGCCGTCCTCGACGCACTCATGGACCTGCACGATCAGCTTCAGCAGATCGTGGTTGGATGGGTCGTCAGTGGTGATCGGGTCAATTTCCACGGGCGCGAAGCTCCGAGGCTCCGGCGAGCGTTTGGGCGAACCGCTTGGCCCGCTCCGAGGGGAACCCTCGACGTTCACTGCTCACGGCTTTCACGCATCATGGCGTCCTCTTGGTCATGGGGGCGTCTGAAAAAAGGGCTCGGCGGAGTCGCGCTATGCGTGTGGATGCTTGACACCGCGCCTTAGGGGGCGCTGCCTGCCTGGCTTGATCGCTGGGGAGTGATGACGAGATGCGTAGCGTAGCTATTGCCGCCCTGTGCGCGGCGTCTGCGGTCTCTCTGGCGGGTGCCGCCAAGGCCGATACCTTCGTTCTCACCAACACCACGCACGACAATTGCCGGCAGGAATTTCCCGGTCTTCCGCTCTCGATCGGTTGCGCCGATCTCAACGGCAACGGCACGGCCCAGGCGATCCCCGGCGGCTTCGTCATCACCGGGCCCGACTTGTTCGACCCCTCACCCGTGGTCGATCCGAACACCGTGACACTCACCGCCACGGCGCTCTCCAACCAAATCCTTTCCTACAATTTCGACTATTTCACCGAGGACGACGCCAACTCCAACTTCGACGTGGCGGGCGTCATCCTGAACGGCACTGAAACCCGGTTCAGCGCCCCGAACCTCCAGCCGTTCGTTCACCAGACTGGTCACTTCACGATCAGCGTCCGCACGGGCGACAGCTATGGGTTCTACATCTTCTCGGGTGACAGCGCCGCCGGCCCTGCGGTCTTCACCGTCCAGCTAGCCGACACGACCACCACTCGGGGCCTTCCGGAGCCGGAGACCTGGGGCCTTATGCTCATGGGCTTCGGCGGCATAGGGGCCGTCCTTCGGCGGCGTCAGAGCCCCGACAGGATCGGCAGAGCGGTGTCGAAGTCGTAATTCCCGCCGCCGTTCGTGACCGTCACCACGTTGGCCCCGACGTGCGTCAGGTCATGATAGCCTGAGGACCCCTTCTGCAGGATGCAGTTGGTCAGGGTCACATTGACGTTGTTGTTGTTGGCCTTGCACTGGAACGTGTAGATGCCGGCGCTCGACGGGCAAAGGATGATGCAGTTGGTCAGCGTCACGTTGACCGTCGCACTGGTGGCCTCAAAGAAGATCGGGCCCGTCGCCGCTGCGGGGACTTGCGGCAATCCATAGCCCGGGTCGATCAGCACGCGGGTAAAGGTCCCTGTCCCGCCCAGGAACTGGATGGATTCGGTGTGGTCGCCGGTCGCGGTGTTCGTGGCGAACGCGCCTAACACCGTGTCGGTCATCGTCAACGCCAGAGAAGTAGTCGTTCCCCAATCAATCAGCGCCCGCGGCGAGTTGAGGATCTTGGAGTTGGCGACGGTGAGTTGCGAGGCGTTCAGGCCCGTTATCAGGGCGTGGCCGCCCGTGGTGTCCCCGTTCGTCATGTCGATGGTGACGTAGTGCAGGCTGGCGGCGGCCGAGCCAGAGGGGCTCGCCCCGGCGGTCTCTCCGAGCCAGAATCGCATACTCGAAGACGCCGGGATGGAGCAGTCCGTCAGGTCCAGCACGGTCCCGTTCAGGCAGAAGATGCCGGAACCGCCGAAGTCGATGTTGGAGCCGGTCCACGCTCCGTTGACAGTCACAGCCCCAGCCGCGCGCGTCACCGTGCCGGGGACCGTGGCCGAGGCGATGGGCGTAAGCGACGCCTGCGCCACGCGGCATCCGGCGGTCGTGTAAAGGTCCCAGACGCCCCGCATGGTGGTCCCGCCCAGCGCCGTGTCGGCGGCGATCACCGCGGCGGGATAGCTCCCACCCGCCGGAGGTGGAGGCGGGGGCGGCGGTGGGCTCAGGATCGGGGCGTGCCCCTTCAGACGGAGCTTCACTGGAGTATGAAGCTCAGCATGGCATTGGGGTTACCCGTGGCGCCCGAGACGCCGAACGTTCGCGTGCCCGTCGTTCCCGTGGCGTTGACCTTCTCGTCCACCACATAGGGGAACGGGCCACTCATCGCGTCGTCACCGCGCTTGTGGCGGATGCGCGAAGAGGCCGGCGGGGAGGGTGTGCCTTCGTTCGCCCAATCGAACACCGCTACCGCATTGACCAGGAGCGAAAGCGCCGATCCCGACGTGACGGCCGGGCAGACGAAGCCGCTCGCCGGGCTGGCCGAGCTGCTGGAGCACGCGCTGTCCTGAATGGCCGGGGACGTGCCCGTGTCGCTGCGGTAGTTCAGGAAGACGATGGAGGCGCTGATCAGGGCGCCCTTGGTCGTCCAGGTCATCGTGGGACCCGTGGACCACTCAGACCCCGGGTTAGCCAGGAGCCCGGTGTCTCCGGCGCCCACGACCTTGTAGAAGGCCGCGAAGTCCCCCAGGCCCAGGGACTGCCGGGAATTGGGAACGAGGGTCCAGCCGGTGATGGACGGCAGGCGCGCGGTGCCCGACCCGGAGCTGAACTTGATGAGCGCCACCAGGAGATCGCCCGCCACGACCGGCTGGCCGTCATTGGTGAAGGACGAGTAGGTTCCGCTGCTCTCGGTGATCGCGGTCGTGGGCTGGGAGCCCGGGACGTTGTGGTCCCACCAGAGCAGATAGGGCCGGTCGGCACTGGCCCCGGGGTTCTTCGGCGCATCGAACAGCTTCTTGGAGTTGGCGTTCGTGCCGCCGACGACGGTTGCGATGTTGCCGAGCGAGCCCTTGTTCGTGGCGAAGGTGGACGCATCGCCGTCGTGGAAGATGATGGGCTGGTGACCGAGCGGGAGAGAGCCGTCAGACCCGAAGTCCACCGGCCCGGCGTTGTAGAACTTGGTGATGTCGAAGGTGGCGTTGTTGGAGGCGTCGAGCGGCGTGGAGGACGGCGTGTCGAAGAAGAACTGCGCGCAGTCGAAGTCGCCGCGTACCTGGCCGGTGCCGAACGGGTTCAGGAAGAAGCCGTCGCCGCCGCTGTAGGAGGGGCTCGTCAGGGTGCCGTTCCAGGTCCCCTGATCGGTGATCCCGGTGGCGACCTGGACGCCATCAATCCAGAGGCTGGAGCGCTTGGTTCCGCTATAGTTGGTGTCCCACGCCCAGAGGTGGTGCTGGATCTTCTTGTTGATGACAGCGGGCGGCCCGTAGGTCGCAAGCGCGCTATGGTTCGTCCCGCCGGTGGAATCGTTGATGTTCAGACGGCGCAGGCCGCCCGAAAAGCCGCCGTCCATGGCGTAGTTCCATCCGTTGGCTTCGGCGTTCGCCTTGGCCGGATCGAACTGGCCAAAGGTGAGGCCGTTGCTACGGTTGTCGTACATCGCCGAGTGGACGGAGGAGTTTCCCTGCGAGCAGAGCCAGACGCTCATGACCCCCCGCGGGGCGGCGGTGATAGAGCCGGCGGCGTACTTCAGCGACACGTCCCGATGGAACGAGACCATGGAGGGCGAGAAGGTGCTGACGGCGTTCCCGCTGAGCGCGGCGAGCTGCGGGAGGCCGAGGCGAAGCGCGAGGATCGTCATCAGGTGAAGTTCCCGATGCCGATGGCCGAGACGCTGGCGCCCGTGGTGATCGACCAGGCGCCCGCGACGCTCCGCAGCCCGAGCGGCACGTAGAACGGCACCAAGTTGGAGAGGCTCGTCGTTCCGCCGGCGAAAATCGTGATGGCAGAACCAGCGCCGTCTTTGATGCTGACCGCCCCAGCGGTAACGTTGGCGGGAACGATCAGCACGCCGTCGAGGTCGTCACCCGCCGCCCCGGTGGCGCCCAGCACCTGGCCGGTCTGAGAGGCGGCCACGGTCTCATATTCCCGGCCCCGGATGCCGTTGATGACGACGCCTTGGTCTGACGTGTCGATGGAAGCGGCGTAGATGCCCGAGAGGTAGCCCAGCACGTCGGAGCCGCCGGTGGGGGGGTTGTAGGTGGTCCCCGCCCCTTGCGTGCCCAGCGGCAGTCCCTCGGTGCCGTCAGACTTGTTGATGGCGATGCGCTGCAGTTCGCGCGTTTCGCCGTTCTCAACGACAAGATAGATCGCGACGTGGCCCCCGTTGAGGGACACGCTACCAGACGTGGGCATGGGGATTTGTCCTCGGGATTGGAGGCGGAGGGCGGGTGTGCTAGGGTTGCTCGGTGGAACAGCCCGATTGGACTGACGCGCAATTCGCGCTCGTGAAGCCGGCTCGGCGCTTTGGCTTCAGGTCAGTGTTCTGGTGGGCGGTCTACGCCTGCGGTTTTGCCTGGGCTGCCAAGCAGGCCGGAGCCTCAGGCGAGGTGATCGTCTACGTCTTCGGGGCGTCGCTCATCGTCCCGGGAATGTGGTTCAGCGCCGAGGTTTTTCGCGCACTTGCTGAGCGGACAAGCGAGCAGGAAGCGTTGCAAGCGCGGTACCGCCTATTAGGCCGGGCCCCGACCATATGGGCAGAGCGGGCCGCCCGGCGAGGGCGAGGATAGGCGACACAGGATCACTCACCTTTCCGCCAAGGGACATAAGGTCGAGCACTTTCTGCACTGACTTCTTGGTGCCGGCATTGGCCGCAAGCGTCGAAAGCATACCGGCGGGGGCCGTCACGAGGGGTGCATGGCCGCCGGTGAGTGCGCCAAGGAGCATGTTCGTAGTGCTGCCCAGGAGACTGCGCGGATCGAAGAAGCGGCTAAGGGTGTTCGTGACGCTCTGGCCCGCCGTCCCGTTGGCAAGCTTCCGCAGAGCCCCGCGTTCGTCGGGCGTCAGGTTGCGGATTTGCTGGGGGCTTTTCGGATCGACTAGCGGCCGCATCGCCGTCCGCGTCGGGCCGGTGATCCCGCCATTGAGTGGGGTCTTGAGGGATGCACTGTCGGCCCTGTCGCTGACTTCGCGCATCTTCATGAGGCGCGTGTACCAGTCGCGCGCCTCGCCCAAGACGGGATCGGACGCGCTTTGAATCAAGCCCTCAAGCTTGTTCTTGATCACACCGCCGATGTCGGCCTCGTCACTCCCGGGGACGAGCAGCTTGCTGCCGATCTGCGAGCGGAGGCGGTTGACCTGGGCGACGCTTAGCCCGTCGCTGTTTTCGGCGAGGCTGCTGATCCGGCGCACAAGGGGAGCCGCCTTCGGGTAAAGGTCGGCGCCGCCCTCGGCCTCGAAGTGATCGTTGATGTCCTGCGCGACAGCTTGCGCGTCGGCTTGGGGGAACCGATAGCCGGACTTATCGACAGCCTTCCACGCGGCGTCGGACTTGCCCTGAACCTCTTCGAGCGACAGAGGCTTGCGTGCGCCAATCGAACCGCGCAGCCCGGGCGCTTCGGGCATGGCGCCGGAGAGGGCCGTTCCGATGAGCCCCTCCGCGGCCGACTGCGGGTCAAGGGCCTGCGGAGCGGTCAGCGCCGGGCGGCCATTCCGCATCGTCAGTTGGGGCGCCTGGTAGGGCGTCGGCATGACGCCGGCCACGGCGCGAGCGGCGGGTTTGATCGCGGCTTGGACCGGCGCAGCCGCCAGCCCCAGGCCATCCGCCAGCATCCGGCCGGTATCGCCCAGGTCCCCCGTTGTCCGTCGCAACGCTTCCATGGGCGAAGGCAGCGGCTGCTGCGAACGGGCAGCAAGATCCCGGGTCCGCTGCATCACGTCATGGCCCAGCGTCTGGAACGGGGACATAAACCCTGCGGCCGCATCCTGGGCAATCGTGGGCTTCTGGGGGGCAGACGCCGCCTGCGCTACCTGGGGAAGCCGTTGCGCGACCGCGGTGGGAGCGGAAGGCGCGGTGGGCTGGGACGGCGCCCCCTGCCCCGAATAGTCCATCCAGGGGGGCGTATTGTCCGCAGGCGCGACCGTATCGACGTAGTGCTGCGTTTCGCGATAGGGCGGGATGCCACCGTGGGCCCTCACAGCGCCAGGACCGGCGTTATAGGCCGCCGCCGCCAGGCGCGGATCGCCGAAGGTATCGAGCTGCTGCTTGAGATAGCCCACGCCGCCCTGGATGTTCTGTTGGAGGTCGCTGGGATCTACGCCCATGCCCTTCGCCGTGTCGGGCATCAGCTGCATCACGCCCACCGCGCCCTTGGGCGAGACGGCCCCATGGTGCAAGCCGGATTCCTGGGTCGCGACGCGAAGCGCAAGGTCCGGCGGGACGCCTTGGCGCTGCGCCTCTGCAGTCACCATGGCCGCCACGTCGGAAGGCGCGGCGTAGTCCTCCCAGGGCCCGGTCATTGGGCGCGCGCCCAGCTTTTGGGATCGGCGGGGTTGCCGCCCAGAAACTTGTAGCCCTTCACGACGGCGCCCGGCTGCGGAACGCGCGGCGAGGGGTTGTTGTAGTTCGCTGTCGGCCGCGTCTGACCGGGCGTGGTCGGGCGGATGCCGCGGAACTGCGACTCGAACAGGTCATGGCGGGCTTGGTTGAGGGCGTCCAGTTGCGACAGGTGGCGGCGGACGGTGGCCTCGAACTGCGGGCCCGACTGGTCCTGATTGAGCGAGCCATTGATCTCGCCGAGCATCCGCGCCGTCTGATCGGTCATGCGGATAGACCCGCTGCCGCCATCCCCCGCCGCCGCAAGCGCGTTCTTGATCGCCTGCAGGGAGTTGAACGACGTGCCGTTGCGAACGGTCTCGATCTTCGCTTGCAGGTCCTTCGCTGGCTGGTTCAGGAAAGGAACGTGCTCAATCACGTCGGTGGCGGAGCCGGTCGATAGGTGCCCAATCATGCTGGGCTTTGTCTTCACCCATTTGCCCGTGTTGGGGTCCTGGGTCTCGCCGAGCATGTCGTGCAGGTTCTGGGCGATCATGTTGGTCTGATCGTCCACCTGTTGCATCGCCGCGCGTGCGCCCGAGATGTCGGTTTCGTTCTTGCCCTGCGTCGCGGCGCGGGCCTTGGCGAGCTCGACTTCCGCCGGTGACTGAGACACGCCAAACTGAGGGCCGCCCGCAGAAGCGCCACCGGCGCCGCCCGGGCCGCCGCCGCGCTGGGCCACTTGCGGGATCTGACCCAGGAGCATCTGGACAGCCTGCAGCCGCGGAACCTTGCGCGAGGTGCCGTCCGACTGCGGCACGTCCACCAAGTCGTAGGCCGCCTTGCCCTGCTCGGTGGCGCCCGACACCGCGCCGGCCATATCCGCGGCCGATTGCACAGCCCCGGGGAGGTTCTGGACACCAGACACCGCGCCCCCAGGCCCGAACGTGGGCGCCTGGCCCTTGTCGAGCGTCGGGAAGTATCGGCCCACGTTGGAGCCGTCCTTATCGTTGATCGCAAAGCCGTTGATGTTGGCGATGTGCGGCTGGGCCTTGTCCAGCAGGTCGAGGATGAACTTCGACTGGTCGGGCATGAACATGGCGGCCTGCGCCAGCGTGCGCTGGGTGTTGGGGTCGCTTAGGCTCGCCTGGCCGGTCGAGGTCACTTGCGGCGGCTGGTAGGTGTACGGCGCAGGAGCCGCGGGCGCAGGCCCAGGAGCCATGGCGCCGGTGCTCTGGGCCACGGCGGCGGCCGGGTCCTCGATGGGGCTCTGCGGGCCGCCCACAGGCCCGGGCACAGCTAGGGCCGGCGCGGGGCCGTCCTGGTAGGAACGCTGGCCGCCGAAGAGGCCGTTGAGCTGGCCCATGGCCTGCATCTGAGCGTGCATCATCCCGCGCTGGGCGATCAGGTTGCGCGCGTTCTCCAGCGCGGTCCCCTGCGATCCCGGGGAGGCGTCCTTCAACGTCGCGCCGATGATGGACAGGACATCGCCGATCCCCTGGGGACCGCCGTACATGCCACCAATCATTCCAGCCATGGGTCAGGAGTCCCCGGTGAAGATGTTATGGGCGCCGGGCAGGACAGCGCCGAGGCCGGGCAGGAAGCCCGCAAGGCCGCCGGAGGCCCCCAACGCGCCGGCGCCCATGAGCAGCGAGCCGATGGAGCCCAAGGGATCGCTCACCTTGGTGTTCGACGTGCCCTGGCTGTTCTCTGTGCCGTTCGTGTTCTGCCCGTGGAGGAGGCCGAGCGGCAGAGAGCCATACTGGCTGGTCTGGAAGTTCAGGAGGCTGAGCGGCGACGCCGCGCGCTGCTGTGCAAGCTGCTGCAGCATCTGGCCGATCTGGCCTTGGGTGTCCACGTTCGCCCGGGCGTCGTTGCCTTGCGCCGCCGCGTTGTTGGACGCCGCCTGCGCCGCCGCGATGCGCTGGGCCTGGGCCGTCGAGTCCAGTTGCCCCTGGCTGGTGGCGCCCTGCAGCGCGGTGTTGAAGCCTTGGCTGCGGAGCCCGCTTTCGAGCTGCCCGCGGGCAAGGGATTGCTGGCCGTGGGTCAGGGCATCGGTGATCGCCGCGCCAGATCCGCCGAAGGTCGTATCGTTGCCGAGGTTCAGCTTGTTCTGGGCGTTGGTGAGGGCCGAGTTCTGGTCGAAGCCGGCCAGCGACGAGTTCACCACGCTATCGGTGTAGGGGTTCATGAACCGCGAGAGCATGGACGAGATGTCCGGCGATCCGGCTTGCGTCGCGGCCTGCAGCGCCGAGGCGGCGTCGTTGAAGCCCTGCGGCGAGGTCAGGCCCGAAGCCGCGGTGCCGGCCTGCGTCTGCAGGGGGTCGGGTCCCGCGATGAAGCTGTACGGGTCGGCGTTGGTCAGGTCGTTGATCTTGCCGCCGATGCCCGCCAGGCCTTGGTCCACGAACGCCGGATTGGTCGGCGTCTGGGTCAGGTTCGTCTGGGTGTTCTGCGTGGTGGAGGTCTTGGAGGACTTGCCCATCGTCAGATCGCCTTCACCAGCATGTCGTCACCCTCGAAACCGAACTTCCGCAGGACCCGTGCCCAGCCCTTGCGCCCGTTGACCGTCACCCGCTCGCAGCCCATCACCTTCGCCCACGCCAAGCCGCCGGGGAGCAGCTCCATGACCTTTGAAAGCCGCCCGCCCGCCAGGTAGAGGTGGAAGCTGGGCGGGTTGGCGGTGCATTCGGTGACGACCGCCGCGCCCTCGCCTTCCCAAAGCTGGGCGTGGCCGGTGAGTAGCGCGTTCAGGAGCTCGTCTTCCGTCACGTCCTCCAGGCTGGGCAGTAGCCATTCCCGGCAGCGGTTGAAGGCGTCGAAGATGGATTTGGTGCTCATTTCATCCCCGCCAGCTTGGCGTCGAAGATCGGCATTCCGATGCGGTTTTCTGCCGGCGCGGAGTTCCACGAGATCCGGATGCGGAAGAGCCGGCCCTTGGCCTTGAAGTCCGCTCTCGCCTGCCCCGGCGCCACGACAACCTGCGGATAGGTGGTCACCGGGCCTTGCGGGTAGATGCGGCTGGTGATGTCGAAGAACAGCGGCCCGATCTGGCGGGCGATGTCGGGCCAGAAGCCCCGCGTCAGGACCGTGTAGTTGTTGTCGAGGTAGATATCCGCCGTCTCGATAAAGCCGGTCAGGGCCGCGCCGTCCGCGGTGTTGCCCCGCTCGTGCCAGTACACATGCCCGTCGAACGTCGTCGCGCAGGGGTTGGAGGTCGGCCCCGCATCCACCATGGCCGTGCGCGGCTGCTGGCCCTTGTGCCAGGCCTTCGCCGGGTCCGCCGCAAGCATCTGTACGTCAGCGGAAATATAGCGCGAGTTCTCGTGGCCGTCACGACTATCTGGATAGTCGAAGCGGATTTCGTTATACTCCGACACCGACGAGGCGACGATCTTGTCACCTTGGCTGGCGGAGAGGTTCTCGGCGAACTCAACCCGGATCGGGCATCCGACCGACTGCACCGTTCCGCCTACCGTGTAGGAATGGATCTGGCGGTCGGGGCTGATCCAGTAGGCCGTGGAGCCCAGCACGACGGCGGCGTTGGGGCCGATCAGCCCGCACTTGTCGCCCACCTCATCGAAGGTCCAGACTTCGCCGATCTGGCCCACGTAGGAGGCGTAGAACAGCTTGTGCGAGGTCCAGACGAGGAAGTCCTTGCCCAGCGTCCGGCCGCCGACGATGCGGCCCCCTCCGGGCAGGATGTACTCACGCGAGGTCGAGCCCGACGTGATGTCCGTCGTCCAGCTTGTCGGGTCCTCAAGGCTCGAATGGCGGATGCAGAGCGGGTTGAAGGCCCCGCCCACTTCCTGGCTGCAGCCCAGCGCGAACAGGAACCGCCGAGCGACCAGCGAATAGGTGCAGATGGCCGGCGCGCCCGAGATCGCGACCGCCCGCTGGCTGGTGTCGTTGCTCCACTGGAACAGCGTCTGGCCGCGCGGGTTGGCGATCAGGGTTTGGCCGTAGGGGGCCAAGGCGACCGTGCGCGGGTAATATTCCGCACCCGAGGGCTCGCCGTAGGGGCCCACGCCCCAGGCGCCTGCCCCGTAGCCATCCGACCCCGTACCGTCCACCGCGCCTGCCGCGAAGGCCCGCTGGGGCGTCACGACAACCGCCGAGCCCCCGCCCGTCGTGGTGGCGTTGGCGTTGGACCCCGCCGTGAAGGTCCAGGTGTTGGTGGTGACCGCCGTCACCGTCCAGGTCCCGTTGATGGTCACCGTGGCGACCGCAGACGCCCCGGAGATCACCTGCGAATCCCCGATGATGTAGGGATGGCCGGGCTGCGTGATGACGACGGTGGGCGAGCCGTTGGTGGTCGCCACGGGATTGGCGCCCAAGGTCACGGCCGGAAGCGCCTTCGTCGGGGTGATGTCGTAGAGGACGCCGCCCTGGTAGAGCTGCAGGTTGGTGTGCGTCCCGAAGGCGATGTTCTGGGTGTTGGACTTGGAGTTGTCCGTCCAGCACAGGATGGAGCGGCAGACCCCCGTCAGGAGCGTGCCGACGACGCTTTCATAGCCGCCCTTGGCCTGCGGGCGGCCTTCCACGAAGCGGGCGTTGTCGCAATCCACCCACGCCGGAGAGGCCGCAAGGGTCGTGTCGTCGGTGTTGAGCCCCGGCGGGATGTTGAGCGGGATCTTCACGGCGGCGAGCCCCGCACCAGGTCAACGATCACGTCTGCCGTGGCTGATGTGGCCCCGTCGCCGGCCGTGACCGTGAAGGTCGCGATGCGCTCGGTGTTGGCGCTCATGAAGCTGTCGGTGAACAGCGTCGTCGCGCTGGAGGGGCTGTTGGCGAAGATGCTCGGCGAGCCGCTCGTCCGCGACCAGGAATAGCTGTAGGGGCCGCCCGTCCCACCCGTTGCGGTGGCTGTGACAGAGTTGGAGCTGACCGGCCCGGTGCCGCTTGGCCCATTGCCGTTAGCCGACCCCGGCGAAATCCCTACTGTCAGGGCGGAATAGGTGTTGGATAGGCTCACCGAAGCGGTGACGGTGGACACCACCTGGCCGTCCGCCGATGAGACCGTGCAGGTTGACGTTCCCGAGGCGCTGGCGCCCGAGGCGAGCGACTTGGAGAACGTCGTGGTGGCCGAGGACGCGGCGTCAACGGTGATGCCTGCGGGCGCGGACCAGGAATAGGTGTAGGGCGTCTGGCCGCCGGAAGGCGTTGCGGTGACGGAATTGGACGTGACCGTGGTGGGCGTGCCGCTGGCGACCGTTCCCGTGGCCGATCCGCCGCCCGAGGCCGTCAGGGTGGGCCAGCCGTTGTTTCCGAGCCCCACGGAGCAGGTGGGCGAGACGGTTGCCGCGGCGCTGTCGGTGATGACGCAGGTGGCCGTGCCGATGGTTCCGCCCTGCGGGATCACGGAGGAAGAAAACGTGGTGGTGGCGCTGCTGGCCGAGTCCGCGCTGATCGGGTTGGCGTTGGTCGTGGAGGACCAGGAATAGGTGTAGGGCGGCGTACCCCCTGAACCGAAAGCCGTCACCGCGTTGGAGGTCACCGTAATGGCGGTGTGGCCGCTTCCGGTGCCCGAGGCGTTGCCGCTGATGCTGCCCGTGAGGCTGGCCGAGCTCGTCAGGCTGACGCCCACGGTGACCGGGAAGGTGTCGCCCGTGCCCAGGTCTGTGACGGTGCAGGTGGCTGTTCCGCTGAAGGTCTGGCCGGCGGTGAGCACCTTGGAAAAGGTCGTGGTGGCTGCGGTTGGCGACGTGGCCGTGAACGAAGGCGTGGACCAGCTATAGGAATAGGCGCCGCTGCCCTTGGCGGCGGTGACCGTGACGCTTCCCGACGTGGCCGTGCCGGCGCCGCCGATGTTGGTCGAGACACTGGAAGGGCTGACCGTCGCCGTGAGCAGATGGCTGTCGGTCGGCGCGAACGCGAGGCCTCGGCTCACGACCAGTTCTTCGCCGCGACGGTCAGGATCACGTCGGCCCCGCCGTTGGGGGTGGAGAGGTGCAGCATGTGCTTGCCGTTGCCGAGCGTGGGCTGCGAGCCGCCGCCGTAGCGCGTGACCGCGGGCCAGGCGGGGATGGCGCCCGCCGAGATCGTGAGCCAGAAGGTCACCGACTGCGCCTGGCTCCCGGTGAAGCCGGAGTAGGTGAAGGTCGTATTGGCCGAGATGGACGCCGACTGCGTGTCGCTGGCCGAGAAGTCCACGTTGACGCCGGTGATCGGGACCGTGGTGAACTTGGTCGAGCCGGTCTGCGTCATGCCCCCGGTGATCACCGGGGCATTGGACCCCACAGCCCCGATGGCGGCGGCGCTGATGGGGGCCCACGAGGCGGTCGTGCCGTTGGTGGTGAGGAACGAACCGTTATTGCCGGGCTGGCCGGGCAGGATGCCGGTGTTCAGCCCAAAGGCCGTGGCGTCCACATAGGCCTTGGTGGCGGCGTCCTGCGGGTTGGCGGGGTCGGAGACGCCCTGCAGCCGCTGGTTGGAGAAGTAGAAGCCCTGGACGCGCACCACGTTGGTCCCGTCGCAGATGAGGGTGACGATCTCCGAGCCCCGCACCTGGGCGGCGACGCCCGAGCCGGTGGAGAAGGTCGCGATCTGCGGGGTGGCGTTCCAGGCGTGGTAGACCTTGGACGTGGACGGGATGGTGATGGTGAAGTTGGCCGTGGGCGAGCCGGTGAGCTTGATCACCGCGCGCCGGGCCTCGTCGGTGACGAAGTTGGTAGCCGTCAGCGCATGGTCGCCGGTGACCACCAGGGACGTGACGCCGGCAATGGCGTCGTCAATCAGGTCAAGGGCGGTGTCGAGAAGGTCGCCCCACAGGTTGACGTTGTTCCCCGCGCCCTGCTTGCGGACGCGGAGGCTGGAGGTTGCGGAGTCAGCGGTCATACGATCATGGCTCCGGTGTCCTCACGGTACCAATGGGCGCCGTTGGAGTGCGCCAGGACGTTCAAATCCGTTGCGTAAACCACGCAATTCACGTAGATTTTCGCGTTGGTCGTGTTCATCAGCGTCGAGGCCATGGGATAGGCCGGCTGGGGCTGTTTCGGCCCCTCGATCAGGGCCACGCGCCGGTCCAAATCGAGCAGGTAGTTGCGAAGGACGGCCTCGCCCGGAAGGATCGGGACCGAGAGGCTCACACCACGCCCCCGGGATAGGCCGCGGTCTGGATCGGGCCGGACATGCTGTCCTTGGCGTCGCGGGAGTTGATGTCGTCCAGCAGCGCCCCGAACCGCTGTCCGAAGCGGTCGGCGTTGTTGTCGTCTTCGAGGAACTGATAGAGCGCCTCCAGGCCCCCGTAGAGGTAGAGGTAGGGGTACTTGGCCAGGACGACGTTCGTGTCCCCGTCGTTCACCAGGATCAGGGGCTCTTTGTAGTAGAGCATCTTGCCCGTGGCGGCGCCGGAGAAGAGCGGGGCCAGGTGGAACTCGCCCCCCTCAAGCGCCAGGCTGTCGGGATACTCCACGGTCGAGTACATGGCGCACCGCTCAGCGGCCATTTCCGGGGAGATGACGTTCAGCGTGATCCGCGGCGAGGTGTCGAGGTAGCAGCGCTTCAGGGCCAGGAAACCCTCGGGCAGTGTCGCGCCCTCCCCGCCGAGCTCGCTCTGGAACAGGAGGTTCAGGCCGGTGCCGGAATCGCCCCCCACGACCACATCGGCCGTCGAGAGCAGGACGTTGGAGCGCAGGCGGCGGCAGATCTCCTGATGAGCCCAGAAGGCGAAGTCATCGAGGCTGTCGGTCAGGTCCGACCGCGTGGCCCAGGAGGCCAGAGAGGCCTTCAGGCCGCCGTAGGTGCTCAGGCTCATCGAAGGACCCCGTTCGATACGCCGACACGCCCGTCAGCGGTCCTGAGGTGCGCCCAATCGGGGTCGTTGAGCTTCTGGGCGAGCTTGTCGGAGCAGTCGGGATCGAGGAACCACCACCCCTCCTCGTTCAGCCACTTGAGGCCGATGATGTAGGGGATGGAGGCGACCCGGCGCAGCTCGCGGGTGGCGGAATAGCCGTCGTTGTGGCTCCGCATCGCCTTGTTGCGCTCGATCACGGGGTCCGTGGGCGCGGTGGCGGCGAAGCGCGTTCCGGTCTCGTCCTCGACCATCGAATGGTCGATGCCGGCCGAGGACCGGAACAGGTGTGTCTTCATTGCATATAGGCTTCGGCTTCGGAGGCCTCAGCCTCCTCGCGGGCGCGGCGCTCGGCCTCCAGACGCGAGCGGGCGGCGTCCATGCGAACGCGCCGGTACTCCTCGGCCGCTTGCTTGGCGCCGTCGAAATTGACGTAGCCGCGTTCGTAGAGATTGATGGCCACGGGAAGCTGCAGGGAAGGCGTCTCGCCCTCTTCGTAGTAGGCGTCACCGATACCGCCGAAGTGCTCGCCCATGCTGACCTTGCCGTCGCCTTGGGGAAGCACGGTGCATTGCACGGTGGGAATCTCCTGGGCCTCGCCCTTTTCGCGCTTGGCCTGGCGGGCAGCGCGCTTACGCAGCGCCTCCATCTCGGCGAGCATGACTCGGCTTTCCGCCTGGGTGGCGGTCTTCGACAGTGACGGCATGAAATCCTCAGAAAGGCGGGGCCGCCCAAGACGGAGCGGCCCCTAGTTCAGGGGGAGACTTAGGAGAGGTCGCGGATGGCGAAGTGGGCCTTCTCGTTGGCGACCACGAGGCCCTTCTCCATGGTGAGGAGGAACTTCATGTTGTCGCCGCTGGAGGCCAGATCCTTCGACTTCAGGCCGTCGAGGGTCGCCACCTTGGCCATCTTCGGGTTCACGCCCACCACGTCGCGCGTCAGCCCGTAGGCGTGCGGGATCGCGGTCAGCTTGCCGAAGTCGGAGACGTAGACTTCCGCGGCGCCGTAGATGGTGGCCTGCGAACCGCCGGACACGTCGGCCCGGATGTCGGCAATGCCGGTGAAGGTAGAGAAGGTCTGCTTGGTGGACGGACCCATGTAGAGCTGGGTCGGCAGGTTGCCTGCGCCGGCGTTGGTGAAGGTGGTCGAGAGGACCGACTTCAGGATGGCCTCGGTGAAGGTGCGCTGCGTGCCGTTGGTCGCCGCAGCCACGATGCCGGCGGAGAAGCCGCCGTCCGAACCGCCCGCACCCTTGGAGGTGTTGGAGGTCAGGAAGGCGAGGATGCCGGCGGTCTTGCGGGTGGTGGCGCCCGATTCAGCGACGGAGGCGAAGTTGCCCACGACGCGGATTTCGAAGTCGCGCTTCATCTCGATGGTCTTGAGGACCTTCTGACGAGCGAGTTCCGAGGCGCGGCCGGCCTTGTCCACGATCTCCTGGGTGCGGGAGACGCCGCCCGCCTTGGCCACGATCTGGACATAGTTGCCCAGGCGCGTGGTCAGGTTGGGCGAACCCAGCGTGTAGTCGTCGCCTTCCAGTTGGGCGTTGGTCGCCGAGGCCGCAGCCAGGGTTTCTGTCTGCCATTCGTGGAAGATGTTGGAGGCCTTGGTGGTGCCGATGTTGGAGGTGAACGGGGTCTCCTCCGGGGCTACACGATAGATGGTGTCTTCCAGATCCTCGCGGACGCCGACGTTGGGCGTGGCGGAGGTGACGGTGTTGGTAGGCGCAGTCATGTATTCAAGCCTTTCGGGCCAGAAGCAGGGCCACGGCGTCGTCTACGCTGCGGGTTTGTGCGAAGCGGTTGGCGACCTGGGTGGCCGTGCGTTGGGGGGAAGCCTGCGCTTGGGCGGCGGCGGGCCTTGCGGCGGCGCGCTGCTGGGCGACAGGTGCGGGTTTGGGGGTTTTCGGGGCCTTTTCGAGCGCCTTGAGCTCGCGCCATTGCATCGCGTCGTGGGCAATGCTCATCTCAGCGGCGGAGATGCGTGCAACTGCTTCCTGCGGGATGCCCCTCACCTCGATCAGGTGCTTAACGACCTTCTGTCGAACGTCGGCCCCTTTCGTGGGGTCGGCGGGATCAGGGGCCAGAACCGGGTCGAGGGTGGAGAGCGCCTTCCATTCGGTCTGCACGAAGGCCTTGTGGGCTTCCTGCTGGGCCGTCTGTTCAGCTTGGGCGAGTTGGGCGAGCTGCTTCTGCTCGGTTTCGTACTGCGCCTTCAGGACGAACGCCTGTTCCGCGCCGTGCTCCTGTGCGACCTGCGCCCAATCCGGTTCGCCCCAGCGCTGCTGGAACGTCTTGACGGCTTGGGGCAGGAAATCCGCCAGTTGCGTGGCGAGGGCCTGGACGCCCGCGACTTCCTTCTGGGCAGCTTCCACCGCCTTGGCAGCTTCGGCCTTGGCCTTGGCGGCGGCTTCCTCACGCGGCCCTTCCTGGGCAAGCACGACGGCTTGCAATTCGGCGGGCAGCTTGGCGAAATCGGCCTTGGCTTCCTTTGACCAGTAGACAGGCGGCTCGACAGGCTCGACGGCCTCGGCTTCCGTGTCATCATCCCCCTCGGCGACGGTTTCGGCGTCGTCCTCGGGCTCTTCGGCGGGCTGGTCGGCCCCTTCGATCTCGTCTTGCTCCTCAGCGGCCTCTACGGGCGCTTCCGGGGCGTCGTTTTCCTCAGGCTCAGGCGCCGGCGCGACCAGGGACTCGATAGCCTGGTCAACGGACAGGGCGCCGCTCTCCGGCGAGGCGGATTCGGTCATTCAGACACCGTTTTGGTGGTTTCGGGGGTTAGTTCGCCTCGGCGATCGCTTCGGCCATCTGGCCGTCGCCTACCGCCAGGAAGAGCGCCTTGCGGACCATTTCCACGGTCCCGACGCATTGGTGCAGTCGCATGATCTCAGCCGGGTCAGTCGCGGCCAGCATCTCTTCGGTGTAGCGCTGCTTCACGGCCATGAACGCCTGTTCGGTCACCCGAAGCTCTTGGGTGGCGCGGCGACCGCGGGCGATGCGCTCTTCGTTGGTCATCCGGGCTCACCGCCGACTTGCGGCTGCTGAACGCTGGCCTTCACCTTCGCCATGTTCATCTCGTGCGTTTGGTGGGCCTGGAGAAGCGCTACCTCCCGCTGAAGGGCGAGCTCCTGGGCGGCGATCTCACGGCGCATCTGAAGCTCGGCGGCGGCCTGCTCGGCCTTCTGCTGCGCCTCCATGGCGTTCTTCTCGCGCTGGAGCTGCAGTTGCGCCTGAGCCTGCACCGCATCCTGCTGAAGCTGGGCGGCGTGCTTGGCCTGGTCGAGCTGCATCTGCGATTGCGCGGCCTGGGCGTCGCCTTGGGTCTTGGCCTGCACCTTGGCCTGCTCGATCTGCAGTTGACCCTGCACCTTGGCCATCATCGGGTCGGGCTTGGGCGGCGGCGGCGGCTTCGTCGGGTCGGACGGATCAGACCAGAACGCATCGGCCTTCTTCGATCCTGCAGCGCGCTCCCAATCCTCCAGGGCCGCATGGGCGTTGCCGGCGTCCACCAGCGGGCCTTGCAGCCCACCTTGCAGGCCGACCAGGGCCTGCATCATCTCCAGCCGCTGCGTGCCGATCATCAGCTCGTGCTCGCGGCCGGCGGAGCCCACGCCGACATGGACGTTCATGGCGTCGCGCTCGGGCCACTGGTTGGGCTGGACGGTCTGCCACTTCTTGCGGATCTTCGCGGTTGGCGGAACATGCTCGGCGGTCGATTGCGCCCGGTACATGGCGTGGACGCCGAGGAACAGATCCTTCAGGCCCGTCTCGGCGAAGATGCGGGCGATCATGCGCGTGCGGCGCTGGGCCATGGTCATCAGCGCCATGGCGCCCTTGGCCGTGTCGTGCAGCGTGTCGGGGTTCAGGCCCTGGGCGTTGCGGACGATGCCCGAGCGGCTCTCCGCCATCACCGAGGCGAACTCCAGGGCCTGCCACGTATCGACGTTGAGAGGGCCCGCGGAGATGGGGCGCACGGCGTCGCCGGTCTTGGAGCGGACCGGGACGCCAGGCTCGTTCCGCAGAAGGTCCGCCAGGGTGTGCTCGCTGGCCGCCGCCTCGCTCACCTCCATGCGCTGATTGAGGCTGAAGTAGATGTTGTCCAGCCCGGCGCGAAGCAGCACGGTCTTGATCTTCTGAATCTCGATCAACTTGTCCGCGACGCTCTGGCCATAGAAGCGGTGCGGGATGATGTAGGGCGTCAGCGCCGCAAACGGGATCTGGCCGATTTCCTCCTTGTCGAGAAGCACGCGCTCCTCGGAGTCGGTCATGATCCGCCAGACGGTGAGCTCGGTCCCGTTGCCCGGCAGGCGGATGTAGTGGTCGCGCACCTCGACAACCCGCAGGTCACCACTCTCGTCGCCCAGGTGCAGGTTGTTCTCGCCGGCCTCGTCGCGGGCTTTCTCGATGGTGTCGTTCTTGTGGTAGTAGCTCGGCAGCGCGCGGACCTTCTCCGCATCGGCCCCATCGGCGATCAGTTGTTGCACCCGAGGCCGAGAGCGCACGGCGCAATAGGTGGCCTCGCGCAGGTTCACCGTGTCGCGGGCGACCGTGAAGTCCTCCGGCGGGAACGCCTTGATGCACACCTTGCCGTAAAGTTTGGCCTCGGTGAGGTTGACCGAGCCGTCGTCCTGCTGGTCGGCGTCGAGGTCGTGACCGCCCATCTGCCCCATGGCCTGGAGCATCGGCGCCATCTCGGCCTGTTCGGCGCTGAGCGAGGCCTGAACCTCGTCCTTGGACTTCTCCTCCCACCACCAATGCAGGATGCCCGTGCGGACCAGGAGCGCGTCCTTCATGGCCGTGTAGAGGTTCAGGAACCCGGGGTTCTGAACCATCACCACGTCAACGATGAAGTCGCTCTCGTCGCGGGCTGGGTCCTCGTCTTCCTCGCCCTGCGGGACGAAGGTGGCCACGTCATCCCCGCCGGTGAAGATCTCGATTACGTCCGGCAGCACGGTCTCGATGGCGTCGGCGACCGCGGTATCCACGGCGCTGGAGCGGTTGGGCAGCGACGGCACCCGATGCTCGGCGGAGACATTGATCATGTCCCCCTTGGCGTAGGCCAGCGCGGTCTCGCGCTCAGCCGTCAGCTCGCCGGAATCGCCCTCGCCGAAGCCGATGGAGCGCTTGCGCTCCTCGCCAACGATGCGGAGGAGATCTTCGTCGCTGTAGGCCATCTAGAGGGGCTTGGCGCCGCAGATGTTGGTCGCCGTAGTGCCCGTGCTCATGATCCGCACGAACACACCAGGCACGATCACGCCGGCCGGCACCGCCTTGAACAGCACCGAAGTCCCCGCAACGGACTGGACGGTCACGTCGCCCGTCACGCCCACGTAGAAGCCGATGTAGTTGACGAACGCAGTGTCGGAGGGGGTGTTTGCCTCCCACTGCGCCGGGATCATATCGTTGCGATAGCTCATCTAGACAGCTCCAAAGGCGGGGATTTCGAGCCTGGCCGTCTTCTTGCGGGGCTCTTCGTAGGCCACAGCCATGATGCCGAACGCATCGGCTCCATGGCTTGACCAGTCGTGTTCTGGGCCGAGACCGACTTCGCGTTCGTCGTCTCGCTTCTCGTGATAGGCGGCCAGCGCGTCGCGCCCGGGCTCTGTCTTCACCTCGTCAAACCACATGCGCGGAAAGAGCCTGCGGCCCGCGTCCACACGCAGCATCGCCGCGCCGGGGCCTTGGTTGCGGATCACCTCAACGTCGAAGCCGGCGTCACGCGCCTGGTCCTCGTAGCTGAGGCCCGTGCTGCTTTCTGGCCCCACGCGAGAGCCATCGTGCGGCAGGTAGACCGTGCAACCCCGATAGCCCCGCTCCCGCAGGAGGGCGAAGTAGTACGCCGGCGGTTGGTTCGTGCCCTCGATGTAGTCCAGCACGCAGATCTTCTGGCCGATGAACTGCGCCACCCAGATCGCAGTGGCGTCCCTGCGCCCCAGGTCCCAGAAGGTCCGCACCGCCATGTTGGGATCGCGCGGAACAAAGCCGATGCGCCCATCGCGCTTGGCGTCGCTCAGGCTCGATGCGTAGTAGGCGCCCTCATGCACGGCTTTGAAGTCGCCTTCCCAGATGTGGTCGTACTGCTCCGGGCGCTCGCGCTGGTCCTTCAGCCGCTTGCGCTCCAGGATCGCGGGAAACCACGGGTTGTCGCGCCAGTTCATCTCCACAATCCGCATCAGCGGGTCGTGCGCTTCGCGGAAGCGCTTGTGTGTCGGGCTGCGCTTGCTCTCGGGATTCCAGGTGACCCAGAGCTCGCTGTCCTCCTCGCGCAAGGTCGGGATCAGTTTGACCCAGGCCTCCTCCGTCACGGGCTCGGCTTCGTCCACCCAAGCCAGGCGGATGCGGGACTTCGACTTGATGCTGTCGATGTTGCGGTCCAGGCCGCTGAAGGCGTAGCTGATCCGGCCGCACGCCGTGGTGATGTACTTCTCGCCGATGTCGAAGTGCGGCTTCAGCCAGTCTGTCTCGCGGATCGCCGCCTTGATCTCCTCCAGCGAGGAATCGGCGAGGGAGTTCATGAACTGGCGTCCGCAGAGGACGATGCCCTCCTCGCCGGCTTGGGCCCACATATGGGCCTTCACCGCGGTCATCTTGGCGAAGGTTCGGGTCTTCGCTGAACCTCGGCCGCCGTACGATCCCCGGATATCGGCTTGGCCCTGAAAGACGGGGACTAGCTTATCGGGGATCTCAAGCCTTGCCGTCGCCACCCGGCCTCACGCCTATCAATTCGATGCGGCTGACCTGGGCCCTAATGTCCGCGTCGACATCGAGGCTTTGCTTGGCCTTGCCGTGCCCCCGGTCCAGCAGCTCCTTGATGGCTGCGACCTTGGCAGCATCGCTATCACTGGCCCTCATGATGGCCGCCAGCGCCTGAACCGCCTCCGAGGTATATTGCTGGGCGGCGGCCTTCACATCGGCTGTAGCCTTGTTCGGAGTGCCGGCGACGCGGCCTCCAGTCTTGCGGCCTGCAGCCATATCTATTTCCGTCTACTTTGGATCAGAGCACCGGCAGCGCGTAGGTGATCACAACGGTGGCGTTGCCGACCGCAGTCGCGGTGCCGGACTGCACCACACGCAGGTTGAAAGTCAGGCCGCCGGGGTTCAGCCAGGTCGCAGCCGCAGCCGCAACACGGGTCACCGCGGCGACGGCCAGCGCCTTGATGCTGAACGCGGCCACGTAATCCACGCCACCAGCCGTCGAGCCCACGCTGAGCTGAGCGTCAGTGCCGGCGGTGTAGGCCGTGGTGGTGAACACCGTCATGTTGGCGTCCACAGCACGAGCCGGGAAGGTGTAGGTAAAATCGGTGTTGGCCGTGGCCGTCACCGGAAGCGTGAGCGTCTCGCGGCAAGCAATGTAACCACCCGGGCGAGTGGCGAGCTTCTGGGCGACAGTCGCCATGGCTTTGATCCTTGGGGTTTGTGGAAGGGGTAGCCCGCGCCGCTCTTGGGTCTAATGCGCTATGCGCTGACAGGGTGTTGTTCGGCGGGGCTGTTGGGTTGGCTGAGCGAGGCTCAAAGCCGAAGCGTCAGGCGCAAAGCGCCCGTTACCGTTTTCCATAGCAACGGTTGCGACCGAGCGCAAGCGGATTGCCCCAACTAATGGGGTGCGACATTTGTTCCAAGTCTATCGGTTGTGCTCAAACCACCAAATAGCCGCCCCAACGATGGCAAGTCCGATGAAGGCGCCAAGCTCCATCCACATCATCGCCGCATAGTTCATGCCGCTGCCTTCCGCTCAATCGCCGTATAGGCATCCCTGAGGTTGACGCAGGCGGCCCTCACCGCAGCGGCCTGGGCCTCGGTGTGTCGCTCGCCGGTGATGTAGTAGACGTGCGCCCTCCAGCCGAACAAGGCTGGGCCATATTCGAGGGAGCCGTCCGGGTTCTTCTTGGCAGGCTGGATACCGTCGCGTTCGAAGGGCGGGTCGATCAGCTCTGTCAGGAGCCAGAAGTCTCGCTGGGGGATGCGGTCCCTGATTTCATCGACGCGCTCTCCCGCGAATATAGCTCGATCCGCTGCGCCACGCTCGCCGTCCACGCGCTCACCCAGAACCGCGCGATCTCCTCTTGAGAGTCGGGCCAGCAGGTCTCGCTCAAGCCTGCGGGCGGCGTCGTAGCATCCCGCGTCGAATCCACCCTTGAGCGCTTCGAAGGCGTCGAGCCGTCTGGCCGTGTCATGCTGGACCTTCTTGTCGTCTGTGGCCTTGGCGCGCTGTTCGCCGGCGCGGGTGATCTCGATGTCCCGTTGCCTGGACAGGCTAGCAGCTTCCGGCGGAAGGTTCACCGCTTCCATGTCGTGGGCGCGCTTGAGGATCGCTTCGGCGGCGATCTGTTCGGAGGACTTGCGGGGTTTCCTCGGCTTAGCCATCAGCGGACACCTCTGGTCGTGGGCTTCTCCCGGGATGAACCAGGCCTCTCCTGTCCATCTCGAAACAGACACTCACTACGGACTATGCAGGCAGGAGACGCACAGCCTCGGCATTGTTCGAAGGTGGGGGTCATGCTTCCCCCGGCTCACTGCGCGTTTCCGTTCCGTCCGCGTGGACGGTGATCTGAATGCAGAACGGGCAACCGGCCATCATTGCCGCTTCTGCCTCGCTCCCATGAAGCGCGCAGCGGGGCGGTCCTTGGCACACAGTTATCAGCGGCTCGCTCTCTTCGGCCTGCGCCTCGGCGCGCATTGCCTCAAGAAGCTCTTCCGTGGTTCCGGGCTTGCAGCTCATGACGCCGCTCCTTCCGCTCGCTCTCGAATGTCCTTCAGAACCTCAGCGTTGACTTGGCCTGCCTGGGCGCAGTTGGGGGCGACCCTTTCAAGCTCCGTCATCGCCCGGCATAGCGAGGGCCAGACGGTGAAGATTCGCTCCAAGGCCTCCATGCGCTTTGCGAGGTCCAGCGTCGGCGAACTCGCGGCCAGCAGGTTGAACTGCAGCACGTTGCCGAACTGGCTGGCCTTGTGGGCGATGGAGCCGGGCTTGTCGGGGGCGTGGAGTTGGATCGCGCTCAAGGCAGCCGCTCCAGCGCCTTTGCAGCCCGGTTGGCCGCCATCCGAAGCGGGACAGCGTGACGATCGCAGATGGACTTGAGCGGGCCCGGCTTGGGGAAGAACTCCGACTTGGCGTCCGCCACGTACTCAGCGACCCCTGCCCTCAGCGCTTCCGCCGGCAAGTCGCCCAGAGCGTCGATGTAGAACCCCCAGAACGCCTTGGCCTCGTTCTCCGACTTGTCAGCCACTCCGTAGAGGGTCAGCAGCGGGCCGAGGATCTGGACAACCTGGTGGGCGCCGCAGGGCTCGACATGACGGGCGAGGCGCAGGCTGGCGAGGCTGAGTTCCCCCCTCAGCACCGGGTCGCTCGCCAGGTCCGCCACCGCGTCAGCCCAGCTCAGATTTGCGTTCGTCAACCGCCGCCATAGCGCCGCGGAGCATTCGGCCGAGGCGGTCTTCGCGAGGGGTCGGGCTTCTGTCGTGGTGAGGTCGGTCATTGGCTTTTCGGGGCTGGAGTTGGATCACTTCGCCGGGCTCGTCCTGCCATCGCTCGCCGTTGAGCCAGGTGGCGGCGTGCGGGATGAATTGGGCGTCCGTCCACGCCGCTTGGGCCCGCTCCAGACCCCCGGAAAGGATCAGCTCCTCCTCCATCGGCGGGAGCTTCCGCCAAGCCCTGGTGAAAGCCTTCCGGGCGTCAGCCTTCCCGACCTTGCGGGGGTAGGCCGACCAAAACCGACCGAAAGCCGCCTCCTCGCGCTCGCGTGACGCCCGTGTAGTTACACACTCACGGGTGGGGGTGGGTGGTTTGGGGGGTTCGGGGGGAAAGGAGGGAGGGGGCGGGTTGTCCGCGGACGTCCCTGGATTTCCGCGGATGTCCGCGGACGTCCTGCGGACACGCTTGCGCTGGGCGTCCTTTTCCTGCCGCTCCCGGCGGTTACGAAGCGCCTCATCCTCGCGCGCGCTCGCGACGGCAACCGCTTCCTCCAGGGTTGCGATCCGTGTTTCGTAGGTGACCGCTTCAAGGCGGCGTATTGCAGCGATCAGGGCCGGGCCCTCAACGCCGAGCGCAATCAGCTCCTCCAGGGCTTCCGTGAGAGGCAGGGTCACGCCGCGCGCTGCTCCCGCAAAGCCGCCAAGAGCAGGGTAAGGTGCAGATGGTCGTCGTTCTCCCGGCGCTTGGGGATCTCGAACGGATGCCCGCCAAGCTTGGGATCGTTGGGGGATATCGGCCGGGCCGGACGCAGGGGCGCGTCTCTCTCCGTCCTCGCGAGCATGGCGCCGCCGTGACGGTCCACGTAGCCGCTCACCGCGGATCGGGTGATGCCCATGCGCTTTGCGATCTCGGCGAACGAGAGGCCGTCCAGCAGCAGCGCGAAGCATTGCGCGGACTTCTCGTCAGGCCAGGCTTGGGCGCCCATCAGGGCCTCCCGCGCCGGGAGTTGTGGATGACCTTCGCAGCCTCGCCGGCCGTGAACTGCTTGCTGCGCTTAAGGCGCATCCAGTCCTCAAGCTCGTGGTACTCGATGCCGAAGCGGTTCATCGCCGTCACGGTGTGGTGGTCCAGATCCTCGGGATAGGCGGTCACCCCCCCTTGGGGATCAGATGGCCCGTCCTGAATCCGGGCCGCGGCGGCCACGCTGCTGATCATGGCTTGCGCCTGGTGCTGTCGGTGAAGCGGTCGAAGGTTCATTGCCCAAGCTCCAGTCGTTCGATCTGCGCTTGCTGCAGGTCCATGAGGGCTCGGCCATAGCCGCGGGTGTCTCCGCGCTGATAGGCGGCCTCTGCACGGTCCTTGGCTTCCTGGGCCCGGCGTTGGGCGTCGGTGAGAGCGGGCTTGCCGGTGAGCAGCGCCCAGAGTTGCGGCCAGCGGGTCATGACCGCGCCCCGTCGATCAGGCGATCAGCGGCGGCCTTCAGCTCGGCGATCAGGTACAGCCCCGCGCCGCTCACCCAGTGGCAAATCAGCGAGGGGATCACCAGAAGGGCGATCAAGACCCATAGGAGACCAGCTCCTGAGTAGCGCAGTGACGCGCCCAGAATTTTCGTCATGTTGACGCCCTAGCTCGATGAGGAACTGGTCGGCCCCCTGGCTCAGAACCTTCGCCCCAACCGCGAAGAGGACCGGCCAGCCGCCAGCTTTTATGATTTGGTCGATGGTGGATTGAGATGCCCGGCCCGCAGCCGCGGAGCGCCCCTGGTCAACGCTGAGGTTGAACTGCCTGGCCGCCAGCTTGGCTGTGTTAGAGGGGAATATCTCCCGCAGGAACTCGGCAACCGCCGCCTGTGTCGTGCTGTCAAGCTTTAAGCTGCGCTGTAAAGCCCGTTTGTTGTGTCGGATTTCCACGTACGTCCCCGTCATGGTTGCGCTCGACGGGAGGCTGAATCATGGAGGATCACGACGGACGGATTGCGGGAAGCCGATGCCTGGTAGCGGGGCTTCTCGCGGGTGATGATGAAACGGCGCGAGCGCTGTTCAGAGCGAGTGCGCGGTATTTTGTGAAGGGAACGGCGAGCGCTCGGGATGCAACGAGCGCTCGCCGCCTCATGCCCGAAGGACTGGAGATCACTAGCGGGCGTGACGGATGCTAGAGGCGACTGGCGATGCAGTTGGCGATGTGCTGGAGCGCGTAGAGCCGGTCGCCCAGGCCACGCTGCGCGCCGATCAGGTGCGCTTCCGCCGTGTCCGGCTGCGGCGCCAGCGCCCCGTTGGCGGAGTCTGCCGGCGATGGCGGCACGGGCCCGAACACGCGCATGTGCGCCTCCATCAAGGTCTTCAGGATGACCTCGGCGAGCTGGATGTGGTGCGTGAACTGGTCGGACAGCTGCGCCGTCAGCGGCATATCCTTCGGCAGGCCGGTCGTCGCGGCTCCAAAGCCAACTTGTGCGCGAGCGAACTGCCCGCTCGCCAGATAGGCCGCCTTCGCCTGGGTGGCTTGTGCGTTGGCCATATCGGCGGGGTAGTGATCGGGGTCCATAGGTCTTCTCCTGATCGCCGGAGCGGATCGGATCGCGGCTCGCTCCTGGCTGAAGGTGGCCGCGAATGTTGGCTTCCTCGTTCTTCGGCGGGCGCGGTTGTGATGGGAAGGCTTTCATGCGGCCTCCCGGGAACTGAGGCTGGCGGCCTGAGGTGTCCGCTGCGCCTCGCGTCGCGCTATGACCTCGCGCATCAGCTGCCGGCCCAGGAACTCGGTGTAGGCAGGCGGGATCATCTGGGCGACCTCCCGCTGGTTGGCCTCCCAATCGATCCCCATGGCCGCCATGCCTTCGCGGCGGTTGAAGTTGTTTCCGGCGACCGTGATCATCTGCGCGCCGTGGGTGCTGGCGGAGTATCCGCGTCCCTTGCCCTTGGCGTTGCCGGAGCCCGCGGTCACACCATGCGTATGGGCCGGATGGGCCGGTGGGACAGCGAGCCAGTTCGTCTCGAAAAGTCGATGGCGGTAGACCCGCAGCCCGAACATGGTCCCGCAAAGCATGATCGGATCGATCATCGCGCGCGAGGCGTCCAGGACATTCTCCATCACGTACGGACGGCCCGAGGCAACCAGCAGCGCCCGCGTCTGAGGCATGAGGTTCGGGTGGTCATCGCGGGCGGCCTTGGGGCGCGGCGTCTTGTAGCCGCCATTCCCGCCGCCCGTGCGCCCAGCCGGGGCCATGCCGTGCGTCCTGCTGAACCATTGGCAGGGCGGGCTGGCATGAACCGCGTCGAAGCTCGCCACGAATGCGGGATCGAGCCGGAGGCAGTCGGCCTGAATGAATTCGAACGGGTAGTTGGGCTGCGGCTTGATATCGACACCCACAACCTCGAACCCGGCGCGCTCGTAGCCCACAGCGGCTCCGCCAGCGCAGCAGAACAGATCGAGGAGCCGAAGCAGCGAGTCCCGCTGAACGGTCAGCCCTGCCCCGGGATGGCGACCGTCTTCCTCTTTCAACAGGTGGGACTGTGATGGGGAGGAAGTCATTTCGCCTCATCCCGGATCGCGTGAGAGACCTGTCGCGGCGACGCCTCTTCGGGCGCAACTTCGAGCGGGCGCCAGTGGGTGGGCTGCTCGGCGTCTTCGCTCCACCAGCCGTCGTAGGTCGCGGCCACAGCAAAGACCTTGGTCCACCAGCGCTCGCGGGCGCGATCCCAAGCGAACGGCTGGTCAGGCTCGTAAAGCGGCGAGCGGAGCCAGATGATCGTTCCGTCCTTGGGGGCGCTTTCTATCGGGAGCCAGGGGGCAGCGCTAATGGGCGTCGCCGCACAGGTGTTCGGGGCGTGGTCCCGGGATGGACTTCCCATCACGCGGCCCACCCATGCTGAACACCGATGAAACCAA
>Ga0207667_10000705_pt1 | contig 43375 bp, 45 predicted proteins | sample KBSCornC52_FD_184301 | JGI IMG/M metagenome (GOLD analysis project Ga0207667, IMG submission 184301) | Corn rhizosphere microbial communities from Kellogg Biological Station, Michigan, USA - KBS Corn C5-2 (SPAdes) (version 2) | ecosystem: Host-associated > Plants > Roots > Rhizosphere > Soil ... | reverse complement strand
CTCGTAGAGCAGGCCCAGGATCTTCTTCCCGGTCGAGCTCCTCTCCAGGCCGCCCTTCGCGTCCTGCACCTGCACCTGCGAGGAGTTGGCGCCCGCGTCGCTCACCACGATGCGGTACTGCGGCTGCGCCGATTTCGGGGCGGAGCGCCAGAACGCGAGCTTCGACCAGAAGCTTTCCTTCGTCGCGCCCGTGCTGGCGTCCCGGTCCGGATCGATGTAGCGCACGAAGAAGAGGCCCTTCGAGCGGTCGCGATCCTCCACGGTGAAGCCCACGCGGTCGAGTGCCAGCCCCACGCGCCGCCACGCGCGGTCGAAGCCGTCGTTCAGCACGAGCGGGCCGGCGCCGGAGTTCTCGAGCACGGCGTTGCGCGGCTGCGCCACGTCGGCGGCGGCCGCGGGGCGCCCGGCGGGCGCGGTGGGCGTCGCGGCGGCGACCTTGGTCTCCTCGCCGCCCAGCTTCACCATGATCCGCGAGAGCATCTCCGCCTCGAGCTCGCGGTCCGCCGGGAGCGGCTGCCACGCGGTGCGGTCCTGGTTCTCGTTGGTGTAGACCTCCTCGACCGCGCGGTTGCTCACGAAGACGTCCGTGGTCCCCGGCTCCGTGCCCTTCTCCAGGCGCGTGCGGAACTTGTCGCGCCGCGGCGAGGAATAGAGGCCGTCGATCACGCGGCCGATCGTGCGGCGCACGAGGTCCTGCGGGATCTTCGAGCGGTCCTCGTGCCAGTCCGTCTCCATGATCCCCACCTCGGGGTTCTCGCGCAGGAGCGGGTAGCCCGAGTCGATCCAGAACTGGCGGATGAGCGGCCACACCTTCTCCGGCTCGCCCTTCACCACGAGCCAGCGCTGGTCGCGGTCGCGCTCGAGCTTCACGCCCTTCACCGCCGGCAGCACCGCGGGGCCGGAGGGCCCGCGCGCGCCCTGTCCCCCGGCCGCCTGCTTGCTGTAGTCCGAGAAGCTCGTCTGCGAGCGCGGGTCCGGGATCGAGTAGCGATCGTCCATCGTGGGCGCCGAGAGCTCCGGCGGGACCTCGAGCGGCTGGTCGACCCGCGCCTGCGCGGTCTTGTAGTCGTCGGTCTTCTTGCTCCCGAACCAGGAGCAGCCGCCCAGGAGGAGGGCGAGGATGGCGACGGCGAGGAAGCGCGGGGGCGTCATGGGTGTTCGGTCCTTGGTCAGGAGAGGCAGCCCGCCGCGCGCAGCGCCGCGGCCACCGTCTCGTGGTGCTGGGAGGAAAGGGGCGTCAACGGCAGGCGCAGGCCCTCGGCGATGCGGCCCATGCGGTGGAGCGCCCATTTCACGGGAATCGGATTCGCCTCGACGAAGAGGGTCCGGTGGAGCGGCAGGAGGCGATTGTTGATCGCGATCGCCTTCTCGCGGTCGCCACCGCGCGCTTCCGCGATCATCTGGTGCATGAGGCGCGGGGCCACGTTCGCCGTGACCGAGATCACGCCGCGGGCGCCCAGGAGCGCGTACGCGAGCGCCGCGTCGTCGTTGCCGCTGAAAACCATGAAGTCCCTGGGCAAGCGCGCGAGGAGGTCCGTCACGCGCTCGATGCTCGAGGTCGATTCCTTGAGGCCCACGATGCGCGGCACCTGCGACAGGCGCACGACGGTGTCGTTCGCGAGGTCCGCGACCGTGCGCGACGGAACGTTGTACAGGATCAACGGGATGTCCGCGGCCTCGGCGATCGCGCGGAAATGGCGGTACAGCCCTTCCTGCGCGGGCTTGTTGTAGTACGGGACCACGGAGAGCGCATAGTCCGCCCCCGCCTTCGCCGCGAACTTCGTGAGCTCGATCGCCTCGCGGGTGGAGTTGCCGCCGGTGCCGGCGATCACGGGCACGCGCTTCGCGGCGTAGGCGATCGCGGCCTCGATGAGCTCGCAGTGCTCCGAGACGTCGACCGTGGGCGATTCGCCGGTCGTGCCCACGATCACGATGCCGTCCGTGCCCTCGGCGACGTGCCAGTCGACCAGCGCCTTCAGGCGCGGAAGGTCGAGCGCGCCCTCCGCGGTCATGGGGGTGACGATGGCGACGAGGCTTCCGGAAAGCATGCGACTCTCGGTTGCGCCGGCGGCGCGCGGCCGCCCGGCTCGGAAAAGGGAAGATTTTACAGGCTATTCCCGCCGCGCGGCGAGGCGTTGGATCGCGGCGGGGCGCGGCTCGTCCACGACGCGATCCTCGTAGGCGATCACGCGGAGCTTCCCGCGCACCGCCTCGAGGAGCTCTCCGGGCTCGAGCAGGAACGCGGGATTCGAGGGCTTCCCGAATCGCGCGTTGCCGCGCGCGAAGGTCTCGTAGACGAGAACGCCCATGGGCTCGAGCGCGTCGACGAGCACCGGCAGGAGCGGGCGATGGAGATAGTTCGTGACGACGATGCCGGCGAAACGCCTCCCCGCGTAGGGCCACGCGCCGGATTCGAGATCGGCCTCGAGGAGCGTCACGCCGGGCGGCGGGTCGACGAAGAGCGTGGCATCGCGATCGACCGCGTCGACCTCGAACCCCATCCGGGCGAGGAGGCGCGCATGGCGGCCGGAGCCGCACGCGACGTCCACCACCGCGCCGCCCGGCTGGATCCAGCCGATCCATTCGCGCACCCACGGCGAGGGCGGAAGGTCGAAGGGGTGGGCGGCCATGCGCGATGCTATCCTGCCCCGGCATGGGAGGAAACGGGATTCGCCGGACGCTGAAGGCGCTCGCGTGGAGCGCCGCGGTGGCGGCGCTCGCCGCGGCGGCGCTCTTCACGGGCGCGGTGTGGCTGGGCGATCGGAAGGCCGCGCGCGAGGTGGACGTGCGGGTGGTCCCGGTGCCCTTCGCGAAGGACGCGGCATCGCTGCGGCTCGGCCGCTATCTCTTCGAGGCCCGGGGCTGCGCGCAATGCCATGCCGCGGACGGCCACGGGCTCGTCGTGGTCGACGACGCGACGGGCCTCTACGTGAAATCGCCGAACATCACGACCGGGCCGGGCGGCGTGGTGGCCGGCTATTCGGAGGCCGACTGGGTGCGCACGGTCCGCCACGGCGTGAACGCCGCGGGCCACGCGCTCTTCCTGATGCCGAGCGAGGACTACAACCGCATGAGCGACCGGGATTTCGCGGCGCTGGTGGCCTATGCGCGAAGCCTCCCGCCCGTCTCCGGCGGCTCCGCCGAGATCCGCATGCCGCTCGCGCTGAAGGCGCTCTACGGCGTGGGCCTCGTGCGCGACGCGGCCGAGAAGATCGACCATCGCCAGCCGCCCGCGCTCGCGGTGGCGCCCGCGCCGAACGCCCGGTACGGCGCCTACCTGATCCAGATGTGCGTGCGATGCCATCGCGCCGACCTTTCGGGCGGGCCCGTGGAGGGGGCGCCTCCGGGCTGGCCGCCCGCCGCACGCCTCGCCCCCGGCGCGGGAAGCGCCATGGAGCGCTACGACACGCCGCAAAAGTTCTCCGCGATGATGAGGAGCGGCAAGCGCCCGGACGGGAGCGCCGTGAGCGACGTCATGCCGTTCGCAACCTTTCGCAACCTCGACGACACCGACCTCGCGGCGATGTACGCGTACATCGCGACGCTCTCCACGCCCTAGGCGTACACTCACGCCCGCCGCGCTCATTTCATCCAGGGAGAATGTCATGATCCGCACGCGCACCGCCGTCCTCGCCGCATTCCTCGCCGCCGCCTCGCTCGCAGCTTTCGCCCAGATCCACACGGTCACGCGCGTGGCCCTGGTCGCCAAGCCCCGCGTCTACAACGGAAGCTGCCCGGCCACCCTCGATTTCATCGGCACGATTTTCGTGAGCCGGCGGCCGGCGCGCGTGGAGTACGAGTGGGAGCGCAGCGACGGCGGACGCGGCCGGCGCGAGGTGATCGAGATCCGCTCCGCCGGGCAGGGCGTCCGGGAATCGTGGACCCTCGGGCGGCCCGGCGAGCACATCACCGTCGGCATGCGCCTCCACGTGCTCGCACCCACCGGCATCTCGTCGCCGGAAGTGCGCGTGCGCGTGAACTGCCGCCGCTAGCGGGCTCAGGCCACCGCGAGCCAGCGATCGAGCCCGCGGGGATCGGCGAGGAGCTCCGCGCCCGGCCCATCGTGCACGATCCGCCCGCGCTCCATCACGATGGCGCGCGGCGCGAGCGAAAGCGCGATGCGGGGATGCTGCTCGACCAGCACCATCGCCATCGATCCCCCTGCCGCGAGCGCGCGAAACGCCTCCGCGAGCTCCTGCACCACGATCGGCGCCAGGCCCTCCATCGGCTCGTCGAGGAGGAGGAGGCGCGGGTTCGTGACCAGCGCGCGCGCGACGGCGAGCATCTGCCGCTCTCCGCCGGAGAGCTGCGACCCGCGGTGGGCGCGGCGCTCGGCGAGCCGCGGGAAAAGTCCCTTCACCCGCTCGACCGTCCACGGACCGGGGCGCGCGACGCACCCCAGGTGCTCGTCCACGGTGAGCGAGCGCCACATGCCGCGCTCCTGCGGCACCCATCCCATGCCGGCACCGGCGCGCCGGTGCGCGGGCCATCGCGTGGCATCCTCGCCGCGCCAGCGAACCGTCCCGCGATGGAGCCGCGTGAGCGCGAGCATCGTCGTGAGGAGCGTGGTCTTCCCGGCGCCGTTCCGCCCCAGCACCGCGACGGTCTCGCCCTCCGCGAGCGTGAGGCGCGCGTCTTCCACGACCACGGACTCGCCGTAACCGGAGGCGACGCCTTCGAGCGCCAGGAGCTCAGCCATCCGCGCGCCCCAGGTACACCTCGCGCACGCGGGGGTCGCGCGCGATCGCCTCCGGATCTCCCTCGGCGAGGATGCGGCCCGCGGCGAGCACGATCACGCGCTCGGCGAAGCGGAAGACGAGGCCCATGTCGTGCTCGATGAAGAGCACCGTCACGGACGCAGGCAGCTTGGCGATGGCGCCCAGCACCTCGGCGCTTTCGGCGGCGGGGATGCCCGCGGCGGGCTCGTCGAGGAGGAGGATGCGCGGCCGGCTCGCGAGCCCCAGCGCGATCTCCACCAGGCGCTGCCGCCCGTAGGGAAGGCGCGCCGTGCGCGTATTCGCGTCGTCCGCGAGCCGCAGCCGCTCGAGGAGGTCCATCGCCTCGATCGCGTCGTCGCGATGGCGCGCGACGGGCCTCCTCCACTCGGCCGCGCGTCCCTCCCGCTCGAGGATCGCGAGCACCACGGATTCCAGCACGGTCAACCCGGGGAAAAGCGCGTTGATCTGGAACGTGCGCGTGAGGCCCCGCTTCACCCTGCGGTGCTGCGGAAGCGCCGTGATGCGCTCGTCTCCCAGGAAGACGTCGCCGGAGGTGGGCGCAAGGGCCCCCGTGAGAAGGTCGATCAGCGTGGTCTTGCCCGCGCCGTTGGGACCGATCAGCGCGTGGCGCGCCCCGCGCGGGAGCGTGAGGCTCACCTCCGACACCGCGGCGAGCGCGCCGAAGCGCCGCGTGAGTCCCTCGGTGCGCAGGACGGCCGTCATGGGCGACGTGCCCCGCGATCGCGGCGCGTGGCGAGCCATCGGCGGAGCGCGTCCACCGAGCCCAGGATCCCGCCGTGGGCGAGGAAGACGAATGCCACGAGGAGGAGGCCCAGCCAGAACTGCCAGTAGACCGGGTCCAGGCCCGCGAGCCGGTCCTGCGCCAGCATGAAGACGGCGGTACCCACGAGCGCGCCGTAGAGCCGGCCCGCGCCGCCCAGGACCAGCATGACGAGGATCTCGGCCGAGCGGTTGAAGCCCAGGGTGTCCAGCCCCACGAACTGCGTCGTCTGCGCGAGGAGCGCCCCGGCCGCGCCCGCGATCGCGGCGCCGATCGTGAACGCGGCGACCATCCGCCGGCCCACGGGCGCGCCGATCGCCGGCATCCGCGCGCGGTTCTCGCGGATCGCGCGGAGCGAAAGCCCGAACGGGGAGGCCACGAGCCGGCGGGCGGCGACGAACACGGCGAAGAGGACGGCGAGGCTGTAGGCGTACGCGGTCGTGCCCGAGAGGTCGAACGCGAAGGTCCCGAGCAGCTTTCCCATCGTGACGCCGGAGAGCCCGTCCACGCCGCCCGTGACGGCCGCCGCGCGATTCGCCGCCTCGTAGAGGAGGAGCCCGATGCCGAGCGTCACCATGAGCCGCGTGAGGTCTTCGCCGCGGACGACGAGGAAGCTCACGGCGAATCCCGCGCACCCCGCGACGAGCACGCCCGCGGCGAGCCCGGAGAGCGGCTCGCCCCAGCCGTGGCTCGCGAGGAGGCCCGCCGCGTAGGCGCCCAGCCCGAAGAAAGCGGCGTGGCCCAGCGTGAGGATCCCCGCGTAGCCCAGCACGAGATCGAGCGAGAGGGCGAAGAGCGCCGTGATGAAGACCTGGCTCCCGAGGACGCGGTAGCCGGGAAAGAGGAAGAAGCACGCGACGGGCACGATCCAGACCGCGATCTCCGCCGGACGCCAGCGCGCCGACGGGAGGCACGGCTCGGGCGTCACGCGCGCCGCCCGAGGAGGCCCGCCGGGAAGGCGAGGAGCAGCACGACCATCGCGGCGTAGATCGCGAAGGCGCCCGCCTGGGGCAGGTAGTACTTCCCGGCGACGTCGCAGACGCCCAGGATCAACGCCGCCGCGAGCGGCCCCGTGAGCGTGCCCGCGCCGCCCACGACCACCACGAGGAGGAAGTACACCATGTACTTGAGCGGGAAGGACGGATCCAGGCCCAGCACCTCGATCCCCAGCGCGCCCCCCAGGCCCGCGAGCCCGGAGCCCAGCGCGAAGGCGAGCGTGAAGACGCGATCGACGTCGATGCCCAGCCCGCGCGCGACGCGCGCGTCGTCCACCGCGGCCCTCACCTGCGCGCCGAAGCGCGTGCGCCCGACGACCGCCGCGAGCGCGAGGGTGAGCGCCGCGACCACCGCGAGGAGGAAGAGCCGGTACACGCCGAAGTCCGTGCCGCCGATGCGCACCTGCCCGCGCAGGAGCTCCGGGAGCCGGAGGGGCTGCTGCCCCGCACCGAAGAAGTACGTCGCCGCCGCGATCGACATGAACGCGAGGCCGATCGAGAAGAGCACCTGGTCCAGCGCGCTGGCGCCGTAGAGCCGCCGGTAGAGGAGGCGCTCGAGGACCGCGCCCGCCAGCGCCGCCACGGCGAACGCGACGGGGAGCGTCGCGAGGAAGGGCATGCCCAGGCGCGACGTCGCGAGCACGCATGCGTAGCCGCCGGCCATCGCGAACGCGCCGTGCGCGAGGTTCACGAACCTCATGAGGCCCATCTGGACCGAGAGGCCCAGGCTCACGAGGAAGAGGAGGCTCCCGTACGCGAGCCCGTCGAAGAGGACGCCGATCATCCCGCGATCATACAAAACGCGGCTCGCGCGCGCCCGGGCCTCGCCGTTTTCCGCCGCATGGAGTTAAATGGAGGGCGGACCGAAGCCGAAAATGCAGATCCTCCTCAACTTCCTCGCCAGCGTGGCGCTCCTCGTCTGGGGCACGCACATCGTGCGCAGCGGCGTGCTGCGCGTCTTCGGCGCGGACCTGCGCCGCGTCCTGTCGAGGAGCGTGGCCAACCGCGCTTCGGCCTTCCTCGCGGGGCTGGGCGTCACGAGCCTCGTCCAGTCCTCGAGCGCGACGGCGTTGATCGCGAGCTCCTTCGTCTCGCAGAACCTGATCGGCATCCCCGCCGCGCTCGCGATCATGCTGGGCGCGGACGTGGGGACGGCGCTCATGGCGCAGGTCTTCTCGCTCGACCTCTCGTGGCTCTCGCCGCTCCTCATCCTCTTCGGCGTGATCTTCTTCCTCTCGCGCCGGGACAGCCGCGCGGGGCAGATCGGCCGGGTCGCGACGGGGCTGGGCCTCATGCTCCTCGCGCTTCAGCTCGTGATGGCGGCGACCCGTCCCATCACCGAGGCGCACGGCGTGCGGGTCATCTTCGCGACGCTCTCGGGCGACGTCACGCTCGACATGCTGATCGGCGCGGTGATGGTGATGGTCTCCTTCTCGAGCCTCGCCGTGGTGCTCCTCTGCGCGACGCTCGCGGCCTCGAAGGTGGTCGCGGTGCCCGTGGCGCTCTCGCTCGTCCTGGGGGCGAACCTCGGGAGCGGCCTCCTCGCCTTCGTCGTGAACGCGCGCACCGCGGGCGGCGGGCGCCGCGTCGCCTTCGGGAACCTCCTCTTCAAGGGCGCGGGATGCGTCGTCTTCGCGACGGCGTTGACGGAGATCGGACCCGTCATCGCGCAATTCGACGCGAACGTGCGCCGCCAGGTGCTCGATTTCCACGTGGTCTTCAACGTGGCGCTGGCGGTCGTCTTCCTGGGCCTCACGGAGGTGACGGCCCGCCTCGTGGAGCGCTGGGTGCCCGTCGGGAAGGACAAGGTCGCGCTCGCGGAGCCGCGCTTCCTCGACGCCGCCGCCCTCACGACGCCCGCCCTCGCGCTCGCCAACGCCGCGCGCGAGACGCTGCGGATCGGGGACACGATCGAGCAGATGCTGAACGGCATGCTCGAGGTGATGCGCGCGGGCGAAGCCGGGCGCGTGAGCGAGATCATCCGCCTGGACGACGACGTGGATCGCCTGTACACGGCGGTGAAGCTCTACCTCACGCAGATCAGCCGCGAGCAGCTGGACGGGCGCGACAGCCGCCGCTGGCAGGAGATCATCTCGCTCACGATCAACCTCGAGCACGTGGGGGACATCCTCGAGCACATCCTCGTGGACCTGCGCGACAAGATGATCGCGCACCGCCTCGCCTTCTCGGAGGCGGGCATGAAGGAGATCACGGAGCTCCACGAGCGGCTCGTGGCGAACCTGCGCCTCGGCCTCTCGGTCTTCCTGAACGGCGACGTCGCGATGGCGCAACGGCTCCTCGCCGAAAAGGAGCGCTTCGGCGAACTCGAGCGCGCCTACCACGGCACCCACCTGGACCGCCTCGCCGGGCAGTCGGTGGCCGCCATCGAGACGAGCTCCCTCCACCTGGACATCATCAGCGACATGCGGCGGATCAACTCGTTCTTCTGCTCCACCGCCTACCCGATCCTCGAGCGCGAGGGCAAGTTGAGGAGGAGCCGCCTCCTGGGAGCCACCGGCGCCCATCCCGCGCGCCCGGACCTCGCGCCCGGCAAGCCCAGCGAAGCGGACTGACCCGGCACGGCCGCCCTGTCCGGAATAGAATCCGCCGCGAGGTGTTGATGGGGCGGCGCCCGAGCCAGGGCGGCGCCTGGGAGCGGACCCAGAGCCGCCCCGCCAGGGAAGGATGCGATGGGCCGAAACAGCCAGCAGATCCGCTTCTGCCGCAGCCGCGATGGGGCGCGCATCGCCTATGCCACCTGCGGCGAGGGCCCGCCGCTCGTGCGCACCGGCGTCACGTTCTCCCACCTCGAGCTCGAGTGGGATTGCCTCACCTCGCGCCACTGGCTGGAGCTCTTCTCGCGGGGTCGCACGCTGATCCGCTACGACATGCGCGGGACGGGCCTCTCGGATCGCGACTGCGCCGAATTCAGCTTCGATCGCTATCTCGAGGATTTCGAGGCGGTGGTGGAGGCGGCCGGCCTGTCGAAGTTCGACCTCCTCGGCATCACCGGCGGCGGCGGCGTCGCGGTGACGCACGCGGCGCGCCACCCGGAGCGGGTGAGCCGGATGGTCCTGTACGCGAGCTACGTCCGCGGCCGGACCGTGCGGAGCACGACGCCCGAGCAGCGGGAGGAGACGGAGCTCCTGCTGAAGCTGATCGAGATCGGATGGGGACAGGACAATCCGCTCTTCCGCCAGCTCTTCACCTACCAGTTCCTCCCGGATGGAAGCACGGAGCATTTCCAGGCGATCAACGACCTCATGCGCCATTCCGCTTCCGCCTCCGTCGCGGCGCGCCTGCTGCGCGGCTGGTTCGCCTCCGATGTTTCGGAGGCCGCCGCGCGGGTGCGCTGTCCCACGCTCGTGATGCACGCGCGGCACGACATGCGGATGCCGTTCGAGGAAGGCCGCGCGCTGGCGGCGCTCATCCCGGGAGCGCGATTCATGCCCATCGATACGCGGAACAACGTGCTCCTGGAGCACGAGCCGGGCTGGGCCGCGTTCGCGCGCGAATTCGAATCCTTCCTCGCCTACCCCGCCGCGCCGGCCGCGGGCTCCATAGACGGCCTCACGGCGCGCGAAAGCTCCGTGCTGGAGGTGCTCGCCCGGGGCCTCGACACCGAGGCCATGGCCGTGCGCCTCGGAATGAGCGAGAAGACGCTGCGCAATCACCTCTCCACGATCTTCGGGAAGCTGGGCGTCGCGAACCGAACCCAGGCGATCCTCCACGCGCGCGCCCGGGGCTTCGGCCAGGAGGAGAAGGCGGAGGGCGGCAAGCGCTGAACCGAACCGGGACATTCCCGGCCGTGTCCCGGACGCATCCCGGACGCAAAACCGGACATTTGCCTCAAGACGCCGCATCGCGCGGCAGCGACGATGGGCCCGCCGATCGCATGAACCGGCGAACCCACCCACCTTCGATGGAGGCAACCATGAATCGCATCACGAGCAGGATTCCGAGCACGATCTTCGCCCTCTGCGTCGCAGCCGCGGCCGCTGCCGCGCCCGCCGCGCAGGACGCCACGCACGAAGCCCCCTATCCGGCGCGCGCCATCACGATCGTCGTGCCTTTCCCACCGGGGGGGACCTCGGACGTGCTCCCGCGCCTCATCGCACCGCACCTGCAGGCCGCCCTCGGCGTCCCGATCGTGGTGGAGAACCACGCCGGCGCGAGCGGCATCGTGGGTGCCTCCTACGTCGCGCGCTCCAAGCCGGACGGCTCCGTGATCATGGTGGCCACACCGCCGATCCTCGCGGTGAACCAATGGCTCTACAAGAAGCTTCCGTACAGCCCCGAGAAGGACTTCGCCCCGATCACCGACGCCGTCGAGACGTCGAACATGATCGTCGTCCCGGCGAGCCTGCCCGTGCGGACACTGGGCGAGCTCGTGGCACTGGCGAAAGCGCGGCCGGGCGTGCTCACCTTCGCCTCCGGCGGCAACGGCACCTCCCATCATCTCTGCGGCGAGATGCTCAAGAAGACGGCCGGGGTGGACCTGATCCACGTGCCCTACAAGGGCGTGGGCCCGGCGCAGATCGACCTCCTCGGCGGGCGGATCACGATGATGTGCGACAACATCTCGAACGTGATCGAGCCGGTGCGCTCCGGACAGCTGCGCGCGCTCGCGGTCACCGCGCCGGAGCGAAGCGCGCTCGCGCCGGACGTTCCGACCACGGCCGAGGCGGGCATTCCCGGGCTCACCGCCTCCGTCTGGTTCAGCTTCGTCGCGCCGGCGGGCACCCCCGCCGCGATCGTTGAGCGGCTGCAGGGAGAGATCGCGAAGGCGCTTCGCGATCCCGCCGTGGCGGAGCGCCTGCATGGCCTCGGACTCACCGTGGTCGCCGACAGCCCCGAGCATTTCGGCCGGTTCGTCTCGGCGGAAGCCACGCGCCTGGGCGAGCTCGTGCACGCATCCGGCGCCAAGGCCGACTGACATGAACGACATCGATCGCAACGCCACGCGGCCCCAGACGGCGATGCTGGGCCTGGTGAGCGGCTTCCATGTCTCCCGCGCGCTCTTCATCGCCGCCCGCTTGCGGCTGGCCGACCTCCTCGGGGCCACCCCACGTCCGTGCGCGGAGCTCGCGGCGGCGACGGGGACCGATCCCTCCGCCTTGCTGCGGGTCGTCCGCCTCCTCGCCGCCGCGGACGTCCTCACGGTGGACGAGGACGGCCGCGTGGGCCTCACGCCCCTGGGCGCGACGCTTCGCACGGACGCAACCCCGTCGCTTCGCGGATGGGTCATCGGGCAGCTCGGCGAATACATCCACCAGGCGTGGGGGGAAATGATGCACAGCGTGCGCACCGGCGGCATCGCCTTCGACCACGCGTTCGGCATGGACGTCTGGCGATACCGCGCGGAGCACGAGGACGATGCCCGCGACTTCGACGAGGCGATGGTGAGCTTCGTCGCGGTCCACGACCGGGCGGTGGTCGAGACGGGCGTCTTCGCGCGCTCCGGACGGATCGTGGACGTGGGCGGCGGCGAGGGCGCGCTCGTGCTCGCGATCGTGGCCTCGCACGAGCACGCCTCCGGCGTGGTCTTCGAGCAGCCCCACGTCGCGCGCAGGGCCGAGCGCCGCATCGCGGCCTCGCCCCATGCCTCGCGTTGCAGCGTCGCCGAGGGCGACGCCCTCAAGGCGGTGCCCGCGGGCGGCGACACGTACGTGCTCTCGCGGGTGATCCACGACTGGGACGACGCCCGCGCCGCGGCGATCCTGCGCAACTGCCGCCACGCGATGGCGCCCGGGGCACGGCTCGCCCTGGTCGAGCGCGTCCTGCCCGACCGAGTGGCGCCTTCGCTCACCGCGCAGCTCATCGCCGCCTCGGACCTGCAGATGATGGTGATGAACGGCGGGCGCGAGAGGACGGAACGCGAGTACCGCGAGCTCATGGGCGGCGCGGGCTTCCGGTTCGTCCGCCGGGTCCCGACCGGGACGTTGATGGAGGTCCTGGAAGGCGAGGCCTGGTAGCAGGAGGCATGGCCGCGCCCGGCCGCGGATTTTTTCCCGGCGGGCGCGGTCGAACCGCTCGCGATTCCCTCGAAGGCGCGCATGAACGACACCTCGCGGCAGCTGCAGGACCAGGCCTCGGTTCTCGAGGAGATCCGGGAGTCCGGCGTGGGCAAGGTGAAGGTCGCCGCGGCGGACATCGACGGGGTGCTCCGCGGGAAATACATGCACCGCGACAAGTTCCTCTCGGCCGTGGAGGGGGGCTTCGGCTTCTGCGACGTGGTCTTCGGCTGGGACATCGACGACCGGCCCTACGACAACGCCTACATGACCGGCTGGCACCTGGGCTTCCCGGACGCGCCGGTGCGGATCGACCTCGCCACCTACCGGCGCGTGCCCTGGGACGGGAACGTCCCGTTCTTCCTGGGGAACTTCGTGAAGGCGGACGGCCAGCCCTACCCGCTCTGCCCGCGGCAGGTCCTCAAGCGCGTGTTGAAGCGCGCCGAGAAGATGGGCTTCCAGGCAATGGTGGGCACCGAGTTCGAGTTCTTCAACTTCGCGGAGACCTCGCAGAGCTGGGCCGCGAAGAAGGGCGTCGATCCCACGCCGATCAGCTCCGGCATGTGCGGCTACTCGCTCCTTCGCGCCGGGCAGAACCGCGGCTACTTCAACGCGTTGATGGACGAGCTGGCGGCCTTCCGCGTCCCCCTCGAGGGGCTGCATACCGAGACCGGCCCGGGCGTCTACGAGGCGGCGCTCCTCTTCACGGACGCGCTCGAGGCCGCGGACCGCGCGGTCCTCTTCAAGATGGCGGCGAAGGAGATCGGCGCGCGGTTCGGGATCATGCCCTCGTTCATGGCGAAGTGGAACCCGAAGTTCCCCGGCTGCTCGGGGCACGTGCACCAGAGCCTCTCGGACGGCGCGAAGAACGTGTTCCACGACCCGAAGGGCCGGCACGGCGGCATGTCGAAGGTGTTCGAGAGCTACCTCGCCGGGCAGGTCGCGTTCCTCATGGAGTTCGGCCCCATGTTCTGGCCCACGATCAACTCGTACAAGCGGCTCGTGGACGGCTTCTGGGCGCCCGTGAAGCCCACGTGGGGCATCGACAACCGGACCGCCTCCTTCCGCGTGCTGCCCGGCTCTCCCAAGTCCACGCGCCTGGAGACGCGCTGCCCGGGCGCGGACATGAATCCCTACCTCGCCATCGCCGCGACGCTCGCCGCGGGCCTGGAAGGCATCGAGAAGGGGCTCAGGCTCACCTCGAAGCCCATCACCGGCGACAACAAGGGCGGCGAGGCGGTGGTCCGCGCGCCGCGCACGCTGATCGAGACCACGCGCATCTTCCACGCCTCGAAGCTCGCGCGCGAGTGGTTCGGGTCGGACTTCGTCGACCACTTCGCCGCGACCCGCGAATGGGAATGGCGGCAGTGGCTGGACGCCGTGACCGACTGGGAAATGAAGCGCTATTTCGAGCTCATCTGAAGCGGTGTCCCGTCCCGCGATCGCGCGCTTCTCCTTCCCGACCGAGATCCATTTCGGGCCGGGCGCCCGCGCGCGCGTGGCGGGCCACCTCGCCGCGCACGGCGTCCACCGTCCCCTCGTGGTGACGGACCGGGGCCTGAAGGACCTCGCGCTCCTTTCCGATTTCGTCGCGGGCCTCGCGGGGGCGGAGGTCTTCGCCGGCGCGCACGGCAATCCCACGCGAGAGCAGGTCGATGCGGGCGTCGCCGCCTTCCGGGCGCACCGCGCGGACGGCGTCGTGGGGTTCGGCGGGGGCGCGGCGCTCGACGTCGCGAAGGCCGTGGCGCTCATGTCGGCGCATCCCGGCCACGTCCTCGAGTACGCGTGGGACTACCCGGATGCGCGGCCGATCGACCGGCCCCTGCCCCACTTCGTGGCGCTTCCCACGACGAGCGGCACCGGAAGCGAGGTGGGCCGCTCCGCCGTGATCTCCGACACGGCCACGCACGTGAAGAAGATCGTGTTCTCGCCCGCGCTCCTCGCGAAGGCGGTGTTCGCCGATCCGGAGCTCACGCTGGACCTTCCCGCGGGCCTGACCGCCGCCACCGGCATGGACGCCCTCACGCACAACGTGGAAAGCTACCTCTCGCCCGCGTTCCACCCGATCTGCGACGGGGTCGCGCTCGAAGGCGCCCGCATCGCGGCGCGCGCGCTCGAGCGCGCCGTGGCGCACCCCCGCGACCTCGCCGCGCGCTCGGACATGATGATGGCCTCCCTCATGGGTGCCATCGCGTTCCAGAAGGACCTGGGCGCGGTGCACTCCTGCGCCCACGCGCTGGGCACCGTGGTCGACATGCACCACGGCCTCGCGAACGGCATCATGATCGACCACGTGATGCGCTTCAACGCCGAGGCGGCGGGCCCCCGCATGGGGGAGCTCGCACGGGTCTGCGGGGCCGGCGCCACGGCCGGCGACTTCGTCGCCTGGCTCGCCGCGTTGAAGGCGCGGATCGGCATTCCGGCCCATCTCTCGGAGCGCGGCGTCGAGCGCACGCACGTCCCGAGGCTCGTGGCGATCGCCCTCGCCGACACCTGCCACCGGACCAACCCCCGGCCCTGCTCGGAAGGCGATTTCGAGCGCATCTTCACCGCGGCCCTGTAGCGCGCTAGAGTGCGAGCATGGAACCCCTTCGGATAGGCGTCTCGGGCCGGCTCCTCTACCCGGACTCGACGCGCTCGTTCCTGCCCACCAAGTCGGTCCAGTACCTCGAGCAATCGGTCGCCAACTGGATCATGTCCGGCGAGGTGCTGGCCTTCATGATCCCGGCGCTGAGCCTCTCCGCGCCCCACATGCCCCGCTCGTTGAAGGCGAAGCACTACGTGGACGCGCTGGACGGCCTCCTCCTGCAGGGCGGGGCGGACATGTCGCCCAGGAGCTACGGCGAGTCGCCGTTGAACCCGCTGTGGGCCGGCGACGAGTTCCGCGACCAGTACGAGATCGAGCTCTTCCACGAGTTCGTGACCCAGGGAAAGCCCGTGTTCGGGATCTGCCGCGGCCACCAGGTGATCAACGTGGCGCTGGGCGGCTCGCTCTACCAGGACATCGCGACGCAGTGCCCGGAGAAGGCGTCGCACCGGGACGAGACGCGCTACGACGCGCACTTCCACGACATGCGCATCCTCCCGAACACGTGGCTCTCGCGCGTCTACCCGGGCGCGTCGGTGAAGCGCGTGAACACGATCCACCACCAGGCCGTGAAGCACCTGGGCGAGGGGCTCGTGGTGGAGGCCACGAGCGAGCCGGACGAGATCGTCGAGGCGATCCGCTGGGAAGGCCACAGCTTCGTCGTGGGCGTGCAATGGCACCCGGAGTTCATGGATCCGGCCGATCCCACGTTGATCGACAGCAAGCCCCTGTTGCGCGCGTTCCTCTCGGCGTGCGAGCTCCGGAAGAAGACCGGGAAGGCCTCGCCGGTCATGGCCATCCGGGCGGCGTGACGCTCGAGGTCGTCAACCCCGCCACCGGGGCGCGGCTGGCATCGCTGCCGTCAGACGATGCGGGTGCCGTGGAAGCGAAGTACCGGCGCGCGCGCGGGGGCCAGCCCGCGTGGGCCGCGCGGCCGCTGGAGGAGCGCCTGGCCGCCATCGCCCGCTTCCGCGCTCTCACCGTCGAGCATGCCGGGGAGCTCGCGCGCACGCTCACCGCCGAGGTCGGGAAGCCCATCGCGCAATCCCGGAACGAGCTCGCGGGCGTGCTCCCGCGGCTCGATTTCTTCCTCGCCGACGCGCCGGACGCGCTCGCGGGCGAGACGGTCCACGCGGCCTACGACGGCTCGCTCGAGGAGCGGATCTCGCGCGAGCCCCTGGGCGTGGTCGCCAACATCTCCGCGTGGAACTACCCGTGGTTCGTCGGCAGCAACGTGTTCGTGCCGGCCCTCCTCGCGGGAAACGCCGTGCTCTACAAGCCTTCGGAATTCGCGGCTCTCACCGGGCTTGCGATCGCGCGGCTCCTCCATGAGAGCGGCGTCCCGGAGGACGTGTTCGTGCCGGTGATGGGCGGTGGCGAGACCGGCGCCGCCCTCGTCGCCCAGCCCGTGGACGGCGTCTTCTTCACGGGCTCGGTCGCGACCGGCCGGCGGATCTCGCAGGCCCTCGCGGGCCGCATGGTGAAGGTGCAGCTCGAGCTGGGTGGCAAGGACCCGGTGTACGTCTGCGAGGACGTGGACATCGCGCGCGCCGCGGCGAGCGTGGCGGACGGCGCGTTCTACAACACCGGCCAGAGCTGCTGCTCGGTCGAGCGCGTGTACGTGCACCGCGCGATCTTCGACGCATTCCTCCAGGCGTTCGTGGCCCAGGTGAAGGGCTTCCGCCGCGGCGACCCGATGGACGAGGCGACCTACCTGGGGCCGCTCACGCGCGCGGCGCAGGCGGGCGTGCTGGAAGCGCAGGTGGCCGACGCCGTCGCGAAGGGCGCGCGCGTCGTGGCGGGCGGCGGGCGCGCCGGCGCCCGGGGCTTCGAGGCGACCGTGCTGGTCGGGGTCGACCACTCCATGGCGGTGATGCGGGAGGAAAGCTTCGGGCCGGTGATCGGGCTCATGGCGGTCCGCGACGACGCCGAAGCGGTGCGCCTCATGAACGACACGGACTACGGCCTCACCGCGGGCGTCTTCACCCCGGATCGCGACCGCGCCCGCGCCATCCTCGCGCAGGTGCGCGCGGGCTCCGTCTACTGGAACTGCTGCGACCGCGTGAGCCCGCGACTTCCCTGGTCCGGTGTGGGAGACTCCGGCGTGGGGCTCACGCTCTCGCGGGAAGGCATCGTCGCCTTCACGCGCCCTAAGGCCTGGCACTTGCGCAGCGCCTGCTGAAAAAGGGGGGAGAACGGGATGACGCACCGAATCGAGACAGGCTGGCGCAGGGGAATCCTCGCGGGCTTCGCGCTCTGCGCGGCGTGGGCCGCGTTCGCCGCCGACGGCGACCCGGACCGCCGCAGCCCGCGCGAGGCCTACCGCGAGGGCTACCAGCGCGGCTACGAGGACGGGTTCGAGAAGGGCTACCAGAAAGCCATGGACGAGGGCCGCGCGCCCGCGCCACCCGCCGCGGCCGCACCGCCCCGGCCGACGGGGCCCATCGCGGTCTCGGGCGCGGTCTACGGGACCTCTTCGCGCAACTGCGACGCCACGCGCTTCGTCGCAAGGCGCGCGAACGGCAAGCGCACCTACTCCTTCGAGGTCACGAACGACATGTGCGGCGACCCGGCGCACGGGGAGCGCAAGTCGCTCGACGTGACCTACATCTGCGGCGCGATGGCGAAGACCGCCACCGCGAACGAGCACCGGACGATCTACCTGGACTGTTCTCCGTAGGAAGATCGCGGCCCGCAGGGAGAAAGGCAAGATTGTCAGGGCCGCGTCATGGCCAAGGCCGCCCATGACACGAATATCGCGCAATTCGCCTTTATCGCATCCGCGTTTATCCGCGTTTATCTGCGGCGATGTTGATGCAATGCTTTGAAGTGGTCATGCTCCCGGGATGTCTTCCACCATTGCCCCCCCCGCTTGCGGGCGTCTGCCAAAATGAGGCATGCCGGTCTGCTTTAGGCGGCTGCTGCAGGGAGCGATGGCCTCATGGCAAAAGACATTCAGGCGCCTGACTGGAGTGAATGGCTATCCCTGTCCCGCGTTAAGGTGTGGCAAGCCTGCGCCCTGTCGCTAAACATCGAGCCGAACACGATGAACGCGACCGCACACGGATGGATGGCCCCCGAAGGGGCTCCCTTCTTTGATGAGGAAAATTTCCCATCGGAAGAGGTCATGAAGGAGTTCGAGAAACGAGCTCGCGTCCTTCTTGCCAACATCGCGACCGATTCGTTTTCCGCGCCCGTGCTCAACATGGCGAGTCCGCAGATGCACCAGGTGCGCCTCGATGAGTTTGTGCGCTGGGCCCTGACGAAGGCCAAGTGGGAAATTCCGGAACCGTTGAAGAGCTTCTTGGCTGTGGACGCCGGTTCATCGAATGCGAAAGCAGCCGCCGAGCTCGATCGAGATCAGCGGGACTTCAATGCGTCCTTTGCCGAGACCGTCTATAACGAGCACGCCATTGACTGGCGCTACTGGGTCCTCCAGATGCCGTCTCTCACCGTAGCGCAGGCTTCGCGGCTGATGTCGGCCCTGGATCCAGACGTATTTGAAGACTTAGCCGCAAGACCGAATGAGAATGACCCTAGCCGCATGTGCAAGAGGGCGAAGGCGATGCAGCGACTGGCTGAAGCAGAAGAATTCAGGTCCGCAAGCCCGGCTGACTGGCTCGCTTGGGCTGATGAGCGTGACCTCAAGGTTCACGACGGATTTCGTCTCGCGGTCGAGGAACTGACTCAGGAAGCTCGAAAGGCCGATGCCATTACGCCTCAGCGAAAGCCACTGTCCCGAGAAGACGCTCTTACGGCAGTGATAGAGGCCGCCGTGGCGCAGGCCGTCGATCGGGACAATGCGAGCAGCGTATGGGCCGCTCTGGTCAAGCTCGCAGACGAACCGGAGAAATATCCGCCGCTAGTCGGCACCGCTGACGGCAAGATCAAGATTGATACGGAGGACGGTGTCCGCGAGTTCACGAAGAAGAATCTGCGGGATCGCCTGACACGCAGAAAGGAACGGCTCGCCAGGACTCGCTAACACTCGATAGCGACTCGCGCCGACTCGCGAATGCTCGGTCTGTAGAAATGCGCGGCACGGGCGCCTAGATTGACTGGTGTGATGTCTGCACCCCAATCCTCGGAGCCCAAATGAAGATGCTGATTAAGCTGATGGATGCCGCCACCGGACTCGTTGTTGCCTTCGCCATACTTGTAGCCGCCCTAGGCGTGTTTCGCTAACGGCATGTCCTGGCCACGGCGACATCCGGACGGGTGCGTAGCCGCGTGGACCTTCTTGAGCGCGTCAATCGACACGTGGGCGTATATCTGCGTGGTCTCCAGGCTCGCGTGTCCGAGCAACGCCTGTATGAACCGGATGTTCGCACCTCCCTCCAGCATGTGTGTTGCGCACGCATGGCGAAGGATGTGCGTCGAACCCGGCTTGTCGATGCCGGCGAAGCCCTTGTAGCGTGTGACTCGCGCTGCAATGAATTCCGGCCGCGCAGCTTCCCCGTAGTCGGTCACGAATAGCGTGGCGGTCTGCGGCAACGCGAGTTTCGGACGTGACTCGCGGAGGTAGCGATCCACCCATGAGAGGGCCCGCGCCCCGATGGGCACGACGCGGTCTCGCCTTCCCTTCCCCTCGCGCACGAACAGCACTGCACGGCTGAAGTCCAGGTCGTTGCCAACGAGGCGGGCCGCCTCGGTGCGTCGAATGCCAGTCGAGTAAAGCAGCTCCAGGAGCGCCCGGTCACGCAGTCGATAAACGTCTGCTGCGTCGGCTTCATTGAGCAGCGTCTCGACCTCGGTGACGGACAGGATCGTGCGCGGCAGGATGCGGGGGACTCTGGGGATCACGATGTCCGCGGCGAGATCCGTGGGGATCCGCTTCTCGCGGGTGAGCCACTTGAAGAAACCCTTGATGCAGAGAAATCATCGGCCGAATCGGCCGCGCCCCCTAACTGACTCGCCGTTCAATTGATACATGCGGCAGACGCGAGTCGGCCAACATGCTATTGGATTATTTGGAGCCGTTCGATCATCAGCGGCATTACCTCTCAGATGTGAATTTCTTTGGGTGAGTCGCCACTTGGATTTGCAGCACCACGTTAAAGCGCGGCTCGTCCACGGCACGACCATCCGTTATCGTCTTTACTAACGAGACCCATGCTTCATTACCGTACTGATCGTACCAAAATCTCTCGACGCCTTTTGCGCCCCCAGGCAATTCCGCGTATTGCGCTCGCAGTTGCTCTGCTGACTTCGCACCGCGATTCCTTTTGTTGCGCTCCTCGTCGGGTATCCAGCCGGCCTGCTCCATTTTTTTAATTACGTCCTCTAGCCTACCCCATGTCTCATTCACGCCGGAGGATTCGCGATACGGGCCAATGCCGAAGTCCTGTATGCGATGTGACTTGTAATCAAGGGACACGCCCGTATAGCCGACATTGTCAAACTGCATCGGATGATGTGGATCCCGATACACAAGCGTGTGAGGCTGATTGATGACTGTTCCAAGAGGATTATCGAGCGGCTTTAACTTTAACGTCGAATTGTGAACGACCCGATCCCACGTGTCACCGATTTGCGCCTTTATCACGGAGTGTACTCCCGGGTCTCTCACGTTTACCGCTCGAACAACACTATTGAACCCTACGGCCGCTACGAGCAATGCGATACGCAGAGCGTACTTCGTTAACATTACGTTCACGTTCCTTTCTATAACCACGACGCGCCACGCGGTGTGAAGTGGATAGCGCCCGGCGCAAGCCGGAGCCCGCCCAAAAAGTATAACGCCCGGTCGGTACCCATCGTATTCAAATTATCGACAAACGTATCGGCAATCTTTCCGACAAAGGTCATGCGCTGATCCAGTGCTCCCAGGCTACGACTCATTAGCGGCGTATCGTGGAGAACATCATTTGGATTAATGTAAGTGCCGAGTACGTGGGGGCAAGTGGATTAAAGCCGTTCCAAATTACAGCATTCGCGGCTCCGAACAAGTGGAGTTGGTCGTCCACTGCGATAGCCGGCCCCGGCCTCGTCGCATCCACCAACCCCTGCCCCAGCGCATTCCCGAACGCGTCTGCGGACATATTCCTGCCTGAAGCACCCCTACAGCTTCTCCAGCTCGATCGCGTCGCGCCAGGCGGCGGCCGGCGCGACCCGCGCCGCGGCCACCCGCTCGAGGTAGATCCGGGCGATGGAGTCGTCCGCGCGGAGCGCCGCCACCTGCTTCCAGAGCGCTTCCGCGTCGTCCCATCGCCGCTCGCGCCATGCCGCGATCGCCCGCGCGTTCACATCGGCCAGCGCCGGATCGGCGCAGGGCGTGAAGATCTCGACCGCCTCCGTCTTCCCCTTCACGATCACGCGGTCGACCGCGCGCATGGGCACCGCGCCGCGCAACCGCCCCACGGTCTCGCCGGAGACGAGGATCCCGGTGCCGTAGAGCTTGTTCACGCCTTCGAGGCGCGCGGCGAGGTTCACGCCGTCGCCGATCGCGGTGTAGTCGAAGCGGTCCGACGATCCGAGGTTGCCCACCACCGCGACGCTCGTGTGGATCCCGATCCGCAGGTGGATGGGCGGCAGCCCGTCCGCGACGAGGCGCGCGCGCAGCGCGTGCATGTCTTCCTGCACCTCGCACGCGGCGCGGCAGGCGTGCACCGCCTGCCCGGGGTCGTCGAGCGGCGCGCCCCACGTCGCCATGATGCCGTCGCCCATGAACCGGTTCACGCTCCCGCCGTGGCGCTTGATGACGGCCGTGGCCCGCGTGAAATGCAGGTTGAGGATGCGCGCGACCTGCTCGGCATCGAGCTGCTCGGAGAGCGCCGTGAAGCCCTGCAGGTCGCTGAAGAGCGCGGTGATCTCGCGCCGCTCCCCGCCCAGCTTCAGGCGCTCCGGGTCCGCCATGACGTGGTCGACCACCTCGGAGGATACGTAGAGCGCGAAGGCGCGGCGCATCTCGTCGCGCCGGCGCCGCTCGGCGAGGAACGCGACGCCCCCGAAGCCGCCGTAGGCGGCGACGGTGCTCGCCATGGCCGCCCCGGCGGGGAGCCACGTGTCCGCACGTCCGAAGAGGAGCCACTCGAGCGCGGCCAGGAACGCGATGATCGCGAGGGCGAGCCCGCCGCTCACGAGCGGGCGCCACTTGCGCATGCCGGCCGCGCAGGCGGCGACGGCCGCGAGGATCGCGAGCACGTTCCACACGGGAAGCGTCCGGCGGATCGCGTTTCCGCGCACCGCCGTCTCCAGCGCGTTGGCGTGGATCTCGACTCCCGGCATGAGCCCGCCGCCGCGCCCCGTGAAGGGCGTGCGGAAGAGGTCGCCCTGCGCCATGCGCACGTCGAGCGTGACGGAGAGGTCGCGTCCCACGAGCACGATCTGGTCGCGGAACGCGTCCGGCGGCAGGTCGTGCGCGGCGTCGAGCGCCTGGTAGAACGAGACGTACGGGAACGTGTGGTCGGGCCCCACGTAGCGGATCATCGCGTCCGGGCCCGGGTCGCGCACGGAAAGGAGGTCCGGGATCTTCTTCGCCGCCCGCCGCAGGATCTCGCGCCAGAAAGTGTCGACGTCCCTCGGCATCTCCCGCACCACCTGGTCCTCCGCATCGAAGTAGACCGCGTAGAAGCCGTTGGTCGCGCCCGCGTCGGTGAACATCGGGAGCGGGTCGATGCGGATCCACTGCTGCGAGTGGGCGGTCTGCCGGAACTCGCGGCCGGAGACCACGATGACGTTCCCGGCCCTGCGGATCGCGTCGGCGAGCGCCTTGTCCTCGGCGGGCGTCGAGGGCTCCGAGAAGACGATGTCCAGCGCGATGAGGAGCGCGCCCGACTTCGAGAGCTGGTCGATCAGCTTCGCGTAGTAGGAGCGGGGCCACGGCCACTGGTGCCCCAGCTGGGCGAGCGACGGCTCGTCGATGCCCACGATCGTGATCGGCACGGTCGAGGTCCGGGTCGCCGTCGCCCGGGTCATGGCGTCGAAGCCCTCCAGCTCGAGGCTGCGCCACGGCCCGCCGAAGGAGAGCGCGCCGAAGAACGCCGCGACGCACGCCGCGATCGCGAAGGCCGTGCGCCAGGCGAGCGCCGGGTTCCGCTCCTTCAAAACCGGTAGCTCACCACGACGCCGAAGACGTCCGAGGCGTCCTTCTTCAGCAGGTTGCCCGCGAAACCCTCGACCGACCAGCGCTTGTCCGCGGTCTCCACGAAGGCGTCGAGCTGCGCGTCCCAGCCGGGCGCGAGCGGCTGGGCGTTCGCCGCGTCCGCGAAGCGGCGCGACCGGTAGACGGCTTGCGCGGTCACGAACGCGTGGTGCCCGGGCGCCCAGCTCGCGCCGACCGTCGCCTGGTGCCGCGGGAGGAACGGAATGAGGAGCCCGCGCAGGAGGGGATCGGTGTTCTCGCTCTCGGTGTACGTGTAGTACGCGCGCGCCGCGATGCCCGGCGTGAGCAGCCGCTCGAAGGCCACGCCCGCGCGCCTCGCGATGCCCTCGCCGTACACGGGCACGTCCTCGAGGACGTCCGGCTTGGGCGACTGGGCGAGCACGCGGTTCCGGAGGCGGTCGAGGTTCGTCACGTCCGACTGGGCGTTGAGGACGCCGTCCAGGGGGGACACGAGGTTGCGCACGCGCGCGCGTTCCACGCGGGCGCTCGCGTACGTCGCGCGCGCGTCGCTCCACTCCCACTGCGCGCGGCACTGTTCGAGCACGCCGCCGGGGAGCACGAGCTGGTCGTCCAGCGGCATGCCCGCGACCGCGACGGGGCCCAGCGTGTCCAGCGCGATCGGCCGGACCCAGCGGCGGCACGCGGCGCGCAGCGTCATCTGCGGCGCGAACCTCCACGTGACACCCGCCAGCGGATCCCCGCCGCGGCGGCGGTAATTCTCGGTGATCTGCACCGTGCCGCCCCCGGGCGCGCCGTGCGTGACCGCGATATCGCGATCCTTGCGGTAGTCCCGCCACGCGCCGCCGACTTCCCACTGGAGCGCGGGGCCGCCCGCCCGGACGAATCCGTATACCGAAGACGACCGGTCGCGGTCGGTGAAGTCGACCGCGTTGGGCGCGGCGGCCGTGCCTTCGAAATGGAAGTCCGAGTCGGCCACGAAGTCGACGGGGCTGCGCTGGCGCGAGCCCTCCGCGCCCCACGTGAGCTCGAGGCGATCCGCCGGCGTGAAAGTCTGGCGCAACGCCGCGTCCGCGGCCGTGGGCTTGATGTGGAGGTGCGAACCCTGCACCGCGGAGCCCTGGGGCAGGACCACGCGCACGAGCTCGTCCAGCGTGGAATCCTGCCGCTGCGCTCCCGCCTTCACCCACGTGGCCGAGCGCGCGTCCGGCGCGTAGCGAACGCCCGCGTCCACGCGCGAGATCACGCCGTCGATGTGCTGGAAGTCGCCGGTCACGCCCTGCCGTCCCAGGTCCGCGTCGATCGAGAGCCGGTTCGCATAGACGAAGGTGCCGAGGTCGTAGAGCGGCTTGGCGCCCGCCGCCACCGTCAACGTGCGGCCGGTGGCCGAGATCGCGCTGTTGCCCGGCTCGATCCGCGTGTCGACGCCCTCGACGAAGTACGCGGTGGGAATCGGGGAGACGCCGTAGCCGTTCAACGTCAGCACGGGCTCGGTGAGGTGCACGTCGTCGCTGTGCGCATAGCGCAGGGACGCCGTGCCGTAATGGCCCGGCTCCACGATGAGCGACTGGAACCGGTTCGAGCCGCCGAAGGCGAGCGGGTCGGCGATGAAGCCCTGCATGAGCTCGGAGCGCCGGTCGAAATCGCCCGCGTAGCGATCGGCGAGGAAGAGGTGGCTCCCGCCCCAGAGCGGAAGGTACGAATCCCACGCGGTGCTGCGCGCCCACTCCTCCAGGCCCATGAACGCGAGCGGGGCGCCCACGTTCGCGACACCCTTCTGGTTGTCGGCCACCTGGTTCAGCGACTTGAGGAAGGGGATGCGCGCGAGGGCCTGCTGCGCTTCCGCGATCGCCTCGCCCGGCTCGATGCGGTCCAGGCGGATGATGCTCGCGAGGAGATGCGGGAGCGGGTCGTTGGGATCGGTGTCGGCGGCCCGCGTGAGCTCGAAGAGCGCCGCTCGGTCGCGCCCCTGCTGGTAGTAGGCCGCGGCGAGGTAGAGGTGCGCCCGGGCGTAGCGCGGCTCGATCACGCTCGCGCGGACGAGCGCCTGGACCGCGCCCTCCTCGTCGCCCGACTTGAGCCGCAATACGCCGAGGCCCGTCCAGGCCGCATAGTTGTCCGGCTGGAGCGCGAGCGCCTTTTCCAGCTCGGCGCGGCCGCGCGGGAGCTCGCCCGCGAAGCCCTCGAGCGTGCCCAGCTCCGCGAGCGCCTCGGCGTCCGAGCCGTCGAGCGCCAGCGCCCGGCCGAGGTGGGAGCGCGCGCGGCGCACGTTCTCCCGCTCCGTCTCCACGACGCCCAGGCCCACCCAGCCGCGCGGATCCCGGGCGGCGACCTCGGCCGCGCGCCCGTAGGCGGCGACCGCCTCGCCCGCCCGACCCTCGCGCCGCGCGATCTCCCCGCGCATGAGGAGCGCGTCGACGGAGCCGGGGCGCCTCGCGAGCGCCGCCTCGGCGTGCCGCGCCGCCAGCGCGAAATCGTCATGGAGGATCGCCACGCGCGCGAGGCCCACGTCGAAGCGCTCGTCGGCGGGGAAGAGCCGCAGTCCGCGCTCGAGGGCGGCCTGCGCGGCGGCGAGATCGCCCTCGTAGAGCCGGAAATCCGCGAGGAGCAGGAGGTCGATCGCGCGCGGCTGGGGCCCGTCCGCCCGTGCCCGCACGCGATCGAACGCGTCGGCGAGGCGTCCCTCGCGGATCGCGGCCGCGATCGCCGCGAGCGCCGGGTCCGGGGCGCCCTCCCGGAATTCCGCGTAACGCCGGGGATCGACCGTGAACGCGGAGACCCACTGGATCCGCTCCCGCGAGACCTGCAGGCGCAGCTTCACCGGCGCCTCGCCCCGCGAGACGTGCGCCTGCTCGCCCGCCTTCACGAGGACGCGCCCCTGCTCGTTGTAGAGCTCGACCTCGCCGCTGAAGACCGCGAGGGTCGCCGCCCCGTCGTCGTCGACCGCCATCTCCCAGTCCGTGCCGCGGATCGCGGCCGCCGCCCAGGGCGTCTGCATGATGAGCCCGTTGGGCGGGTTCTTCGATTGCATCCACACGCGCCCCTTCTGCAGCTGCGACGTGGCGGGCTTGTCCGCCGCGGTGGCCGTGATGCGGATCATCGTGTTGGGCGCGAGCTGCTCCTGGGTCCCGTCCGCGTAGACGAGCGCCATGCGGCTCAAGGCGAGGGTGCGCACGTAGTTGTCCGCGAAGAGCGGCTGCTTCACGCGCGCCGCTTTCCAGTCCGGCTCCTGGAAAGCGCGGAACTCGCCCGAGCCCGTGAGGCTCGCGATCTCCGCCTCGGGCTTCGTCGCGGCGAAAGCGCCCAGCGCGAGGCCGAGCATGGCGATGCCGCCCGCGGCGGCGGCGATGCGACGAAGCTCCATGGCGCCCATCTCCCTGGCCGGGCGGCCCGCGAAGCGGGGTCCCGCCGGCCCTTTTACGGCGTTTTGCGGGTATTGTCCGCCGCGGGGTGCCCCGGCCGCAACCGCGCGATCACGCCCTGCAGGCGCCGGTAGTGCGTCCCCTCCCAGTACACACGGCCGCAGGAAGGGCAGCGCCGGAAGCGATCGTAGAGGCCGCGCACCTTGGGCGGGAGGCTGCCGGCGACCGATTCGCGCGGGGCGTCCTCCAGCGGCGCGTTGCATTCCCGGCAGCGCGTGAAGGGCGCGAGGAGGCCCTCCAGCTGGAGGGCGCCCACCACCTCGGCCAACTGCGCCTCGCTCTCCACGGCGCGCACGAAGTAGCCGCGCTCGACCTCGCGCCGGCGGAGCATCCCCAGGTCCCGCGTGAGGATGGTGCGGCGCTCGGCGAGCGAAAGGGCCACGATGCGGTCGTCCTCCCAATCGTGGCCGTAGAGCGTGTCGAAACCCGCCATCCGCAGGTGCCGCGCGAGCTTCCCCAGGTGGGTGTCCGCGACGAAGCGCGGATCGCGCAACGCCCGCGGCCGAAGCCGCAGGAGCGGCGTCACGTCGAGGGATTCGAACACCGGGTAGACCGCCACGCGCTCCCCGCCGCGCAGGAGGTGCGCGAAGCCCACCGAGACGCCGTCCACGATGACGAGGTCCACCTCGGTGTGCGGCACGCCCGCGCCCTCGATCGCGTCCTTCACCGATCGCGCGCGGTCCACCTCGACCGTGAAGGCGCGCTTCCTGCGCTGCCGCGGCAGGAAGTCGTTCAGCTCCTCGTAGAAGCGCAGCTCCACCGTGGGACGCGGGGCCATGGGTTCCGGCTGGGACTGGGCCCGCGCGGCGCGCGGCCCGTATCTCCGCTAGTATGTCGCAGCGCCTGGCGCGGCGGATGAAGAAGAAGCGATGGCCCTGAACGGAAAGACGGCGGTGGTGACCGGAGCGGCCGGCACGCTCGGCTTCGCGGCCGTCCGCGCGCTGCTGGAGGACCGGGCCCAGGTGGCGCTGGTCGACGTGGACGCCATGCGCATGGACAGCATGATCCGCTTCCTGCGCGGCTCGGTCGTGGCGGTCGCCTGCGACGTGAGCGACCCGGCCGCGGTCCGCGACGCCTGCCGGAAGGTCGAGAAGCTCGCGGGGCCGGTCGACGTCCTGGTCAACGCGGCGAGCATCGGCTCGGTGGAGAAGGCGGAAGCCACGGCGGACCTCGAGTGGCGCCGGGTGCTCTCCGTGAACCTGGACGGCGCCTTCCACTGGTCGCGCGAGGTGATCCCCGCCATGAAGAAGCGCGGCTGGGGGCGCATCGTGAACGTGACCTCCCTCGCCTCGAAGACCGGCGGCGCGGACGCGGGCACCGCTTTCGCGACCTCCAAGGGCGCGCTCGCGGCGCTCACCCTCACGCTCGCCCGCGAGGTGGCAGCGCATGGCGTAACCGTGAACGGCGTGGCGCCGGCCTACGTGAAGACGCCGGCCCTCACCGAGCACATGACGGAGGCGCAGCGCCGCCAGATCCTCGCGCAGATCCCCGTCGGCCGGTTCTGCGAGCCGGAGGAGTTCGCCCACGCCGTGCGCTTCCTCTGCTCGCCGCTCGCGGGATTCGTGACGGGCGAGATCCTCGACGTGAACGGCGGCCTGCACATGGATTGACGCGCCCCCGACGCCGCGCGAAGCCCCCTTCCTACACCGGAATCGGAGCGCGGAAGCTCACGCCGCAGGCGCGGCGGCCCGAAGATGACCGAAGGTCATCGATCCGGAGGCGCAGATGAAACTGCCCGAGCTCAAGAGCCTGCCCGCGGACCAGCAAGGGCGCATCGGCTACATCCTCCTGTGGCTGATCGGAGTGCCGATTCCCGTGCTGTTCCTGATCTACCTGCTGCGGGGCTGCACCTGACCCGCGCGCGTCGGTAACTTCGACGCGGGATGTAGGACTTCTCCGACGCGGTAATCAGCCGCGTCGGAGGAGTCGTTTCTTTTCCGGCTTACAGACCCTTTCCGCCCACTTCCACCATTCTGGGTCCACTTCCGGCGGCCGCCCCCTTCCGTTCGCGCCGCCCCTGCGAGGACCCCATGAATCGAGCGATCCTGGTGGCGTTGGGCACGGGTGCGATCATCACGAGCGCGGCGGCGATCGGCGTCGGCGCCGCGCGCGAGGCGCCGCGGGGCGCGATGAGCGCCTCGGAATACCACGCGGCGATGGCCGCGATCGAGCGCTCGCGTCCCGCGCGCGCGGGGGCCTGCGACGGGCTCGCCGCGGCCCAGCGCGAAACCTGCCGCGCCCAGGCCCTGGCCGACGAGCTCGTGCAGGTGGCGGACCTCGAGGAACGCTTCCGCCGGACCCCGGACGCCGCCCGCGGCGCGCAGCGCGCGCGCATCGAGGCTCGCTACCAGGTCGCCCGCTCGCGGTGCGCCGCGGTGCGCGGCTTCGAGCGCGACCAGTGCTACATCGCCGCCCACGCCGCGCGCGGCCGGGCGCTCCTCGAGAGCCAGGACCCCTACTCCGCCCGCGCGGACTGAGGCGCCCCGTCCTCCGGTGATCCCCGCGCGCGCGTCCCGGATCGCGGCGGCCGGCCTCCTCTTCGCGGCCGCGGCCGCCGGCTGTGCGAGCACGCGCATCACGAGCGCGTGGCAGGATCCGGCGCTGCGGGACGTGCCCTTCCGCAAGGTGCTGGTGGTGTTCCAGAATCCCGACTCGCGATTGCGGCGCGTGGTCGAGGACGAGATGGCGCGCGACATCCCGGATTCCGTGCCGGCCTACCGGGTGATCCGCGACGAGGACCTGCGCGACATCCCGAAGGTGAAGGCACGCGTGCGCGAGCTGGGCTTCGATTCGTCGGTGATCATGCGCGTGGCGGGGGTCGAGCACGAGCGCACGTACATACCGGGGCAGGTCATCAGCGTGCCGGGCTACTACCGGGGCCTCTGGGGCTACTGGGGATACGGATGGACGGCGGCCTACGAGCCCGGCTACCCGGGTAACGACCGGGTCGTACGGATCGCCACCAACGTCTACGCGGTCCGGGCGGACAAGCTCGTGTGGGCGAGCGAATCGGAGACCTTCGACCCGGCCTCGCTCAGGAGCGCCGTGGCGGAGGTCGTGCACGTGACCGCGAAGGCGACCGCCCACGCGATGCGCGAGCGCGGCTGATCAGCAGGCGACCGCGCGCTGGACGAGCATCCCGGGCGCGCGCCCGAACCCGTCCCTCTCCTCCACGAGGAAGCGCAGGAGCTCCGGCTCCGGCAGCGCGGGACGGCAGAAGAAGCCCTGGAACTCGTCGCAGCCCTGCGCGCGCAGGAGGTCGAACTGCTGCTGGTGCTCGACGCCCTCGGCCACGACCGTCATCTTGAGGCTGTGCGCGAGCGCGATCACCGCGCCCGTGATCGCGACGTCGTCGCCGTTGTGCGGGAGGTCGCGGACGAAGCTGCGGTCGACCTTCAGCCGGTCGATCGGGAAGCGCTTGAGGTAGCCGAGCGACGAGTGCCCGGTGCCGAAGTCGTCGATCGACAGGCGCACGCCCATCGCGCGGAGCTCGCCCATCACCGCGACGGCGCGCTCGGGGTCGCGCATCACCATGGTCTCCGTGATCTCCAGCTCCAGGTGCTGCGCCGGGGCGCCGGTCGCCCAGAGGATGTGGGAGAGCTCGCGCACGAGCTCCGGCTGGTGGAACTGCGTGGCGGAGAGGTTCACGGCGACGGACAGGGAGAGCCCCTGCTCCTGCCAGCGGCACACGCGCTCGCAGACGCGGCGAAGCGTCCAGTAGCCGATCGCGACGATGAGCCCCGTCTCCTCCGCGAGCGGCACGAACTTGTCCGGCATGAGGAGGCCCAGCTGCGGATGGCGCCAGCGGATGAGCGCCTCGACGCCCGTCACGCGGCCGTGGCCGAACTCGATCTTGGGCTGGTAGTGGATCTCGATCTCCTCGCGCTCGAGGGCGTGCTTCAACGCCGCCTCGAGCGAGAGCCGCTCCTGCGAGAGCTCGTTCAGCTCCGCGGAATAGAAGCAGTGGCGGTTCCTGCCCTGCTCCTTCGCGCGGTACATCGCGATGTCCGCGTTGGAGAGGAGCGTCTGCGCGTCCTGCCCGTCGCCGGGGAAGGTGCAGATGCCGACGCTCGCGGAGAGCGCCAGCTCCTGGCCGTCCACGACGAGCGTGGGCTCGAAGGCGCCGCGGATCTTCGCCGCGACGTCGGAGAGGTCGGACGTGTCGCCGAAGTCCTCGACCAGCAGCACGAACTCGTCCCCGCCCAGCCGCGCGACCATGTCGCTCTCGCGCACCGCCGCGGTGAGCCGGCGTCCCGCCTCCTGGAGCACCCGGTCGCCGATGCCGTGGCCCAGCGTGTCGTTGATGTTCTTGAAACGGTCCATGTCGAGGAAGAAGAGTGCCAGCGGCCGCGAGTGGCGCGCCGCCTGGCCGATCGCGTGGACGAGCGTCTCGTTGAAGAGCGCCCGGTTCGGCAGCCCCGTGAGCGCGTCGTGGGTGGCCATCTCCTGGATCATCTCGAGCGCGGCGGTGAGCTCGGTGTTGCTGCGCCGCAGCCGCCGCCTCAACTCGCTCAGGCGCCCGCCCACGATGGCGAAGCACGGGAGCACGAGCGCCAGCGTGAGCCAGCGATACGCCTCGAGCGGCACGTTCACCACCGAGGGCTTCATCCACATGAGGAGGTTGATCACGAGGAGGTAGCCCGCGAGCACCAGGCCCGCGGCGTTCAGGAACTCGCGCGTGCTGAAGCGGAAGGCGCCGAACGCGAGGACCACGAGGCAGATCATGAGCGCGATCGAGCGGTCCTTGTCGAAGAAGTAGACCGAGTACATGAGGATCACGATCCCCACGACCACCTGCGGCCAGGTGAGGCTCGGGTCCTCCGCGCGCTGGTTGAAGCCGCTCCTGAAGATCGCGAAGAAGGCGGCGTTGGCCGCGATCACGAAGCCCGCGATGCGCAGCATCGGCCCCAGGGGGACCAGGTCCAGGTAGTGCGCCGCGAAGAGGAGCGGCAGGCACATGCCGTAGGCCCCGACCGCGAGATAGAACCGGCGCATGCGCACCGCCTGCTGGTTCGCTGTCGATTCGGGCCGCGCCGCGGATTCCATGCTGGGGCTTTCCTTGTTGTGCCGCGATTATCCGGTCGGTCGATTTCCGCCGGACGTGAACCACGTCACACAAAGCGCCGCAGCGTCGCTACGGGTGTAATTCCCTCGTCCGCGCGAGCGCGTGGAGGAGCCCCACCGCGCAGGTGAAGACCACGAGCGCGCCCGACTGGTGGAGCGCGGCGAGCGGGAGCGGCACGCGCAGGAGGAGCGTCGAGATGCCCGCCGCGAGCTGGAGCACGACGGCGGCCGCGAGCGCCGCGGCCCAGCGCCGGTCGCGGGGGCGCGCGGCGGGATCGCGGAGCACGCGGGCGGAAAGTGACAGCGCGGTCGCGGCCACGGCGAGGGCGAGGATCCGGTGGTTGAACTGCACCGTCGCCATGTTGTAGACGAGGTTTCGCCACCAGGGGTCGAGGAGGAGGATCTCCGGCGGCACCCAGTGGCCGTCCATGAGCGGATACGTGTTGTACGCGAGGCCCGCGTGGATGCCGGCCACCAAGGCCCCGGAGAGGACCATCACGAAGACGAGGACGGCGAGCGCCGCCGCATGCCGCCGCGTCCGGAGCCCCGCGCGCCGCGCCATGCCGAACGCGAGGCCCAGGGCGAGCCAGAGCATCGCGGCGTAGATGAGGAAGGCCGTGCCCAGGTGGGCGGCCAGGCGCACGGAGCTCACGCGCGGGTCGTCCACGAGGCCGCTCTTCACCATGAACCACCCGAGGGCCCCCTGGAGCGCGCCCAGCGCGAAGATGCCGGCCAGCCGCCACGCGATCGGCCGCGAGATCGCCCGCCGCGCGAGGAAATAGAGGAAGGGCACGAGGAAGGCCACGCCGATCACGCGCCCGAGAAGGCGGTGCGCGTATTCCCACCAGAAGATGCGCTTGAACCCCTCGAGCGTCATGTCGAAGTTGCGCAGGCGGAACTCGGGCGTGGCGCGGTACCGGGCGAAGGTGTCGCGCCACTCGCCTTCGTTCAGCGGCGGGACCGCGCCCACGAGCGGCTGCCACTCGACGATGGAAAGGCCGGAATGCGTGAGGCGCGTGATGCCGCCCACCACCACGATCGCGAAGACGAGCGCGCAGCAGGCGAGGAGCCACGCCGCCATCGCGCGGCGCGGCGGGCCCGTCCGGGAGTTCATCCCGGCATTCTACAAAAAACCGCTCAGGCGGCCTTGCGGTGCTTCGCCTGGTCGAGCTGCTGGGCGGCGAAATCCCAGTTGAGGAGCTTGTCGATCACCGCCGCGGCATACTCCGGGCGGCGGTTCTCGTAGTCGAGGTAGTACGCGTGCTCCCACACGTCCAGCGTGAGGAGCGGCGTCTGTCCCTGCGCGATCGGTGTCCCCGCGTTGGAGGTGGCGACGATGTCGAGCTTCCCGTCCTTCTCCACGAGCCACGCCCAGCCGCTGCCGAAGCAGTTCACGGCCGCATCGGCGAGCTTTTTCTTGAACGCGTCGTAGCCGCCGCAGTCGGCGTCGATGCGGCTCGCGAGCGTGCCGGCGGGCTTCCCGCCGCCCTTCCGCAGGCAATTCCAGAAGAAGGTGTGGTTCCACGCCTGCGCGGCGTTGTTGAAGATCTTCTGCTCCTTGCCCGAGCTTTCCTTCACGACCTGCTCGAGCGGCATGTCGGCGAAGCGCGTGCCCGCCACGAGCTCGTTCAGCTTCTTCACGTATGCCGCGTGGTGCTTGCCGTAGTGAAGGCCGATGGTGCGGGCGGAGATGACCGGGTCGAGCGCGTTCTCGGCCCAGGGAAGGGGGGGAAGCTGGAACGGAGCGGATGCATTTGCCATGGATCGATCCTCGGTAGCGTTTGGGGAGCTGGAATGGAAAGCGTGCCAGAAGGCGGCGCCCGCGTCCGTCGGACCGGGCCTACATCAGGCATCTCCGGGTGTAGGAAAGTTCCGACAAAGCTATCAGCGCATTTCTCTTGCCGAATTCGCCTGCGCCGACAGATTCGGCGTGTCCTACAGATCGATCATGTGCATGGCGCCGGGACCGCACGTCCGGCGCGAGACGCATGCCAACCCTTTCACAATCAGGTGACGCCATGAATTGGGACCGCATCGAGGGCAACTGGAAGCAGCTGAAGGGCAAGGTCCGCGAGACGTGGGGCCGGCTGACCGACGATCAGCTGGACACGATCGCCGGGCAGCGCGACAAGCTCGCCGGCAGCCTCCAGGACTCGTATGGGATCGCCAAGGACGAGGCCGAGAAGCAGATCAAGGACTTCGAGACCCGTTGCGAGCGCGATCGGTGGGTCCAGTGACTGGAATCGCATAAGGAGACAAGCATGAAAATGACAGCTCTTTACGCCGCCCTGTCCGGGGCCTTCCTGCTCGGTACGGCGGCACTGGTGCCCGCGCAGACGACCCACGCGACCACGGGCGACAACAGCAGCATGACCAGCTCGACGACCCGCGCCACCAAGGCGAACGCCGGCGCGCGCGACGAGTACAAGGCCGACAAGGACAGGATCGCGGCCGACTACAAGGAAGCGAAGGCCAAGTGCAAGACCATGTCCGGCAACGCCAAGGACGTGTGCGAGAAGGAAGCGAAGGGCAACGAGAAGGTCGCCAAGGCCGAGCTCGACGCCAAGAAGAAGGGCAACGACGCCGCCACCGACTACAAGGTGATGGAGGCGAAGGCCAAGGCCCAGTATGACGTCGCCAAGGAGAAGTGCGAGGACATGAAGGGCAAGGAGAAGTCCGCGTGCAAGAAGCAGGCGAAGGCGGACGAGGACAAGGCCATGGCCGACGCGAAGGCCAATCGCAAGAACGTCGCGTCCAACGCCGGCGCGAAATCGTCGCGCGCCAACATGGCGCCCGGCGACACCACCGCCGGCACGACGACGAAGAAGTGACCTCGCACGCCGCGTGAGCGGCGCGAGGAGCAGCACGGCGCGTGCAGGGCCGGTCCCCGGACCGGCCCTGCGCGCCTGAAACGCCGCAGCAGGAGCGCACCATGAAACGCACGTCCGCCGCCTTCGCCGTCGTCATGCTCGCCGTGGCCTTCTTCGCGGCGGCCGCCTGGGGCATCCAGTCCGCCATGGACACGCCGCCCACGCTCATGTCGCGGGTCGACCACGACCGGCAGTGGCGCGCGATCGACCGGCACACGCGCGAGGGCCTGGGCGCCTGCCGCGCGAGCCCCGAGGCGATGCGCGAAGCGTGCCGGGCGCGGGTGCGCGCGGAGGATCGCGTCGCGAAGGCCGACCTCGATGCGCTCTATTTCGGGACGGTGCAGGCCGCCGCCCGGGCGCGGGACGTGCGCGCCCGCGCCTCGTTCGACGTGGCGCGCGCGGGCTGCCTCGCCTCCGAGGGCCCGGAGCGCACGCGCTGCCTCGCCCACGCGCGCTCGGAGCAGGCGAAGGTCCTCGCCTCCACGAAGCTCGCGGCTACCTGAAGCTGTACTTGAAGACGATCCGGTTGGGGCGCAGCTGCACGTTCTCGGGCGTGAGCTCGCCGATCTTCGGCATGTAGTGCCGCGCGGGCCGGTAGACCAGGCGCGCATCGGCCACGTCGTAGCAGACATCCCGCGTGGAATATTCGCACGAGCCCCGCGGCCCCCTCGCCTCCTTCTCCTCGTGGCGCGCCGGTTGCGGCCACGGATCGCGGCCGGCCGCCACCGCCGTGAACGGGGCGCTCGCGGGCTTCACCGGTTGCGAGGCGGCGACCGCCTTCGCGCGCATGGAGAGGTCGACTACGGGCTCCGCCGCCCGCGCGGGGAGGAACGGCGCGGCGAGGAGGATGGCGATCGCGAACGAGCGGCGCATCTGCGGCTCCCTGCGGCCGCGCGTTGCGTACAGGCCCGCGGCCACGGAGCCATGTTCCGCCCGGCCCCCCGCCGGCGCCATTTCCCGCGACGACCGGCCGTCCGCGACCGACGGTCGGCGCCTGTCTCCGCTACACGACGGCGCCGGTGTGACGGCCGTCACAACGTGAGGAAGCCGCGCGCCGATCCCGCAGCGCAGCTCGACCGCCTTCGCGAGGAGGCCTCCGGCTGCCGCGACTGCCCGCTGTGGGAGCACGCCACGCAGACCGTGTTCGGCGAGGGAAGCCCGCGTGCGAAGCTGATGCTCGTGGGCGAGCAGCCGGGCGACTCCGAGGATCGGCAGGGCCACCCCTTCGTCGGCCCGGCCGGGCGCATCCTGGACGAGGCCCTGCGCGACGCGGGAATCGGCCGCGCGGACACGTACGTCACCAACGCGGTGAAGCATTTCAAGTGGGAGCCGCGGGGGAAGCGCCGCCTCCACAAGACGCCGGCGCAACGCGAGATCGACGCGTGCCGCCAGTGGCTCGAGCGCGAGATCGCGGCCGTCCGGCCCGCCCTCGTCGTGTGCCTGGGCGCCACCGCCGCGAAGTCGCTCCTGGGCGCGGCCTTCCGGATCACGAGGAGCCGCGGCCAGGTGATCCCTCGGGAGGGCCTCCCGGACGTCCTCGCGACCTACCACCCGTCGTACCTCCTGCGGCTCAGGGACCGCCCGGGCGGCGAGGAGGCCTACGCGCAGTTCGTGGCCGACCTGCGGACCGCGGCAAGAAGGCTCGTGCCGGACAAGTCCGATAAGTAATTCAGCCCCGCGGCGACAGATCGCGTCGCGAATCGACGGGATCATGTGTCCATCGGACTCCCGTTCCGGAGTGCGACAAAAAAGGAACCCGCCATGAAGGTGCACAGCTTCCGGCACGCCCGCGCCCTCTCGCGCGAATTCTTTCCCACGTGGTCGCGGCGCGCCCGCGCGCGCTGGGTGCTCGCGAAATTGAAGGCTCCGGCCCCGAAGGTCCCGATCTCGGCCGCGTGGAGCCACGACACGCGCGCGTACTGGTTCCAGCGGACTTCGCAGACCTGAGCGGGCTCGTCCGCGGCGGCGCTAGCGCTCCGTCGCGCGGCGCAGGACGGCGGCGGCTTCCCGCCGGCGCATCCAGAGCGCATAGACCATGAAGGCCACGACGAGGGTGTTGAGCGCGAAGGCGATGGCCGGTACGAGATGGCCTCCGTGCAGCAGCCGGTAGATCTCGAAGGGCATGTAGATCGCGCCGCTCAGCGCGGCGAATCCCTCCGCCCACCAGCGCTCGCGCCAGAGGCCGTACGCCTCCACGAACCGCACGGCGCAGTACGCGAGGGCTCCCGCGACGAGCGTCCAGAGCGCGCGGTCGGTCGTCCGCTGGGCGGCGTGGAGGAAGATTCTCGGATAGTGCTTGGCGGGATCGAGATGCAGGTGGTGGACGATCACGTCGGCCACGTGCTGCGCGTCGTGGTGGATGAGCGAGAGCACCCCGAAGCCCGCGAGGAGGACGACCGCGCCCTTGGCCGCCTCGAAGAGGGCGACCGCGCGGATGGCTTCGGCTCTGTGGTGGGGAGTCAGGACGGGACCTGCCGGGGCACGGCCGTGGCGGGCGGGCCTGCCTCCCCATTTTGCCTCAGCTTCGCAGGCAGGCGCCGACGAAGGCGCTGCGCTCGTCGCCGTGGAGCTTGCGGCGGTCCGCCTCGGCGTCGCACCGCTGGAGCGTCCCCTCGCCCGCGGCCTGCGCGCCGCCGGCGTGCTTCTTCAGGCACTCGCTCATGAACTCGTGGCGCGCATCGGCCTTCATGCCGCGCGACTCGTGCGCGCAAGCGGCGAACTTGTCGCGCTGGGTGGCGGGATGGGGGCTCGCGTCCTCGGCGCGCAGCGGCGTGCCGCAAAGCGTTGCGGCCACGGCGCAGGCGGACAGGTACAAAAGTTTGGTCTTCACGTTTTCCTCGACTCGAAGGAGCTGGGATGGATGGGGTGTTTCGCGCCGCCCTGGGCGGAAACCCCGCCCGGCGGTGGCGACATGAGACGCCTCGCCGCCGCGCGCCGCCACCGAAAATCGATTCGCGAGCCGGGGAATAAACGCGCCCGGAAAATCTCCCACACGCCGCCGGGATCAAGGACTACCCCCTGAATCGGAGGATATCGGCCCGCGTTTGGGAGTTTCGCCCATGGCGGGCGGCCCGCAGCGCGGGGAGACTGGTTCCATGAACCGCCGCCACCCGCCACGAAGGAGACCTCGATGAAACCGCTCAGCGCAGACCGGCTCCAGCACGAGAACCGCGTGCACCAGGATACCGGCGGACGCAGCGAGGACAACTGTGGCCTGGGCTTCCGTCCCGCGTTCCTCGACTTCGAGACGCAGACGGTCTATCCCTGCCGGTTCGCCAACGGGATGCCGGCCCCTTTCCACGTCCTGGACGGCCTGCCCGAGGAGGTCGTGATCGACCGCGCGCCCTCCGGCCGCGTGGTCGCCGCGAAGGCGACGCTCATCTCCGGCTTCGTGCGGAACGGCTTCTTCTACACGCGCACCGCCGCCGCCCGCGCCGCGGCCGAATGGCGCCTCTGAGCGGCGCTCAAAGCTGCTTCAGGTACTCGATCAGGTCGCGTTTCTCCTCCTCGGAGAGCCCCAGCCGGAAATGCCGGTCGTAGTGGTCGACCACCGCGCGATAGTCGCCGAACCGCCCGTCGTGATAGAACCCGCCCTTCGCCCGGACGAAGAGGCCGGAGAGCGGCGTCGTGCGGTACATGCCATCGGGCGAGCGGCTCGCCTGGAAATCGTCGATCCCCAGCTCCTGCGCGCTGTGCATGGACCAGCCCGGCTCGGTGAAGAGCGGCGGCACGTGGCACGTCGCGCAACGCCCCTTGCCGTCGAAGACCTCGCGCCCGCGCGCGGCGGCCGCGGCATCGTACGTGCCCGGCTTCGCCTTCGGCGCCGGGATCGCGAGCTGGTAGTAGTGCAGCGCCGCGAGCTTCCCGGTCACGCGATCGTCCGCGCTCCGGACGTTCCACAGGCGGTTCTTCGCGCTGACGGGATACCTGGCGGCGTCCGAAAGCCGCGGATCGAAGAAGGTGCCCGAGCCGTGCATCTGGGTGACGGCGACGTACGCGTTCCAGTACGGGACGCTCCCCCAGCCGTTGTACGTGTGCAGGTTCACGCCCGCGAGCCCGAAGGCGGCCGGGATGAGGGTCGCGGCGCTCTTCCCGTCCGGACGAAGTCCTTTTCCGTCCTTGTCGAGCTCCGCGTCGTAGCGGCCGGGCCCCCAGCTCTTCAGCACCTTGAGGACCGTGCCGCGATCGGCGCCGAGGAGGTCCTGGATCGCGGAGAGATCCGGCGCGATGGAGACGATGGCGCCCACGTCGAGGTCGCGGTTGGGCCAGCCGTCCAGGCGCCGCCCGATCCCGTGCGCGAGCGAATCGTCCACGGTGGAGTGGCAGAACGCGCACGTGATGCCGATCGAGGCGATCCGCCTGCCGTCGAACTGCGCCTTCACGCCCACCACGGCGTTCGCGCGCAGGAGCTCGAGCGTCGTGTCCACCTTCTCGAGGCTCACGTGCCCGCCCCGGATCGCCTCCACGAGGATCGCGGGAAGGCGCGCGACATCCACCTTGAGGCCCAGCTGGAGCGCCTGGTGCGCGGTGACGCCCGGCCCGACGCCTCCGTGCTCCGCGCCGGCGATCGCTTCGTGGAGCCTCAACGTCCCGCCCCAGAAGGCCTCGCTTCCGAACGTGTCGTGGCGGAAGGTCTCGCGGCCTTCGCGCAGCATCCGAGCCGAGTTCCCGGCGATCTCCCGCGACCACGAGGAGGCCTCGCGCTGCTCGTGGCGGACGGCGGTGTTCGTGGAGACGTCCCGGGGCGCGTCGACGCAGCTTGAGAGGGGGAGGAGCGCGAGGGAGACGGCGAGCGCGAGAGGACGGGACATGGGGACCTCCGACGGGTCGAGGCGGGGCGGGGCCGCGAATGCGTCCGGACTTCGCGGCAATCGACGAACAGGCCTACCATGCCGGAACATCCCGCCGATGCCGTCGGACGGACACCGATTCGCGCGTCGGGCGATTCCTACCGGCACGGGAACGCAGGTCCGCCGGCGTTCATCGAATGCGCTCCCGAGCCCCAACCGGAGATCCCATGTCCCGCCTCGTGAAACGCAGCCGCACGCAACCCTACGAAGTGACCGTCGGCGGGGAGACGCAGTACATCTGCGCCTGCGGCCTGTCCGCGAACCTCCCCTTCTGCGACGGCACCCACGCCGTGACCGCGGAGGAGGAGCCCGGCAAGCTCTACTGGTACGACGGCGATGCGGAGCCGCACGTCGTGGCGGATACGTTCAAGGGCATCCGCACGGACAAGCCCGCCTAGCCTCATGGCGATCCACGTCGCGACCTTCCTGGGCGCGGAGCCGCTCGCCGAAGGCACGCGGGGCTTCCGGTTCGCGAAGCCGGAGGGCTTCGCCTTCCGCGCGGGGCAGGCCGTGAACGTGACGCTCCTCGAGCCGCCGGAGACGGACGGCAAGGGGAATTCGCGGACGTTCTCGCTCGTCACCGCGCCGCACGAGGCGACGCTCGCCATCGCGACCCGCATGCGCGATACGGCGTTCAAGCGCGTGCTGGGCGCGCTCGCGCCGGGGACCACGGTGAAGCTCCGCGGGCCGATGGGCACGTTCACCCTGCCGGAAGATCCCGCACGCCCCGTGGTCTTCCTCGCCGGCGGCATCGGCATCACGCCGTTCGTGAGCATGCTGCGCCACGAGGCGAAGGCGGGCTCCGCCCGGCCGCGACTCCTCCTCTACTCCAACCGCCGCCCCGAGGACGCGCCCTTCCTGGACGAGCTCCAGGGGCTCGCGGGCGCGAGCGGGCCGTTCCGGCTCGTCGGCACCATGACCGAGATGGAGCGCTCGGCCCGCGAATGGACGGGCGAGCGCGCGATGGTCGACGCGGCCTTCCTCGCGCGGCACCTGCCGGCCGACGCCGGCCCCGCCGCGGTGCACTACCTCGCGGGTCCGCCCGCGATGGTCGCGGCCCTGCGAGGCCTCCTCAAGGCTTCCGGCGTCGCGGACGCCGACATCCGCACCGACGAGTTCTTCGGCTACTGATCCCCGCGGGCGGTCAGTTGAGGCGCGGCTGGCTCGCGGTATCGCGGTACCAGTCGAAGGGGCCCTCGTCCACCTTCACCATCACGCTCTTCGTCTGGAAGTGCGCGTCGAAGGACTCGGTGCCGCACTCGCGCCCGATGCCCGAGAGGCCCACGCCGCCCCAGGGGGAGGCGGGATCGAGCCGGTGGTGGTCGTTGATCCACACGATGCCGCAGCGCAGCTTCGCCGCGACGCGATGGGCGCGGGCCACGTTCATCGTGCGCACCGCCCCCGCCAGGCCGAACGGCGAATCGTTCGCGAGCGCGATGCCCTCGGCCTCGTCGTGGAACTTCGTGATCGAGGTGAAGGGGCCGAAGACCTCCTCCTGGAAGATCCGCATGCGCGCTCCCACGTCCGCGAACACGGTGGGCTCGACGAAGAAGCCGGCGGCGAGCGCGGGATCGGCGGGAACGCGGCCGCCCGCCACGAGGCGCGCGCCCTCCTTCAGGCCGATCTCCACGTAATCGAGCACGCGCTTGCGCTGCTTCGCCGAGATGACCGGCCCCAGCTGCACCGACGGATCCGAGGGGTTCCCGATGCGGAGGGTCTTCGCCTTCTTCGCGAGCTTCTCCACGAACTCGTCGTAGACCTTCGCGTGCACGATCTGGCGGCTCCCGCAGATGCACGTCTGCCCCGCGCCGATGAAGGCGCCGAAGGCGGCGTAGTTCACGGCCTGGTCGACGTCGAAATCGTCGAACACGAGCACCGGGGTCTTCCCGCCCAGCTCGAGCGTCTGGTGCACGAAGCGCTCGCCCGCGAGGGCGCCGGTGATGCGGCCGGCCTCGGTGCCTCCGGTGAGCACGAACTTGTCGAGGCCCGGGTGCGAGGCGAGCGCCTTGCCGGTCGTGGGCCCCAGCCCCGTCACGAGGTTGAAGACGCCGGGCGGAAGGCCCGCCTCGGTGAAGATCTGCGCGAGGCGAAGGCTCGTGAGCGGCGTGTATTCCGACGGCTTCACGACGGTGGTGCAGCCGGAGGCGAAGACCGGGCCCAGGCTCTTCACCATGATCATGAGCGGATGGTTGAACGGCGTGGAATTCCCGACCACGCCCAGCGGCGTGCGCAGCGTGTAGTTGAGGTACGGTCCCTGGACCGGGATCACGGCGTCGCGCCGCGCGAGTGCCAGGCCCGCGTTGTAGCGCAGGAAGTCCGGAAGGCGGCTCACCTGGGCGCGGGTCTCGTTCACCGGCCGGCCGTTGTTCGCGGTCTCGAGCTGGTAGAGCTCCTCCAGGTTCGCCTCGAAGGCGTCCGCGAGCTTGTTCACCAGGCGCGCGCGCGTGCGCTCGTTCAACCCGCCCCACTCCTTCGATTCGAACGCCCGGCGGGCGCTCTGCACCGCGCGGTCGACGTCCTCGTCCGTGCCGTGGGCGATGCGCGCGAGGACGGCCCCGGTGGAGGGGTTCAGGACATCGAGGAGCGCCCCGCCGCCGGACGGCGACTCGCGACCGTCGATGAAATGGCCGTGCACGGGCACGTCGCCGGCGGGCTGGGGCTGGGAACGGGATGGGGACTTCTCCGCGACGTTGGACATTCGGGCTCTCCGGGAATCGGGTTCGGGAAAAAGGGCTATTCGACGATCGCCAGGCGGGCGAGCGCGCCGCACACGCGCTTCTGCGCCTCGCCGATGTGGCGCGTCACGAGCGCCGAGGCGCGGCGCGCGTCCTGGCGCTGGAGCGCCTCGACGATCTGCGCGTGCTGCAGGATCAGGCGCGCGGGCTCCGCGGGGCGGAGCGCCCCGAGGCTCAGCGTGATCACGCGGTCCATCTGGTCCATCTGGATCGCCACCGCCGCGAGCAGCCGCGCGTTGCCGCAAAGCTCGGCCAGCGCGGAGTGGAAGTCGCGGTTGTAGCCGATGAAGCCGTCCGGGTACGCGGCGGGATCGAACTCGCGGAAGCGGTCGAGCCCGCGCAGCGCTTCCGCGTCCGCGCACTGCGCGGCCGCGCGCAGGCAGGCGCTCTCCAGCACGGCGCGGTACTGGAACATGTCGCGCACGTCCTTCATGGAGATCGGCGCCACGCGGTAGCCCTGGCGCGGCATCACCATCACGAGGCCTTCGTGGACGAGCCGCGAGAGGGCATCGCGCACCGGCGATTTGCTCACGGCGAAGCGCTCGGCGAGCTCCGCCTCGCGCAGCTCCGCCCCGGGGGGCAGGCGGCAGGCGAGGATGTCCTGGCGCAGCTCGCGGAAGATGTCGAGGCGCAGAAGCCTCGATCCGGGCGCGACGGCGACGGGTTGCAAGGCGGGAGGGGCGGTGGCGACGGGCATGGCGTAATATCTTAGCATCGGTCCCCGCTACCTCGCAACCGATTGATTGGCAAAGAATATAGAACGATGATCCCCCCAAGGAAGGGCGTTTTGTTGACGCCTTTTCCGCCGCTGGAATATCATCTGGCGCGAATCGCATCCACAAGAAGATCCTGGAGGAAAGATGGTCACCCGCCTGTTTTCGCTGGTCGTCTCCGCGGCCGCGACCGCCGCCCTGCTCCTTCCGCCGGAGGTCGCCGCGCAGGGCGAGCCCATCCGCGTGGGGTTCCTCACCGTGAAGTCCGGCGCGCTCGCCGCGGGCGGCCGCCAGATGGAGGAAGGCATCACGCTCTTCCTGAAGCAGCGGAACAACACGCTCGCCGGACGCAAGGTCGAGCTCTTCGTGGCGGACACCGCCGGGCAGCCCGCGGTCACGAAGTCCAAGGCGCAGGAGCTGGTCGAGCGCGACAAGGTGCAGGTGATCATCGGCCCGCTCGCCGCGTTCGAGGCGCTCGCGATCGACGACTTCATCCGGCAGGTGAAGGTCCCGATCATCTCTCCCTCCGCCGCGGCCGAGGACCTCACGCAGAGGAAGCCCAAC
>Ga0207667_10000702_pt1 | contig 43396 bp, 40 predicted proteins | sample KBSCornC52_FD_184301 | JGI IMG/M metagenome (GOLD analysis project Ga0207667, IMG submission 184301) | Corn rhizosphere microbial communities from Kellogg Biological Station, Michigan, USA - KBS Corn C5-2 (SPAdes) (version 2) | ecosystem: Host-associated > Plants > Roots > Rhizosphere > Soil ... | reverse complement strand
CGGCGGCACACCGACGCTACCGGCGGCCTTGGTAACGCCGATTGCCGGCGAACTCGATCAGAACGTCACCAACGGCGTCAAGATTCCCAATGTTCATCCGGACATTATCGCGAAGGTCGCCTTCGATCCAAGTTCCAAGGTCCACTTCGAAGTCGCGGGCGTCGAGAGCACTGTGAAGCTGTTTAATCCCATCACGCAGCAGTACTTTACGAAAGCAGGCGCCGGCGGATCGATCAATGCGAACGTGGAGCTGTTCCCCGGTCTGCGCCTGGTGAGCAACAATTTCTGGAGCGACGGCGAAGGCCGCTACCTATTCGGCGTGGTACCGGATTTCATCGTCCGTGCGGATGGCAGCCCCTCTCTGATTCATGCCGGCTCGACGGTTTCAGGCTTCGAATACGCACGCAAGAACTCGCAATTCTACGCTTACTACGGCGGGATCTACGCCGGCCGCAACACCGCGTTGGACCTCAACGGTTCGCGGATCGGGTATGGCTATCAGGGATCCGGCAACGGTCAGAACAAGACCACGCAAGAAGGCACCCTCGGGTGGACACAGACTTGGTGGAGAGATGGCAAGTACGGTGCGTTCCAAACCATGTTCCAATACGCCTACTTCTTCCGTGATCCGTGGTTTGTGGCTCCGGGCGCTCCTAAAAACACCCACGAAAGCGCAGTCTGGTTCAATATTCGCTACGTTTTGCCGGGCTCGGCGCCGACCATCAAGTACTAGGCGATGAGACCCTTCCGTACCGCGTAAAGGATCAGTTCCGCAAGACTGTGGAGATTCAGCTTTTCCTGAAGATTTCTGCGATGGGTCTCCACAGTGTACAGACTCAGATTCAGCATCCCTGCAATGTCCTTATTGGATTTCCCCCCGGCCAGCAAGTGCAGGATTTCTCGTTCGCGCGTTGTCAAAAGCTCATAGCTGTCGTGGACACCGCGAGCCTTAATTTCTCGCATGTAATCTTCCACTAACATCCGGCTTACTTCGGGGCTGAAAAAGGCCTGCCCGTGGCTTACGGCCCGGATCGCTTCAATGAGATCTCCCTCCGCCGAATCCTTCAGCAGATAGCCCTTGGCGCCGGCCTTGAGCGCGCGCAACACATACCCCTCGTCCGAATGCATACTGAGAAACACAATCGCGGTGGAGGGGAGCATTTCGGTGATCCGCTCCGCCGCTTCTGTACCGCTGAGATGCGGCATGCTGATATCGAGAACCACCACATCCGGTCGGGTCGCAACCGCCTGTTCTATGGCCTGCCGTCCATCCGCGGCCTCGGCGACCACCACGAATTCGGGATGACTCTCCAGCAAAAGCCGAAGCCCGTGGCGAATGACGTTGTGATCATCCGCTAACAGTATGCGAATCTGCTTCACTTGGATCCTTATTCGTTTGTCCGGCCGGAGGGTGAAAAGGGAGTTCTACAGTCAGAATGGTTCCGATCCCAGGGCCCGAATGGACGTGACACGTACCACCGAGTTGAGCCACCCGTTCTTCAATGCCCAGCAATCCTAGTCCCTTCGATTGGCTGAAGTCGAACCCTTTCCCATCATCCTGAATGGATAGCAAGAGCACATCCGGCTTTTGTTGAACGCGGACCCGGATGGTGGTGGCATTCGAATGACGGGAGCAATTGTGCAGAGCCTCTTGAACGACGCGGTAAATACACGTCTTGTAATCGTCGGGTAGATCTTCCGACGTAAGTTCTGTGGCGACGCTGACGTCCATCGACGTGCGCTTGGATACCTCGCGTGCCTGCCATTTGAGCGCCGGGATCAGCCCCAGATCGTCCAGCATGGAGGGCCGCAAAAGCAGCGCCATGTTCCGGACGGATCGAATGCTACCCTCAACCAGGCCCTTGATGACCTCTGCCTGGCTCCGCAGATGCTCGTCCTGACGGACGCCTAAGCCGGTGAGCAGATTACGCAATTCCACCAGCACGGCCGATAGCGACTGGCCTACTTCGTCATGCAATTCCCGCGAAAGCGAACGCCGCTCAGTTTCCTGCGCCTCGACCAGTTTGGCGGAGAGATGGGTAAGCTGTTTTCTCGCTTCCGCGACCTCCTGGTACCGTGCTTGGGCGTGAGCTTCCAGTTGCAAAATCTTGCGCGTGCTGAAGGTCGCCATACCCAAGCCTAGTGCGAGTGCCGCGAACAACGTGATCACCAGCCGGGTCTGAAACTTTTCCAGCAGGCCGGATGCTTGTCCATTGCCCGCATTCAATTGCTGTTCGTTGATGTCGGCAATGCGGCCGGCGATGTCCAGCATCGCCGTGCGGCGCGGGAATACGGCATCGCGCAGAAACGCATATCCCAAGGCCTGGCGTTTTGGAGCGTCCCAGGTGAGAATCGGCTCGAGCAATGCCCAGTATTGCGCCAGCTCCGTTCGCAAAGCCTCATAGTGCCCGGCCTCAGCAGGCTCCAGTTGGCTGGCATACGACGCGAGCTCGGTTTCCATCTGTCGGCGCACGCTTTCCAGACTTTTGCCAAATCCCGAAGCTCTCTCCGGATCCGGTTCCAGCAAGTAATCGCGCACGTAGGTACCCGAAAGATACACCTCGGCGCGAATGTTGTTAAGTACTCGATTGCGGAACAGAAATTGGCGGCGGATCTGGTCGTCTTCCTTGCGAAACTGGCTCAGCACGCGCAAAGCGTCGAATCCCGACAAAGCGATAATGGCGAGAAGACCGCCGAAACCGACGAACAATGCAAGGCGGCTCTTCGACAGTCTGGAGCCATTGTCCGGGCTACTCTGCATCCGTTACTAGCCTAACCCCAGATGGGCAAGCCTTACGGTCTGGACAAATCAGCGATAATAGTTCGGTCCCCAGTGACCTATTAGGAGAATGAATGCGAAAGAAAGAACTTCTGGGCGTAGCTTTGACGATCACGCTGAGTGTCGTGACAACCGGTCTACTGGCGCAAGGCCCTCCAGGCGGCGGCCGAGGTGGCGGAAAAGGTGGCCCGAAAGCCGGCGCCACGGTCGAGAAGATCCGGCTTCTGAAGCCTAACCTTTATATGATCACCGGCGGCGGTGCGAATACGCTGATTCGGGTTACACCCGAAGGATTGATCCTGGTGGACACCAAGAATCCAGGCGACGATAACTACAACCGGGTCATGGAGGAGATCAAGTCGGTCTCGCCCCTGCCTGTCAAATACGTGCTCAATACTCACCATCACCCCGACCACGTTGGCACCAACCAGAAATTCATCGACGCGGGTGCGACCGTGATCGCTCTGGATGCTCTGAAGACCAACATGGCCAGCGATCCGCGGACCAAAGATATCCCTGGCCGGCCGACGCAGACCTTCGTTAAGGACTATGTCTTGAAATTCGGCGGCGCGGAAGTCGACGCGCATTCCTACGGACGCGGACACACGGGCGATGACACGATGGTGTACTTCCCCGACCTCAAAGTCGTCATGGTCAGCGACCAAATGACGGATACCAACCCCATCGTAGATTTTGCTAACGGCGGCAGCGCTGTCGAATGGAACAAGAGTCTCGACGGCGTGCTGAAGCTGGATTTCGATATGGCCATTCCGGGCCGCGGCGAGCCTAAGACCAGAGCCGAGGTTCAGGCGTTCCGAGACAAGTTCGCAACCTTGATCAGCCGCGCCTCGGACGCCATCAAGGCGGGCGCAACCAGGGAAACACTCGCGATGCAAGTGAAAACGGACGATCTCGGCTGGACGTTCAACGCAGGGTTTTACGGCTCGCTTTACGACGAGCTTACAAAAAAGTAACGTCCTACTGCAGCGGCTGGTCGGTCTCAAAGTATTTCTTGTACGCGGCGATCCAGTCGGACGAGATATCCCGTTGCGCCGTGGCCAAGTCCAGCCGGCCGTCACAAACCAGGTCGTGTAAGCGATCTTCCAGCGCGTCTTTTACGCGCGCGTTCCAAACCGCCGACGAATACGACTGCGGCCACAAGTTACGGATGTCGTCGGCGCCCCCCAGGGCAGGCGTAATCAGGTAGTCCACTTCATAGGCTCGCGGCTCCGCACCCGAGATGCCGTATTCCTCAAACACCCTGCGCTGCAAGGATGCCGGCACGATACGATTCTTGGGCGGCATTGAATGGCAGATCTGATCGCGATTCACGCCCGCCGCTACCCCCGGCGTGAGACTCGGTTCCGGAAACGATACCGGCACGACATGAAACGTCCGTGGCGATTCGAATGTGGGACGCAAGTAAACTAGCAACGCCAGAACGGCCAGGAATAGAGCGGCCCCGGCGTAGCGAGGATTCGACCCTTGCAACCATTGGGTACGCCAGTCTGGCGGCACCGCAGCACGCTCGGCCGTCATTTCCGCAAGTTGGGCCTTGAGCAACGCACGAGGACCTGCGGGGGACGGCAGCATTGAATCGAGATCCCCGCGATAGGCCCGAACAAAATCGCCGATCGACGCTTCAATCTCGCCTTTGCGGACGCGGCAGGTCCAGCACTCGGCCAGATGCGACGCAACTTGTCCGGTCCGGGCAGCAGGCAATTCTCCATCGGCCGCCAGCAGAAGTTCCTGATCGGATAAATGAGAATTATGAGACAACATATTACCGTTCCTCCGCGCGTGCAAAACGCGCGAGTGATCTCCCTAAGGAAAGGGCTACCGCCCCCAATGACATATCGAGAATCTGGCCGATTTCGCGATACGTAAGACCTTCCGCGCGAAGCGAAAGGCATCGCCGATCCTGCTCCGGCAAGGCACGGAAAACACTTTGCAGACGCGCGTGACTCTGATTTCGCGCTAGCTGATCTTCTGGATTCGGGGCTCGGTCGACGAACGCATCCTCGTCCGGCACCGCACCCGGCTCCACCATATGTTTCCGGTCTCGCAGCGTCGCGACGTAGCGTTTCACCGAGAGGTTGTGAGCCACTTGAAACACCCAGGCGCGCAGGTTGCGGCGCGATTTGCCGAGCTGCAAGTGCTGGAACAGAGCCAGAAACACTTCCTGAACAATCTCTTCCCCGTCTTGGACCGGCACCCCGGTACTCAACAAATAGCGCAGCAGCTTGTCCTGCATCTGGTCGAACAGGGCGACCACCTCTTCTTCAAGCGGAGTCGGCTTGGCCTCCCCCGTCGCCGAAACGCTGGCGGCGGCGAGATCCGGGATGGTTTTGTCCTTGAACATCTACCGTCGTTAGAAACTGATCCTAACTCCTCCCCAGGCCCCGCTCGGTGCGCCTGGCGCGAAGAACGTCGAGGTTCGAATCGGAAAATCTCCACCCGTCGTCGGCGGCTGAAACGGCCGGGCGATGAAATTGCCTGCATTGTCGAAGGGCGACGGGCCAAGCTGTGCGGCCGTATAGTAGCGATGGTTGAGCAGATTGTTGATCTGCACAAAAAGCTGCGTCCGCTTGTGCACTTGGTAGTGCGCTCCCAGATTCACGACTCCGTACCCCGCGGAGAACCCTTGTCCGAGGTAAAACATTCCATCGGGCTGATCCAGGTTGTTCTCGTTACCGCGCGCAAAAGAACGCCCAACCGCATCGAAGTCGAGATCCACTGACAGCTTCGTGGTGGGCTGGTACTCGATGTACGCCTTGAAGATATTCTTGGGAATCTGCGGAATGTGGTCGCCGGGCTGCAGCGCAATGTTGCCATCCAATCCTAGGCCACCATCATTGGTACTGTTGCTGCCGCCGTCAACCGTCTGGGGGCTTTGATAGGTGGCGTCCAGAAACGTGTAGTTGGCTCCCATTGTAAAGCGTCTAATCCGGGCGCTGATGTTCGCCTCGATTCCCTGGCGGCGCGTTTGGCCGAAATTCAGGAAATAACCGAAACCCGTCTGTTGCGATGCCACGAAGAGAACATCGTTATAGTTCTCGCCCCGAAACCAGCCCACATTCCAACGCAAGCCGTTTTCCATGGAGCCGCGCACTCCCGCTTCAAGCGTTCGGGTGACGACTTGCTTCAGGGGCGGGTCGCCGACCAGCGCATTGGGCAGGTTGCAGGGTTCGTTGGGATCGGCGCAACCCAGTTCGATGGATGTCGGCGCGCGGCTGCTCTCGCTATAGCTGAAATACACGGTCGCCAATCGCGACGCGGCGTACGTAACACCTGCCTCAGGATTAAAACGATCGAAAACATTTTGACTAGTGAGCGATCCGCGCGATCCATCCGTCACCGGGGGCAAACGATCGGTGTTGTCGAGCGTCGTCCGGTTGAAGCGGCCTGACGCAGTGAATGCCAATTTGCCCAGGGAGAGTGTATCGGCTGCATACAGGCTAAAGGTATTGGAGCTTCCGTGAAGATTGACACGCGTATCCACCGGCACTCCGTTTGAGTTGGAGGAGCCATCGGCGAATGCGTTGATCGGCGTAAATGTGATGCGGTCAGGGTTCAGATAGGCGAATTGCGATCCCTGTTGGAAGATCGTGCTACTGCGATCCCAGGCCGCACCCGCCGTGACACGATTGTGCGCGATCAGCCAGCTCGCTTGCCCCGACATTCCCCAGTTATGTTGCTTGTTAAACGTGTTCGTCAGGATGCCGTTGCACTTCTTGATCGGTTCACTCTCTTCGAGCCCCTGCGCGATGCAACGCCAGAAAGGGAAGGGCTCGGTGGCCGGAGTTTGGGTGCCGGTCGGAAATCCCTTATAACCGGCGGCCGAAAGCGCGGCAACATCGGCAGCGCTCAGCGTATAGATCGACTCATCGAACGAGTTTGAATTGAGGTCGCCATTGGTCGTATCGGCGCGAATGTATCGAAAATAAATATTGCCGGTGAGTGTCAAACGGCTGGTCGCATTATGGCGCAAGCTTAGATTGATGGAAGGGGAATGGTTCCACGTAATATCCGGAATAGTATTCACGCTCGAATAGTGTTGCGCAAGAAAGCGCGTGTCCTGGAGCCCGTTACCCGTCAGCCAATTGTCGGCATAGGAGCCGCTGAGATATATCGAAGTCTTTCCGTGTTGCCATCCCACTTTGGCGAATGACTGGCGAACTTCCGACGGCGAGAATTGACGCCAGCCGTCCTCGCGGAACAGGTTACCGGCGACGTACCAGCTCAAACCCTTGGAATTCGAGCCTCCGTGTTCGAACTCGCCTGCCCGGCGCCCGAAGCTGCCGCCGCTCAGCTGAACAGTGGTGCCTGGCTGGCTGTAGCCGGTCTTGGTGTCGATCGAAAGCGCACCGCCTAGTGTATTAAGGCCGAATAGCGGGTTCGATCCAGGTATCAAGGCAATCTCCGAGATAGCAATCTTGGGAATCAGATCCCATGCCACGATGTCGCCAAAAGGTTGGTTCTGACGGACGCCGTCCATATAGACTGAGATCCCTTCGGGGTTTCCAAGCAGTGGCGAGGCGGTGTAGCCCCGATAGTTCACGTCGGGCTGGTAGGGATTCTCCTGATTCTGGTTGATGTGGACCCCGCTGAGCCGCTGATTCAATAGATCGGAAAGATCGAGCGCACCGCTCTGTTGCAAGTCGCGCGCGCTAGCCGTCTGGACCGGTGCGGGAATCTCGTCGATCGGTAGATCGGTCCCGGGCAGCGGCGTCGCCGCGACCACATCGATCCTGGATGCCTGCGCCGCCAGCGCCATCATCACTGTGCGCGAGACGGGTGTCCCGGGTTGCACATCGATCAACACAGACTGGGTGGCGAAGCCGGTTTTCGAAACCTCCAGGCGATAGCGGCCAGAAGCAAGGTTGGAAAGAGAATAGGCGCCCTGAGAGTCTGTCCGAAAGCTGAGATTCGTTTTGTTGGCGAGACTCTCTAGCTTGCCGGAGGCTTCCATAGCGAGCCCGGCGGAGTCTTGGACCTGGATCCGGATTTCCCCCGTCTGGGACTGCCCGCATAACAGGATGGATATGAGGAATAGGGGCAGCAGGCGAAGAACCGCCTTCGGGATGCCAGGCATATACATTAATCCCATTGCTTGTGATTCTGTTCAGCTTTTTTTCTTCAATAGAGGAAATCTGTGGATTTCGGCCTGGCCCGTCGGTGGCCTCGCCATCGGGCAAGTGGACGCCTTTTATAGCTGAAATGAAGTAATAGCAGCGCCCCGCAGCGTCCGTGATAGCATACTATGAGCTAAAGGCTAGCCAGGAGGGCCGGGCCTGGTAAAAATCTGCTCGGCGTTGTACGTATAGAAGCTGGGGGACACAAATGCTGGGTCGGTCTCGTGGTTGGCAGGCAGGATCTTTTGTGCTGTTTTTGGGATGCGCGGCTGGGATCGCCGTGGCCCAACAACCTCGCAAAATAGACGATCAGGCGCTTCGCGACGCTCCCCGATTGGCGGATGATTGGCTCAGTTACAACATGGGCTGGTCCGAGCAGCGCTTTAGCCAGCTTAACCAGATCACCTCCCAGAACGTGAACCGGATGGGGCTAGCTTGGTACACCGACATCCCATCCGCGCGCGGAAATCCACAAACTCGTCAGGAAGGCACGCCGTTGGTTGCAAACGGCATGATCTATAGCATCGCTCCGTGGAGCGTGGTCTACGCTGTGGATGCTCGCACCGGCAAAGAGGCGTGGCACTCGGATCCCGATGTCAATCAGCAAGTTTGGCAGTCGCGCATCTGCTGCGGCGTGGTGAATCGCGGCATTGCCATGTATGAGGACAAAATCATCGCGCCGGTGGTCGATGGACGATTGCGGGCGCTGGACGCCGCCACGGGAAAGCTGGTTTGGGAATCGCGCGTTTCGCCCGCCAACATGGCCTATACCATCACCATGGCCCCTCGCGTCATCAAGGGCGGCAAGGTCATCATCGGCGTGAGCGGCGGCGAGTACGGCGTGCGCGGATTCTTCGACGCCTACGACGTTCAAACCGGCAAGCTCGCGTGGCGTTTCTATACGGTTCCCGGCGATCCTTCTAAGCCGTTCGAACAGCCGGTACTGGCCGATTGGGCCAAAACCTGGTCAGGCGAATGGTGGAAGCTCGGCGGCGGTGGTCCAGTGTGGAACGGCATGGCCTACGATCCCGACTCCGACATTCTTTATGTCGGTACGGGACAGCCCGGCCCCTGGACCGAAGTTTCGCGCGGCAAGGGCGACAACCTTTGTACCGATTGCATCATCGCCGTGCGCGGCGCCACCGGAAAATATATCTGGCATTACCAGACCACACCCGGCGACGATTGGGACTTCGATTCCATCGCCGATATCATGCTGGCCGACCTCAACATCAACGGACGCCAGCGCCAAGTGGTCATGCACGCCCCCAAGAACGGATTTTTTTATGTTCTGGATCGCAAGACTGGAGAATTGCTCTCGGCCGATCCGTGGGTAACGGTGAACTGGGCATCGGGCGTCGATCTGAAAACTGGCCGCCCCCGAGTGAATCCTGAGGCTCGCTACGGAACAGATGCCGTCAGCATTACTCCTGGCCCTGGCGGCGGTCACGTATGGCCACCCTGGTCGTTCAATCCGAATACCGGCTTGGTATATATCCCAAGTACGATCGGCAACGGCTACACATTCCAGGCGAATCCTGATTTCGTACCCCTACCCACCGATATCGGCCTGGAGGGACGCGGCCAGATGAACATGGGTACCGGACGTGCCGGGGCAGGCCGCGGTGGCGCGGCTGCTGGCGCTGGAGGTGCGGCCGCGGGACGTGGCGCTGCTCCGGGACTCGCTCCTGGATTGGATGCAGCAGCGGTTGCGGCTGCCGGTGGCGCGGGACGCGGCGGAGGCGCCGGAGCTCCTCCAGCAGGGGGACCTGGCGGAGGAAGAGGTCCGGCTGGTCCACCTCCTCCATCGCCTCCATCCATCGGACCGGAAGGGCGTGGAAATATTTTGGTCGCCTGGGATCCGATTGCCGGGAAAGAACGCTGGCGTGGATTATCCGCCGGCTTTAATCAAGGCGGCACGCTCTCGACTGCAGGCAATCTGGTGTTCGCCAGCGTGAACACGCGGCTCATCGTTTATCGCGCCGACAACGGAGATGTGCTCATGGATATCACCACGGGCCTGTCGCAAATGGGACCGCCCATGACATTCATGCTCGATGGGAAACAATACGTTGCGATCGCGGGCGGACCACCGCAGGTCGGTGGCGGGCGTGGTGGTCGCGGCGCTGGCCCGGCTCCCGCAGCTCCCACGGCTCCTCCCCAACCTTCGAGAATGCTAGTGTACGCACTGGACGGAAAGGCGACTCTGCCTGCACCGCCCGCGGCGGCGGCTCCCGGCAACTAGGACTCGAATGGCGCGCTAAAATACTGCGGGAGGGGACTCCTCATGAAAACCTTACTGAATCCGTTTGCGGTAGTGATCGTGCTTGCTGCGCTACCGATTGCCGCTCAATGGCCAGATTACCCGGCCGCCGGAGTACCGCGCACACCCGACGGCAAGGTGAAGCTCGACGCCCCCGCACCCAAGGCAGCCGACGGTCATCCCGATCTTTCCGGTGTTTGGGATCTCCGTGGCACCGGCCGGGGTGGACCCGGGGGTCCTGGAGGCGGTCGCGGTGCGGCAAAAGGCAAGGCTCCGGAGTTACCTCCGGGCACTCCTCCCAACGCCACTTTCAAGAATATCGGCGCAGGTTTCAAAGAAGGTTTACCGATGTTGCCCTGGGCGGCCGATCTTTTAAAAACTCGCAAGGCGGAAAACAGCAAGGATAATCCCGATGCGCATTGTCTGCCGCTCGGTCTGATGCAGCTTCACATGCATCCTCAGCCCAGGAAAATCATCCAGACTCCCGGCCTGATCGTCATGCTCTATGAGGCGCAGGGCGGCATCCGGCAGATTTTCACCGATGGCCGTCCGTTGCCGAAAGATCCGGAGCCCTGGTGGTACGGTTACTCGATCGGGCATTGGGAAGACGACACACTGGTTGTCGAAACGACGGGCTTCCGTAACGACGTGTGGCTCGATATCGATGGCAGCCCCCTCACCGAATCCGGCAAAATGACCGAGCGGATGAAGCGATTAAACTACGGAACCCTGCAAACCGACGTGACCATCGAGGATCCCAAAGCTTACACCAAGCCGTTCACTGTTCGGGTGACCCACCACCTGCTGCCTGACACTGATCTGATCGAGTTTATTTGCACGGAAAACGATCGCAGTGGCCCGCATTTGGTCGGCAAATAATCTTTTTACGGTAGGGAGAACACGACCACCGTATCTGACGCTGTCACCGCTACGTACTGTTTGCCGTTCTTGGCTTGATACGTCATCGGAACAGCGTTGCCCTGCCGGTCGAGCTGGCCGGCCCATAATTCCTTTCCCGTCTTCGCATCGAACGCCCGGAACCGATTGTCCGTGGCAGCGCCGATAAATACCAAGCCCCCCGCGGTCACCATCGGGCCTGCGCTGCCCGATCCACCTACGTTGCGCTTGCCTTCCGGAAGCGACTGATTAGTGCCAAGCGTTGTCTGCCACGCAATGTCGCCCGTGTTCGCGTTCACCGCGAGGATGCGGCTCCATGGCGGCTTGTAGCATGGCAGGCCGCCGACGGCGAAGGCGCCCGCGGTCCCATTGACGCGATCATAAGGGAGATTCGCGTTCTCATACCGCGTGCCTTCCTTCTTCATCTCGATCCAGCCGGTCAGCGGGCTGTCCTTGGTCTGCACAAAAATGTAGCCCGACTTGGGATCTGATGCCATCCCGCCCCAACTCGCGCCGCCGGTGGCTCCGGGAAATGAAATGGTCACGCGCGGCGGAGCGCCGTCTTCGTGAAACAGCCACGGCGTGAACGGACCATTGTTGTAGAAGAGATTCTTCTCCCATAGTTCCAGACACGCTTTGGCGTGTTCGGGAGTCGTGTCGTCCGCCGTGACGATGTCTTCTCGCCGCAAGCTTGTCCGTGCCAGAGCAGGCGGCTTTAAAGGAAATGGCTGCGTCGGCGAATACCATTCGCCGGGAACGTCGCCTTTGGGTACGGCACGTTCCTCGACGCCGAAGACCGGCTTCCCGGTGACGCGATCGAGAATAAACATCCATCCCGATTTCCCCATCGCCGCCAGCGCGGGAACTTTCTTCCCATCCTTGACGATGTCGACGAGTCCCGGCGCGGGTGGCATATCGTAATCCCACAGATCGTGGTGGACCACCTGGAAATGCCACTTATACTTTCCGGTGTTGGCATCGACGGCGACCACCGAATTGCCGAACAGATTCGGGCCGGGCCGGTCGCCACCATAGTAGTTCGCCGCCGCAGCGCCGAAAGGCATGTACAGGATGCCTCGCTCTTCGTCGGCGGTCATGTACCAGCCCCAGATGTTCGCGCCCGAGCGATCCTTCCAGCCGTCATTGAGCCACGATTCATGACCGACCTGACCCGGCCCCGGTATCGATTGAAACTCCCACAGCTTGACGCCCGTGCGTGCATCGTACGCGCGCGAATTGCCCGGGGGACCGTTCTCTTTCTCTCCAGTGCTGGCACCAACCAATACAAGATTCTTAAAGATCGTCGGGACGCCGTTGTACGGCACCACCATGTCCAGGATTCCCTCTTTCGCGAACCCCGGATCGAGCTTGCCGCTACCCGCGTTTAATGCAACGAGGCTCCGGCCGTTTGTAAATAGGATCCGCGCCGGATTCTGCCGGTCGCCCGGCCAATACGCGACTCCACGCGGCGAGGCCTGTCCACCGTCTACGTCGTAGCTCCAAATCTCCTTCCCGCTCTCTGGATTCAGCGCAACCACGCGCGTCTGCGTCGAGATGTACATTACACCGTTCACGACAATCGGGACGACCTCGGCTGCTCCGCCCGCCGTGGCAAATCGAAAATTCGAAGGCTGTAGCCGGTAGGACCAAGCCTGCTGGAGATTGGCAACGTTCGCGGTGGTGATCTGCGTGAGTGGTGAATAACGCGTGCCGGCCAAGTCGCGATTGAACATCGGCCAGTCGCCGGCGGCTGTTTTGTTGGACTGTGCGAATAGCGCCGGGGCAAAGAATACTGTTAGAAGCGCAAAGGACGCTCGCATGAGACGTCTAATGAGCGTACAGCTTATCGTAATAAGCCTGAAAACCCGCCAGCTTCGCTTCATCCGGCGCTGGACCCATGGCCGCTTTATCGCCGAACTCCATCGCATTCTTATTCTTGTTGTCCTCGTAGGCAATCCACTTCGGCAAGCCCTTGCCGTTCGGATCTCCAGTCGCCGCGAAGTTCACCCAATAGGACGACATGGTGTCCGCCACTTGGCGATCCACATCGGTCCACGCACGGGGGCCACGCAGGTTGTTGAACACGTACGGAAGCTCCGACGTATGCACGGCGCTGCCGTGCGGTCCAGGTCCGAACTTCCCGCCTTTGGCATTCGGCTGCACGGGCGGCTGGTGCGTAAAGAAGAAAACGTAGGCTTTCGACTTTCCGGTTTTGGATTCCATGCGAGCCCAGTTCCGCATGACGAATACCATCTCGTCACGGCCCGCGAAGAACGCGGAATCCTTAGCTTGTTCGTCGGAGGCGCCCGGGTACACCTTCATGAAGGAATCCGCTAAATCGCCGTAGCGCTTGTGGGATTGCTCCGCGTACTGTGCGGCATTGGCCGGAGTCGCGCCGAAAGATTCGTCGCGGTTCGATCCAACCAGCACCGGCACATCATTCTGCTTACCCTGGGCGAACACAATTCCGGGATCTTCAGGTATCGACCATCCGTCGACAATCGGTCCGCCGCCACGGCCGGCCTTGAGTATCTGGTCGGCTGGTTTCGCGCGCAACTCCGCGAGCGATTTTGCGCCCAGACCATCCGCGTACTTCACGCCGGCCTGTTCCGCTTCTGCTAAAGTACCTAACCGTCCAATAGTCGCCGTGGTCCACGAGCTGCTTTCACCGATCGCACGATGAAACAGTCCCTTAGCTTGCGGCGAGACCATGAGGTTCGCGACCAGGCCCGCGCCCGCCGATTCGCCGAAAATCGTCACGCGCTTCGGATCGCCGCCGAAGGCCGCGATATTTTTCTGCACCCATTGCAATGCGGCGATCGAGTCGAGCAATCCGAAGTTCCCTGCGCCCCGGCGGTCGGATTCGCGCGTCAGTTCCGGATAGGAGAAGAAACCAAAGACCCCTAACCGGTAGTTGATAGTAACTACCACCGCCCCCTTCTTAGCCAGCGCCTCTCCATCGTAATCCGGTTGCGAACCTGAGCCGGTGTTGTAACCGCCCCCGTAGATCCAAACCATCACGGGGCGCTTTTCACTCGCCGATTTGGCGCCAGTCCAGACATTCAAGTACAGGCAATCCTCGCTCACCTTCTGATCGCTGCCGCCTCCCGCATTCTGCATACACACCGGTCCAAAGGCATCGGCCTGACGAACGCCGCCCCAGTGTGCCGCCGGCTGCGGCGCACGCCAGCGCAAATCCCCCACCGGAGGCGCCGCGAACGGGATTCCCTTGAAGATCCTCATGTCCGACGTGGCCCGGGTGGTGCCCGCAACCTGACCGGAATCCAGTTTTACAACGTCGTTAGATGCGGCAAAAGCTGCTACGGCCGCGATGATCAGAAGTCCGTATCTCATCAGGACCTCACTTTTTACCCGATTCGTCCGCCCGAGCACCGCTGAGGATGTCGCTCATCGCGTAGTTTCCTTCATGGCAGGCGTACTCGATCATCTGATAATCGTCGTTCTTCTCAAGCTGGATGAGGATGGTCCACGGCTTCACCCAAGTCTTCTCGTCGATCACCGTGATCCGATAGTCCATCGTCTTGTCGCTGGTTCGCGTGAAGCGCTCGATCACTTTCAGTTGGTCGCTGTGATATCCAGGGTCCCCGGGGTAACCCGCGCCGTTCGAGCCGATGGCGTCCTTGTCGGTGAAGTTCGTAGTCTCGACGACGAGATCGTTGCCTTCCCAATGCCCGCGGGAATCACCCATGATCATCTTGATCTTGGGGCTGACGTGCGGCCGCCCGTCGAGGGGAATCACCCGGCTCTCGTGGATCATCTCATTGCGGAACGCCACATAGCCCGGACCCTGCACGATCTGGTTGCCGTTGTTGTAGACCACCGGAATCACCGATCCCAACAACCCTCGCGAAATGCAGCGATAGTAGATGTTCAGGTCGTCATAGCTGTCCGCCTCGCCCTTCCACTCGCCCGGCATCCCCTTGCCGCCGCGAGCCTCTTTGCGATACTTCACGGCTTCAGCCGTCAAGTCCGGCAATCGGCCGTTCGGCGGATCGACGATCAGTGAGGTCTGCCGCGTCGGCTTCCCGCGTTCGGTCCAATACGACGGCGGGCCGATTCCGACTCGGGTGTCGCTGGTGGCTACCGATTCACTGTCGGCCTGCGCTTGCTTTTTCGCCGCCACCTCTTTCGCGGCGAATTCTTCATCGGTTAATGTCGCTCGTTCGCCGAGATTGGCAGGCCGCTGCATGGGAACACCCATGTTGCCCGGCCAGACACCCTCGAGATCCGGATCGCCCCACGCGGTTTTCGGGGGAGTGTAAGTCTTGCCCGTTTTTGCTTGTTTGGCTTTTGACGACGCCGGTGCCTGTCCTGCGATAGCAACACTGACTAATGCAATCGCGCATGTAAACGTACTGAGAGAAATGAGATAACGAGAGCTCATTCTGCCTCCTCGACTACCGTCCGTGCCGTATAAGAGTTTACTACTTGCACTCGAAGCTTGCGGGGTCTTCGCTGCTGCCGCTGCCCTGGTACCTTGGCGATCTGCGGGTACTGGCATACCGGCCGGCACCCGACTTGCTTGCCATCCTTGTAGTGATCCATCACCCATTGATTGGGAGCCTGCCCGTCGCCGCTTCACCAAGGCCAACGTATCGATGTTGAAATTCTCGACCCCGCGATCAGCGCGTTGGACGCCGCAGGGATTGCGTGACAAGCACTAATATAAACCGCCCGCAATCGCGCCGACGACCAGAAACGGCTCCACCCCCGAGGCCACGGCATCCGGCAACGGAGCATCCGGCGATTCGTGCGACAGATCCTCCTGACAGGCGAAGAATCTCACGAATGCCCGACGCTCCTGTGTGACGTGGTCGCGGATAGTGCCCCGCAACATGGGATAGCGAGCCTCGAGCGCATCGAGGACCGACCGTTGTGTCACCGGTCCCACAACCTCGAGTTGTACTTCACCGCTGACCTGCGCCAGCGTCCGGAGGTGTGCCGGAAGCACCACCGTGATCATGCCAGTGTCTGGACTTCGACCGACAATACCGCGGGAAGATCCCGGACGATAGGCATCCAACTATCCCCCGCGTCGGCCGACGCGTATACTTGCCCGCCGGTGGTGCCAAAGTACACGCCGCACGAATCGAGCGAGTCGACCGCCATCGCCTCACGCAGGACGTCGACGTAGCAATCGCTTTGCGGCAGACCTTTGGTCAGCGGCTCCCACTCGTCGCCGCCGGTCTTGCTGCGAAATACACGCAGTTTGCCCTCAGGCGGAAAGTGTTCCGAGTCGCTCTTAATAGGGACCACATAAATGGTCTCGGGCTCGTGAGCATGGACGTCGATCACGAATCCAAAGTCGGTCGGCAGGTTGCCGCTAACTTCGCGCCATTGCTCGCCGGCGTCGTCGGTGCGCATCACGTCCCAGTGTTTTTGCATGAACAAGACATTCGGCCGCGATTTATGCATCGCGATGCGATGCACGCAGTGGCCCACTTCGGCTGTGGGCTCCGGAAGGAATTGCGAGTGCAGTCCCTTGGTGATGGGTTTCCAGGTCGTACCACCGTCGTCCGTGCGAAACGTGCCGGCAGCCGAAATCGCGATGTAAATGCGCTGCGGATTGCTCGGATCCAGAAGAATAGTGTGTAAACCCATGCCACCGGCACCCGGCTGCCAACGCGCTCCCGAGCCGTGACCTCGTAGCCCGGCTAGTTCATGCCACGACTTTCCACCGTCGGTCGTGCGGAACAAGGCGGCGTCTTCGACACCCGCATAAACCGTATCTGGATCGGAAAGGGAAGGTTCCAGATGCCAGACGCGCTTGAACTCCCAAGGGTGCGGCTTACCGTCGTACCACTGATGTGTCCCTGGGACGCCGTCGTATACGAATTTGTTGTCCACCGGCTCCCAGGTCTTGCCGCCGTCGTTCGAGCGCTGCATCAACTGCCCGAACCAGCCACTCGACTGCGACGCATACAAACGATTCGGATCGACCGGCGATCCCTTCACGTGGTACATCTCCCACCCGGCGAAGTGCGGGCCGCTGACGTCCCACTTTTGCCGCTTCCCATCCGACTCGAGAATGAATGCGCCTTTGCGCGTGCCGACTAGTACCCGTACCTTACTCATCGTTTTCTACTTCCGACCTCCTTCTTAACCTTGAATTCGGGGAGCAACGGAGTCAAATCCCGTTCCAGCCATCTCCGCCGGGCTTCTGCGAGAATCTGTTCGCGATTTTTCTCCATGTTATCGATGACAGCGCATGGGGCCCCGGTTTCCTCGTGCCGCGCCGCCCAAACCAGCAAGTCCAAAAGCACGGGCGCCAGATCGATGCCCTTCTCCGTTAGCCGGTAATTAATCCGTCGTCCATCCGTCTTCTCCTTTTCCGCGCTGACGATTCCACCAGCCTCGAGCTTCCGCAAACGGTCCGCCAGGATGTTCGTGGCGATCCTCTCGGAAGATCCTTGAAAGTCCTTGAATGTGCGATACCCACGGACCATCAGATCGCGAATGATCAGCAGCGACCAGCGATCTCCCAACATTTCGAGGGAGATGCTGACCGGACAGCCGGACCGGCGTTTTACCTTGGACTTACCGGCCACATGGATACCTTACAATGATTGCTTGCACAATGCAAGTGATAATGACCCAGGCATGCGAGTTGTGGCGCGCCAGGGGCAAGCGTCGCTGAGTGTGAGGCTCTTTACACGCCTACGTAGGACCAGCTTCCGCTCGGTTCTAAGGAAGAATCAAATGCATTCTGCGCTTGTTGCGACTAGCTACCTAGGGTATTCGGAAGTGATGATGTGAGCGCACCCTTATGAAAAACGGGCCTAGTACCGTGGTTTTCTTAGAAAAACAGAGTACTAAGAGCTTGAAGGCTCACGCGTATCGTGTTCTTATGGCGCAGGAGGAAATCAGCAATGAAGAAATCATTAGTGCGGTTTTTCGGAAGCGCTGTGATGATCTGTGGTGCTTGGGTGGGGTTGCCAACCATCGCGCACGCACAAGCGGTTAGTTTGTTCATCTATGCCGACACCGTACCCGGCCCGACTCGCCAGAGTGTGGGACCGCAGGTCATCCACGTAGTCAACGAAGGTTCAGCTGAAGCCACCGGCGTGGCCGTGACTTTCACGCCGCCCAAAGGCGCGAAAGTAGACTCTACATGCCAGGTCGACCACTCACCCGGGGGAATTCGCTCTTACACGTGTTTGGTGGGTACACTCGCACCTGGAGAAAAGGCAGATGTCACCTTCTCGATTTCGATGACTAAGAATGGCACTGCCGACGTTGGGGTGGACGCGACCTGCGATCAGGGAAGCTCCGGCACGTTGCTATCGATCACAATTTTCTAGTTGGCTGGGCGGCTGAAGGCGCAGGCGGCACACATCGCGTGGAATAACGTTAAGTTATTGAAGTAAAATTGGTGCGGTCGAGAGGACTTGAACCTCCACGAGCTTGCGCCCGCTAGCACCTCAAGCTAGTGCGTCTGCCAATTCCGCCACGACCGCACATCTTAAAATCCAACCGTTAGCAGATCCGTTGGAAGTTTGACTACACCCTGCACAAAGCTCGCGATTCGACTACTTTTTCTGCGGCGCGGGAGCCACCGGCGGCGGGGTCGATGTCGCCGGCGCCACCGGTACCGGAATCGTTGTCGGTGCGCTCTGCTGGCCGCCGATAGGCCCACCTTGCACTGTAATCGGGACGGTTCCTCCCGTCGCCGGCGTTGGCGCTGGGGCCGGAGCTGCCCGTCCCGATGTCGGGATCGCCTTCTTGATAATGTCAGGAGTCGAGCTTCCGCCTCGGGTCGCCATGATCGAAAGCGTCAACGAGGTGAACATAAACGCTATCGCCGAAATAGTGGTGGCCTTGGAAAGCACCGTGGCCGATCCGCGCGGTCCGAAAACGGTCTGCGATCCCATGCCGCCGAACGCACCGGCCAGGTCGGCCGCCTTGCCGCTCTGCAGCAGCACCACGACTACCAGGATCAGACACACAATTATATGGACAATGGTGATAAGAACGATCATACGGCTACCCGAAGGACTCCCATCATGTTACCACGGGGCCTATTTATACGCCGCGATCCCGGTAACCCGCTCCCCGATCACCAGCGCGTGAATATGGTCCGTCCCCTCGTACGTCTTTACTGTCTCCAAGTTACACATGTGCCGCATGATCGGATACTCGTCCATGATGCCGTTCGCTCCTAGCAGGTCGCGCGATTGGCGGGCGCATTCAAGCGCGATGGCCACGTTATTGCGTTTCAGCATCGAAACATGCGCGGCGTCGGCCTGCCCTTGGTCCTTGAGCCTGCCTACCTGGATCGCCAGCAACTGCGCTTTGGTGATCTCCGTAATCATATCCGCCAACTTGGCCTGCACCAGTTGATGCGAAGCGATGGGCTGCCCGTCGAACTGCTTGCGCGACAGTGAATATGCCCGAGCTGTCTCATAACAATCCATCGCGGCGCCGATAACTCCCCATCCGATCCCATAGCGCGCTTGCGTCAGGCAGCTCAGTGGGGCTTTCAGCCCCTTTGCTTCCGGCAACGCTGCACTCTCTGGCAGGCGGCAGTCGTCCAGCTTCAGGCTGGCCGTCACCGACGCCCGCATAGACAACTTTCCATGGATTTCTGACGCAGTGAATCCACGAGTTCCGCGTTCTACCAGAAAGCCGCAGATTCCGTCTTCGGCGCGAGCCCAGACTACGGCCACGTCCGCCACCGAGCCATTTGTAATCCACGTCTTTTCACCCGACAGGACCCATTCTCTGCCTTCGCGCTTGGCCCTGGTCAGCATCCCGGCCGGATTCGATCCGAACCCCGGCTCAGTCAGCCCAAAGCAGCCGATCGCCGACCCGGATTGGAGTCGCGGCAGCCAGAGCTGCTTCTGATCTTCGCTGCCGAACGTCAGGATCGGATACATCACTAGCGCGCCCTGAACGCTCACGAAACTGCGCAGGCCGGAATCGCCGCGCTCCAGTTCCTGCATGACCAGACCATACTCCACGTTGCTCATGCCGGCGCAGCCATAGCCCTCGAGATTGGCGCCCAGGAATCCCAGGCTCGCCATTTCAGGGATCAACTCCTTGGGGAATCGCGCGTCACGAAAACAATCGCGGATCAGCGGAATCACCCGCTCGTCGACGAAACGCCGCGCGGTCTCACGGACCATCAATTCCTGTTCATTGAAGAGCGAATCGATCCGCAAATAATCGACGCCGGGGAAACGGGCCATAGCAGGCTCATTTTACCCCGGCGTAGCGACTTCTCCCGTTCGCTATTTCTTGTGGATCAGGATTCGACCGTTAAAGGTCGTGAACTGCATCTCCGGACCGCCGCCATTGATGGTGCCGGTCTGCGTTCCGTCTACCCGAACGCGGCGCCTGCTCTTGCCGCTCTTATCTTTCGATTCTTCCACCACCGGCGCGGCATTCGCCTCCATCTTCACGTCGAAATCCGTGTAGATTTCACCGAAGTCGGTCCGCATCTTGAAACGAGCTTTGGTATCGGCGGGCAATGTCACGTCTATGTCTCCATTGAAGGTGGAGAAGCTCATGCTCTTGTCCGGTGCAACCCTATCCAGAGACACCAGGATCTTGCCGTTCATGGAGTGCGCCACCACCGAACCGGAGGCATTGGTGATGGTCACCTGTCCGTTGAAGTTTTCGGCTTCAATATCACCCGAAATATTTTCTATGGTCATGCTCCCGCCAAACATGGTCTTCACATTTACGGAGGTTTGCGCAGGCACCTGGATCACCATATCGCGCGCCGTGCCGCCGAAAATACCTTGGCTGTTTACCCGTACGGTATTGTCTTCTTCTGTGATATCCAACCCGCGCGACTCACCGATTCGATGCATCCCGGCGGGTGGCTCATTGCGTCTACCCGGACCCCGGCCGTTCGCGCCGGAAATTTCCCTCCCTGTGTATTCGATAATTGCGTCCTGGCCCTGGTAACCGCGGATGGTCAAGCTCCCCGTACCGCCTTCCACCACCAGTTTCCGAGGCATGGACGGGTCGCGGAAATGCATGGTGAGCTGCTGCCGGCCTTCCGCCCCGGGCTGGGGCTGCGCTGCCGCCAGCACTGCAAGTCCCATCCCCACTACGATTCTCTTCATCATGTTCATTGCATCCTTTCAAGCGCCCACTCGGCGCGCTTCCGCACTCCCGAATCGATGTCGGGGTCGGAAACCAGCCGGCGCAACTCTGGCGCCGCATTTCGTTCCTTCAATTCCGCTAGAAAATCAATCAGCGCGACTTGCACAATCGGTGTGGTCTGCTTCGGTAAAGCCTCGATCACGGCGTTTCTCGCCATCAGATGGGTGGCCGGGCTCCCCGTAAAAGGACGCAATGCATCCACCGCCGCCAGCCGCACGTTCACGTTCGGATCGTGATTGACCGTGGTCACCAGCTGCTTCATGACCTCCTCGTCCGAAGGTTCCACCTGATACGACCAGCTCACGCCTCTCAAGCGATCGCTCGCCGATTGCTGCTGCATTAATGACAACGCCACCAACTGGCGCATACTCGCTACCTCCTCTCTCAGTTGCACTAATTCCGGGCGCGATCTGTCCTCGTGCACTCCGTATCCGATTCCCAGTCCCACCGCCAACAGTGCAGCCGCGGCCGCGACCTGCCAGATCATCCTGGGCCAAGCCTGCTTAACGGGCATCGTTACGGATGCCTGCCCCTGCCGATACGCGCCGAGCATTTCGTAAAACCGCTCGCGCACCTTGCCACTCGGCTCTTCCACCGGCAACAGGTCCAAGCTTTGCCACAGCGCGCCTATGCGAGACGATTCATTCCGGCACGTTTCACAAGAGGCCAGGTGCGCCGCGAATTCTTCTCCCTGGTTCTCGCCCGGTATTGTGCCACCCAGCATTTGGGTCTTAGCTTGTTCGCAATTCATGATGCCTTTTCCTTCTCCAACGCAAAATAGATTTGTTCCAAGGCGCGGATGGCCCGATACACGCGCACTTTCACGGTTCCAACTTCGCAGCCCAGCACTTCGGCGATATCCTCATGCTTCATTCCCTGGAACCGGGAAAGCACCAGAATTTCGCGCTTGTCTTCAGGCAACCGGTCCATGGCGCGGCGCAACAAGGCGAGATCTTGGCCGCGCGACGCGCTTTCTTCCGGACCCGGCGAGGCGGATACCAGTTCCGCGCGCCGATCTACAAATGAATCGATATCCACGACTTGTGCCGAGCCCCGCTTCCTCACCTGATCCACTCCCGCGTTGCGCGCGATCTGATACATCCACGCCGTGAACGATTGCGCCGGATCGTAACTGGTCCGATAACGCAGCATGCGGAAGAAGACTTCCTGCACCAGATCCTCGGCCACTTCGCGATTGCCGTTCATAGACACGAAGTAGCGGAATAACGCCCGGTGGTGGCGCTCGAACAGCACCGCGAGCCGGGCCACCTGGCCCGCGCCCACCTCGGCCATCACCACGTTGTCCCTTGTATTCACAAGCGTGCTCACGGTTACATACGAGAATACTCGCGACACGCGGAAAGGTTACGCGTAATAAGCGCACAGGGCACGGCGTGCACAGAAAGAATAGGAAGGATCACGGCCGCGCTCCGTTGTGCGCGATCTAGCCCGGGGGTACTTGCTACCATTAACCGACGAGCATGATCTTCTGGGCTTTGCCGCTATTTTGGCTGGCCTGCGCAACGGCGGGATATGTCTATTCCCTGCAACAAGGGATTCCCTCTTCCGTGGTGCTGGCCGCCCTTCCGGCGTTTCTGTTGGAAGCTACACTCTTCCTGACCCTGGGGGTCGAAAGCTGGCGTAAGCGCCTGGAAAAACTGCGGCCCGCCGGCGTGGCCGCGCTCCTGGTTTTAGCGGCGATCGCCCCCTACTGTGCTGCCTCGCTGGCCTTCGGATCATTCCGGTGGCAATCTCTGGCCGGGATCGCGCTACTGGCTGGACTAGTCTCTTTCTGGTACGTCGTACTTCCGCAAAAACCCGCCTCTGATTTGCTGCTGCTCGCGCTAATGGCGGCCGTAGTTCTCGCCAAGGTTTTCGCGACTCTCTACGTCCGTCCCGACCCCAAACTGCCGCTCGAGATCCTCGGCATGGCCATGTGGATCCGCACCGGCGCATTTGCATTGTTGAGCGTCCGCCGCGTGCAAGGAGTCGGCTTCGGGTTCTGGCCCTCGCTGCGTGAATGGAAAATCGGTGCTCTTTTCTTCCTGCTGATGCTGCCAGTGGTCGCGGCCCTGGCTTGGTGGATCGGATTCGGCAAGTTCCACCCGCCCCCGGCATCCTGGATCAGGACCCCGGTCATCGTGCTGCTCAATTTCTTCGGTGCTTTGTGGGTGGTGTCGCTAGGCGAGGAGTTCTTCTTCCGCGGGCTGCTGCAACAGTGGATGGTCGGCTGGCTTCGCAGCGAATGGGGCGGTCTGATTGCCACATCGCTTCTGTTCGGGGCGGTGCATCTGCCGCGCGGATCTTTCCCCAACTGGCGTTTCGCGCTGCTGGCGGCGGTGGCCGGCGTTTTCTATGGTTTGGCGTTTCGCCAGGCCAGCAGCATCCGCGCGTCGATGGTGACCCACGCCCTTACGGTCACCACCATGAAGGTGTTCTTCTCCTGATCTCAGGAGGCCAGCAGGACGGTACCCTGGCCGCGCAGTTCCATCGCGTCGTTGTCCGAATCCGAGTACCAAACTTCGCCTGCCTTCGCAGACTGGCCGTCGATTTCCAGGTTTCCATCGAGGAGTGCGATCATTTTGGCCTTGCACGGCACGGTGCCGGCTACGCGAAGTTTTTGCGTCGTAAAGAAGGGACAGGAAACCAGCACCCCTTCGCGAGCGCTTTGCCGAGCGGGATGCGGACCGAGCCGGCTCACGCGCACTCCTGCGTCCAGATGCAGTTCACGTGGACGTCCGTAGTCGAATAGCCGATACGTGACATCGGACCATTGCTGGATTTCGCACAACGCGAGCCCCGCGCCGATGGCGTGAACCGTCCCCGCCGGAATGAAGAACGTATCGCCCGGGCGCGCCTCGTGCCATTCCAGCAGCTCTTCGATTTCGCCCGAGAGCGCTGACTCGCGCAGCCTTTGTTCCGTGATCGGCTGGCGAAACCCCGCGGCGATCTTCGCACCTGGCTCGGCGGCCAGAATGTGCCACATCTCGGTCTTGCCTTCCGGATGCACCTGTACGGATAAGGGTTCTGTCGTGTACAAAAACTTGATCAGAAGCGGGAGATTCGCCACGCCCTCGAACCACACCTCGCCGATTTTCTCGCCCGCGTCCGGGTACCACGGCCCCAAATGCGTCGAGCCCCAGACTTTCGGCACCAAGCGCGGAGTGAGCCGCGTCAGCATCTATACGTGCGCTTTAACGAACCGCTCGATGCGATCCAGCCCGCGCTCCAGTTCCTTCATCGAAGTCGCATACGACAGGCGAATGTGCTCGGCCGTTCCGAATGCTTCCCCAGGAACCACGGCCACGTGCTCTTCTGCCAGCAGCTTCTCCGAGAATTCGAGCGAGCTCGAAATGCCGTTGCGGAACGCCGCGCTTACATTCGGATACGCGTAGAACGCGCCACGAGGCTCCTGCGCCTTTACGCCCGGCATCTTGCGCAGCCGTCCGATCACGTAATCCCGCCGGCGTCGATACTCGGCAAGCATGATCGCCACCGATTCCTGCGGACCACGCAATGCTTCAATGGCCGCTTTCTGCGTGATAGACGTCGGATTCGATGTGGTGTGACTCTGCAGTTTGTTGATCCCCGCGACCACCGCTGCGGGAGCCAGCACGAATCCCATGCGCCAGCCGGTCATGGCGTAGGTCTTCGAGAGCGACCCGGCCACCACCACCGTCTCTTTAGCGTCCGGCAGCGAAGCGAGAGAGAACAGCTCACTGTCGTAGAGGAACCGCTCGTAGCACTCGTCAGTCATGATCCAGATGCCGCGATCCTTGGCGATCCGGAAAATCTTCTCCATCTCCGACCGTTCGTAGACCGCGCCGCTGGGATTGCAGGGCGAGTTCAGCATGATCATGCGCGTCTTGGGCGTGATGTGACGCTCCACTTGCGCGGCCGAGAGCACGAAACCTTCCTGTTCGTCCGTATCCACGAAGACGCACTTGCCAGCGGCGAAGTTGACGACGTCCTTATACGTGACCCAGTAGGGCACCGGGATGATCACTTCATCGCCCGGATCGACCAGGGCCTGCACCAGATTGAAAATCGCGTGCTTACCACCGATGGTCGCGATGCACTCCTTGGGGTTATACGACGTACCGTACGTGCGCTTGTGATAGTCGCAGATAGTCTGCTTCAGTTCCACTGTTCCGCTTACCGGCGTGTACTTGGTAAAGTTCTGGTTCAGCGCTTCAATGGCTGCGTTTTTGATGTTGTCGGGAGTCGGGAAATCCGGCTCACCCGCGCTGAAGTCGACAACGTCTACGCCCTCCCGGCGCTGGCGGTCGGCCTCGGCGGCCACTTTCATGGTGGACGATTCGCTGATCCACGAAATTCTTTCGGCTAATTCCTGTACGGTCGGCATTTACGTCTGCACTCCTTAAGTCCTATTTTCTGCCGCGAGGCGTTGTTTCAACCGCCGCTCCACCATCGGCGGAACTACATCGCTCACATTCCCACCCAGCGCAGCAACTTCCTTCACCAGGTGCGAGCTAATGAACGAGTACTCCTCGCCGGCCATCAGGAACACGGTCTCGATCTCCGGCTTTAGCCGCCGGTTCATCAGCGCCATCTCCCATTCCAGTTCATAGTCGGAGACGGCCCGCATACCCCGCACGATCATGGTCGCCCCGCGCGAAGCCGCAAAATCCACCAGCAATCCCTCGAACGCCGCGATCTCCACGTTGGGATACGGCTTGACCACGTCCGCGATCATTTCCAAGCGCTCTTCTACGCTGAATAATGGATGCTTGGACTGGTTACGAAGCACCGCCACGATCAAACGTCCCGCCATGCGGCTACTCCGGGCGATTAGATCCAGGTGCCCATTAGTAATCGGGTCGAACGATCCCGGGTAAATAGCGACCAAGCTGGACGGCAAGACTGATTTTATCGCACTCCATCACCCGCCTGCGAGAAACCAAAAACACAGCAACGCCGCCGTCGTTTTCGGGACGGCGATGCTGTAGTCTGCAACGATCTAGAACTGTAGCCGCAGGACGATATTGCCGGTGCGCGCGCCCCCGGTTCCGGTACCGGGAATTACAATGGACCCGAATCCGCCCGAATAAGTCCCGTTTGAGGCCTTAGTCAGAGGAGTACCGAAGGTGCCGCTGGAGGGAGCCGGAAGCCGCAATCGGTTGAAGGCATTCGCCCACTCCGCTCGTACGGTGAAATTCAAGCGCTCTTTGTAACGGAAGGATCGGCTGAAGTTGACGTTTTCCTGCGGCGTGCGGATGCCACGATAGTCGCGGATAGTGGCATAGCTATCTGACCAGGCGCCGTTGTTCACCGACGTCCATGCTGCCGGATTCAGCACCTGGGTATACTGCGGATTGAAGCATTTGCAGTTGATGTCGATCGGCTCCGGATGGACCTTCCCGTCGAGGTCTGTCCAGTTCACAGCCCACGGGGAAATATAGTTTCCATTTGCATCCTTGGCGCGGTTCGCTACGAGTGTTCCTCGGTTCAGGTAATTGGTGATTGGGTCCGTGCCGCTTGAACTGGGCTGTCCGATAGCGCCCGCGCTCTGGTATTGCAGGAACCAGCCGGTACCCCAATCAGAGAGGATGTAAGCGATGATTTTGTTCCGTCCAAGAACCCCGTCGTGTAACCGCGGAGTGGTGTAATCGGCGGAAATTCTTAACTGATGCGGACGATCGCTTGCCGCCAGATCCTTACCCAGAAGCGGATTGAAAATATCCGGTGTGCTGATCAAATCGAGCGTCTTTGAATAGGTGTAATTGGCGTTCACCGACAGACCGTGGGAGAGCCGCTTGGTCACGGTCAACTGCAGCGCGTCATACCAGCTCTTTCCTACCGGAGCGCCTGACGGAGCGATGCTGCTGCTGTATTGCGGGAAAGGCCGGATAGCTTGTCGTACAGCCTGGGTACTCAGCCCGCTCACCGGGAAGCCGTTGTAGGGTCCATTCAAAGATATTCCTCGTGCAACCAAAGTCGATTTTTGCGTGGCACTCAGATTCGTAAATAGCGCGCGCAAAAGACTGGCATCAGCCGTTACCGCTGAATTCGGGCTGGTCGGAGTCGGAATGGTAAACCCGAGCTTGTTTAGCTGCTCGACCGACATGTCGTTATAGCCGGGTACGAGCGGTGCAGATAGCCAGTTCACCCGGTTGGCAACGTAGGCTGCTTCGACCACGAAATTGCGGGTGATTTCGCGTTGCAGAGTTAGGTTCCATTGCCACTGCCGCATCGGCCGTCCAGCGTTCCTGTCGAGAAGTGTCGGAGCCGTCACAATGCTGCCGGGAGTCTGGCCTAGGGCTGGATCTTCGGATGGCCACCTCGGCGAGACAGTTGAAGGCAACCCCTGGGAGAGGGGATTATCTGTAATGTACTGTCCGAAACTGAGGGCTGGAGAACTTCCCGTCCTGTTCACAGTGCCGCCGATAATGCCGGTGGTGTTGTACACAATTCCTACACCGGCGCGGATCACAGTTTTGGAGTTGATCTGATATGCCACTCCTAAGCGAGGCCCGATTGCATACGGATAATTGTCCGCAAAGCTGCAGTGGCAGTTGGATTCGAAAATTTGCGCTCCGGGATGGCCACCGGCGGACGGGTTCGCTACCGTAGGGCTGAAATCCGCGGTTCTGCCGTACTGTTCTTTCGCATAAGTTCCATAATCCCAGCGCAGACCATAGTCGAAGGTTAGCTTGCGGGTGATTTTCCAGGTGTCCTGCAAGAACAATCCGATCTGCTTCTTGCGATTGCTGTAATCGGCGGGGACCGCCAACGTAACGGACGTCAAGTTTCCCATCAGAAAGTCAGCCAGGGTGAAACCTGTGGTGGGACTGCCACCCGAAAGCGTCACGCTCTGAAGAGCGGGTTGGACCGTGGATCCGCCGAAGGTCCATGTGCCAGAGGTATTGCCCAGGTCCTGCGTCGGAATCTGCGCATACCAGCCTTCGATCCCAAGCTTGTAAGTGTGGTTTCCCCGCACCCAGCTCGCATTTGCATTGGCGGACGGTCGGTGCTCTGTGAAGCCGGAGCTATGAATCGAGCCGGCGGGCCCCGTGCTGGTCATCCCGCCTGTGACGGGAATGGGAACCAGGGGAGGTTCCGGAGTCGGAATGAACTGCGGGAACAAACCGCCCAAGCCGGCGAAATTCCAGCCTAATCCTCCCTTGCAGGTCTGCGTCAACCCCGGAACTGTCGATCCCGAACTGCAACTCTGGGGCGCGGCGGCATTGTAGTTTTCCACCGGCGGATTATCCCAGAAATTCTCTGAGTTAAAGCCGACTCCGATGTGGAGGAGAATCGTCGGCGTGAGGGTGTGATCGTAATTTCCCCTCAGGGTTCGCGAATAAATGAACGTTCCGCGGGCAGGATCGATGGGTTCGGGTAAGCCGACCGAATTGCCATTCGGGAAGGAGAACTGCGATTCAGTCACGGTGTCCCCCCAGTAAAGAGACAAGTGGCCCTTAGCACTAAGCTGGTGATCCAGCTTGACCGACGGAATTTGCGATGTTCTATGGCTGAGCCAGTTGTTTTGATAGTTGCCATTCAACTGGATTCCGGCCTGAGCCGTCGGGCCTGTAGGAAGCGGAACCAGATTCAGAATTCTTAGTGCCACCGGATCGAAAAGATTGCTCGGGACGACGTTGTTAGTAAAGGGATCCCGAACCAGGAACAATTGCCCGTTCTGGCCGCTCTTGGCGCAGGTGGAGGTCGGAAATGCGGCAGCGTTACAAGCAACTTGCCGCTCAGACCGTGGATCGAAGATCGTACCGCCAGCGATGGTTCGACCCAGCGGATCCACGTAATTCGTTTGCGAGGCGCCGCTGCCGGTGGTGAGAAATTTCGGCGTGTAATCGCCGGGATTGCACGCCTGGTTGATGACGGTACCGGTGTAGCAGGGAGCTTGGCGGAAGTCGCCGGCGCGCTCAAGAGCAGTCGGAACTGTCCCGGCTGTGTTAGCGACATGTATATTTTCGCGATACTGCTCAAAATTAAAAAAGAAGAATGTCTTGTTCGCTCCGTTGTATAACTTGGGCACGCGAACGGGTCCGCCGAGCGTTCCACCGTAATCGTGGCGCTTTTGGGCCGATTTCAGCCCGGAGTACGGTGCGGCGGCATTTAGCGCCTCGTTTACTGCGTAGTCGTATACGGTGCCGTGATACTGGTTGGTACCGGATCTCATGGTGACGTTGAAGATGCCGCCACCTACCTGACCGAACTCCGCTGCGAAGTTGCTGGTCTGCACGGCAACTTCCTGGATCGCGTCCACGCTGGGCTGAGTTTGGTGCGTAAAACCCTTAGCGCCCTGGTTGACCGCCCCACCGGTCTGTCCTTCGATCAGGACATTCTCCGAGGCGTTCGGAAGACCATTCACGCGGATCGTGTTGCTGGCTGAATAGTCAGTTCCAGGTATAAGCTGGGTCAGCGAAAAGGGGTCGCGGAACCCGGAACTGGAAGATCCGGACACCCCGCCGCCGTTCACCGGCAAGATCGGCAGGTTATCGAGCTGGCGAATCGTTACGTTGTGAGCCAACTCGGAATTCTCCGTCTTGAGCAATGTCGATTCAGCTGTGACGGTGACGGTTTCTGCGTTGGAACCGACTTCCAAACCGACGTCGAGGCGCATGACTTGCGCCGCCGAAAGCGTTAGCCCTTGGCGGTTATACTTCTTAAACCCTTGCACGGTCACGGAGACTTCGTACCGGCCGACCGCGAGCTGGCTGAGAGTGTAATTCCCCGTTTCGGTCGAGACTGCCTTGGTGACCACTCCCGTTTCGACGTTCTTAGCTTCGACGGGAGCGTTGGCAACAACCGCCCCGGTTTGGTCGGTAACCACACCAGTGATCGTTCCGAGAGCTGTCTGAGCAGACAGCACGAACGCAGAGCAAATACAGAGGACCAGCAGCAGGAATATCCGCATTTTTACCCTTCCCCTTGGGCAACTATGCCAAGTGGCATAGAGAGGCCTTAGGGGATGCTACTGGAATCGTTAAATTTTGTCAACATGAATTTACGATTAATTCTGAACAAAGCCTGCGTTTCGGGATCAGGCCACTTGGTCCATTGCGAGGAATTCCTTAATATGCGGATGCTCCGATTTATCGAGGTCCGCTACCGGCCCGAAGTAAATCGACCGGCCTTCAAACAGCACGACGACCTTGTCCGCCACGCGGCGCATCAGGTCCAGATCGTGAGTGACAACCACGGCAGTAAGCCGGAGCTGGTTCTTTAAGCGGAGCATCAGCCCGATGAGATGATCGCTCATGATAGGATCCACCATAGTCGTGGGCTCATCGTAGAGAATGCATTCCGGCTGTGCCGCCAGAGCTCGGGCGATGGCCACGGCGCGCTTGTGGCCGGTCGAAAGGTCGGTCGGGTAGACGTCTACGGTATCCCCCAAGTCCACCAGATTGAGCAAGCCCCGCACTACATCTTCCTTATTCTGCTCGTTGTAATCGTCGCGGGTTTCCAGCGAAAACAGAATGTTCTCCCCCACTGTGAGCGAATCGAACAGCGCTCCCGACTGGAATACCATAGTCACCTTCTTGCGGATCCGCCGTAGTTCCGCTTCGGGCATATCCGTTATATCGGAGTAGGCCACATACACGCGGCCCTGATCCGGCTTCAGAAAACCCATGATGTGTCCCAGGCTCACAGATTTACCGACTCCGCTGCGTCCGATGATGGCCAGGGTCTCGCCAGCGTCCACATGAAAGCTCACGTCGACTAAAACCGGCTTATCGAACGTCTTATATACGTCGACGAACTCGATGTAGTGGGAGGAGGCCTCGCTCATGGTGCCTCCGATAGTTCTAGCAAGGCCGAAAAATGATGCATTTTGAAGAGTTTAGACTGAACTGCCGATCTGAAAACATGCATCGGATGTGCGTGATGGACGCAGATGCCCCGCAGCTTCCGTTTCACGGCTCTCGCGCTCAAAGCGGCGTGCAGTCTCCGCATGAGAAGATAGTAGCAATCGCAGCCAGCATGTTGATAAACAAAAAGGTGTATATTTGTTTCATATCGGCATTCGCCATGCTGCTGGCCGCCTCCCCCATGAACCGACTAGCCGCCGCCGGGAATGTCCCGGCTGTGGAAAACCCATCTCAAGCGAGTTTTCAAAAGGCATTAGTCGTTCGCGCCGACCGTCGGACTGGCAAACTGGTGCGCAGCGTGGCCCCACTGAAGAATCCTGCCAATGGTGCGGCTCCGGTACGCCGCGAACCCTCGATTAACATCTCCGAAATGGTTGAGAAGGCCGCGCGTGATAACCATGTCGATCCCCTTCTGGTGCATTCCATCATCCAGGTGGAGAGCAACTATAACCCCTACGCCGTTTCGCCCAAGGGCGCCCAGGGCTTGATGCAGTTGATGCCGCCGACCGCGCGCGGCCTGGGGGTGAACGACAGTTTCGATCCGCGCCAGAACATTGAGGCCGGAGTGCGCTATCTTAAGTATTTACAGGACCTGTATAAGGATGATCGTCTGGCACTGGCGGCTTATAACGCCGGGCCCGGCGCTGTGCAGAGATACAAGTGGATTCCGCCGTATCCGGAAACCCAGGATTACGTGAACCGGGTCGGCGAGCAGTACGGAGCAGCGAAAAAGGCAGCCGCGCAGCACTTGGCGGAGCCTGCCGTTCCGCCAGTTGGGGTGACGGAGGAAATACGCCCGAAACTGGAGCCGTTTGTCGATGCCGAAGGCAGGTTGCATCTTAGGAACGCGCAGTAGTCACCGATTGCGCGCGATCCTGTTGAGCTTTTTCGCGGTCGCGCTAGGCGTGTGCTTCGGCCAGGCCTCAAATAGAGTCACGGCCGTTCGTTTCTGGTCCGCCGGCGACATCACCCGCGTCGCCGTGGAAGTTTCCGGCGAATTCAAATACAAGTCCGATAATCTGGATAATCCTCCGCGCCTGTTCTTTGACGTACAAAGTTCGCGCCCGGGAATGGCGCAGAAGACTATCCCTGTCGGCGATCATCTGCTTAAGCAGATCCGCATTGCTGAAACTCAGCCGGGAACCACGCGGATCGTGCTCGATCTGGAGCAGGGAGCCGATTTCACCGCCTCGCAACTCTCCAACCCCGAGCGGCTGATAGTCGAACTTCATGCCAAAGGTGCGAGAACCTCGGCGGCAACGCCGGCAGTGACCGCAACAGAAGAGCCGGCCATGCCGTTGCAAGCTCCGCCCGTTCTGGCGGAACCCCCAATCGTCGCGAAAACTCTGCCTTCACCAGCGGTGCTCACAGCTATCAGCCGGCCCGTGGCAATTCCAATCCCAGTAGCGACAACTCCGCGGAAACCCGATCTGCCCCAGCCAAAACCGGCGGCGCGCAATGCCGGCGGGGACCGGACGCTGACGCGTGCATTGGGCCTGAAGTTGGGACGCGTGGTGCTCGATCCGGGCCACGGTGGTCACGACGCCGGCACGCACGGGCCTTCCGGCCTGACAGAAAAGGATTTGGTGCTGGATGTATCGCAGCGGCTTGCCGCGCTGATCGAGGACCGGATGGGCAGCGAGGTTGTGCTCACGCGTACGGACGATACCTACGTTTCACTCGAAGGGCGCACCAAGATCGCCAACGAAGCCAAGGCGGATCTATTCCTCTCGATCCACGCCAACTCTTCGCCGGTGAAATCGGTAACCGGCGTCGAGACGTATTATCTAAACTTCACCACGTCGCGAAGCGCCCTGGACCTCGCGGCGCGCGAGAACGCATCGGCAGAGAGTTCGATCTTCGACTTGAAAGACGTCCTGGAGAAGATCGCGCTCAAAGACAAGATCGACGAGTCGCGCGAGTTCGCCTCACATCTTCAGACGTCGTTGTACACCCTGACCAAAGCCGGCGCGGCCACCAAGAACCGAGGCATCAAGAAAGCGCCGTTCATGGTGCTGATCGGCGCACAGATGCCCAGTGTGTTGGCGGAAATCGGATTCCTGACGAATTCCAACGATGAAGCACTGATGCGCAGGACCGATCACCGCCAGAAGATTGCCGAGGCGCTTTATAAGGGTATCGCCGCCTACGCGGAATCCCTCAGCCAGCTTCAGGTCGCCAAACGCGAATAGTTTCAGGCAGGGCAGCCGTCGCGCGGCAGTTTTTTCTGAAACATTCTTTTTCATCGTGGATCTCTTAACGAAGGAGAAGTTTTCCATGATCAAAACAGCTGTTCTTTTGGCCTTTTGCGCTGCCTCGATGTACGGCGCCAATTGGACCGGAGAGATTTCCGATAGCGCATGCGGCGCGAGTCACGCCAAGATGATGGGTGAGCATAAGGACCTGAAAACGGACCGGGATTGCACCCTGGCTTGCGTGAAGGCGGGAAGCAAATACGTCCTGGTGAGCGACGGCAAGGTGTTCCAGATAGAAAACCAGAGTCTGCCCGCGCTCCAACAACGGGCCGGTCAGATGGTCGACGTCACAGGCGATCTTAAGGGCGACAGCATTGTCGTCTCCAAGATCAGTGCGGTAGGCAGGAAGAAAAAATAATGAGGTGCGAGAATCGCACTTCCCTTCGAATCGCCACGTAAATTTCAGGCTGCCGTAGCACGCCGAACGATATCTTCGGCACGGAACCAGTTTTCCTCGTCCGTGCCGTCAGGCTTGCCGGCCAGTTCCCACCGTAGCTCGGCAATCTCTCTTACTCGATTCGCCTCGAGCTGGATCGAATCGGATGCCGGGCGAATTGAGAAGCTCAGGAGCTTCTGGGCCAGGACATCACGGTGATGATTGTAGTTTACGCGCGCCTTCTCTAAAGCTAGCAAAGCCGCGTCAATAGCTTGCCAATCAGGATTCGACGCAGCCATCAAAGACCTGGCCTGTCGCGCCTTTTTCGCAAACTCGGCAAACGCACTTCGATACTCGACGAACACCTCTGGCCGAAGACCCATATCAATTAGACGCAATGTCCAGGCAAAAGGTTCGGTATCTGGCTACTCCAATTTGGTGCCGTTTCAGGAAGTTACACGGATCGTGCCGTTATGGAATTGAAACATTTCCGCGTAGAACACCGACACCGATCTGGCCGTGAAGGTCTTGGTCCGGGCGCGCCACGTCGCCACCGCCAAACCAGACACGGATGGTGCCGTCGGGCATCTGTTCCACGCTAGGGTCACACACCACTTGGTTATCCCAGGTATTCGATCCGGAGATTACGAAGTTTGGAAGACGCTCCCAATGCAGGCCGTCGAGAGAATGTGCCAGGCCCATCCGGCGTTGTTCCGTCTTATCTCGGCCGGTGTAGAGCATCCACCATTCGCCGCCCGAGCTCCATACCGCGGGCTCTCCTAGTCCGTTTTCGTCAAACGTTCCGGGGCCGCCTGTTTCCAGAATGGGGTTTGTACGCAGTTTCTCCCAGACGATGCCGTCGGCGGAACGTGCCATGCCCAGGGTCTGGCGGTGCGCGCGGTCCTGGCCCAGGTAGAACATATAGAAGTTCCCAGCGGCGCGGATTACATACGGATCGGCGACCGCCCGCTCATCGAAACTGCCGCGTGGACCGAGCGGAACCACAGGTTCGCCATGCCGCGTCCAAGTCTTCCCATCGCGCGAACGTGCGAGAGCGATTCGCAACGGATAGCCGATTTCATACCAGTAGAGAAGCTCCTCTCCCACCACAAGCGCAGAGCCGTTGGCAGCGATGTCCGATCCCTCCGATGCTCGCGGAGAAAGCACTCGGCCCTGTTGCGTCCACGCGAGTCCGTCGGAGGATGTCGCGGCGGCCGTGTGCCAAGCCTTGCCATCGAATTCTGAATAGAGATTCCAATAAGCGCCGTGAAAACGCACCACAGAGGGATTCAACACATCGGATAAATCGCCGCGTGGAAAAACCGGGTCCGAACTCGCTTCCCATACAAATGGCGCGCGAGGGCCCGTGCCTTCAGGAGCCGGCAGAGTGAAATCCGCATAGCGCCCGCAGCCGGTGAGAAACAGCAGGAACGCAAGCGCCTGGGCGATCCGCATTTTAAAGAGGCACGCGAATGGCGAGCTTGGAGCCGCGGGCCGGCCCGGATTCGAGTGCCAGGTCGCCTTCGAGCACCTTCACGCGACGCTTGATGCTGCTGGGACCCAGGCGCAGCAGCTCCAATTCTTCCAGCGAAAATGAGCCGGTAAACGGGAACCCTTCTCCGTTGTCTTCCACCGAGATTTGCAGATCATGATCGACGCGTGCCGCAGAGATGGCCACACGGGTGGCACCGGAATGCTTCAAGATGTTGTTTAGCGCCTCGCGGACGATTTGCAGCACCTCGAGCGAGACCTGAGTATCCGCCGGATCGTGTAGGTCGCTTCCCGAAAAAGTGGTCGCAATGCCCGAATCTCGCTGGAATAGCTCGGCCATACGGCTGATAGAAGCGGCCAATCCCATTCCTTCATCCGCGGGCCGCATGCTGCGTACGAAGCCGCGAAGATCGGCCACCTGCGACTGGCACAATTCCTGCAATTGCTGGAGCTCGCGGGTGCCGGCTTCGACATCGCGCTGCATGAGTTTGCGGATCACCTCCAGGCGCATCTGAAAGCTGATGAAGCTCTGCAGCGGGCCGTCGTGAAAATCGGCGGCGATGCGCTGGCGCTCGGCCTCCCGCGCAAGCTGCGACTGCGACCGGATCATCACGTTGTGGCGCAACGTCGTCGACATGCGCTCTTCGAGATAGTGCTTATAGAAGCCCACGGCAGCGGCCGCGCCACCGACGGCAATCACCGTCCACACCAGATTCCCGTTACGCCCCGCGGGAAGAATGAGCGCGATGAAAAGCACTGCGGCGAAGGTAATGGCGGCGCGCACCAAATCGTGCAGCAGCACTGTGGACCCCAGCAGGTAGCCGCAGGCCAGAGCCGGTTGCCAATCTCCGGGAGCCTGCCAGGTCCAGATGGCGAAGTTGGTGGCGTCCGCCACGATCGCGGTAGCCGCGCGAATCGGGGTTTCGTAGCTTACGGCGAACATAGCGCCGAGCGAATACACGGTGTAGGCAGCGATCAGCGCTGTGACCCAGTTCTGGCCGAAACCGGCGGTTCGAACGTAGGCCGCCGCACACGCCACAGCCAGCACCAAGCGCGCAATGCGGAGAGCCAGCCGCCCGCGATAAGGGACCATCTCGACTTACACCATGTTACCGGCGGTAGAGATACAAATGATGGCTGCGCCCCTCGCCGTCGTCATCAATGCTCACGCTCTGGACCGGCTTCCAGGCTGCGAACTCAAAATCGTGCGCCACGATGCGCGCGCCTTTTTTGAGCTGCTTTTCGAGAATCGGAGTCACCAGTTCATTCCCAACCGGGAGCAAGTACACAGTAAGAAGATCGGCCGAAGAGTAATCCTGTTGAAGAAGATCGCCATGGATCACACGCGCGCTGGACGTCAGCCCCAGCGTCTTGATGCGCTCCATGCTTTGGCGAACCAGCGAATCGTTCAACTCGACTCCCGTGGCATCGGCTTTGTATTTCTGGGCCGCCATGATTACGATACGGCCGTCGCCCGACCCAAGATCGAACATTTTCTCACCGGCTTTCAGGCCGCCCAGTTGCAGCATCTTATCGACTACGGTTTGGGGAGTCGGATAGTAGGGCGCAAGCTGATCGTCTTTAGGCTGCTGGGCGGGCAACAGAAGCAGGCTGGAAATGGAAAGTGCGAGCAGAACAAAGGTGGTGCGCATCGCATGGAACATTAAGGTTCAATATATACCCTGACGCGATTGCTCGGCTGGCCATCCACTTCGATGTACAGCTCGGCGGGCCCATAATTGACGATGTTGGGAATCTCTATTTCCACCAGATACATTCCGATGTAGTTGGGATATAGAATCGCGCGGGTGACTTGCACTGGATTGCGATCGAGCAGCGCCCGGACAGGAGCCGCGACGGTATGGGGAACATCAGACGGAGCGGGAAGACCGGTCGGCCAGGCCGGCTGCACCTGACCTAGCCCGGTTGCCAGAATCTGGATACGCGCGTGTGAATGCGCCGGATGCATTGCGTCAAGCAGCACGCCATTGTCAGCATCCAGCAGCAAGGGCGCGCCATCTAGCGGATCCAGTTGAATGGCGGGCGCAGCGGAAACCACGGGCACCGCCGGAAGCACGCGCGCTCCGGCCGGACCGTCAATGGCCAGCGCGAGCGAATCGCCACGCATTTCGAAAGGAATTTGAATCTGCGAACCGGTATCGGTCGAGAACAGCACAGGAACTGGAAGGCCGCCTGCATTGGCGGAATTCACGCGAGCGCCTTCGACGCTGAACAGAGTTCCAGGCGCGGCCGCGCGCGCGATCAGACCGGCGGATGTGATGAGCCGGGGATCGCCGGCGCGGTGGGGCGCCATGGTTTGGTATAGGCCGTAGCCTTCGAAAGCAACCCACAATTGAATCGCACTGGAGTCGAGCTTCACGTCGGTGGCGGGTGTATTCGATAAGCTCTGGGGCAAGCCTGTCAGCTTTATCCAGGAGGGAGGCACAACGCTCAAGACATCTAGATTTGTCCGAGCGAAGTAGACGCCCTGGTCGGTAGCGACGTAAACGGCGTTGCCGGTGGCATCCGCAGTGACTCCGTGCACCGTGACGTCCGGAAGATCCGCGGAAATATCGTCCCAGGACAGGCCGCCATCGATGGTGTGGAGCAGGCGCGGCGGGATTCCCTCGGCTCCATGGGCGTGTGCGGCGAGCGCCGCGAGAGCGATGCGAGGATCGGCAGGATTCACCCAGAAAGCGGTCACCGCCCCGCTTTGTCCGATATGCCTCTCAGGTAGCGTAGTGTTTCCGCCATCGGCGGATACGATGATGCGGCCGTCCGCCATCCCCGTATAAATGTACTGCTGGCCGGTTGCAAGCGCTGTCACATCAGCGCCGCGCGTGCCGCTCAAAATCTGGCGGTAGAACAGTTCTCCGGCCGCTTGGGTGTTGTCGGCGGGCCGCCAAGCTTGACGTTCGCCCGGTTGCCACTCGACCACCATCGCGCCAGGCAATTCGACTTGCGCTCCCTGCGGACCTTCGGGAAGATTCCGGATGTGAGGCGACGGAAGATTCGGCAGGTTCTCGTTGAGGCTGCTCCAGGAATGCCCGCCATCCAGGGAACGAAAAACTCCGGCTGATCCGGCCACGACAATTTCATCTTCATTAGAAGGCGAGACGGCCAGGTCGCGAATGTTGTTCCCGACAATCGAAAGACCGCGGAACGCCGTCAGATTCTCCCAGTTCTTGCCGCTGTCGTCGGACCGATACACGAACTTGCCAAAAGCATACACCCGGAGACTCGACGCCACAGGATTGCGAACCTGCGCGCCATTTTCGGGAAGGCTTACCGTTTGGCCCTGCGCCGCCGGCGGTAGGATCAGATTTGCGGGAGCGGCAACCCATTGGTCGAAGTCATTGGTTTCAAACAGTTTACCAGAAAGCGTCCGGATCAGAAGCTGATCGCCGGCAGTGGAGTACAACACGCGATCGACCGGCCCCGTGGCCAGGCCCGCTAGCTCCAAGTCCATGGCAGCATTGCCCACACGCCTCCACTCGGAAGTCTGCCCTACGGCGGCAGAGGCCAGAGCGATGGCCACGAGCCCGGCACCTAGTGTGGCTTTGTTACTCATGGAACGAGTCCATTGTACCCTTAACCTATCGGCTGAGAAGACCCGAAACTACTGATTTCAGTACCCTCAGGGTCATAAAAATCCATTCGGAGCCGCGCTTGCAAATGCACTTTTGATGGTAGACTAGCTCCATGCCTGAGCTTGGCGCTCCCAGGCTCAGGGGTGAGGTTTACGCGGTTTTTGCCGATGTTTTTGGGGTAGATGATGAGGGTCCTACGATCCGCGACGGCAAGGTTGTCGCTTCTCATGGCGACGACAGCTGTAGTGTGTCTGGGCCAATTCCTTCCTTCCGATGCAGGCAATTACGCCGCAAAGGTTGTGACGTTAACCGGACAAGTTTCGGTTATGAAGGATTTCCAGCCGTGGGCGCTTTCGGTAGGCGATAACATCCAGGTGACGCAGAGGATCGTGACCGGCGCGGATGGACACGCGCTGCTGCAGGTGTCGGACGGCAGCACGATTGAAGTTTATCCGAATTCCACCTTCGTGTTCCGGCAGAATCCGGGGAATTGGCGGGATCTCATCGATGTGTTCCTCGGCAAAGTGCGAGTCCACATCGAACATCTCGGCACGACTCCCAATCCGAATCGCGTCTTGACGCCGGTGGCGGTAATTTCCGTGCGCGGCACCACCTTCGATGTCACCGTGGATGACGATAGCGAGGCGACAACTGTAGAGGTCGAGGACGGCACCGTGGAAGTACGCCATGCGCTGCTAAGTGGAAACGCCGCCGTCCTGAACGCTGGGGAAGTTTTCCGAGTGTATCGAGACGAGCCGATCGCCCAGCGAATGGACAAAGGCAACGCCGCAAGACAGGCATTGCGAATTGTGGTCAATGTGATCGCGATCGTTGGACGTTCGAGCGGACCTGGCAAGATTACTCTTCCGGGCGGTGGCGGCGGCAACGTTGGTATTGGCGACTCAGGCGGGAAGACCCCCCCGGCTGCTCCTCCGCCGCCCCCTCCTCCTCCACCGGCTTCGTTGCCTGGGCTTCCTTAAATCACGGACGGCAGACCATCGGCTGAAGGCTTGCGCCACGCGCCCATGCGACACTATCGGGTAGGCCTATGAAGTCTCTCCTACTGTGCTTCGCGCTGGTCTCGATTTCTTTGTGGGGGCAAGCGGCCCCCAGTGTTCCGGCTTCCTGGGATGTTTCAAAAAGCGTCGCGGAGCTGACCGCGCAGGTGGACAAGTTGAAGCCGGTGCTGGCGCAGCTGACTCCCCAGGCCTGGGTGGAACAAGGCGCTCCGGCAGCTTTCGTCGCGCAATGGCAAAGTGCGCAGCAGGAGCTGGATTATCTCGATCAGACGGCTCGCGCTTTGGAGAAACAGCCGGAGAAGATGACAGCCGCGCTGGATTTGTATTTCCGCTTGCAGGCAGTAGAGTGGCGGCTGACATCGCTGGCCGAAGGCGCGCGCAAATATCAGAGTCCGGCAGCCGGGGAACAGATCGCGGAAGCGGTAGGCGTGCACGCGACACAACGCGATCAGCTCCGCGAGTACATTACCGACCTGGCGGCGCAAAATGAGCAGCAGCTCGCAGTGATGGATCGGGAAGCGCAACGGTGCCGGGAAGAACAGAACGCGTCACATCCCACGACCCCGGCCAAGAGAAACACCAAGGCGAAGTAGGAGGCCAGAACCGTGAGTGAGACCATCGCCTTCGCATGCAGCATCTGTGGAGAGCCTTCCACCGAGATCTGCGTTTATTGCACCAAGGACACCTGCGAAAATCATCGCTGCGCAAAATGCCAGCGCTGCAGCGACTGCTGCCAGTGCGAGCAAAGACGGACCCAAGATTAGCTCTACTTTGCTTTCTTTTTCGCCGCGGCGATCACCGTGTCGCGATCCCCGCGAGTCCACGCAGCTTGGATCTCCTGCTCGGGTATTCCGGCGACGCGACCCAGCAGGATGAACGCGGGCAGAGCGTGGCTCAAGGTTTTCCAACGGGCCATATCGATCAACGCATCCAGTGCCCTGGTGCGCAATTGATCCAGGACCAGCGGATCGCGGCTATCGGTCAAGGTCTGGAGCGCCCACAGCGCGCGGTTACGATCCGACCAGGACAGTGAATTGAGCATCTCGATGAACCAGGTGGGGGAAATATTGATTTCCGACGAGGGATCGAGCTTGGCGAGCACGCTCAACGCCACCAGGCTGCGCGCGGCATTATTACGCACGCCCGCGTCGGCGTCCTTGAGACCATACTGAAGATCGTTGACGATGTCCTTCTTGCGCGTGGCGTAGACCAGAACGTACGCAGCCATGGCGCGCTGCGCTTCGTCGCTGGAAGCACGCAACACTGCACGGACCTTGTCCAAATTTTGGTCGACCAGCGCGGGAAACATCTCCTGTATCGCGCGAGCCTGGGCGTCCGCCATCAGAGGATGTCCGTGAGTGAGGTCCTCGCCGATAGAGCCACGACGGGATGCAGCTTGCGCAGCCTCAAGGAACCGGCTATACGTACCAACGATCTCGTCCGGTAGAACTGCTTCTCCATCCGGCGGTTCGCGCAAGTCGAAATGCGGAGCGCCGCGCTCCTCAATGCCAACGTAGAGAATCGTCTGGCCGTTATCGCAACACACGGCTTCCAGATGCGATTCGACAACGCCCGGAATCTGGTCTATCTTGGCCTCGGCATCGCCCTTGGAAGGCGGCATCCGGTCTCCTTCGCGAATCCCCAGAGCTTTGCGAACCTGGGATTCGGAGACTTTGCGCAAACCGTAAAAGTCGAGAACGTCGACCTTCAAGTCCTGCGCATAGGCAGCCGTGACTGCGAGAAAGAGAAAGACGGGGAGCGTACGACCAAGGTACATCTTTGATAAAACTCAGCGGCACTTACGATCGCGCCTGCTTTTCAGCCAAGGGGCCGACCACCGGAACCACGAATCGCTCCTTATTGTACGCTTTGTACATTAAGAACAACCAAAGCCCCACTACTCCTAGCGAGAAGACCATCCACAGCAGGATATCGATGAGCCAGCCGATGAACGGTAGCGCCGCGATGGGGTAGGCAAGCACCGAGACGGCCATACCGATGACGATGGCGGCGATCCAGACGAAGATCGACTGGAAGGCATGGAACCGGATGACCGGGTTGCGGTTGTAAGGCTCGAGAACCAGGAACAGAATGCCGGTGAGGACGCCGAGAAGATAGCACAGCGCCGCGGCGACGTTCTCATCCATGCCTGCCGAGGCGGGCGCGGACGATGCGGGCGCGAATGACGGTCCCGGTGGAGGAGGAACAGCCGCACTGGCCGCTGGAGCTCCCGATGGTGCTCCACATTTGGCGCAGAATTTTCCTTGAACTTCAGCTCCGCAGCTAGCGCAAAAAGCCATCCTTCAACTGTACTGGAAAACCGCTGGGAGTGGGAGTCAGGATGGCGGAGAGGGGGAGATTCGAACTCCCGGAACCCGTAAAGGTTCAACGGTTTTCGAGACCGCCGCAATCGACCACTCTGCCACCTCTCCGCGACAAACCCATTGTAGCAACCGCGGCCAGCCGAACGCTCCAGAGCGAACCGGGGCTCAAAGGGCCAGCAGTTTTTTAACTTGACCGTCTACGAAAAACAACAAAAGCGCTTTGCGAACTAATAGATTGACGCTCAATTCCCGCAACAGCTCGTCGGCTGCGTCCCGGATCTGATCGTAAACCTCTTGGCGCTTGATCTCATCCACTTGTTCCATCTGAATATTGTTCAGGCTCGGATCAATGGGATCGATCGGTTTTGGCGTCCAGTGCAGATTGGAAAAAACGCTGCCGGGCTGCGCCTTGTATTTGGCCAATTGCTGTTGACCCGTGCTGCGCCCATAGTCATAATCGTGTTTGCGATAACTGACATCGAAGAATCCTTCGAAGGCCAGCAGCCCATTGCTGGCCAATTGTTCCGGCGCGGCTACAAAATCATAAATCAGCATCTCTTCCTTATCGTGGAGTCTTGCGGCGAGTTCCAGCACCAACACAGTATCCAGCCACGCGTGGGCCACGGCCGCCTGTGCGCTCAGTTGGGCGTATTCAGTCGCGTACTGCCGCCGCAATCGTAGACGGGCCGCATCCAGGTTGGCGATGGATGCTGCCGTGATCTGCTTGTTTTCAGCAAAAAACGCCTTAAGCAATATATCGGTTACCGGCGTCGTCATGGCGGGCGTCAGTGTACCCGTCAGGAATAGCGCTTGCAACTCGACGGCGCGTTCATTGAGCAACTGGATCTGATCGTTATAGCCTTCAGCCACCGACCAATCCTGAAACTCAGATTGTCCGACCACCGAATTCGCCAACCGGCGCGCCAGCTCCTTGTAATCGGCATTAGCCGCGCTAAAACCCACATTCGGGTCCGGCGAATTTTTTACTTCACTCGATGACTTTGGTTTCGGAGCGATAAAAAGGTACCCACGTTCCGTGGCGTTTAGGCGTCCGCCCGGGACCTGTTCCACCAAATTTTTGGCCATCCCCAGGGGTTCGTTCTGGAAGACACCGCCGTCGGTATAAGTGAACGTCGTTGTCGGATTCCCGCCCCAGATACTTCGAACCAGCCAGGGACTGGTGTATTCCACGATGTTCCTCACCAAATCCTGCACCCGAAACGCAATCGGAAAAGCGCCACAAGCGACAGCCGCAGAACGAATGCTGTCCAAAACGCCA
>Ga0207667_10000701_pt1 | contig 43431 bp, 39 predicted proteins | sample KBSCornC52_FD_184301 | JGI IMG/M metagenome (GOLD analysis project Ga0207667, IMG submission 184301) | Corn rhizosphere microbial communities from Kellogg Biological Station, Michigan, USA - KBS Corn C5-2 (SPAdes) (version 2) | ecosystem: Host-associated > Plants > Roots > Rhizosphere > Soil ... | reverse complement strand
GATACGCCGTTCGAGGATCTGTTCGAAAAAGTCCGCAAGCTCATCCTGTTCGGTTCGGGCAAGGAGCAGATTCCGTTCTCCTATATCAACGAGCGCGGCCGTACGACGGTTCGCGAGCACGTGTTCGAAGGCATCATCCCCAATCTCGAGCGCCGCTATCGCGAGACCGATTCGGCGGCCGTGCGCGAAGAGCTCGCGAAATATCAGAACAATCAGGCCTGCCCGTCGTGCGACGGCACCCGTTTGCGCCGCGAGGCGCGCTTCGTTCGGCTCGGCATGGACGGCGACGCGCGCGCGATCTACGAGGTGAGTGGGTTGCCGCTACGCGATACGCTCGGCTACTTTCAAACGCTCAGGCTCGAAGGCGCCAAGCGCGAGATCGGCGAAAAAGTGGTGAAGGAAATCGTCGCGCGTCTCATGTTCCTCAACAACGTCGGGCTCGATTATCTGTCGCTGGAGCGCAGCGCCGATACGCTCTCGGGCGGCGAAGCCCAACGCATCCGGCTCGCCTCGCAGATCGGATCGGGCCTCACCGGAGTGATGTACGTGCTCGACGAACCGTCGATCGGCCTACATCAGCGCGATAACGACCGCCTCATCGCCACGCTCAAGCATCTGCGCGACCTCGGCAATTCAGTCATCGTCGTCGAACACGACGAAGACATGATTCGCATGGCCGACTACGTCGTCGACATGGGGCCCGGCGCCGGCGTGCATGGCGGCATGATCATCGCCGAAGGCACGCCGAGCGCCGTCCAGAAAGATCCGGCCTCGCTGACCGGCCAGTACCTGGCCGGCGAGCGGCGCATCGAGTTTCCCGACGAGCGCAAGGAACCCGACGAGCGGCATCTGCGCATCGTCGAAGCGCACGGCAACAATCTCAAGCATGTCACGCTCGATTTGCCCGTCGGGCTGCTCACCTGCGTGACCGGCGTTTCGGGCTCGGGCAAGTCGACGCTCATCAACGACACGCTCTATCACGCCGTCGCGCAGCACTTGTACGGCTCATCGGCCGAGCCCGCTCCCTATGAACAAATCGAAGGGCTCGAACATTTCGACAAGGTCATCAACGTCGATCAATCGCCGATCGGCCGCACGCCGCGATCCAATCCGGCCACGTACACGGGGCTATTCACGCCGATTCGCGAGCTTTTTGCCGGCGTGCCGGCCTCCAAGGAACGCGGCTACGATCCGGGCCGTTTCTCGTTCAACGTGAAGGGCGGCCGCTGCGAAGCCTGCCAAGGCGACGGCGTGCTCAAGGTCGAGATGCACTTTCTCCCGGATGTCTATGTTCCGTGCGACGTCTGCCACGGCAAGCGCTACAACCGCGAAACGCTCGACGTGCACTACAAGGGCAAAAACATCAGCGAAGTGCTCGACATGACCGTCGAGCATGCGCACGAGTTCTTCGGCGCGGTGCCCGTGATCGCGCGCAAGCTCAAGACGCTGCTCGACGTGGGCCTCGGCTACATCCGGCTCGGGCAATCGGCCACGACGCTTTCGGGCGGCGAGGCGCAGCGCGTCAAACTCTCGCTCGAGTTGTCCAAGCGCGATACGGGCCGCACGCTCTACATTCTCGACGAGCCCACGACCGGCCTGCACTTCCACGATATCGCGCTGCTGTTGGAAGTCATCCACCGTTTGCGAGATCATGGCAACACCGTCGTCATCATCGAGCATAATCTCGATGTGATCAAAACGGCGGATTGGGTCATCGACCTCGGTCCGGAAGGCGGCGCCGGCGGCGGGCAAAATCGCACAAGGCCCACCCGAACAGATCGCGAAGTCGAAAGCGAGCTTTACCGGGCGGTATCTCGCGCCACTGCTCGAGCGCCGCTAACGGTGCCGAGCGATCGCGGTTCGGCGCACCGTTCGGCGCGCCGGGCCGCCCGATATCGGTTGGAGACCCAGTACATCATGGCTAAGCGCAACGTGGCTCCCGAAGACACCCGCATCAGGGAGGTCGGCGGACGTCCCGTGCGGCTCACGAGCGACTTGAGCTTACCTAAATTATCGGCCGTCGAGATCGGCAGCTACATGCTGGCGTTCGTCGGCATGTGGGCCGTGCTGCACTACAACCTGCTCGGCGCGCTGCTCGCCGGCATGCTGGTCTATCAGCTCGTCCATATCCTCGCGCCGAGCATCGAGCGTCATATGTCGAGCCGGCGTGCGCGCTGGGTGGCCGTCGTGGTCATTGCCGCCATCGTCGTCGGTGGCTTGACCGGGCTCTCGATCGGCATCGTCGAGCATTTCGAGCATACGGTCCCGAACATACAAAACCTGCTCAATCAGGTCATGCAAATCGTCGATCAAGCGCGCTCGCGCTCGCCCGAATGGCTCTCGGCCATGCTTCCAGGCGACGTCTCGCAGATGAAGCAGAAAGCCGGTTTGCTCGTGCAAGCGCACATGGGCCAGTTGCAGCAAGGCGGCAAGAATGTCGCACGCGGTTTCGGACACGTGCTGTTCGGCATGATCATCGGCGCGATGATTGCCGTCACGAGCGTGCGCAACATGCCACGCCTGCCGCTGTCGATAGCGCTGACCTCGCGCGCCGCACGCTTTGCCGACGCATTCAGGCGGATCGTCTTCGCCCAAGTAAAGATCTCGACGATCAACGCCGTGTTCACCGCGCTTTACCTGCTCGTCGCGTTACCGGTCTTTCATCAACGGCTGCCGTTATCGAAGACGCTCGTACTGGTCACGTTCATCGCCGGCCTGCTGCCGGTCGTCGGCAATCTGCTTTCGAATACGCTGATCGTTGCCGTCTCGCTGGCGGTCAGCCTGCCGACGGCGATCTCCTCGCTCGTCTTCCTCGTGCTGATTCACAAGTTCGAATATTTCTTGAACGCGAGGATCGTCGGCGGGCAGATCGAGGCGCGCGCATGGGAGCTCTTGCTCGCTATGCTCGTCATGGAAGCGGCAGCCGGCGTGCCGGGGCTCGTCGCCGCTCCGATTTTCTACGCGTATATCAAGCGGGAACTCGTTTATCTGCGGCTCGTTTAGCGTTCCGAAACACAGGCAATCGCCCTCGGGCTTCACGCCTCGGCACTCAACGGAAGACGACTGTCTTCGTTCCGTTCAGCACGATCCGATGCTCGACGTGCCACTTCACCGCACGCGCGAGCGTCACGCACTCGACGTCCCGGCCGATCGCCGTCAGTTGATCGGGCGTCATGCTGTGATCGACACGTTCCACTTCCTGCTCGATGATCGGGCCTTCGTCGAGATCGGTCGTGACGTAATGCGCCGTTGCGCCGATCAGCTTCACGCCGCGATCGAATGCCTGATAGTAGGGCTTCGCCCCCTTGAAGCTCGGCAAGAACGAGTGGTGGATATTGATCGCGCGGCCCGCAAAATGCTCGCACAGGTTCGGCGACAAAATCTGCATGTAGCGCGCGAGCACGACGAGATCGGCTTCGTGCTGATCGATGATTTCCAGCACGCGCGCTTCTTGTGCGGCCTTGGCGCGCGCAGTCGATTCGGTCAGCGGGAAATGATGAAACGGGATGTCGTAGCTCGCGGCAAGCTGATAGAAGTCCTTGTGGTTCGAAATGATCGCGGGGATCTCGATCGGCAATTGCCCGGTGCGATAACGGAACAATAAATCGTTCAAGCAATGGCCGATCTTGGACACCATGATGACGACCTTCGGTTTGAGCGCGGCGTCGTGGATCTCCCAACGCATCGAAAATTCGCCGGCGAGCGCCGCAAACGCCTCGCGCAGCGCTTCGAGTCCCGGATCGCCGCCCACTTGCTGAAAGTGCACGCGCATGAAGAATTCGCCCGTATGGCTATCGCCGAACTGCGCCGAGTCGAGAATGTTCGCACCGCGCGCGAACAGGAACCCCGATACCGAATGGACGATGCCGGGCCGATCGGGGCAGGACAGTTTCAAAATGAAGCTGTGTTGGATCGACATGACTTGCTCACTCCTATGTTTTTGACTCGCGCCACGCGGCTCAAGGCGTGACGAACGGTGCGGCGAACAGCGTCTCGATGCCTGCGCACGCCGCCACGTCGATCCAGTTGTGACGCAACATGCAGTCGAGCGTCGCCAGGCTCGCGTCGACCGTCATTTCACCGTCTTCGATCCAGCGCGCGACTTCGTCGATGCGTGCCAGCCGGTGCTCGCCCACTTCGCCATCCTGATTGTGCGGCGCGAAATCCTCCGGCAGCATCAGGTCGTAGATGAAAATCTGTTCGGCCTGCGTGCCTTCGGGCAGCGACTGCAGAACGTGCACGGTGCGGCCCGGCACGGCATTCGCAGCGATAGCGGCTTCGATGCCCGCTTCTTCCCAGCATTCCTTCGCGATCGTCTCTTCGATCGACAAGCCCCACGCGATCCCGCCGGCGACTACGTTATCGAGCATGCCCGGATCGGTCGCCTTCGTGTCGCTGCGGCGCGCGATCCACAGTTGCGGCGCGCGATCGGCATATTTTACGATGCCGTTCAAATGCACCGCATAGGTCATCGTGCCGAAGAAGCGAGCCGCCGCGCGCTCGATATAGGCGAGCGGCGCAGCGTCGAAGGCGTTGCGGATCGCGTAGGTTTCGTCGCGCCAACCATGAATGCACCCTTGCCCGGCGAGCGCGCCGATCACGGCGGCGAGCGCGGCGGAGCGGCGATCGGCGCTCACATCGAAACGAGCCGCGAGCGTCACGCCCGCGGCATCGACCTCGAACACATCAGGCCAAAGCAAGAGCAGCGGCACGTCGCTTTCGCGGATCCATCCGACCTGCTCCGCCGCCATGAAAAACGGCCGGTGCAGGCGCGCGGCGAAGCGGCGGGCGTGCGCGATGCAAGGCAAACTCATGACCACTCCTTTTCGAGGCGATCCACGCGTGCGTCGAGCGTGCGTCAGTCGCGCAGCGCCACGCGCAGCCCGAGTGCAATAAATGTGACGCCCGCGAGCCGATCGAGCCAAATGCCGGCGGGCGGACGGCGCTTGAGCCAAATCCCGAGCGTGCCCGCAAAGAGCCCGAACAACGAGAAGATGGCCAGCGTTTGCAACATGAAGACCGCGCCGAGTTCGATCATCTGCAAGGCGACACGCTGGGTGCCGCTCGGGTCGACAAACTGCGGCAGGAAGACGACGAAGAACAGCGTCACCTTCGGATTCATCATGTTGCCGACGATACTTTGGCGAAACACGGCCGATAGCGGCTGTGGCGGCCGGTCGTGCGCGCTGGCCAAACCGCGGCTCGTCAGCGCCTTGAAGCCGATCCAAATCAAATACAGCCCGCCCGCGACCTTGACGATCTCGAAGGCGAGCGGCGAGGAGCGCAAGATCGCGGCCACGCCGAACGCTGCGAGCGTCGTATGGAACGTGAGACCCGCGGCAAAGCCGAGTGCGGCCACAAGGCCCGCGGCGCGGCCCTGCGAGATGCCGCGCGCCAGCACTTGCAGGTTATCCGGGCCGGGGGCGGCCGTGATTGCCACCGAGGCGGCAAGAAACAGCGGAAGATTCGTCATGACGCGAATGCTCGATCGATTGAATTGGCTGGGTTTGACTGGGATTGGTCTGACTTGGATTGAATCGAATCACCTTGAATTCGATGTACCGAATAGCGCATCGACCCGCAATCAGTGCCCTGGAAAATCGGTGACCGTATAGAGCGGCAGACCGCTCTCGCGCAGGCGCTTCGAACCGCCCAGGTCGGGCAGATCGACGATCGCCGCGCCCTCGACGACAACCGCGCCCAGCCGCTCGAGCAGATTTTTGCCGGCCATCATCGTGCCGCCCGTCGCGATGAGATCGTCGACGATGACAATTCGGTTGCCCGGCTCGCACGCATCCTCGTGAACTTCCACGGTGGCCGTACCGTACTCGAGCGAATACGATTCCGAGACGGTTTTGTACGGCAGCTTGCCGATCTTGCGAATGGGAATGAAGCCAAGATTGAGTTCATAGGCGACGATCGGCGCGATGATGAAACCGCGTGCGTCGAGCCCGGCGACGTAGTCGAGCTTCGCTTCGACATAGCGCTCGATAAACAGATCGATGAGCACGCGCAGCGTCTTGGGCCGCTGCAGCAGCGGTGTGATGTCGCGAAACTGCACGCCGGGCAGGGGCCAATCGGGAATCGTGCGAATTTGGCTCTTGATGAACGCGGCGGCGTCGAGCGGGGCATCCGCGGGTGCATGGGACATGAAAACCTCCGCAGGGGCGGCCGCTCGTATCGACAAGCCGCCGGAAATCGATTGATGAATGAATTGGCGAACTGCAACGAATCACCCGTAGACACGATGCAGTAGGCCGTCGATAAGCGGCACGGGGCAGCGAGCGGCGTATCGCAATCAAACGGCCGGCACGCCGGCGCGCCGATTGCGCAGCAGGCGCTCCTCCGCCAAGGCGAGCGCATCGGGCGGCCCGCGCAGCACGACGATGTCGGCTTCGCGCAGCTTCGTCTCGGCACCCGGCTCGACGCCGCGAATGCCGTGCCGCCGAATCGCCGTGACCTCGACACCCATCGACGCCAGCCCGAGCTCATCGAGCGTGCGGCCGACGGCATCGGCGTTCCCGTCGACAGCCACAGATTGTAGCCGCACCTGGTCGTGCCCGTCGTCATCGCCCGGATCGTCGGCGCCGCGGAAATAGCCGCGCAAGAGGCTATAGCGCGCGTCGCGCATTTCCTCGACACGCCGCACGACGCGCCGCATCGGCACGCCCATGAGCACGAGCGTGTGTGACGCGAGCATGAGGCTGCCCTCGACGATCTCGGGAATGACTTCGGTCGCCCCCGCAGCCAGCAGCTTCTCCAGATCGGCATCGTCGACGGTGCGCACGATGACAGGCAACGCCGGTTCGAGTTCGTGCACGTTGTGCAGCACGCGCAGCGCCGAGGGCGTATTTGCGTACGTAATGGCTACCGCCGCCGCCCGATGAATGCCGGCCGCGACCAGCGACTCGCGCCGCGCGGCATCGCCGAACACGACCGATTCCCCCGCGGCCGCCGCCGCGGTGACGCGATCGGGGTCGAGATCGAGCGCGACATACGAGAGGCCCTCGTGCTCCAGCATGCGTGCGAGGTTTTGTCCGGCACGGCCGTAGCCGCAAATGATGACGTGGGCGTTTTGCCGCAGGCTTTGCGTCGCGATGCGCGTCATCTGCAGCGACTGCTGCATCCATTCCGTCGATGAAAGCCGCAAAACGATACGATCGGCGTTTTGAATCAGGAACGGAGCGGCGAGCATCGACAACAGCATCGCGGCCAGCATCGCTTGCAGCAGATCCGCATCGACGAGCCGCTTATCGAGAATGAGATTGAGCAGCACAAACCCGAATTCGCCCGCTTGCGCAAGACCCAGGCCCGTGCGCATCGCAACGCCCGGCGTCGCGCCGAACAGCCGCGCGAGCCCCGTGACCATCACGAGCTTGAGCAGCACCGGCGCGATCAGGAAGGCCAGCACGAGTAGCGGATGCGCAATGAGCACGCGCGGATCGAGCAGCATGCCCGTCGTCACGAAAAAGAGCCCGAGCAGCACGTCTCGAAACGGCTTGATGTCCTCTTCCACTTGATGGCGGTACGGGGTCTCGGCAATCAGCATGCCGGCGATAAACGCACCGAGCGCGAGCGAGAGCCCGAACTTGTCGGTCACGAACGCGGCGCCCAGCGTGACCAGCAGGAGGTTCAGCACGAAGAGCTCCTGCGAGCGCAACCGTGCGACGACGTTCAACCAGCGCGTCATGAACGTTTGGCCGACGAACAGCAGCAGCGACAGCGCGACGACGATCTTCAGCGCTGCGACCCCGAGCGTCTTGGCCAGATCGTGCGAATCGCCCCCGAGCGCGGCGATGACGATTAGCAGCGGCACGACGGCCAAGTCCTGAAACAGCAGCACGCCGAAGATATTGCGCCCGTGCTCCGTTTCGATCTCGAGCCGCTCGGCGAGCATCTTGCTGACGATGGCCGTCGAAGACATCGCGAGCGCCCCGCCGAGCGCGATGCTGCCTTGCCACGTCACATGCATCCAACGCTGAAAGAGGAAACCGACGAGCACCGAGACACCGACGGTGCCGATCACCTGCAGCAGCCCGAGCCCGAACACGAGCTTGCGCATCGCGCGCAGCTTGGCGAGCGAGAACTCGAGGCCGATCGAGAACATAAGAAAGACGACGCCGAACTCCGCCAGATTCTGCGCACGCTCGGAATCAGGTGCGAGGCCGAGCGCATGCGGCCCGACGACGATGCCGACGGTCAAGTAGCCGAGAATCGGCGGCAGATTCAACGAGCGGAACAGCACGACCCCCACCACTGACGCGAGCAGCAGGAAAAGCGTCATCTCGAGCGGAGAAATCACGTGCGAAGCGTCCTCGTTCGTCAGCGGAACGCACGGACACGAGAAACGCGCCGCGCGTACGGTTGGGAGCGCCTGGAGGCGGCTATGGGCCAGGGACGGCCCGGCGCGGCGAACAACGCCTTTGCTATACTCCGGCGAATGATAGCGAAAATCAATGGCGACCGGGCGTTGGCGCTCGCCCGGGAAGTCCTCGACATCGAAGCCGACGCCATACGCGGGCTTCGCGATCAAGTCGACGAGCGCTTCGTCGCGGCCGTCGACCTTCTCTTGAGTTGCCGCGGCCGCGTCGTCGTGTCCGGCATCGGCAAATCCGGTCACATCGCCCGCAAGCTCGCGGCCACGCTCGCCAGTACGGGCACGCCCGCGTTTTTCGTGCATCCGGCGGAGGCGAGCCACGGCGATCTCGGCATGGTCACGAAAGACGACGTCTTCATTGCGCTGTCCAATTCCGGCGAATCGGAAGAACTCGTCGCGATCTTGCCGCTGGTCAAGCGCCTCGGTGCAAAACTGATCGCGATGACCGGACGCCCGCAATCGTCGCTGGCCACGCTTGCCGATGTTCACTTGTTCGCCGGCGTACCGAAAGAAGCCTGCCCGCTCGAACTCGCCCCCACGGCCAGCACGACGGCCGCCCTCGCGCTCGGCGACGCCCTAGCCATGGCCGTGCTCGACGCACGCGGCTTCGGCGCGGACGATTTCGCTCGCTCGCATCCGGGCGGCGCGCTCGGGCGCCGGCTGCTCACGTACGTGCGCGACGTCATGCGCACCGGCGATCAACTGCCGAAGGTAGGCCCCGGCGCGACGGTGCGCGATGCGCTGTTCCAACTGACCGCCAAACGCATGGGCATGACGGCGATTGTCGACGAGCGCGACTGCGTCGAAGGCATCTTCACCGATGGCGACCTACGCCGCGTGCTCGAGCGCACGGGCGATTTCCGGGATTTGCCGATCGCCGACGTCATGACGCGCGCACCCCGTACGATCGGCGTCGATCAACTCGCGGTCGAAGCCGTCGAATTGATGGAGCGCTATCGCATCAATCAGATGCTTGTGGTCGATGGACAAGGCAAACTGATCGGCGCGCTCAACATGCACGATTTGTTTTCGAAGAAGGTGATCTGATGGCCGCCGCGCCCCTCACGGCAACCGAACGCGCGAGCCGCGTGAAGCTGATGATTTTTGACGTCGACGGCGTGCTGACCGACGGCGGTCTGATGTTTACCGCTCAGGGCGACTATATGAAGTCGTTCAACTCCATGGACGGCCACGGCCTGAAGCTGCTGAGCGCGGCGGGGATCGAAACGGCGATCATCACCGGCCGGCGCTCCGACATCGTGCTCGCGCGCGCCAAGGAACTGAAGGTCCCGCACCTCTACCAAGGCATAGCCGACAAGCTCGAAGCCTTCACCGAACTCATGCGCGAGGCGAATGTCACTGCCGAGCAGTGCGGCTATATGGGCGACGATTGGCCCGACCTCGGCGTCATGACGCGCTGCGGCTTTGCCGCCGCCCCCGCCAACGCGCACCCTGACGTGATCGCACGCGCACATTGGGTATCGAAAGCGCGCGGCGGGCAAGGCGCGGCGCGCGAGGTCTGCGAGGCGCTGTTACGTGCCCAGCACCATTACGACGCGCTGCTCGCGGCCGCTTGCGGAACCGGGCGTCCATGAATACAGCCCGCCTCTCGTCGTTCTTGTCGTTGATCGCCTTGGCGGCGCTCGCGGGCGGCACCTATTGGCTGTTGCAGGCGACGCGGCCACCGGCCTCCCACGGCGAGGAGTTGCCCAAGACCCATACACCCGATTACTTCGCCGATAACTTCTCGATCTCCGAACTCGACCAGTCGGGCTCGACGCAATACCGGCTAACGGCCGCAAAGATGGTGCATTACGAGGACGACGAGAACAGCGACCTCACGCGCCCCGCGGTCCGCGCCTTCCAGCCCGGCAAGCCGATCGTGACGGCCACGGGCGAGCGCGGCACGGTCAACGGCGACGCGTCGATCGTCGATTTGTACGACAACGCTCGCATCCTGCGCGCCGCGGGGGCGGGCGACCCGGAAATGCAGGCCGACTCCGTGCATTTTCGCGTACTCGTGAATGACGACGTCATCGAAACGGAAAAGCCGGTTAAACTTCGGCGCGGCCTGTCGATCGCGACGGCAAGCGCCATGAAATACAACAATGTCACCCGAGTGATACAACTTTTCGGCAACGTCCGCGGCTACATCGCGCCTTCGGACATCTCGGGCAGCGGCACGCCCGGCGCCGGATCGAAGTAGCCGGGCTCCATCCTTTCGTAGCGTGACTGCATGAACGAATCGTTCTCCCCTATCGGACGCCGGCCAACGCGCGTCGCATTCGCGGCGATGCTGGTTGCACTCGCCTGCCTCGCGTTCGGGCCGCTCGCTCATGCCGAGCGTGCCGACAAGGACAAACCGCTGAACATCGAAGCGGACAACATGACCTACGACGATCTGAAGCAGGTCACGATCTTCACGGGCCACGTCGTCGCGACCAAGGGCACCATCCTCATCAAGGCCGATCGCGTTACCGTGCACCAAGATCCGCAGGGTTACCAATATGCGACCGGCACGATGGACGCGAAGAGCAAGGATCTCGCTTATTTCCGCCAAAAGCGCGAAGGCATCGACGAATATGTCGAAGGCAATGCCGAACGGATCGACTACGATGGCAAGCAGGACTTGACCACGCTGACCACGCGCGCCACGGTCCGCCGTCTGCAAGGCCTGACCACGCTGATGGACGAGGTGCATGGCAGCGTCATCACGTACGATGGTCAAAACGACTTCTATACGGCCCGCGCGGGCAAGGACGTGGCGGGGCCCGGTAATCCGACCGGCCGCGTGCGGGCGATGCTCTCGCCGCGCAACGGCGCTGCGGCGCCGCTCACGGGCGGACCGGCTAAACTGGCGCCCGCATCGAAGATCGAAGGAAACGTGCCGCAGTGAATACGCTATCCACACCCGCCGCACCGGCCGACGCAGCGAATGGGAACGCGCAGCGCCGCGCGGCGAGTTCGCTCGTCGTGCGCAGTCTGAAGAAGCGCTATGGGACACGCACCGTCGTCAAGGACGTCTCGCTCGACGTGAAAAGCGGCGAGGTGGTCGGGCTCCTGGGGCCGAACGGTGCAGGCAAAACAACGTCGTTCTACATGATCGTGGGCCTCGTGCCGCTCGATGCCGGCGAAATCATTCTGGACGGCAAATCGATCAGCCTGCTGCCGATTCACAAGCGCGCGGCGCTCGGCCTGTCGTACCTGCCGCAAGAGGCCTCGGTGTTTCGCAAGCTGACGGTGGAGGAAAACATTCGCGCCGTGCTCGAACTGCAGCACGACGACAACGGCAAGCGCCTCTCCAAATCGGCGATCGAGGCCCGCACCGAGTCACTGCTCGACGAACTGCAGGTGTCGCATCTGCGGGAAAACCCGGCCCTGTCGCTATCGGGGGGCGAGCGCCGCCGCGTCGAAATCGCACGGGCGCTGGCCACTAACCCGAGCTTCATCCTCCTCGACGAGCCGTTCGCGGGCGTGGATCCCATCGCGGTGCTCGAGATCCAAAAGATCGTCAAATTCCTCAAGCAGCGCAATATCGGTGTCTTGATCACCGATCACAACGTGCGCGAGACGCTCGGCATTTGCGACCACGCCTACATCATCAGCGATGGCTCGGTGCTCGCAGCGGGCGCGCCGCGTGAAATCATCGAAAACGAGAGCGTGCGCCGCGTCTATCTGGGCGAGCACTTCCGCATGTAAGGTCGGGATCAGCCGCGCGTGCAATTTTTACGCGGCGGCGCAACCGCCGCGGCACATTGCCGTGCGGCCGAATCCGATCGGCGCCGCGAGGTTCCCGGCGCGTGGCAAAGTCTCTACAATGAAAGACACATTGCCATGAAAGCCAGCCTCCAACTCCGCCTATCGCAGCATCTTGCGCTGACACCTCAACTGCAGCAGTCGATCCGATTGCTGCAGTTGTCGACGCTCGAACTGCAGCAAGAAATTGCGATGGCCGTCGCGCAAAATCCCCTGCTCGAATCCGAAGACGAATGGATTGCGAGCCCGCTGCGGGTCGCCTCCGATGGAACCGTCATCGCGCAAGCGCCCACCTCGTCGGCGCCCGAACCGATGAGCGGGGCGGGCTCCTCGGAGCAGTCCGAGCGCAGCGACGGCAACGACGGGGCAGGCGGCGACGATTACGCTCCGCTCGGCTCCGCTGACGGCGGCGATTCCTCGCAATGGAATCTCGACGATTACGGCCGCTCGGCGGGCGCGTCCGACGACGACGATCTTCCGCCGTTGCAGATTCACGAATCGACGACGACGCTGCGCGATCACCTGATGGCGCAACTGCGGATGACGCAGGCGAGCCCGCGCGACCGCGCGCTCGTCACGTTCCTGATCGAATCGCTCGGCGATGACGGCTACCTCCTGTCCTCGCTCGATGAAGTATTGGCCGATCTGCCCGAGGAGCTCGAGCTCGACCTGGACGAGCTCGGTGCGGCGCTCGCGCTGCTGCAAAGCTTCGACCCCCCCGGCGTGGGCGCTCGCTCGGCGTCCGAATGCTTGAGGCTGCAACTGCTGCGGCTCGCCGATTCGCCCACCCGCAAGCTCGCGCTCGAAATCGCCGGCAACCATCTCGAATTACTCGCCGCGCGCGACTTCACCCGGTTGCGCAAGCAACTGAAGGCGACCGACGACGAACTGCGCGATGCCCATGCGCTGATCCGCTCGCTCGAGCCTTTTCCCGGCGCGGCGTTCGGGAAGGCCGAAGCCGATTACGTGGTGCCGGACATCATCGTGCGCAAGGCTTCGGGCAGTTGGCAGGCTGAACTCAATCCCGAGGTGATGCCGCGCCTGCGAATCAACCATCTTTACGCGAACATCCTGCGCAACAATCGCGGCGATCCAGGCAGCGGTTCGCTGCGTCAGCAACTGCAAGAAGCGCGTTGGCTCATCAAAAATATCCAGCAGCGTTTCGAGACGATCCTGCGCGTCGCGCAAGCGATCGTCGAGCGGCAGAAGAACTTTTTCGTGCACGGCGCAATCGCGATGCGCCCCTTGGTTTTGCGGGAAATAGCTGATACGCTGGGCTTGCACGAATCGACGGTATCGCGTGTGACGACCGGCAAGTACATGCTCACCCCCTTCGGGACGCTCGAGTTTAAGTACTTTTTCGGGTCGCACGTGTCGACGGACACGGGGGGCGCGGCCTCGTCTACGGCAATTCGCGCGCTCATCAAGCAACTGATAGGAGCAGAAGACTCGAAAACTCCTCTTTCGGACAGCCGCATAGCCGAACTGCTGGCGGAGCAAGGGTTCGTGGTCGCACGCCGGACGGTTGCCAAGTACCGCGAAGCGCTCAAGATCCCCGCAGTCAATTTGCGCAAGTCTCTTTAGGCTTTCCGCGTGTTGCGGAGAGCGTTTACCGGCCCTGACGCCCTCGGTGGAACCGGCCGGCCGATACGACCCGCCGCTCGTCAGTCACGCGGGGTGATGACTCGAGCGGGCCGCTCCCGACCGGCGCAACCGCACCGATGGTGCCGGGTAGCCATTTGTTTGGAGAGCACTATGAATCTGCAGATCAGTGGACACCATCTCGAAGTCACGCCGGCGTTGCGAGAATACGTGATCACCAAGCTCGACAAGGTGCTAAGACATTTCGATCAGGTGATCGATGGCAGTGTGGTCCTCTCGGTCGACAACCACAAGGAAAAGGATAAGCGGCAGAAGGTTGAAATCAACCTTCACCTAAAGGGCAAGGATATCTTCATCGAAAGCGCGAACGGCGATCTGTATGCGGCGATCGACCTCATGGTCGACCGGCTGGACAGGCAGGTCGTGCGTCACAAAGGGCGCATCCAAGAACACCAGCACGACGCGATCAAGCATCAGGACGTGCCTTTGACAGGCGATCAACTTCAGCCGTAGACGGCAGTCGGCGCCGAGACTGTCTCACCCCGCATAAGAGGCCGCTCACGTTCGAGCGGCTTTTTTTATGGTGCGCTGGTGCGCACCCTCGGCTGGCGCGGCACCCCATCTGCTTCGGCCCTGTTCTATAATGTGCCGATTATTGAGGGATAGCCGGCCGCACCGCGGCCTGGCCGTCCCCCACCGAGCCGGCGCGCACGGCCGAAAATCGACAATCAGCCAGTTGCCGCGAGGAGCGCCCAGGCGACGCGTTAGCCTGCCAACATGAATCGTTTAGCCAAATTTCTTCCGCTTGAAAACGTCGTTATCGACCTTTCGGTCACCAGCAAGAAGCGCGTGTTCGAGCAAGCGGGCTTGATTTTCGAAAATCAGAACGGAATCGGCCGCAGCATCGTCACCGACAATCTTTTCGCACGCGAACGGCTCGGCTCAACGGCGCTGGGCGAAGGCGTCGCAATCCCGCATGGCCGCATCAAGGGCCTGAAGCAGCCGCTCGCGGCATTCGTGCGCCTCGACCAGCCGATCCCGTTCGAATCGCCCGACGGGCAACCCGTCTCGCTTCTTATTTTTTTGCTCGTGCCCGAACAGGCCACGCAGCAGCACCTGGAAATCCTCTCGGAAATCGCGCAGCTGCTGTCCGACCGTGAAGCGCGCGAGCGCCTGCATACCGAACAAAATCTCGAAGAGTTGCATCGCCTGCTCACCCAATGGCACCCTTGAGCTTGCCGTAGCGCCCAAACCTCGTATTGCGGCGCAGCGGCGCGGCGCACTTGCCGCGCGCTGTTCATCGGCCTTAGCGGGCAGGTCGATGCACGTCGCCGCCGCGCGCGTCGCGGTCAACCAGGAGCAAGGGATTCATGGATACGTCCAGCATCAACGCCCAAAGCATTTTCGATGACAACGCCGCCATGCTCAAATTGAGCTGGCTGACGGGGCATGAAGGCTGGGAGCGCGGCTTCTCGGCCGAAACCGTCGCCAACGCGACGTCGAGCGCCGATCTCGTCGGCCACCTGAACTTGATCCATCCGAACCGGATCCAGGTGCTCGGCGAGGCCGAAGTCAACTATTACCAGCGACAAACCGACGAGGACCGCTCGCGCCACATGGCCGAACTCATCGCGCTCGAGCCGCCGTTTCTCGTCGTCGCGGGCGGCGTCGCCGCACCGCCCGAGCTCGTCTTGCGTTGCACGCGTTCGTCCACCCCGTTGTTCACGACGCCGATGTCGCCGGCTTCGGTCATCGACAGTTTGCGCCTTTACATGTCGCGCATTCTGGCGCCCCGCGCCACGCTGCACGGCGTGTTCCTCGACATTTTAGGGATGGGCGTGCTGCTGACGGGCGACTCGGGGCTCGGCAAGAGCGAGCTCGGTCTCGAGCTCATCAGCCGCGGGCACGGGCTCGTCGCCGACGACGCCGTCGATTTCGTCCGGCTCGGCCCCGATTTCGTCGAAGGGCGCTGTCCCCCGTTGCTGCAAAATCTGCTCGAAGTGCGGGGCCTTGGCCTACTCGACATCAAGACGATCTTCGGCGAAACGGCCGTGCGCCGCAAAATGAAGCTCAAGCTCATCGTTCAGCTCGTGCGCAGGCCCGACGGCGAATTTCAGCGCCTGCCGCTGGAAAGCCAGACGGTGGACGTACTCGGGCTGCCGATCAGCAAGGTGACGATTCAGGTGGCGGCGGGCCGCAACCTTGCCGTGCTCGTCGAAGCCGCCGTACGCAACACCATTTTGCAGTTGCGCGGCATCGATACGCTACGCGATTTCATGGACCGGCAACGTATTGCCATGCAAGACCCGGATAGCCAGTTGCCCGGCAAGCTCATGTAGCCCCCCACCCGCCGGGCCGCCATGGCCAATCGGCGTGGCCCTTATTGCCCCGACCCACGCGGGAACGCAAGTGCTATGATGAAACGAACTGGTTCTTCCTCATGCGCATCGTTCTAATCACCGGCATTTCCGGCTCCGGCAAATCCGTCGCGTTGAACGCACTCGCCGACGCGGGCTATTACTGCGTCGACAATCTGCCGCCTCGCTTCCTGCCCGCGCTCACTCAATACCTCGCGAGCGAAGACGAAGGACACGAGCGGCTGGCGGTGGCGATCGACGCGCGCTCGAGCGCCTCGCTGGACGACATGCCCGGCATCATTCGCGATTTGGCGAGCGAGCATGACGTCCGCGTGTTGTTTCTCAATGCGAGTACGCAGTCGCTGATTCAGCGTTTTTCCGAAACGCGCCGGCGCCACCCGCTCTCGGGCGCGCCCGCACATGACGCCGACGTCGGCCTGCTTGCCTCATTGGAAGAAGCCATCGAGCGCGAGCGCGGGCTCGTCGCCCCGCTGGCGGAGTTCGGCCATCAGATCGATACGAGCAACCTTCGCGCGAACGTGTTGCGCGCGTGGGTCACGCGCTTCATCGAGGAACAGCGCGAAGGTCTGATGCTGATGTTCGAATCGTTCGGATTCAAGCGCGGCCTGCCGCTCGACGCCGATTTCGTCTTCGACGTGCGCGCCTTGCCCAATCCGTATTACGACCATCGCCTGCGCCCGTTGACCGGGCGCGATCAGCCCGTTATCGATTACCTCGACGCGTTGCCGATCGTGCATGAAATGATCGACGACATCCACGCATTCGTCATGAAGTGGCTGCCGCGTTTTCGCGAAGACAACCGCAGCTATCTGACCGTAGCAATCGGTTGCACGGGCGGGCAGCACCGCTCGGTGTTCATCGCCGAGACGCTCGCGGCCCGCCTGTCGCGCGAGGCCACGGTGATCGTCCGGCATCGCGATGCTCCGGTCGCCATCGACGAATCGTCACGGTTAGTGGCCTAACTCGGCTACTAGCGGCTTAACCTGCCGCGGCATACGCGGCCATTCGAAGCGTGCGCCATGCCCTCTACTCCTGCCGTTTACGCTGACCTGCCGCTCTTTCCTCTGCACACCGTGCTGTTCCCGGATGGGCTGTTGCCGTTGAAGATTTTCGAGGCGCGCTACCTCGACATGGCCCGCGCCTGCTTGCGCGATGACGCCCCGTTCGGCGTCTGTTTGCTCAAAAGCGGCGGCGAGGTCGCGCAGGAAAACGTGCCGTGCGTGCCCGAGACCGTCGGCACGCTCGCGACCATCGAGCAGTGCGATGTCGACGATTACGGCATGCTGCTCGTGCGTGCCCGCGGCACGAAGCGCTTTCGCCTGCTCTCGCACCGCAAAGAGTCGAGCGGATTGCTGGTGGGGATGGCGGAGCCGCTGCCCGAGGACATCCCGCTCGAAGGCGTGGAGGCCCTCGCCAAGTTCGGTGCCTGCGCGGAAGTGCTCGAGCGCATCATCGAGACGATCCGCGAACGCGACGCCGAAGGCGTGCCGTTCGGGGAACCGTTCCGCTTCGACGATCCGAGCTGGGTCTCCAATCGTTTGGCTGAAATCCTGCAAATTCCGCTGCGCGCCCGCCAAAAGCTGATGGAGATGGCCGATGCGAACGCACGCATCGACGCCGTCCATCACTACATGCAACAACATCAGTTGCTGTAGCCGCCATCGGCCACGCCACGCTAGAGAAGCGAGCCCCTGAGCCCGTCGAGCAGCTTGCGCACGGGCGCCGGCAGACCGTAGTCGTCGATTTGCGCAAGCGGCACCCATGCCGTCTGCCCATCGCACGCCTCGATGCCGGCCGCGCCGGATGCCCGCCCGACCTCGGCGCAGCGCGGCTCGATGTCGAGCTTGAAATGCGTGAACGTATGCACGAGCGGAGCCAGGCGCTCAAAGCCCGGCTCGGCCCCGAATGCAAACGCACGCTCGGCCAGCGACGCTTCGTCGGCGGCTTCGGGCAAGCTCCACAAGCCGCCCCATATCCCCGACGGCGGCCGACGCTCGAGCAACACGCAAGCCCCGTCGCGCAGTACCAGCATCCAGGTGCGGCGCGTCGGCACCGCCTTCTTCGGCCGAGCGGCCGGCAATTCGCGCTGGCGGCCCGTCGCGCGGGCGACGCAATCGGCAGCGAACGGACAGCGTGCGCACTCAGGTTTGCCGCGCACGCACAGCGTCGCCCCGAGATCCATGAGCCCTTGGGTGTACGCGCTCACATCGTCGTTTGAAGCCTCGAGCGCCGGCATCAAGCGCTCGGCCAGCCGCCACAGGTCGTTTTCGACGCGCTTTTCGCCGGGAAAACCCTCGATGCCGAACACGCGTGCGAGCACGCGTTTGACGTTCCCGTCCAAAATCGTTGCGCGTTCGCCGAAGGCGAACGAAGCGATCGCCGCCGCCGTCGAGCGGCCGATGCCGGGCAATTCGGCCAATCGCTCAGGGGAAGCCGGGAACGCGCCGCCGTGGCGCTCGAGCACGGTCTGCGCGCAGCGATGCAGGTTACGAGCGCGCGAGTAATAGCCGAGCCCGGCCCATAACGCCATGACGTCGTCGATCGGCGCGCTCGCCAGCGCCGCCACATCGGGAAATCGAGCGAGAAATTTCGCGTAATAGGGGATGACGGTCGACACCTGCGTCTGCTGCAGCATGATCTCCGACAGCCAGATTCGATAAGGATCGCGCGTGTTCTGCCACGGCAGGTCATGGCGCCCGTGACGGCGCTGCCAAGCGATCAATCGCGCGGCGAAAGCCGCCTGCAGGGACGTGACGGGTTGCTCGGTGACAATCGGAGAAACGGACATGGGCGGCGAGGAGTCAGCGCTGACAGTGCGCGCAGTAGTAAGTGGAGCGTTGCCCTTGCACGATTTGGCGAATCGGTGCGCCGCAGACGCGGCACGGGGCGCCGGCGCGATCATAAACGAAGCAGTCGAGTTGGAAATAGCCGCTCGCGCCGTCGCTGCCCACGAAATCGCGCAGGGTGCTGCCGCCGCGCTCGATAGCGGCGGCCAGAGTCTCACGCACGGCAACGGCCAAACGCTCGCAGCGCGCGAGCGAGACACGGCCCGCGGGCGTAGTCGGTCGGATGCCGGCGCGAAAAAGGCTCTCGGATGCATAGATATTGCCTACGCCGACGACGACCTCGCCTGCGAGCAGCAATTGCTTGATCGACGCCGTGCGCCCGCGCGTGCGGCGAAAAACCAGCTCGCCGCTAAATGCGTCGCCGAACGGCTCGACGCCAAGGCTCGCCAGCAGCGGATGCGCGAGGACGTCGCCGGCCGCCCGCGCGTGCCACAGCACCGCGCCGAAGCGGCGCGGATCGCGGTAGCGAAGCACGAATTCGTCGAAGATCCAGTCGATGTGGTCGTGCTTGGCTGGGTCGAGCGCCTGGTCAGGCTTCAGAATGCGCAATGTTCCCGTCATGCCGAGATGGACGATGAACCAGCCGGCATCGGTCTCGAACAGCAGGTACTTACCGCGCCGCTCCACCTTGCGCACCGCCTGGCGTGCGAGCGTGCGAGCGAGATCGGGGGGCACGGGCCAGCGCAGCGCGTTCGTGCGCACATCGACACGCTCGACGCGGCGACCCGTGACGTACGGCTCGATTCCGCGCATCGTGACTTCGACTTCCGGCAGTTCGGGCATTCTCAGGACAAGTAGGGGTGGGGGGCGGCGCGCAACTTGCATCGTCCAATCTGCGTGTATTGTAGCGAGCGCGTTACAATCGACCGAAACCTCGAACGGATCTCCATGATTTTGTCCATCAAGCAGCTGTTCTCGCGCCCGGTCGGCGCACGCCCTGCACTGTACGCGGGGCCCGCGGGCCGCATCGTCGGCGCTGTTCTGTGCGCCTGGACGCTCGCAGCGTTGCCCGCGCACGCCCAGGATCCGGCGCCGTCGGACGAGGGCTCTGCGAGTGCGACGAACCTGTTCGGGCCCTCGCTGCCCGAAGAGAAAAAAAATATCCCGGACGTCCCGCTGACGAGTCAAATCGTCTTCCAAGTGCTGGCCGCCGAAATTGCGTTGCAGCGCGATCAGCCCGCGCCGGCATACCAAACCTATCTGGCACTCGCGCACGACACGCATGATCCGCGCATGGCCGAGCGCGCGACCGAAATCGCGCTTGCGGCGCAGAGCCCGTCCGATGCGCTAGCGGCAGCGCAGTTATGGCACGAGTACGCGCCCGATTCCGAGCGCGCCGTGCAGGTCGATGCGTCGCTGCTCGTGTTGTCGGGCAAACCCGACGATGCCAAGCCGCTGCTCGAGCACGAGCTCGCGAAAGTGCCGGCGGACAATCGCGGTAGCGCCTTGCTCGCGCTGCAGACGCTGCTCTCGCGCGGCCCGAATCACGTGGGCGGCCTGCAGGTCCTGCAAGATCTGCTCAAGAACGACATGGATCGCCCCGAGGCACAGCTTGCGATCGGCCGTCAGCAGTTGCTGGCCGACGACCGGCCTGGCGCGCGCGCAGCGTTCGAGCGCGCGCTCAAGCTCAAGCCGGACTACCTGCCGGCGGCGCTTTCGCTCGGTCAAATGGGCCCCGAAGAGCGTAAGGAAGCCATTGGATCGTTCGAATCGTACGTAAAGCAAAATCCGAAGGCGCGCGATGCGCGGCTCGCGCTGGCCCAGCTTTACCTGTCGAGCGACCGGCTCGACGATGCGCAAAAACAGTTCGAGGCGCTGCGCGGGATGGACGCGCACGATCCAATGCCGCTGCTGGCGCTCGGCCTCATCAAGGTTCAGCAGAAACAATACGACGACGCGCAAACTTACCTGACGCAATACGCGGACGTGACGGAGAAAACGCCGGGCGCCGACCCGGGTCAGGCGTACCTCTACCTCGCGCAACTCGCGCTCGAGCGCAAGCACGACGCCGACGCGGCCAAATGGCTCGATAAGGTTCCGGCCTCGAGCGCGCAGTACGTGACGGCGCGGGTGACGCGCGCGCAACTGCTCGCCAAGGCCGGCAAGGTCGACGATGCACGCAAGATCCTCGGCGATCTCCAACCGGACGATCCGCGCGAGCAAGCGCTCATCGTCCGAACGGACGCGGCGATTCTGTTCGACGCGAAGCGCTACCGCGAAGCCGAGGCGCGCTTGCAAGCGGCCAACGACGCATTCCCGAACGATCCCGAGATCCAGTACGACTACGCGATGGCGGCCGAAAAGAACGGCCACTACGAGCTCATGGAAAGCGTGCTGCGCAAGGTCATGCAAGAGCAGCCCGATAATCCTCAGGCCTATAACGCGCTCGGCTACTCGCTTGCCGATCGGAACCAGCGCCTCGATGAAGCGGATAAGCTGATCGAAAAGGCATCGGCGCTTGCGCCGAACGACGCGTTCATCATGGACAGCCTCGGCTGGGTCAAATACCGCAAGGGCGATACCACCGATGCCCAGAAGCTGCTCAGGCGGGCCTACGACATTCAGCCGAACGCGGAGATCGGTGCACACCTGGGCGAAGTGCTCTGGAAGAGCGGCGAACAAAAAGAGGCGCTCGACGCATGGCGCCGAGCCCACAAACTCGAGCCCGACAACGATACGCTGGTCAAAACGCTCGAACGCTTTCAAGTGAACGTCAACAATCTCTGATGGCTGTTTCGTTTCTTTCCGTATTTCGCCTTGGCCGCCGCATTTCGTTGAGCGCCGCCACCGCCGTCGCCGTCGCGCTGGCGGGATGTGCGGTGACGCCCACGCACGGTCCGTCGACGTCGAACGCCACGCCCGAGCTGTCGACACAAACCGCCCGCGCTTACCACGGCCGCTTCTCGGTGCGTTACGCCGATCAGAACGGCCAGACGCGCAACGCCTATGGCAACTTCGATTGGCAACAGCAAGGCGATACGGTCACCCTGCAACTGTTGAATCCGCTCGGGCAGACGCTCGCGATCGTGACATCCTCGCCCTCCTCGGCCATGCTCGAACTGCCGAATCGGCAGCCCGTGACGGCCGACAACGTGAGCGAGCTCATGCAGCACACGCTCGGATTCGCATTGCCCGTCGAGGGCTTGCGCTATTGGCTCGCATCGTCGCCCGCGCCGAACTCGCACGCAAAGACGATCGTCGATCCCGAGCAAACGTCGCGTCTGCGCGAAATCGACCAGGAAGGCTGGACGATCCAATATGTCGCCTATGCCGATGCACCCGCGACCGGTGTCAAGCGCCTTGACCTGACGCGTCAGGACCCGCCGCTCGACATCAAGCTCGTGATAGACCGCTAAACGCGTGCTGCTCGCCTAGTACCGCTTTTCACATGATCGAAACCCCCGACTCGCTGCGCGGCTGTTCGGCCCCCGCCAAACTCAATGTGTTCCTGCACGTCACGAGCCGCCGGCCCGACGGTTACCACACCTTGCAGACGGCGTTCCAGTTGATCGATTGGGGCGATGTTCTTCACTTCACGCTGCGCGCGGACGGGCTCGTGCGCCGCGTGACCGACGTCCCCGGCGTACCGGCGGCGAGCGATCTCGTCGTGCGTGCGGCCGAACTGCTCAAGCGCCACACCGGCACGGCGCTCGGCGTCGACATCGAGATCGAGAAGCGCTTGCCGATGGGCGCGGGGCTCGGCGGCGGCAGCTCGGATGCAGCCACCGTGCTGCTCGCGCTCAACCGCCTCTGGAAGCTCGATCTGACTCGCGACACGCTGCAAGCACTCGGGCTACAGCTGGGGGCCGACGTCCCGTTCTTCATCTTCGGCAAGAACGCATTCGCGCAAGGCGTGGGAGAAGTGCTGGAGGCGGTACCATTGCCCCCGCGCTGCTTCCTCGTCGTCACGCCAAAGGTGCACGTTCCGACGGCAGCGATTTTTTCCGACGAGACGTTGACAAGGGATTCCGAAGCCGTCACAATTACGGACTTTCTTGCACAGCAAAGCGGCAACTCAAGATGGCCTGAAAGCTTCGGCCGGAATGACATGCAGCCTGTTGTCGTGGGAAAATACGCTGAAGTTGCACGGGTGATCGAATGGTTTGAATCCATTGCCCCCGCGCGCATGACCGGATCGGGTGCGAGTGTGTTTGCCGCGTTCCGGAGCATCGGCGAAGCGAAAGCGGCGCAAGCCAAGCTGCCAGCAGATTGGCACGGCGCCGTGGCATCGAGTTTGGATATGCATCCGCTCTTCGCTTTCGCGTCATAGGTTTCGCTTTGCCGGATCTGTTCCGCAGGCCCGGCGAAGCTCAGAGTCAGTGTAGGGGAGTCGCCAAGTTGGTCAAGGCACCGGATTTTGATTCCGGCATGCGAGGGTTCGAGTCCTTCCTCCCCTGCCAAACATTCCCGCAGTTCCGCCTCCAGTAGCAGGTGCACGATGAGCAGCCATGACGGCCTGATGGTTTTTACTGGCAACGCAAATCCGGCGCTTGCACAGGAAGTCGTCAAAATTCTCGGCATCCCCCTCGGCAAAGCGATGGTCAGCCGTTTCTCCGACGGCGAGATCCAAGTCGAGATTCAGGAAAACGTGCGGGGCAAGGACGTTTTCGTCCTGCAATCGACCTGCGCGCCGACGAACGACAACCTGATGGAACTGATGATCATGGTCGATGCGCTCAAGCGCGCGTCGGCAGGTCGGATCACCGCAGCCATCCCCTACTACGGTTATGCCCGTCAAGATCGCCGCCCGCGCTCCGCGCGCGTCGCGATTTCGGCGAAGGTCATCGCCAACATGCTGGAAATCGCCGGCGTCGATCGGATCATCACGATGGATCTGCATGCCGACCAGATCCAAGGCTTTTTCGACATCCCGGTCGACAATATCTACGCGACGCCCGTGCTGCTCGGCGATCTGCGCAAGCAGAACTACGAGAATCTGCTCGTCGTCTCGCCGGATGTCGGCGGCGTCGTACGTGCCCGTGCGCTTGCAAAGCAGCTCAATTGCGATCTGGCCATCATCGATAAGCGTCGCCCCAAGGCGAACGTTGCCGAGGTGATGAACATCATCGGCGAAGTCGAAGGGCGCACCTGCGTGATCATGGATGACATGGTCGATACCGCGGGCACGCTGTGCAAGGCCGCGCAAGTGCTCAAAGAGCGCGGCGCGAACCAGGTCGTCGCCTATGCCACGCACCCGGTGTTGTCGGGCGGCGCAGGCGAGCGCATCACGAACTCGTCGCTCGATGAACTCGTCGTCACGGATACGATTCCCTTGAGCGAAGAAGCCCGCACGTGCGCAAAGATTCGCTCGCTATCGTGCGCAGGACTGCTCGCTGAGACGTTCTCGCGCATCCGTCGCGGCGATTCGGTGATGTCGCTGTTCGCCGAAAGCTGAGCCAGGCGTAACAACGTCGAGGTCGAACACGCTGGGGTCGCTGCACGATGCAAGCGGCTTCGGCAACTGGGCGCGGTTCGTTCAACGAAGCGCGCCGTTTTCGTCTGGAGCCTAACCTGTCGCGCCATTCGGGCGCGCTATGCGAAGGGCTCCGTTTCACTGCCTGGTCGCGGGCAGTTATTGGAGATTGAATATGAAAGTCGTCGCTTTCGAGCGCAACCAGCAAGGTACGGGTGCGAGCCGCCGCCTGCGCAACTCCGGCAAGACGCCGGGGATCATCTATGGCGCAGCTGCGGAACCCAAACTGATCGAACTCGATCACAACGCGCTGTGGCATGCGCTAAAGAAGGAAGCCTTCCACTCGTCGATTCTCGACCTCGAAGTGGCCGGCGAGTCGCAACGCGTGCTGCTGCGTGACGTGCAATATCACCCGTTCCGCCAGATCGTGCTGCACGTCGACTTCCAACGCGTCGATCCGAACAAGAAGCTGCACACGAAGGTACCCGTGCACTTCATGAACCAGGAAACGAATCCGGCCGTGAAGCTCGGTGGTGCGGTCATCTCGCACGTCGTGACGGAACTCGAAATCGAGTGTCTGCCGGCTGATCTGCCCGAATTCGTCGAGATCGACCTCGCGCATATCGAAGCCGGTCATTCGCTGCACGCAAGCGACATCGCACTGCCGAAGGGCGTCTCGCTGGTTGCTCACATCCTGAGCGAGAACCCCGTCGTTGCATCGGCAACGGTGCCGGCCGGCGCGGCAGCGGCCGAAGCCGCCGCGGAAGGCGAAACGCCCGCCGCGTAAGCGCGCTCACGCTCGCCGATCCTCTCGATCCGTTTCATTGGAACGGACGATGTCACCCGCCGCGGCCTGCCCGGCGGGTTTTTTTTGATCTGTTCGGTCGCTGGGTCTTCTTGGCTTCCTAGCGCCTTTCGGCTCTCGTTCTCTGGCCGGTTCGCCGGCATGAAAGCATGATCAAGCTCATCGTCGGGCTCGGTAATCCGGGCGCGGAATATACGGCCACACGGCACAACGCCGGCTTTTGGTTCGTCGATCAACTCGCGCGCGAAGCCGGTGCGACGCTGCGTGACGAGCGGCGCTTCCACGGTTTTTACGCGAAGGCTCGCCTTCATGGCGAGGAAGTGCATCTGCTCGAGCCGCAGACCTATATGAACCGTTCGGGACAGTCGGTGCTCGCAGTAGCCCACTTCTTCAAAGTCCTCCCCGATGAAATCCTCGTCGCCCACGATGAACTCGATCTGCCGCCCGGCGCCGTCAAGCTCAAGCTGGGGGGCGGCAGCGGCGGGCATAACGGACTCAAGGATATTTCGGCGCACTTGTCGTCGCAGCAGTATTGGCGACTGCGCATCGGCATCGGCCATCCGCGCGATCTGATTCCGGAAAGCGCACGCGCGGGCGCAAAACCCGATGTCGCGAACTTCGTGTTAAAGCCGCCGCGCAAGGAAGAGCAGGATGTGATCGATGCAGCGATCGAGCGGGCGCTCGCCGTCATGCCGCAGATCGTGAAGGGCACGCCCGAGCGCGCGATGATGCAATTGCATCGCGCTGAGTAAAACGCTTGGGCAATGCGTATCAGCCCTTCGGCTCGGCTACCTTGGCCGCTTGGAGCGCGCGGTACTTAGCGAGAAGCCCATCGGGCGTCTCGATGTGCTGCGGGTCGCGGGGGATGCATTCGACTGGACAGACCTGCTGGCACTGCGGTTCGTCGAAATGGCCGACGCACTCCGTGCACTTGGCCGGATCGATCACGTAGATCTCCGGCCCCATCGAAATGGCGTCGTTCGGGCACTCGGGCTCGCATACGTCGCAATTGATGCACTCGTCGGTAATGACTAAAGCCATGCTGTCACCGGAAACACGGTATCGAACGGAAACGAAAGCCGTATTTTACGCCTCGCTTGCGTTCGGAGCCGGCGCAATGCTCACGATTGACCGGTCGATCCGTTCGCGACCTCGGCTACCTTGTCCTTTAGCCACTTCTCGACTGAAGGGAATACGAACTTGCTAACGTCGCCACCGAGTTGCGCGATCTCGCGCACGATCGTGCCCGAGATGAACTGATATTGATCGGAAGGCGTCATGAACATCGTCTCGACATCGGGCAGCAGATAGCGGTTCATACCCGCCATCTGGAATTCGTACTCGAAATCGGACACGGCGCGCAACCCGCGCACGATCACGCGCGCGTTGTTGGTCCGTACGAAATCCTTGAGCAGCCCCTTGAAACTCGCGACCTGCACGTTCGGATAGTGGCCGAGCACTTCCTGTGCAATGTCGAGCCGCTGCTGCAGTGTGAAGAACGGCTTCTTGCTGCGGCTGTCGGCGACGCCGACGATCAGCGTGTCGAAAATGCTCGACGCGCGCCGGACGAGGTCTTCATGACCGCGCGTAAGGGGATCGAACGTACCCGGGTACACGGCGATTACCATCGACCATCTCCTTTCATCATCGTGTTGGCAGCGCGAGCATGCGCTCACTAGAACGCCGCCGGCCACGACGCGGCTTGATGTGGCCAGCGTCGCTCGGCGTTAGAAAGGCGCATTATTCATCATTTTCGCGTTGCAGCAAATGATAGTGCACGGCACCCGCTCTGCCGTGCCGGACGATGTGCCAACCGCTTAGCGCTTCGATGCGTGCAAGTTCGAGCGATTCGAGCGGTTCGCCCGATTCCGCATATAAATAGCCGTGCTCGGCAACGAGCGGCGCGGCCGATTCGAGCGCACGCGGCAGCAACGGCTCATCGAACGGCGGGTCCAAAAAAACGAGGTCGAACGCGCCCCGCGGCAAGCCGGCGGCGAGCCGCAGAGCGTCGGCCTCGACGACTTCCACGGCCTGTGCGGAAAGACGTGCACGAACTTCATGTAATTGACGGGCGGCTTTGGCGTTGCGCTCGACCATCAATACCCGAGCCGCGCCGCGCGAGGCGGCTTCGAACCCGAGCGCCCCCGTACCGGCGAACAAATCGAGGCATCGCCAGCCGTCCAGCCGCTGGCCCAGCCAATTGAACAGCGTTTCACGGACGCGGTCGGGGGTTGGCCGCAGTCCCTCTAGAGAGAGCACCGGTAGCGGCGTGCGCTTCCAGTCGCCGCCGATGATCCGGACGGTATGCGGCTTGCCGCGGGCGGGTGCCGCGTGCGATGCACGCGAGGTAGACGAGGAACGGGACATGCAAGCGAATGCGAATGGCGAGTGACGAACGAGAACGCCCACGAAAACACTCGCGGGCGCGACGGCCAACGTTACCATAGCCGCCGCGATACGGGCGAAGAGCGCGAGCGCCGCGCCTGTTAAAATAGCGCGCTTCGAGCGCATTGCCGCCTTGCCGCATCGCAGGTCGGCGCGGGCGCATGCGCGGCCGCGCGCCATCCATTGCCGCCGAAGGCAGTTCGCCACGATACCGATCACGGCCCCATCCCATGTTCAGCTTCTTCAAACGATTCAAGGGCGGCAAAACCGCCGATACCCCGCAGGACGAGCAAGCGGAGCAGATCCCTACGGCGGCGCCCGAGGCGGTCGCTCCGGCCGTGGCGCCCGCACCGGTGCCCACCCAAACGCCCGCGGCGACGCCCACGCCGGCGCCAACTCCAGTTCCGGCCGGTGCGATCCCAGCGCCGACGCCGGTCGCCACCCCGGCCCCATCGGACGCACCGATCGCACCCGCTGCCGCGCAGCCGGGCGCGCTAGGCGCGGCGCAATCAACCCCGGCTAGCGCTCCGGCCGCCGCAAGCCGGCCAGTCGCCCCCGAGCAGCCCATCGCTGACGCGTCGACCGTCGCGGCGGAGTCCGACCCGGACGACGAGCTCGACGTCGAGCACATCGTCGTTCCACCACCCGCTCCCGAGCCCGCGCAAAAGCAATCGTGGCTCACGCGGTTGCGCTCGGGGCTGTCGAAGACGAGCGCGGGGCTCACCGGCATCTTCGTGCGCACGAAGATCGACGACGAACTTTACGAGGAGCTCGAAACGGCGCTGCTGATGTCGGACGCCGGCATCGAAGCAACGGATTTTCTACTCGGCGCGCTGCACGAGAAGGTGCGCGGCGAGCGGCTCACCGATCCGCTGCAAGTGAAAACCGCGCTGCGCGACTTGATCGTCGATTTGCTCAAACCGCTCGAGCGTTCGCTCGTGCTGGGCCGCGCGCAGCCGCTCGTCATGATGATCGCGGGTGTAAACGGCGCAGGCAAGACCACCAGCATCGGCAAACTCGCCAAACACCTGCAGCAGTTCGAGCAATCGGTCCTGCTCGCCGCCGGCGACACCTTCCGCGCCGCCGCGCGCGAGCAACTCACGATCTGGGGCGAGCGCAATAACGTGACGGTGGTCGCGCAGGAAAGCGGCGATCCCGCGGCAGTCATTTTCGACGCTGTCAGCGCCGCGCGTGCGCGCAAGATCGACGTGGTCATGGCCGACACGGCGGGCCGTCTGCCGACACAGCTGCATCTGATGGAAGAGTTGCGCAAGGTCAAGCGTGTCATCGGCAAAGCGTTCGAAGGCGCGCCGCATGAAGTGCTGCTCGTGATCGATGCCAACACGGGCCAAAACGCACTGGCTCAAGTGAAGGCGTTCGACGATGCACTGTCGCTGACGGGCCTCATCGTCACGAAGCTCGACGGCACGGCGAAGGGCGGCATCCTCGCGGCGATCGCGCGCCAACGCCCCGTGCCCGTCTATTTCATCGGTGTGGGGGAGAAAGTCGAGGACTTGCAGCCGTTCAACGCGGAAGAGTTCGCCGACGCGTTGCTCGGCTAGGCGTTAAGCGCGAACCGGCTGACCGCGAGCAGCCGGCCAGCCGCCACCAAAGGCAGGGCTTAAGCTCCAGTCAAGGGGCAAGATACCCCCGGCCCGCGGCATAGCAAGGCGGCGGGGCGCCCCAAGAGGCTCCGCGGCTCGCCTCGCCCGGGATCACTCCGCGTCGGGCTGCTGTCCCGGCGCGGCACGCACGAACGCATCGTGCCGCATCGCTTCGTCGTAAATCCGTTGAATTGTCGGATACGGCTGCATGTCGAGGTTGAACCGCAGTGCGTTGAACACTTGCGGCACGAGCGTGAGATCGGCCATCGTCGGCGCATCGCCGAAGGCGAATTTGCCCGTCCGCGAATCGGAGGCGAGGCGCCATTCCAGCGCCTCGAATCCGTTATCGATCCAATGCTTGTACCAAGCGTCTTTCGCGCTGTCGGACACGCCCAATTGGTGCTTCAGATATTTAAGTACGCGTAGATTATCGATCGGGTGAATCTCGCAGGCGATTTGCAAGGCGATGGCACGAACGTACGCGCGATCGGCGGGCGCACTCGGCAAGAGCGGTGGGTTCGGATGCGTCTCCTCCAAGTACTCGATGATCGCCAGCGACTGCTGCAGCACCGCATCCCCGTCGACGAGCGACGGCACGGTCCGATCCGGGTTGATGCGTCGATAATCGGGCTTGAGCTGTTCACCGCCGTCGCGCAACAGATGCACACCGACGTATTCGTAGGGCAGGCCCTTCAGATTAAGCGCGATGCGCACGCGATAGGCGGCCGAACTGCGGAAATAGCTGTATAGCTTCATCGATCGTCTCCAAAACGGCGTGCTGCGCCATCACACCACGCGCACGTTCAATTCGCCGAGGCCCGCTACCGCCCCTTTCATCAGATCCCCGCGAGCCACCGCACCGACACCCTCGGGCGTGCCCGTAAATATCAAGTCTCCCGGCTGCAAGGCGAAAAGCGTCGACAAATAGGCGATCGTCTCGGCCGTTGACCAGATGAGCTGCGATACATCGGCGCGCTGCTTCTCGATTCCGTTGACCTGAAGCCAAATCGCGCCGCTTTGGATATGCCCGACGCGCGATACGGGATGAATCGGGCCAAGCGGCGCCGAATGATCGAAGCCCTTACCGACATCCCAAGGACGACCCATTTTCTTCGCCTCGGCTTGCAGATCGCGCCGCGTCATGTCAAGACCGAGCGCGTAGCCGTAGACGTGATCGAGCGCTTGATCGGCGGCAATGTCACGCCCGCCGCGACCGATGGCGACGACGAGTTCCATTTCATGGTGAACGTCGCGCGTACGCGACGGATACGGGAATTGAGCGGTGGTGCCCGGTGCGACGTACAGCACGGCATCGGCCGGCTTTGCGAAAAAGAACGGCGGCTCGCGCTCGGGATCGTGGCCCATCTCGCGTGCATGCGCGGCGTAGTTACGACCGACACAGTAGATGCGTCGGACCGGAAAGCTGGCGCGTGCACTGGCGGTATCGACACTTTCGGCAATCGGCACGGCCACGATCGGCGCGGGCGCAAAAACGTATTCCATCGCGTTCTTCTCCTTGTTTCCTTCTATTGCAGGGGCGCAGCGTATCGGCGGCGGGTACGGCGCTCGCCGGAACATCGAGTTTATCGCGGCCACATGCGCGCGGCCCCATCGGCGCGCAATCAGCGCGCAATCGGTGCGCATACTGTCGATCGTCCCTTTACGAGCAGACAGCGGCATCGTCGCAGGAATAGAGCGCCCGACCTGACGATGCCATTCGCCACACGCCGCCCCCACATCGGTCGTCGCGGCCGGAAACGCCGCGGCGCGATGCAATGGCTGCTTGCCAGACTGGACCGAATGCGGTACTCGTTGTGCTTTGTTACGCTTGGTCGGGTACGCCCGCTTTCCCGCTCACTTATGATCGAACACGCTGCCGTCGAACCGTTCCCCTGCGCCCGCTTCATCAAGGAAATCGGCCGCGGCCCGCATGGCGCTCGCGCGCTGTCGCCCGAGGACACCTACTCGCTCTATAGCGCGATGCTGGAGGGGCGCGTGTCCGACATCGAACTGGGCGCCGTCTTGCTCGCCTATCGCCTCAAAGGCGAAACGGCGGGCGAACTCGCCGCCATGCTTGCCGCTGCGCAAGCCTCGATTGCGCCGATCCGCGTGCCTGGCGCCGTGTCGATCCCCAGCTACAACGGTGCGCGTAAGCAACCGAACCTCGTGCCCCTGCTGGCCCTGCTGCTAGCGCGCGAAGGTGTGCCGACACTCGTGCATGGCATCACGCAGGACCCAGGCCGCATCACGAGCGCCGAAATTTTCGCGTGCTTGGGGATCGAGGCGGCTCATTCCCGCGCAGACATTGAAGCGGCGCTGACGGCGCGCCGCCTCGCGTTCGCATCGATCGACGTGCTCGCACCCAAACTGGCCCGCCTGCTCCAATTGCGGCGCGTGATGGGCGTGCGCAACTCCACGCACACGCTCGTGAAAATCTTGCAGCCATTTGCACCGGCTGGCTTGCGGCTGGTCAACTACACGCACCCGTCGTACCGCGACAGCCTCGCCGAGCTGTTTCTCGGCCATCCCGACGCCGCCGCGGGAGGCGCGCTGCTCGCGCGCGGTACCGAGGGGGAAGCCGTCGCCGACACGCGCCGCCAGGTTCAAATCGACTGGCTTCACGATGGCGTCGCGCAAACCCTCGTCGCACCCGAGCGCGTAGCGTCCAACGAAGCCGGGCCCGAACTGCCTGCCGCGCGCGACGCGGAAACGACGGCGCGTTGGATCGATTCGGTGCTGCGCGGCGATGCGCCGGTCCCGCCCACGCTCGCTCGACAAGTCGAGGAAATCGCGCGGATCGCGCGGTCGGGCCCACCGGATCGCAGTTGAGCCTCACCGCCTGTCTGCGAAGTGCAGTTGACAGCCGGCGACGAGCTGTCATAGAGTGCGTGTCATGTATTCGATCCAGAACCCCCTCCGAATTACCTGCGGCCGCCTAGCGCGGCCCCTATCGCTACGACTAGCGTAAGCCAGCCGTAGCGCCGCGCGTTGTCCGCGCGGTCCTCCCGCAGTATCCCAGCCGTTCCCGTTTCACCCCAAACCGCAGTTCCTTCTACAACCCGTAGTCGTCAGTATTCGCCCGAGTACCGCTCGTACGAATCGCAAAAAGCGCCAACGCCGCCGCATCGCGTTCCGGCATGATCGGCCAGCCGCTCGGTCAGCCCCTTTTTGCAGACGACCCGACGAACGAGGTCCGTCCCCATGCTTCGCAACCCTGCCGCAAAGTACCGCCCCTTCCCGCCCGTGCAAATGGCCGGCCGAAAATGGCCGAACCGTACGATCGAGCGCGCGCCGATTTGGATGAGCACCGACCTGCGCGACGGCAACCAGGCGCTGATCGAGCCGATGAGCATCGAGCACAAGCTCGAGTTCTTCGAGATGCTCGTCGCGATCGGCTTCAAGGAGATCGAAGTCGGCTTTCCGTCGGCGTCTCAGACCGATTTCGACTTCGTGCGCAAGCTCATCGACGAACAGCGTATTCCCGCCGACGTCACGATCGAGGTACTCGTCCAGTCGCGCGCCGATCTGATCGCCCGTACGTTCGAAGCCCTCGAAGGCGTCCCACGGGCAATCGTTCATCAGTACAACGCCATTGCGCCGTCGTTTCGCCGCATCGTCTTTAACGCGTCGAAGAACGACGTCAAGGCGTTGGCCGTCGACGGCGCGCGCGTCATTAAAGAACACACTGAACGACGGCCCGACACGCATTGGATCTACGAGTACTCGCCCGAGACGTTCAGCATGACCGAGCTCGCCTTCGCTCGCGAAGTCTGCGACGCGGTCAGCGCGGTCTGGCGCCCGACGCCCGAGCGCAAGATGATCGTCAACTTGCCCGCAACGGTCGAAGCCGCAACCCCGAACGTCTTCGCCGACCAGATTGAATGGATGGACCGCAATCTCGCCTACCGCGACAGCATCGTGCTCTCCGTGCATCCGCACAACGATCGCGGCACCGCGGTCGCCGCCGCCGAACTTGCCCTGCTCGCCGGCGCCGATCGCATCGAGGGATGTTTGTTCGGCAACGGCGAACGCACGGGCAACGTCGATCTCGTCACGCTGGCCCTGAACCTCTACACGCAAGGCATCGACCCCCAACTCGACTTCTCCGATATCGATCGCGTACGCCGCGTCGTCGAGCGCTGCAATGCGATCGCGGTTCACCCTCGCCATCCGTACGCGGGGGACCTCGTCTTCACCGCGTTCTCCGGCTCGCATCAAGACGCGATCCGCAAGGGCTTCGCTCAGCACAGGGGCGACGCGCTGTGGGAAGTGCCGTATCTGCCGATCGATCCGGCCGATGTCGGTCGCAGCTATGACGCCGTGATTCGCGTCAACAGCCAATCGGGCAAGGGCGGCGCGACCTATCTGCTCGAGCGCGGGCTCGGCTTCGCGCCGCCGCGGCGCGTGCAGATCGAGTTCAGCCGCGCGGTGCAACGCATCGCCGACGACTCGGGCGCCGAAGTCACGAGCGAAGCCGTCTGTACCCTGTTCTCGCGCGAATACCTCGATGTTCGGGGGCCGGCCGAGCGGGTCGACGCGATCGTGCGCTGGCGCCGGCGAACGGTGGCGCGCATCGATGCTGCCACGGCCCATCACGACGGCCAAGACTGGGTCCAGACGCTCGCGGAGGCGGTATCGACTGCCGCGCGCCGGCGCGTGCAGGTATGCGACTACGAAACGATTCGCACGCTCGACGGGCGCACCGCTGCCTTCGTCGCATGCAGCGTGGAAGGAGCCGTGCAGACCGGCGCGGCAGGCCAGTGCGTGCGCTATGGCGTCGGCGTACACGCCGACCCCGCCACGGCGGCGGCCGACGCGCTCGTCTGCGCGATTAATAGGCTCGAATGGAAATCCGATGAGGAGAACGAACCCGCCGCGGCTTGATCAGCCCGCGGCGGTAACCGGGTGCAGCCCGCCATAAGCGGACCGTCGCCCTACCGACGCGCTGCGCGTTTTACTCGAGCGCGCAGCGCGTGGCATGCCAGGCGACGAGGCGCCAATGACCGCCTTCCTGCGCTTGGATTGCCGTGTAGGCAATCGGATAGAGCAGCGCGCCGTTGTTCGCTTCCATCTCGATCAGCGCACGCCCCGTGACGACGCAGGTGCCGCTGCCGACCGGCAGGACCTCCTGCGATTGCACTTCGATTTGCCGATAACGGCGGTGCCCGTTCGAAATCGAATCGATGAATTGTTGCTTGGTCTCGCGCTTGCCGTTCGTGTGGACGTAGCTCACGCTCTCGGATAGCAATTGATGGAGCAGCGGCACGTCGCCGTCGACCATCGCGCGAAACCGATCCCGCTCGAGCGCCCGAATCGCCTCGATCACCTTTGCCGCCATCGCTCGGCTCCCATGCAACCGGCGGGATGCGCCGGCGTCAGAAGTTGTATTGCAGGTATAGCTGGCTGAAATTTATACCAGGATTCGGCTCTTTGATACCGGCATTCGATATGTGTTGGAAGCGAAACCCGGCCTGATACTGCTGGTGCGAGCCAAACGCTGCGCCTACGCCCGCCACTTCCGTGAATTGAAATGCGCTGGAAAGGGTGTAGCCGTCGGTGACTGTCGGATGGGAAAGCACGCGTACGCCGGCGCCCGCCTCGATGTAAGGACGGATCGATCCTGAATCTTTGATAAAGCGCAGCATCGGCGTCACCCCGACCTCGTAGATATCGTTGTGATGAGCGCCTTCGTTCGTATGCCAATAGCCGAGGTGCGCCTCGCCGGTCAACGAAAAATGCCAACCGCCGATGTCCCACACGTTCAGCCCCGGGTCCCAAACGAAACCGAGATCGACCTTTTTGACGTTGTGCCGCGCGATGCCGACCGCAACCTGGACGCCGAACGTGTGATCGGAGGAGGGCACACCCGCCTCCTGCGCACCGGCGCCGGGCGAGCCGAACAGCAGCGCCAGGGCCGCAGAGCCCAGTACGATCGCCTTGAGCCGGATGGAATCGTTTTTTTTATTCATCGCGATACTCCACCGAAATGAGTTGGTTTAGGACGCTCCCGGCCGAGAGGGGCATCCCGGCTGAAGGATCATACTGTCCGATCGATTACGCAACGGTACCGCTTCCTGCAAAACAGTGTTCGCACCAACACAACAGCGCCAGGGTTACGAGACGCGAGACGCGATGAGCGGCGCCCGCCCTTCTCAGCGCGCCGGCGGCCGAACCGCAAAAAGCGTAAAATAACTATCGGAACCCCTGAAGCGATAGGGGCCCGGAACTTCCTCGGGGACAACGGACTCCAATGCTTAGCACTCGATGAAACGGAGTGCTAATATCCTGCGTGGAGTTTTGTCTTCGTGACTGAGCCGTATCTGATTCACAAGGAGCTTTTTACGTGAGCAACGCTATGACCCTTCCGAACATTCTGAGCCCGGTGTCGGCTAAGGCCGCTTCGGCAGGTGCTCTGACGCTCGCGCCGTCCATGCTACCGGGGCAACTCGGCAACATCGACGCCTACATCCAAGCCGTCAACCGGATTCCGATGCTGAGTGTCGAGGAAGAGCGCGAGCTCGCCGTGCAGTATCGCCAGCAAAACAGCCTGGAAGCCGCGCGTCGGCTCGTGCTGTCGCATCTGCGCCTCGTCGTTTCGATCGCGCGCAACTATTTGGGCTATGGCCTGCCGCACGCGGATCTGATCCAAGAAGGCAACATCGGCCTCATGAAAGCGGTGAAACGCTTCGACCCTGAGCAAAACGTACGTTTGGTATCGTATGCGATTCACTGGATCAAGGCGGAGATCCACGAGTACATCCTGCGCAACTGGCGCACGGTGAAGGTTGCGACGACCAAGGCGCAGCGCAAGCTGTTCTTCAACCTGCGCAGCCACAAGCAGAGCCTGCACGCGTTCACGCCCGACGAAATCGAGGGCCTGGCGAAAGAGCTCAACGTCAAACGCGAGGAAGTCTCCGAGATGGAAACGCGTTTGTCGGGCGGCGATATTGCGCTCGAAGGGCAGGTCGAAGACGGCGAGGAAGCGTTTGCGCCGATCGCCTATTTGGCCGATTCGCACAACGAGCCCACCGCTGTGCTTGCCGCGCGCCAGAACGACCGGCTGCAGACGGACGGCATTGCGCAAGCGCTCGATTCGCTCGATGCGCGTAGCCGCCGCATCATCGAAGCACGCTGGCTCCACGTCGACGACGACGGTTCGGGCGGATCGACGCTGCATGAGCTTGCCGATGAATTCGGCGTGTCCGCCGAGCGGATTCGACAGATCGAAGCCAGTGCGATGAAGAAAATGCGCACGGCGCTGGCGGAATACGCGTGACGCAATTGCGGAACTCGGCGCGCGCGTTACGTTAGTCGCGCCGTTCCTGCCGGCCCCAAAGCGCTCCCGCCGCGACGAACGCGGCGGGATTTTTTTGCGCGTCGCAAGCACGATGCGCAGCGCCGGTGCACTAACGAAAAACGGCGCCTAGGCGCCGTTTGCCGCTCTGGGTTGCAACGCGCGCCGTGCGTGCCAAGCCGACGCGTCGCTACCGCTCACACAGGCTGCGGCGATGGGCCACCCGAGGCCGGCAAGCGCGTCGCAAGCTGCTCCGCATAGCGCGCTGCGGCCGGCCCGCAAACAATGTGGAACGTATCTGCCGATACCCAGGCGACGTCGAGTACCGCGAGCCGCTGACGGTCGACGGCCGACGGGTCGCGCACGACGACGCGCAGCCGCGTAGCCGCCACGGCATCGAGCGCGGCGACATTCGTCGCACCGCCGAACACGGCGAGCCAACGCATCGGATCCGGATCGAGCGGCCCGCTCTGGCCACCGGCTACGGGCGCCGCACCGGCCGGCGCCGCGGGCGCTGACGCACCGGCGAGGGCCCCACCCGCGATCACCGCACGGATTTCGTCGGCGATCAGATCCGCCTCCGGCCCGATCACCACTTGCACGTTGTGCGCGTCGCGCTTGAGCACCCCGCGAGCGCCGGCCGCCTTCAGCGCGGGCTCCGAAATCTTTCCGGAATCGGCGACGGACAAACGCAGCCGCGTCGTACAGGCATCGACCAGCGTTAGGTTCTGGGCACCGCCCAACGCGGCAATATAACGATCGGCGCGCGAGGCAGCCGCACCGGCAGCCGGCGCGACATAGCCACCCGCGGCAACCGATTGAACTTGCGCTTCTGCCGGCTCGCGGCCCGGGGTAGCCATGTTGAACTTGCGGATGAAGAAGCGGAACAAGCCGTAGTAGACGAGCGCATAGGCAAGTCCGATCGGGATCGCGAGCCAGCCTTTCGTCGAAAGGCCGTAGTTGAGCACGTAATCGATCGCGCCAGCCGAAAAGGTAAAGCCCAGGTGTACGCCAAGCGCCTGGCAGATCGCCAGCGAAAGCCCCGTCAACAGCGCGTGGATGACGTAGAGCACGGGCGCGAGGAACATGAAAGTGAACTCGACCGGCTCGGTTACGCCCGTGAGGAACGACGTCAGGGCCATCGAGAACAGCAGGCCGCCCACCAGCGCGCGGCGCTCCTTCGGCGCCTCATGGAACATCGCAAGACACGCTGCAGGCAGGCCGAACATCATGATCGGGAAGAAACCCGTCATAAAGCCGCCCGCGGTGGGATCGCCCGCAAAGAAACGGTGCAGATCGCCCGTGACGGCCGCACCGCCGCCCGGCGGCGTGAACGTGCCGAAGACGAACCAGGCGAGCGAATTGATGATGTGGTGCAAGCCCGTAACGAGCAAAAGCCGGTTCAGCGTGCCGTAGACGAATACGCCGATCGCACCGGCCGTCGTCAGCCAGTGGCCCGTCGCGTCGATCGCGAACTGCACCGGTTGCCAGACATACCCGAACACGATCCCTAACACCACGCAGACTAGCCCTGTGATGATGGGCACGAACCGCTTTCCGCCGAAAAAGGCGAGGTAGTCCGGTAGCTTGATGTCCTTGTACCGGTTGTAGAGCAGCCCCGCGACAATGCCCGCGATGATGCCCGAGAGCACCCCCATGTTGAGCTTGTCGTTGATGTCCTTCATCACCGCGATTTCGATCAGATAACCGATGGCGCCCGCCAGCGCCGCCACACCGTTGTTGTCTTTCGCGAAACCCACCGCAACGCCGATCGCGAACAGCAGCGGCAAATTGTCGAAAATCGTGCCGCCCGCATCGGCGATCATCTTGATGTTGAACACATCGGCCTGTCCGAGCCGGAGCAAGATGCCCGCGACCGGCAATACCGCAATCGGCAGCATCAGCGCCCGTCCCAGGCGCTGCACTTTTAGAAATGGGTTCGCATCCATTGAAATCCTCCAGTTGGTCTGTCTCGTCGTTGATGTTTCACGTCGTCTCTCGCGTTCCGGCTATCGTCTGCATGCGATTTCAGCCATGGGAATCGAGAGACCTCCTGATTTAATCCGCCGGCCAGATTTCGCGGCTTGCTGCTCTTACTGCCTGTGCCGAATCGAGCGCGAGCAAATCGCTCGCGCGCTGCCGGCACAGTTGATAATCAAGGTGACGCACGCGGGCCTTGATGCCCGGTACCGCAACCGGGTCCACCGAAAGCTCGGTGATGCCGAGCCCCACGAGCACCGGCACGGCCACGGGATCGCCCGCCAGCGCACCGCATACGCCCACCCACTTGCCGTGCTTGGCCGCCCCGCGCGTCGTCTGCTCGATGAGGCGCAGCACGGCAGGGTGCAGACCGTCGGCCTGCGCGGCGAGATCGGCTTGGCATCGGTCCATCGCGAGGGTGTATTGCGTCAGGTCGTTGGTGCCGATCGATAGGAAATCGGCATCGCGCGCGAGTTGATCGGCGAGCAGCGCCGCGGACGGCACCTCGATCATCACGCCCACTTCAATCGGATCGCTACGACCCAATGCGAGTGCGAGTTCGTCAATACGTTTGCGCACGCGTACGAGCTCGCCTGCGTCGGTCACCATCGGCAGCAGAATGCGCACCGAGCCATGCGGCTGCACGGCGATGAGCCCGCGCAGTTGGTCGTCGAGCAGATCGGGACGTACCTGCGCGAGCCGGATGCCGCGCAGGCCGAGCGCCGGGTTCGTCTCCGGCGGCAGCGTCAAGTACGGCACCTCTTTGTCGGCGCCGACGTCGAGCGTGCGAATGATTGCGGTGCGGCCTTGCAGCGCATCCACGATCGTTTGATAACTTTGACGATGCTCCTCGGCATTGGGCGCCGATTCGCGATGGATGAACAGCAGTTCGGTGCGCAGGAGGCCGACCGCATCGGCACCGTTCTCGAGCGCCGTGCGCGCGTCGTCGATCGTTGCAATATTGGCCGCAACTTCGATCGCGCGGCCGTCGCGCGTCGCGGCCGCTTCCTGCGAGGTACGGCGGTTCGCCTCGCGCACGCCGGCCAGACGCTGGCGCTCGAGCCGCGCGCGCTCGACGTCGAGCGCGGTCGGGGCATATTCGATCCGGCCGGCGCTCGCGTCGACGACAACCTGGGTGCCCTCGGGAATCGCGTGCAAAGCGTCGCCCACCGCCACCAACGCGGGAATGCCGAGCTGACGCGCGATGATCGCCGCATGCGACGTGGCGCCGCCGCCGGCCATGACGAGCGCCGCGACGCGCGCACGATCGAGCGAGGACAAATCCGACGGCGTGAATTCGGTCGCCGCCAAGACCGCTTCCTCGGGCAGCGTGCGCGTGGCCGGGTTCACATAACCGAGCGCGCGCAGCACGCGTTTTTCGATGTCGCGCAGATCGGCGGCACGCTCGGCGAGCAGCATGTCCTCGACCTGCGTAAGCACCCCGATTTGCGCGCGGATCGCCTCACGCCAAGCGAACCCCGCACTCTTGCCGAGACTGATGAGATCGCGCGCCGCATCGAGGAGCGTCGGGTCTTCCAGGAGCACGCGATGCACCGCGAAGATGCCGGCCTCGCCGACCGCGCCGCGTTGCGAGGCATCGCGCACAGTGACGTTGAGATCCTGATCGACTGCGGCCAGGGCACGGTCGAGCAAGCGGCTTTCGGCGGCCGGCGTGCCGTTCGCGCGCTCGGGCAGCGCGAGTTCGGCATCGTCCCAGCGCACGAGCTTGCCCACGGCGATGCCGGGCGCGGCGCACACACCCGCCAGCGTGTTTGGATCGAGCGGGACGCCTGCCGGCCACGCAGCGTGCGTCGGCGCCGGCGATCTCATGCGGGCCGGCGTTTCCTCGAGCTCGCCGTGAACCTCGCGCAACAACTCGCGCGCCACCGCATCGACCGCCTGCGCCGCGTCCGGGCCCGTGCCGATCACCTCCACCATTGCGCCCTCGCCCGCGCCGAGGCCGAGCAAGCTCACAACGCTTTCGACATTCGCCTGCCGGCCGTCGTGATGCACTTCGACGCGCGCCTGCAGCGCGCGCACGGCCTCTCTCGCGCGCGCCGCCGGACGGGCGTGCAGCCCGCCCACCTGCACGAGCGTGATCGTCCGGCTCACGTTCGGTTCGGCTTCACCCTTGCTCGCCGGTTCGGCTTGCGCCGTCCCCCCCGCGCCTGGCGCCCCGTGCGTGCTTTTCGCGCGCACGGCAAAGAGCGGCGTCACCCCGGCGGTCACACGCCCCGACGCACGTTCGATCACATCGAAGGCGTCGGAATTCGCAATGGCGATGACGGACACGAGGCTCGGCGCCTTCGAGCAGACCGCGTCTTGATCGAATTCGATCAGTAAGTCGCCGGCTCGTACTCGATCGCCTTGCGCGACTTTCGCGGTAAATCCCAACCCGCCGAGTTCCACCGTATCGATGCCGATATGCAGCAGGATCTCGACGCCTTCGGGCGTTTGCAGCGTGACCGCGTGGCCCGTGCGCGCGAGATGCGTGACGACTCCGTCGCACGGCGCCACGAGGCGTCCGTCGAGCGGATCGATGGCCAGCCCGTCGCCGAACATACCGCCGGCGAAAACGGGATCGGGGACGTCCGCGAGCAGCACGACGGGCCCCGTCAGCGGCGCGAGCAGGACTGTTTTGTCCGGGGATTGATTCATTAATCGCGACTCCTCAGCACGTTCCATCCGCCTCTCTCGCTCAATGGGTTTCGGTGATTTTGTTCAAATGGCGCGGCGCGTCGGGATCGCGTCCGCGCGCGGCCGCAAGCTGAGCGGCCATGACGTAGAAAGTTTGAATCGCCGCGATCGGGTCGAGCGCCGGATGGCGCGTCGTCGCGAGCGGCAACTGCATGCCGGCGCCCGGGGCGTCGCAGGCGTCGTCGGGCACGGCCAGCAGCACGCGCGCGCCGCGCGCACGCATGTCGGATGCCAACCGAATCAGCCCGGCCTGCTCAGGCCCGCGCGGCGCGAAAACCAGCAACGGGTAGTCGCGATCGATGAGTTCCATCGGGCCATGACGCACCTCGGCGCTCGAGAACGCTTCGGCTTGAATGCCCGAGGTCTCTTTCAGCTTCAGCGCGGCTTCTTGCGCAATCGCGAGGCCGAGGCCTCGGCCGATCACGATCATGCGTTCGGCGTCGCGCAGCGCGGCCACGGCTGCCGACCAATCGAGCGCAGCGGCATCGACCAGCGTATCGGGCAGCCCGTGCAGCGCATCGAGCAGCCGTTCGTCGCGCTGCCAGTAGGCGACGAGCTGCGCCGAAATCGACAACATGGCGATGTAGCTTTTCGTGGCTGCGACCGAGCGCTCGGGGCCGGCCCGCAGCGGCAAACGATATTCGCAGGCCTGGGCGAGCGGCGATTCCGGCGCGTTGACCGCGCTCACCGTGAGGGCGCCGGCCTCGCGCAGGGCGGTCATCGTATCGACCAGATCGGGGCTGCGGCCGGACTGCGAAAACGCGATCGCAAGCTCGCCCGACACGCGCAGCGGTGCCGCCTGAAGCGTCGCAATCGACATCGGCAGCGAAGCGACAGGCACGCCGATGTGGCTCATCGCCAGGCTCGCGAAATAGCTCGCCGCGTGATCGGAACTGCCGCGCGCGACAGTCAAGGCGACATGGCAAGGCTTGGCGGCCAGCACGGAACCGAGCGCCTCGACGCGCTCGCTGTCGGCGCACTGGGCTGCTACCGCAGCGCTCGCGGCGAGCGCCTCTTTAAGCATATTCGACAATCTGTTCCCCTTCGACGTAGGTCGCTGCCAGCGTGAGGTCGCGCTCGAACACCACGACATCGGCCCACGCGCCACGCGCGAGTCGGCCGCGGTCTTCGACACCGAGATAGTCCGCGGCATAGCGCGACATGCGATTGGAGACATCGGCGAGCGGCAAGCCGAGCGAGACGAGATTGCGCAGGGCGTCGTCCATCGTCAGCGTGCTGCCGGCGAGCGTGCCGTCAGCCAAGCGCACGCCCCCCAGGCACTTCGTCACGTGCTGGCTGCCGAGACGATATTCCCCGTCCGGCATGCCGGTCGCCGACGTGCTGTCGGTCACGACGTAAAGACGCGGGATGGCCCGGAGCGCCGCGCGAATCGCCCCGGGATGCACGTGCAGCAGATCGGGGATGATTTCAGCGAATTCGGCGTGGGCGAACGCCGCACCGACGAGCCCCGGGTTGCGATGATGCATCGGCGACATGGCGTTGAACAAATGCGTGAAGCCGCATGCGCCGTGCTTGAGCGCGGCGACGGCGTCATCGTAGGTCGCAAGCGAATGACCGAGCTGAACGCGCACGCCCCGCGCAACCAGCTCCGAGATGATCGGCATGTGCCCCGCGATTTCGGGCGCAAGCGTGACGACGCGGATCGGCGCGACGGACAGATATTTGAGCACTTCGTCGAGCACGGCCGACACCGCCGCGTCGGGCTGCGCGCCGAGCTTGCCCGGGTTGATGTAAGGGCCCTCGAGGTGAACCCCGAGCACGCGCGCACCGCCCGGCGTGCGTGTGCGCGTCACTTCTCCCAAACCGGACACAACGGCGAGCAACTCGTCGCGCGGCGCCGTCATTGTCGTCGCGAGTAAGCTTGTGGTGCCGTGGCGCGCATGCATGCGCACGATCGTGTCGATCGCGGCGCCGGCTTCCATGACGTCCGCGCCGCCGCCTCCATGAACGTGCAGATCGATAAAGCCCGGCAAGAGGTACGGCTCGCCGTTCGTCGAAGGATCGACGGCCGCGCCTTCGAGCGCGGTGATGCGCCCGCCCTCGTGATGCAGCGTGCCGAGAATCCAGCCGTCCGACGTCAAAATATTTCCAGTCAGCATGGGGGTTGCTATCTCAATTAAGGCTCGAGTGCGCACGCGATGCACATGGCCATTGCGGGCAGCGGGGCCGGCACCGGTCGAGCGCGTGCGCTTAGGGAAGGGCAGTGAAGTTGGAGCCCATTATATAACCAGATTAGTACCAGTCAATATCCGCCGCGAAAGAGCGCAAAATCG
>Ga0207667_10000697_pt1 | contig 43571 bp, 37 predicted proteins | sample KBSCornC52_FD_184301 | JGI IMG/M metagenome (GOLD analysis project Ga0207667, IMG submission 184301) | Corn rhizosphere microbial communities from Kellogg Biological Station, Michigan, USA - KBS Corn C5-2 (SPAdes) (version 2) | ecosystem: Host-associated > Plants > Roots > Rhizosphere > Soil ... | reverse complement strand
CCGAAATTTTTAATCGGGTATCAGAAGATTACCGCCCGTTTAATATTAATATCACTACCGATTCAACGGTGTTTTTGGCGGCGCCTTTAACTCAAAGGATCCGCATAATCGTAACGCCCACCAGTAGCTGGTACCCTGGTGTAGGCGGTGTTTCTTTCACCGGTTCGTTCGTCTGGGGCGACGATACTCCCGGATTTGTTTTCCCCGACAGGCTCAATAACAGTCCTAAAATCATCGCTGAATGTTGTACACACGAAAGCGGCCACACCGTTGGACTTTCACACCAGGCGAAATATAACGGAACGTGCACTTTGGTTTCCACTTATAATGAAGGTACGGGAGCCGGAGAAACAAGCTGGGCACCTGTTATGGGCAACAGTTATTATCGCAATTTATCCGGATGGAACAATGGACCAACCCCAAGCGGATGTACTGCAGACCAGGATAATCTTTCAATAATAACCAGCAGAAACGGGTTTACTTATCGTATGGACGATCACAGCGATGACCCGAATGTAAATCCTACGCCTCTGAAAATTGTAAACACTCAATTTGCAGCAGATGGAATCATTACGACCAATACCGATAAAGACGCTTTTAAGATAAACCTACCTAAAGATGGATTGCTAAAGTTGAATGCCGATCCGTTTTCTGTAGGGCCGAATAATGAAGGAGCTGATCTGGATATTCAACTGACGCTGCTGAATTCAAACCAGCAGGTTGTTAAAGTTTATAATCCTGATGACAAATTAAATGTAAGCATTGATACCACATTGATCGCCGGAGATTATTACGTAGTGGTAAACGGAACCGGAAATTCGAATACAACCAATTATGGCAGTCTTGGCTCTTACAGAATTGCCGGAGTATTTTCTCCGCTTACCGTTTTACCCATAAGCCAGGTGCTATTGTCGGGAGAAGTTTCAAAAGGGAAACATGATTTGAGCTGGAGTATTATTTCCGACGAACCTTTAAAAAGTGTGTCAATTGAAAAGTCTGTTGACGGTTCCATTTTCAACACGCTTACAACCGTTTCGGTAACAGATAAAAACTTTAATTATATACCATTAACCAAACAAAATACCTTTTACCGGGTAAAAGTGAGTTCTATAACCGGACAGGTATTTTATTCCAATATTATTCCATTAAAGCCGGTGGAAAATGTAGAAAATTCATTGTCCATAAGCACTTTGGTAAATTCAGAAATTATGGTCAGAGCTTCTCAAAATTGTCAGTATCAATTGGCAGATATGAGCGGAAGAATCATCAAAACAGGGAATGCTGATGCGGGGCTGACAACTATAAATATCAATAATTCTCCCAACGGAATTTATATCATGCAAATCATTTGTAACTCCCAAAGAACAACCCAAAGAATTGTAAAACTGTAAGGTAGATTCATGTGTAAGTTAGGGGCTAGCGTTAGGGGCTGGCCCCTTTGTTTTTTTAGGAAGAGTATAAGCGCAACGCAAAATAAAAACAACAATCTGCAATATTTCTTTGTTTGCTCAAATACAATTGTAAATACCGCACAAGCTCATTAGCAAATTATCATATTTTCCCATTATCTTTCACTTTTCAATCGCCGATATTATTACACACAAGTTTACATTATCACCAAAAGAAAGATTAAAAAGCCGGAAAATTATTGAGCGGCTTTTCAAAGAAGGAAAATCATTTTCGCATTTCCCTTTCAGGGTTATTTATGTTAAAAATGAAAATGCTGAAACCGCCTTGCAGGCTGGATTTACTGTAAGCGCCCGTAATTTTAAAAAGGCTGTTGATCGGAACCGGATCAAACGGCTGATGCGCGAAGCATATCGTTTGCAAAAGAATCCGTTACGAGAACATTTGCAGGAAAGCCGCAAAAGCATTGCTGTGTTTTTTGTGTATACAGGAAATGAATTGCCGCAATATGATGTTGTTTTTGAGAAAATAAATGCCGCTCTTCAAAAGCTCGAAAAATTGATCATAGAATGAAATGAGGATTATTTGCTCGTGATAATTTCTTTATTTTAATTCCGCCCCAATGCGGAATGGCTGAACAAAAACGAAAAAAAATTACCAGCTTATCAGGATTTCATCTCATCCAGCTCTTTCTCCATTCTGAACATTTCATCTCTAAGCCTTGCTGCTTCCATAAAATCCATATCTTTTGCTGCTTTCTCCATCATTTTTTTGATTTGGGAAATAGCCTTTTGCATCTTCGGAATCGTTTTGTATTCCAGCTGGTCTTCAGCGGCAATCATATTTATTGAATCATCAATGGCATAAGGAGCGGCAGTTGTTCCTTTAATATCGAGAACAGAAGTTTGTCCCATAATCTGATCGATGGATTTAGAAACGGTTGTCGGTGTTATGTTATGCTCCATGTTGTATTGGATCTGTTTTTCCCGCCGACGATTGGTCTCATCAATCGTTTTTTGCATGCTTTCTGTCATCTTATCAGCGTAAAAAATCACCAGTCCCTCTACATTTCGGGCGGCCCTTCCTGCTGTTTGCGTAAGCGACCTTTCATTTCGTAAAAAGCCTTCTTTATCCGCATCCAGAATCGCAACCAGGGAAACCTCGGGAAGATCCAAACCTTCACGCAATAAGTTTACACCCACCAAAACATCAATTTCTCCAAGACGCAATTCACGCAAAATCTCTATACGGTCTAAAGTATGCACTTCGCTGTGAATATATTTTGATTTAATGTTGATGCGATGAAGATATTTATCCATTTCTTCTGCCATTCGTTTCGTTAGTGTAGTAACCAAAACCCGATCGCCTTTAGAAACTCTTTTATCAATTTCATCTAACAGATCATCAATTTGATTTATTGAAGGACGAATTTCTATCGGCGGATCTAATAAACCTGTCGGTCTTACAACCTGTTCTACCACGATGCCTCCGGTTTTTTCCAACTCAAAATCTCCTGGAGTAGCGCTAACAAATATTGTTTGATTCAGCATCGATTCAAATTCATTAAAATTCAACGGGCGATTGTCCAAAGCTGAAGGCAAACGAAATCCGTAATCAACCAATATCAGTTTACGGGAGCGATCGCCACCATACATTCCGCTAACCTGCGGTATGGTTTGGTGACTTTCATCAATAATGCACAAAAAGTCATTCGGGAAATAATCAAGCAAACAAAACGGGCGCGTCCCTGGTTCTCTTCTGTCAAAAAATCTGGAATAATTTTCAACGCCATTGCAATAGCCCAATTCGCGAATCATTTCCACGTCATAATTCACCCTTTCAGAAATTCTTTGCGCTTCAATATATTTTCCCGTTTCTTTAAAATATTCTGTTTGCCGTGCTGCCTCGTCCTGAATTTCATACAGGATTTGTTGTAGTTTGTCTTTTGGTGCAATGTATAAATTGGCAGGAAAAATGGCGGCGTTTTCAACTTTAGAAATTCTTTTTCCGCTACTTAATTCAAGGGTCTCAATGCTTTCAATTTCATCGCCAAAAAAAGTGATCCGGTATCCATTATCCATGTAGGGGAGATTAATATCAACTGTATCTCCTTTTACACGGAACGTTCCTCTTGCAAAATCGCCTTGAGTTCTTGAATAAAGACTGTTTACCAATGAATGTAAAAATCCCTGGCGGCTCATCACTTGACCTTCTTCGATTCGTACGACGCCTTCAGCAAAGTCTTTTGGATTGCCGATTCCGTAAATACAACTCACGCTTGCCACAACAATAATATCTCTTCTGCCGGTAAGTAATTGGGAAGTAGCTGCCAGCCTTAATTTATCCAATTCTTCATTTATGCTCAAATCTTTTTCGATATAAGTATCGCTCACCGGCATGTAAGCTTCCGGTTGATAATAATCATAATACGAAACAAAATAACCAACGGAATTATCCGGAAAAAACTGACGAAATTCGCCATATAACTGCGCTACAAGCGTTTTGTTGTGGGTAAGCACCAATGTTGGCCGCTGCACATTTTGAATGACATTTGCCATTGTAAAAGTCTTTCCACTGCCTGTTACTCCCAGCAAAGTCTGGTATTTCTCGCCTTCCAGAACTCCTTGAGTCAGTTGTGCAATTGCCTGTGGCTGATCACCGGCCGGTTGATATGAAGAATTTAATTTGAAAGGCATAATTCGGGGGATGCAATTTACGAATTGAAAAAGCAAAAGAAAAGTAAAGAAAATGCGCCCTAAAGTCCCAGATGTATGTTCATCGCTATTTCTATTGCATACACAAATTCGGAAGAAAGATCTGCAATTTTGTTTGCAATCCGGGAAATATCAATTGTTCTCATCTGGTCACATTTTACTTTTGAATCTTTTGGCAGATTTACTTCGCCTGAAGGAATAGAAACTAAAAACATATCTTTTTGTGATTAAACCTACTTTCACTTTGCCTTACATTTTCTTTTCTTAACTTTTCAGCCTAAAATTCTTAAGGTGTTTCGTAAATTTTCAATCTTTTTTTTCATTCTGTTTTTTTTCATTCAACAATCGTTTGCCCAATATGATGTGCCGCTGTACACATCTTATACGACTGAAGCGGCACGTACAAAAATGAATGAACGACTGATTAAAAACTCGATCACAAAAAATTTATCATTGCCTCTCACAGATTCGACCGAAGAAAACTGGCAGGATGCTTTTGATGCGATGGAAGTAATGAATTACCATTCGGCGTTTGTTGAAAGTAAGGTTCATAACGCATTCGACAGCATCGGAGTCAGAAGCATTTCTTTTCAAAGAGCTTTGATGGAGCTTGCTTATGCGAATTACCCGGGCAAATTTATAATGCAGACAAATGTTTTATTAGAAGAAACAACCGATCCAAAGATATTTGCGATATGCGGTGAATATTTAATGCAACACAAAAAATCCGATATCGAAAAAAAGATACTTTCAAAAAAATTACTCGAAAAATTTACTGATACAGCGTACAAAAATCCGGTACTTTTTATGTTGAGTACAAGGCTGGCACCGACAGAAGTAAATACGCAATCGGTTCATGAGGTCTTAAAAGAAGTTTTGAATAAAAATTTTCTTCCGCATCAAATCGTGATGTATAGTTTTCAGAGAAAAAACCGCGATTATCCGGGAATGGTTTTGATCAGAAATGCAGATGGAAATTTTGTAAAAGATTCATCCGGAAATCTTTTTCATATTCCTCAATTGGCACGCAGTATCAGCAATCTTCCCGGGTATTTGCGAAACGGAAATACCCCGCAAGGGATTTTTAAAATGTACGGTTTTGGCGTTTCAATGAGCAACTTTATTGGTCCGACAGCGAATGTGCAAATGGGAATGCCGGTAGAACTAAGCATTCAAAAGTTTTTTGATGATTCTACCATTTTAGATTCTACCTGGACAATTGATTGGTATCAAAAATTAATTCCGAAAAAACTTCAGAATTATTTGCCTTTGTACGGTTCCTACTATTCAGGTATTGCGGGTAGAAGTGAAATAATTGCTCATGGCACAACGATTGATCCAAATTATTATTCCGGAAAACCGTTTTATCCATTAACCCCAACACAAGGCTGTCTTTGCACAAAAGAAATATGGGATGGCAAAAGATTGGAAAGTGACCAGCAAAAATTGGTCAATGGCTTACTAAAAGCCGGCGGTGCAAATGGATATTGTGTCGTGTTCGAAATTGATGATAAACAGGTGCCCGTAACGATTAAAGATATTTTGCCTTATTTGACGAATTGAAGTTGGAATTCAGTGAACGAAGAAATAAATCAATTTTTTAATTTTCAATACGCAATTTTCAATATTTAATATTCAAGGAAGAACAATTCGAATAATTAAAATAATTCAATAATTGACTACAATTCCTTTGGCAGAAAGGCTTCGGCCAACCACTTTAAATGAACTGATCGGACAGGAGCACCTTACCGGCGAAGGAAGTATTTTGCGAAACGCCATCCAAAATAAAACGATTCCTTCGATGATTTTGTGGGGGCCGCCCGGTGTAGGAAAAACTACCATTGCAAATATTATTGCCCATACTTTACAAGTTCCCTTTTATACTTTGAGCGCTATTTCTTCCGGTGTGAAAGAAGTGAGGGAAGTGATTGAAAAAGCAAAACATGAGCAAAATGCGATTTTATTTATTGACGAAATTCACCGGTTCAATAAAGGCCAGCAGGACGCTTTACTCGGTGCGGTCGAAAAAGGAATTATTACTTTGATTGGTGCTACGACAGAAAATCCTTCGTTTGAAGTGAACAGCGCTTTGCTGAGCCGGTGCCAGGTTTATATTTTAAAACCTTTGGATAAAGAAGGGTTGATAAAGCTGATGAATGAAGCGATAAAAGAAGACGATTTTCTTTCTAATAGGAACATTCGAATTGAAGAAACGGAAGCGCTGATTAATTTATCAGGAGGGGATGCAAGACGATTATTAAATCTGCTTGAGTTGACCGTTAACCAACTTTCCTTAAATAAAAAACCGGATGAAAAAATTGTAATTACGGACGACATTGTAATTAATGCGGCACAACAAAAAGTAGCGCTTTATGATAAAAAAGGCGAGCAGCATTATGATATCATTTCGGCTTTTATCAAATCCATTCGTGGCAGCGATCCAAATGCTGCTGTGTATTGGATGGCGCGCATGATTGAAGGTGGTGAGGATGTAAAATTTATTGCCAGGAGAATGGTAATTCTCGCGAGCGAAGACATTGGAAATGCAAATCCAACAGCGTTGGTTTTAGCAACGAATACTTTCCAGGCAGTGAATATGATTGGCTATCCGGAAGCAAGAATTATTTTGTCGCAATGCGCGACGTATCTCGCCTCTTCGCCAAAAAGTAATGCGAGCCTTGAAGCGATTGGAAAAGCACAGGCGCTGGTGAAACAATATGGTGATTTATCGGTTCCTTTGGCAATCCGAAATGCTCCTACAAAATTGATGAAGAATTTAGATTATGGAAAAAATTACCAGTACGCGCATAGTTTCGAAAACAACTTTGCCGACATGGAATTTCTTCCCGATGAAATAAAAAATACGCTTTTATATAACCCTGGGAAAAATGCAAGAGAAGAGGAATTGCGAAAATTTTTGAAACTAAGATGGAAGGAGAAGTATGGATATTGAAATGATTCTTTGAACGGTTTATTTAGTTCGCTGCATCAGAATTCATTTACAAGGCTCTAGAATGGTTTAGAGTAGTTCAGAAGGGTTTAGAGTAGTTTTGCTGGAGCACTTTTTTGGTAAAAATTGACAATTCAATTCATTTTACAATTATATTTGCCTAAAATTTTTTCAGATGGATAATACTCAGCCTGTTGGTAAATATTGGATTGCGTTTATAATTTCTGCTATCGTACAAATTGTGTTTTTAATCTGGTTTCGTCAATACTTCTGGCTGATACTCCCGTGGTGGCTTACATTCTTTTGTAAGGGAATGCGGCTTATTTAGCTTCAATGCTACAAAGCTAAAAGCAGGAATTCCACTTATTTATTCTTTTGCCGCATTTTTTTTGAAACCACCTTCATTTCAAGTTGCAGTGAAGCCATTTTCCGGTTGGTATGTGATTCTTTCTTTTTGAAAATTTTCAAAAAAGAATTTCACGCGTTTGTCTTTTTACTGCTGCTATTTCAATACTTCCGCCAGTTTATTGTGAAGGTCATTTCCCCTTAATTCTGTAGCGATAATTTTTCCCTGCGGATCAATTAAAACATTGTAAGGAATTGCTTCTACATGATATAAAGTGGCAGCCGCGCTGTTCCAGAATTTGAGATCGCTTATTTGTTTCCAGGCCAGCCCGTCATCTTTTATCGCTTTGAGCCATGCTTTTTTATCCTGGTCGAGCGATACCCCGAGAACGGTAAAATTTTTATCCTTGAACTGGTTGTAATTGGCTACAACGTTCGGATTTTCCTGTCTACAAGGGCCGCACCAGCTTGCCCAAAAATCAACTAAAACATATTTGCCGCGCAGCGAACTTAATGAAAAAGGTTTTCCATCTGTGTCAGGCAAAGTTATATCCGGCGCCGTTTGTCCAACTGCAATATCGCCGGAAGATTTATTTCCCTGGCCGGCAACATACTGATCAAACTGTTTCTGCATTTCAGCAACAGAAGAATTTTTTGGAAATTTTTTGGTGAGGTTCGCAATCAGGTTTTTAACAGTATCCATCGGTACATCCTGGGTGTAGCTTAATGCAAATAATGCTGTGATCGGGTTTGCTGCTGTATCAATATACCGAACTAAAAAGTTATTGTACCATGCATTGCTGATGTTGAAAGCATTGTCTGCAATAAACGCCATTGAATCATTTTTTTGCTGCTGATAATTTTTCCTTGTCTGGTCTTCATTAATAAGATGTGTATGAATGGAATCCAACTTCATAATGAAAGCTGTAAGTGACGCATTTGCGGGGGTATTAAATTTTGTTGTGTTTAAAACAGAATCATTTGCATTTGCAGCAAAATCAATGTCATCCTTATCATTAATGAAAATATAACCGGCGTTTTTTTCAAATTTCAACCGGTATAAACCCTCTTCTGCGGCATGCGCTTCCACCTCAAATTTTCCGTTTTTCATTTCCGCTGTATCTAATATCTGGGGCGGAGTTTGATTGAAAAATAATTGTTCCAGGTACACTTTTTGATCAGGTGCATTTTTTAAATCTCCCTTTACGGTAAACAAACCGTTGTTGTGTTTTGAAGTACACGAAAAGATGAAAAGCACACTTAAAAAAAGAATAATTTTTTTCATGTTATAATTGAATTATTAAATTTCTTGGTTCAGTTTTTTTGATAATATTTTCATTACCGCCTGCATATCTGCTTTGCCCTTGCTTTTCTTTTTTACTTCGCCGGCAAAGAATCCGGTTAAGTTCTTTTTTCCTTTTTTATATTCCGAAACTTTCTCGGGCATGGCAGCCAACACTTCATCTATCCACGAATGTAATGCATCGTCGTTTTTTTCCTGCAAAAGGTTCAGTTCTTTTGCAAGTTGGAATGCATCTTTATCAGAAGATTGAATTAATAAAGGAAATACTTTTGATGCTGCTATTCCAAAACTTACTTTTCCTTCTTCGACAATTTGTATCAGTTCTGCAAGTTTTTTCGGCCTCAAAGGAAAATTTTCTATGTCACTATTATTTTCGTTCAGATAAGATTTTACAGGGCCGATCATCCAGTTTGCCGCTGCTTTTGAATGGTTGGTTAATTGAGCAATATTTTCAAAAAATGAAGCAGTTTCCCTGTCATCTGCAAGCATTTTTGCAGCTTCTGCTGAAATGGAATATTGGTTCATCAATCTTTTTTCCAATGCAATTGGAAGCTCGGGCAAAGAAGATTTGATAGCATTAATTTGTTCTTCTGTTACATAAAAAGGCGCGAGGTCCGGCTCAGGAAAATAACGATAATCGTTTGCTTCCTCTTTGGATCTCAATGAAAATGTCGTTCCGTTTGATGCATCAAAACTGCGTGTTTGCTGCATTATTGTTTCGCCTTTTTCCAGTAAACCAACTAATCTGTTTATTTCATAATCAATCGCTTTTTTTACATTGCGAATTGAATTCAGATTTTTCACTTCTACTTTCGTTCCCAGCTTTTTTTCTCCTTTTAATCTTACAGAAATATTTGCATCGCAACGCATGCTTCCTTCTTCCATATTGCCATCACAAATTGCCAAATGACGAACCATTTTGCGAATTTCCGTCACATAAGCAAACGCTTCTTCAGACGAATGCATATCAGGCTCAGAGACGATTTCAAGCAAAGGAACGCCGGCACGGTTTAAGTCAATACAAGTGAAATTTTCATCCGCATCATGAATGCTTTTTCCTGCATCTTCTTCCAAATGAATTCTGTTTAGAAGAATATTTCTTTCTTCGCCATTTACACGAATGGGAATCTTTCCGTTTTTACAAATCGGCGTGGTATGTTGGGTTACCTGGTAGCCTTTTGGAAGATCAGGATAAAAATAATTTTTTCTGGCAAAATAATTATTGCGGACAATGTCACAATTAAAAGCCAGCCCAAGTTTGATGGCAAGTTGCACAGCTTTTTCATTCATTACCGGTAACGTTCCGGGGTGAGCCAGGGAAATAGCGCTGACATTGCTATTTGGAGGATTTCCAAATTGTGTACTATCGCCACAAAATAATTTACTTTGGGTAAGTAATTGCGTGTGAACTTCAAGGCCAATGACCGTTTCATATTTTTCCAAATCCGGCATGGCAGCGAAGATATGAAAAGGCATTTCTTTTTCGATGGAATGAAAACTTAAATTCTTTCTTTATTACCGCCTTCCTTCATAATAATTGCATTGTTGAAGGGAACCCAATCTGATCCGGATCGGCAGTTTTGTGGCCTTTTCTATTTTTAATTCCTGCCTGCAAAAAAATCCATAATTGCAGGTGGAGAAATCACCGGGAATTGTTGAAAAATTAATTGATTTACTTAATTGATGAAGCGGAACAAGAGAAACAGAATCAGATGCACTTGTTTTATTTTTTGAAACAAAATGATGATTTAAAGAAACAACTGAAAGCGAATTTTGTGCACTGACAGATGTGGTGCAAACAAAAAAAACGGCGAAGAGTCCACAAAATTTGTTCCAAAAAAACATATCGTTACATTTGCCTGTAAATTTACATTTATAAAAAGAAAAAAGATACATGTCCTTAAGCCAGCGTTTACAACAAAAGCTATTACAGAAATTGTCGCCACAGCAAATTCAACTGATGAAATTGCTGCAGGTTCCAACGGCGCATCTTGAAGAAAGAATTAAAGAAGAACTGGAAGAGAATCCTGCACTTGAAGCGGGTGAAGACGGTTATAATGAAACAACTGAGGAAACAGCAGATGATTTTGAAACAGTTGACGATTTTGAAAGTGAGGGAAGTGAAAATGAATATGATAATATTGACATCAGCGAGTATGTGAATGAAGGAGACGATGAGCCGGGTGATTATAAATACCGTGATGATAATTATGGCGATCCTGAAGAAACGAAAGTGATGCCGCATAAAGTGGAAACTTCATTTTATGATACTTTGAAATCGCAATTGCTGATGCTCCATTTGGATGAGGAGCAAAGAAGAATTGCAGAGCAGATCATTGGTAGCATTGATGATGATGGCTACCTCCGCCGTGATGTTACTTCCATTTGTGATGACCTTGCTTTTCGTCAGAATATTAATACTTCTGAAAAAGAAATTGAAAAATTAATCGGATTAATTCAGCAGTTTGATCCGGCAGGAGTGGGTGCGAGAGATCTCCAGGAATGTCTTTTGTTGCAATTAAAAAGAAAAGAAAAAGAAGGATTACCGGTGGGAATCGCGATTGAAATTATTGAAAAATATTTTGATGAATTTACCAAGAAGCATTACGAAAAAATTCAGAAAAGCCTGAACCTGGATGACGATGAGATTAAAGAAGTCATCAATCAGATCATTAAGCTAAATCCAAAGCCGGGAGGAGAAGTAGGAGAAACGAATAAACTTCAGAGCTATGTAATTCCTGATTTTTTTGTATTGAATAATAACGGAAAATTAGAAGTAACTCTTAATTCTAAAAACGCACCCGATCTCCGCATCAGCGAGGGTTACAGGGACATGCTCAAAGATTATGACCGCGGCACAAAGAAGGATAAAAGACAAAAGGAAGCGGTACTTTTTATCAAGCAAAAAATAGATTCTGCGAAATGGTTTATTGATGCAATCAAACAAAGGCAGCATACTTTATTGAGTACAATGCAAACGATCGTTGATTATCAAAAACAGTTTTTCTTAACGGGAGAAGACATTGATTTGCGGCCGATGATCTTAAAAGATATTGCAGAAAGAACGATGCTGGATATTTCCACAGTAAGCCGTGTGGCAAATAGCAAATTTGTACAAACAGAATTTGGAACTTATCGTTTAAAATTCTTTTTTAGTGAAAGCCTGGTAACAGACAGTGGTGAAGAAGTCAGCACCCGGGAAGTGAAAAAAATTCTGAGCGATCTAATTGAAGAAGAAAGCAAACAAAAACCGTTGAGCGATGAAAAACTTACTGAATTATTGCAGGAAAAAGGATATAATATTGCACGGCGCACGGTAGCAAAATATCGGGAGCAATTGAACATTCCGGTGGCACGGTTACGAAAAGAGCTTTAATAATGAAACATGATTTTACTGTTGGAGGAAGTGCAATTGAATCAGCTGATTCTTTTGAGAAGGAAGTTCGTTTTCCGGAAATTTTAAAAGTGCTTGCTCACTTCTTTTCTTTTATTTTTCATCCGCTTTTTATCCCGGTAATTGCGACCTGGTTCCTCGCATTTATACAACCTGGATATTTTACAGGCATTTCACCGCAGGAAAAAACATTGATCGTAATTCGCGTTGCAGTTAATACTGTTTTTTTTCCTGCTTTAACCGTATTATTATTAAAAGCGCTTGGGTTTATTAAAAGTATTTTTTTAAAAACACAGCGTGAAAGAATTGTTCCTTACATCGCTACAAACGTTTTTTATTTCTGGATGTACATGGTTTTTCACAACCAACCAGAAGTTCCGCTGATCCTTACCAGCTTTATTTTCGGCGTTTTTCTCGCTTCTTCAGCCGGATTACTTGCGAATATTTATTTTAAAATAAGCATGCATGCTTTAGGCGTTGGTTCGTTATGCGGATTGATGTTGATTATTGTTTTTTCCGGATTTTCCTACCCCGTTTTTTTAACCGTAATGCTGGTTTTAATTATTACGGGTTTGGTGTGCAGCTCTCGAATGATCGTCAGCGATCATTCTCCTTTTGAAATTTATTCGGGGATCATTATCGGTATTTTATGTCAACTGATATCCTATGCATTTATTGGTATAATGTCTTGAAGAAAATATTTCAGTAACCGAAGAAATAATACGAATTTACTTTAGGATATTCTTTGGAAGAATAACAAATCTGAAGGCAACAAAAGAACAAATAATTGCGATTCCTTTTTATTAAAACAGGCTATTCTACTGTCAGTGAGAACGTCACCATTCTTGAATTGATCTTGTCAATAACATTTGAATATTTAAGATTTGGATCCCGCGCGTGAAGATTTCTGAAGCCATCGCTTAGTCTTATTTCTGGCGATAAAACAAAATAAGGGAAGTAAATATGAAAGCCCAAACCCAGTTCCACGCTTACGTCTCCGCGGTTTAGTTTTATCAGGTCTTCCGCCTGGTTTGCTCCTTTATTGCTGGCAAGGTCATAGTCGAATTTTGCTCCTGCAATCGTGTAAACTTTAAAATTATTAATGCGGTCGCTGCTGAAAGCAATATGCACAGGAAAACTTAAAGTAATGGATTGTACTTTTTTCGTAACAGTAGAATCAGGTTCATATTTCTGATTATAAATCATTGCTTTTTCAGAAAATGTAAGGTCCAGCGGATGAGTCCTCAAATCGAAATGATTGCTGATACGAACATTCACCAGCCATGCTAAATTAATCCCCGGATTGTTCACACTTTCTACATCCATAATGGAATCATATTGCAAAAAACGCGGGTCGTGTGTAAAATTAAAATGCGATTTGTTGTAACCAATATTTATCCCAAAATGATACGGTTTATCATCGTGGCTTTCCTGGTTCAGTTCCCGCAATTGTGCCATCAGTTTTGTGGAACAAAAAAAGAAGGCAATCAGGATCAAAGCTATTTTTCGGCGCAATAAATGGTGCATATTCCTAAAGTCAATGTTTTGTAAAAACTGCTTCGATATCCTGATTGGTTTAAAATGTGAATGAATGATCCTTTCTCCGGAAACTGAAGAACCGAATCGTTTAAATATTGATATGCTGCATTATTTTTTGCAATAATCTTTCCAATTTTTGGTGTTATAAACTTCATGTAAAAATGATACAATTGTTTTATAACAGGTGCTGACGGTCTAGTACATTCCAAAACGATTAATTTCCCTCCGGGTTTTAAAACTCTTTTTATTTCTGACAAACCTTGTTCAAGATTTTCAAAATTCCTTACACCAAATGCCACTGTAACCGCATCAAATGAATCATCAGGAAATAAAATCGCTTCGCTATCTCCATGTAATAATTCAATTGAATTCTCTAAACCGGATTTCGCAATTTTTTTTCTTCCAATATCCAGCATTCCTTCGCTGATATCAATGCCGGTAATTTTTTCAGGCTTTAAAATTTGATAACTGGTGATTGCAAAATCACCGGTTCCGGTAGCTACGTCTAAAATATTTTTTGGATGCAATGAAATCAATTCACGGATGGCTTTTTTTCTCCAGCCAACGTCAATTCCGGCACTTAAGAAACGGTTTAAAAAATCATAACGGAAAGCTATTTTATCAAACATGTTTTCTACCTGCTTCTTCTTGCTTTCTGTAGAATTTTTAAAAGGAACAACTGTATCGTGCGGATAGATATTCATTGGTTCAAAGATACTTTTTTGTTTTTAGTTACTAGTTGCTGCGTCGTTGTTTTTACTTTTTAGGACAACTTTAGCAATATAAGCTGAAAAGGCTTTGAAAAAGCATTCGTTTTTATTAAGCATTTCATATGAGGTCATAATGCTCCGCACATCAGCATCTTAGCGAATCAGCACATTAACTTAAATTGCGTCATGCACATTAAAAAAGCGCAGTATCTTATCAGTAGTCCTTCTTACGAAAAATGTCCCCAACCGGATAAGCCGGAATATGCATTTATTGGACGCAGCAATGTGGGAAAATCTTCTCTGATAAATATGTTAGCGGATAATGACAAACTGGCTAAAACATCGAATCAGCCAGGCAAAACACAAATGATCAATCACTTTGAAATGACGAGTGTGCCGAAGGCCGGGGATTTCAATGAATCCAAATGGTACCTGGTTGATTTACCCGGTTATGGCTTTGCAAAAATTTCTTTGAGTAGCCGCAGAAGATGGGAACAGATGATTGAAAATTATTTAAGAAAAAGGGAAAATTTAGCGATGGTTTTTGTGTTAATAGATGCAAGGCATTCTCCGCAAAAATTAGATTTGGATTTCATTGAAAACTTGGATCTGTGGCAAATTCCTTTTACATTAATCTTTACAAAATCAGATAAAGAAAAACAAGCGGTAGTAAGTAAAAACGTAAAATTATTTTTAGAAACGCTGCGTAAAAATCAGCAGTTTTTACCGCAACATTTCGTTTCCAGTTCTTTAAAAAAATCGGGGAAAAATAAAATTTTGGATTTGATCCAGGAGAAGAATGATGAGTTATATAGTTAGGTCGTTTCCTTTTTGTTGCTCAACACAGAGCAATGTTTGCATTGGTTAAAATCTTTATGCAATACACGTTTAATCCAATTGACGATTTGCAGTAAACAAACAAATAACTTTTCTTTCGTTTCCTTAAATTTTCATTTATACCGCACTTTCAAATTGTTTTAAAAATCTTACGTCATTTTCACTAAAAATTCGCAAATCCTTGATTTGATATTTCAACATCGTAATACGTTCAATTCCCATTCCGAATGCAAATCCGGAATACTTTTTTGAATCAATTCCACAATTTTCCAACACATTAGGATGAACCATTCCGCAGCCCAGGATTTCTACCCAACCAGTGTGTTTACAAACGTTGCAACCAACGCCGCCACAAATAAGACAGGAGATATCCATTTCTGCGCTTGGCTCTGTGAAAGGAAAATAAGAAGGGCGAAAACGCACTTTAATTTCTTTACCAAACATCTCCTGTACAAAAAAATAAAGTGTTTGTTTAAGATCAGCAAATGAAACATTATCGGCAATGTATAAGCCCTCTACCTGGTTGAAAAAACAATGCGCTCTTGCGCTGATGGTTTCATTCCGGTAAACACGTCCCGGACAAATAATTCTGATCGGAAGTTTACCCTTTTCCATTTCACGTACCTGAACGCTGCTTGTATGTGTCCGTAGCATCCATGTCGGATTTTGAGAAACATAAAACGTGTCCTGCATGTCACGGGCCGGATGGTTTTCGGGCAAATTCAATGCAGTGAAATTATGCCAGTCGTCTTCAATTTCAGGACCTTCAGCAACAGCAAAGCCCAGCCGTTGAAAAATAGAAACGATTTTATTTCTTACAATACTAATCGGATGACGGCTTCCAATTGGTAACGTGTCGCCGGGCAATGAAAGATCGATGCTTTCGGTTGCCTGTGCTGTGTGGTCTGTCGTGTTCTTCAGCTCTTCCCATTTATTTTCAGCAAACAATTTGAATTCGTTCAGCACTTTTCCCATTTCTCTTTTATTTTCAGGAGGTACGTTTTTCATTTCTCCCATCAATGATTTTACAGAGCCATGAGAGCCAAGGAATTTGATGCGAAAAACCTCAGCGGGATTTTTATCATCGCTGTAAAAATTATTGATTTCTTCTTTTAAATTATTGATTTGTGAAAGCAGATTTTCCATACTTGCAAAAATACGTGAAAGCGGAGAAGAATTTTTTTGATCAAAGCTAAAATAATCGAAAACGTTATTTTATTTCTGCATTTTATTGTTAGGTTTGCCCGACAAAAAAATAAAAATTGATTTACGATTTACACCAATATCTATCTCCACTGAATGTAGCTGAAATCAGCGGTGATGCGGCTTACAACGACAGTCAGCTGGGAAGTGTTATTAAAATAAATGAAGAAGACATTCCTGATTTATCCAATGTCAATATTGTAATCGTTGGTGTAAATGAATTCAGGGGAAATGGTTTTATCTCAACGGACAATTCTGCCGACGCAATTCGTAAAAAATTTTATGAATTGCATTACTGGCATAAAGAAATTTCGATTGCTGACATTGGAAATATTAAAGCCGGGGCGTCATTGAATGATAGTTATTCTGCACTAACGATTGTGTTGAAGGAATTGTTTCAATTAAATAAAGCCGTTGTCATTATTGGTGGTTCACACGACAATACTTTAGCACAATATTTTGCTTATAAGGATTTAAACAAAATCATTGACGCAACTGTTGTAGATGCTACAATTGATTTGCGAAGCGAATCTACTTTGAGAAGTGAAAACTTTTTGATGGAAATGCTCACAAGCGAACCAAACATGGTAAGACATTATAATCACATTGCTTTTCAGAGTTACTTTGTCCATCCCGGAATGCTTGAAACGATGGACAAGCTTAGATTTGATTGTTTCAGGGTTGGCACCGTAAAAGAAGACCTGGATGAGATGGAGCCGGTGATTCGCAATTGCGATTTATTTAGTTTTGATATTGCCGCAATAAAGAACAGTGATGCTCCGGCCGCCACAGCCAGCCCGAATGGGCTTACGGGCGAAGAAGCTTGCACGCTTGCCCGTTTTGCAGGAATGAGCGCTTCGCTTTCTTCTTTTGGCGTTTACGGATATGACGCTTCTAAAGATCATCAGCGTCTCACAGCATTACAAATTGCACAAATGCTTTGGTATTTTATTGATGGAAGAAACCGGATCAGAAAGGAATCTTTATTGCATGAAGCGCAGAATTTCAACCAGTTTCACACAGCTTTTGCAGAAGTAGATACCGTTTTTTTGCAAAGCAAAAAAACAGGAAGATGGTGGATGCAATTGCCTGATAAAAAAGTAATTGCATGCAGTTATAAAGATTATTTGTTTGCCAGCAACAATGAAATCCCTGAAAGATGGCTGAGAGCACAAGAAAGAGATGTGTAAATTATTTTGACAGTAAGCAAAGAAATAAATTGAAATTATATTTTCAACATAACTTTTTTTACCTCCTGCTTGCAATCAATAAATTCAAATCCGTAAATTTCAAATCAAACCTTTGGCTCAAATGAAAATTGGTGAGCGCTCCTTTGAATAAATAGATGCCACTGCGGATATTAATTTTATACCATACCAGGTTCTCAAAGCCGCCATCATCCGCCATTTCGAGCATCAAAGGCATTAGAACATTGCTGATTGCCTGTGAAGCGGTGCGTGCAAATCCACTCGGAATATTGGGAACGCAATAATGAATGACATCATATTTTTTAAAAACCGGTGATGCATGTGAAGTGATTCTGGATGTTTCAAAACAACCGCCGTGGTCAATACTCACATCTACGATTACACTGCCCGGCCGCATTCTGCTTACCATTTCTTCCGTTACAACAAGCGGAGTTCTTCCACCGGAAGCTGCAAGAGCGCCAACTGCTACATCACATGTTTTTAATTGTTTGGATAAAATTCCAGGCTCTATAACGGAGGTGTATAAACGTAAACCAATATTATTTTGCAATCGTTTTAGACGATAAATACTGTTATCAAAGATCTTTATACTTGCGCCCATTGCAAGCGCCGTTCTTGCCGCTTGTTCGCCGACAATTCCTGCGCCAATGATAATGACTTTTGTCGGCGGAATACCAGAAATTCCACCGACCAAAACACCTTTGCCATGATTCGCATTGCTCAAATACTGTCCTGCTATCAGCATTACCGCGCTTCCTGCAATTTCACTCATGCTGCGTACGATGGGATTGTGCCCACTATCATCTTTCAGGTTTTCAAAACTAAGCGCCGTAATCTTTTTCTCCATCATTTTCTCGAGAATTTCACGCTTCATGGCGGTTACATGGATCGGGGAAATGATGAACTGATTTGGTTTTAATAGTTCAATTTCTGTTTCACAAACCGGCGCACTTTTTACAATTACGTCACATTCAAAAACGTCTTTTTTTGAATGGGCAATTTTTGCTCCTGCATCGCTATAGTCTTTGTCTGAATAACTGGCACCTTCACCGGCTTTGCTTTCCATGATTACCCGATGGTTGTTGGCAACTAAAACACTTACGGCATCCGGTGTAAGAGCCACCCGATTTTCCTGGAAAGAAGTTTCTCTCGGAATACCGATTAATAATTCTGCCCCTTTGGGTTTGATGTCAAGAGTTTCTTCTAACGTTTCATAAGAGAAGGATGGGGAAACAAAGGGTTTTGAAGATGCCATGTAGAAAATTTACAATGAATAGGATATAAATATAAAATTTTATGACGGAAGTTGTATGATCAATTTTCGCTCAATGTCTGAAATGATTTCGAAAGTAGAAAAAACGGTGTTATCCGGAAAAATATCAGTCACTTTTTCAGGCCATTCTACGAAGCACATTTCATTGCTGTTTAAACAATCTTCAATTCCTGCCTCCATCGCTTCATAGCTGCTTTTTATTCGGTACAGATCAATGTGATAAATAATTTTCCCTTCGAGAGTTTTATATTCCTGAATGATAGAATAAGTAGGACTGGTAACAGTTTCCACTACTTTTAATTCTTTGCAGAGAGCACTGATAAATGTGGTTTTTCCGGCTCCCAATTCCCCTGAAAAAGCAAAAACTTTAAAACGATTAAATGATTTTAAAAATTCAGAAGCTGTCTGCTCTATTGACTTCAGCTCAAAAAATATTTCCATAATTACCCGCTGGTTTCTGGTAAAATTAATTGAGGATCATAGAATAACAAAAAGTACCAACGGATAGAAAGAATTTGTCTTCTTATTTATGATGCATGCCAACTAATTTTTTTAATCGAAGACATTTCTTCTCCACAAGGTTCCAGCTGGATACAGCCATTGGAAAAACAATGACGATTGTGTATAGAAATAAAGCAAAAGGATTTTCTTTGACGATACCTGCTGCTATAAACATCTGTTGTACGGGAAAAGAAAAAACATAAATGCCATACGTGAAGTCGCCATATTTTCCCGCATGGTTTGTAATTCCTTTTATTTGCGCAACGCTGTTTACCAGCACAGGAATTGAAAAAAAATAAAGGAAATTTAATGATGGAAATAAAACAGCTGTTATAAACGCAACCAAACTGAATGAAACAAAGAAAAACGGTGAATTAGAAAAGTTGATCTTTAAAAAATAAAGTGCTGCTGAATTTAAAAAAAGAAGTGCATAAAAAAATGGTAGACTTGTAAAATAACGAACCATTTCACCATCGAAAAAGAACCGGTTAGCCAGGTAAAAAAAATTGAGAACTGCAATAAATAAAACAATGTAAGACTTGTATTTTTTTCTTAATAAAAAAATTATTGACATTAAAATATAAAGACGTTCTTCCAAAATTAATGTCCATAAAGAACCATTGACGCCGTGCTCAGCAACGTTATGAACAAAAACACCGGGCAATGTAAATTGCAGTCCGAAAACGGGCATAATATTTCTGAAATAACTCCAGGTGTTTCTATTTAAAAAATAAGTTTTGGCAGAAAGATTTGAAAAAAAAACACAAATAAAAACGGTTAAAATGCAGGTAACAATCAGCAATGGCTGAATGCGCAAAAATCTTTTCCATAAATAATTTATAACACCCGGCGATCTGGCTGTACTTTTTGCGATCAAAAAGCCACTGATGCAAAAAAAAATACTTAAACCGATGAATGAAAAATTCAGCCTTCCTTTTGTAAGCTGCATTAAAGGCTCACTACCTGCCTGGTGTAACAAAGAAAATGAATGGTAAAAAATAATTGAAAATGCAGCAAAAAGGCGTAGAAAATCATAGTTGTTTTGAAACCTTTCGTGGTGATGCATCGATATTTATTCAAGCTGGAAATTTAAAGAAGTTTACGTCAAAGTGGTAGGATTTTTTTTTTAAAATTAAAGAAATTGTTAGTAAAAGAATAAATAAGCCAATTTTTAATTCAACGTATTCTTCTATTACTAAACCATTTATTTGAATGTAAACTCTTCCAAACCTTACACTTCCAGCGACTTACTGGTCATTCTGATAACCGGAATGATCATTTCCTCAAGGCTTACGCCTCCGTGCTGAAAAGTATTACGATAATAATTTGCAAAATGATTATAGTTATTTGGATAGCATAAATATCCATCCTGCCTGGCAAAAATGAATGAAGAATTTACATTTGGTACTGGCAATCCTGCCTGCCGAGGATCCCGAAATGCAAGTACTTCTTTTGGTTCATAATTCAGATTACGGCCGTGTTTATAACGCAGATTAGCTGTGGTTTGTTTATCTCCAACGACTTTCTGCGGCGTATTGACGCGCACACTTCCATGATCAGTTGCTATGATCAGATTTATTTTTTTATCAGCAATTTTTTTCAACGCCTGATGCAATGGTGAATGCTCAAACCATGATGCAGTAAGGCTTCTGTAACTTACTTCGTCTGCCGCAAGTTCTTTCAATACTTCCATTTCTGTTCTGGCATGGCTGAGCATGTCTACAAAGTTGTAAACGATAACATTGATGTCATTGTTTAAAAAATTATGAATATTGTCAACCAGTTTTTGAGCGTCCTGGTGATTGGTAATTTTTGTATAAGAATATCTCAGGTCTTCTTTCCGCAGTTTTTTTAATTGAGCTTTAAAAAATTGTTCTTCAAATAAATTTTTGCCACCTTCTTCGTCATCATTTTTCCATTCTACCGGAAATTGTTTTTCTATTTCTATGGGCAGCATTCCCGCAAAGATCGCGTTGCGGCTGTATTGTGTTGCAGTCGGCAACAAAGAATAAAATGTTTCTTCTTCCTGTATCCTGAAATTTTCTGAAAACAATGGTTGGATTGCTTTCCACTGATCGAATCTTAAATTATCGATTAAAATAAAGAAAGTAGGGGTTCCTTTTTCTACATGCGGAAACACTTTAAACTTCATGAGAGTGTTGCTCATGATTGGCGAATCTGCAGCGGGATTAGTGACCCATTTGGAATAATTTTTTGAAATGAATTTAAAGAATTCCAGGTTTGCTTCCGCTTTTTGTGACTGAAAAATTTCCCGCATTTCCGGGCTATCGCTTTTTTTCATTTCCAGTTCCCAATACACTAATTTTTTATAAATATCCATCCAGCCGTTGTGGTCAGGATTATCATTCAGCGCCATGAACAGATCCCGAAACTGTTGCTGATAGGCGGTGGTGGTTTTTTCAGCAACCAGTCTTTTATTATCAATAATTTTTTTTAGCGAAAGCCATACCTGGTTTGGATTTACCGGTTTTATCAGGTAATCGGTTATTTGCGAACCGATGGCTTCGTCCATCAGGTTTTCGGTTTCATTTTTGGTGATTAAAACAATCGGAATTTGCGAATTAATTTCTTTGATCTTTTGCAGCGTTTCCAGACCGGTGATTCCCGGCATGCTTTCGTCAAGAAGTACCACATCTACAATGTGCTCTTTCACATAATCAATTGCATCATGGCCATTGCTCAATGATGTTACATCGTACCCTTTATGTTCCAAAAACATGATCTGGGATTTTAAACTTTCCATTTCGTCATCTACCCATAAAATTTTTGCTGTATTCATCTATCGTTTTTATTAATCGAAAATATTTTTTAAAATTATAAGCTCCGATTCCTGGAAAGGCGCAAACCGTGATTAAGAAACCGGCAATTTGACCTTCAGTAAACAAACAAATAACTCGCATTTATAATCCACATACTGTATTAAACCTCTCTAAACTGTCTAGACCAACTAACCAATTTAAACTAAGATACAATCACGGTTGCTTACAAATGTAAATTATTCCCTTCCCAAAAATTATCTTTGCACCGGTTCGAAATCTTTTTAACAAATCGAAAGAATGCCATTTAGAAAAATAATTAATGATCCGGTTTATGGTTTTATTACAATAGACGATGAGCTGATTTATCAGATTATTTCCCATCCTTTTTATCAACGACTGCGACGGATTCATCAGATGGCAATGGCGCAATTGGTCTATCCCGGCGCCGTTCACACCCGGCTTCATCATTCGCTTGGCGCTTATCATTTAATGTGTAACGCGCTCCATGAGTTGAAGAGTAAAGGCGTTATTATTTCGGCAGCAGAAGAACAGGCCGCAAAAATTGCTGTTCTTTTACATGATATTGGCCACGGGCCTTTTTCACATGCGCTGGAAAATGTGTTAATAAAAAACGTAAGCCATGAAAAAGTTTCTTTGTTGCTGATGAAAAAAATGAATGAAGAATTTGATGGCAAAATGCAAATGGCGATTGACATTTTTACAAATAAGTATCCTAAAAAATTTTTTCATCAATTAGTAAGCGGGCAATTGGATGTGGACCGCATGGATTATCTGATCCGGGATAGTTTTTTTACCGGCGTTACAGAAGGCGTGATTGGTTATGACCGGATTATAAAAATGCTTACGGTTCATAATGGGGAATTAATGGTAGAAGAAAAAGGAATTCATTCTATAGAAAAATTTTTGGTTTCGCGAAGATTTATGTACTGGCAGGTTTACCTGCATAAAACGGTTTTGTGTGCCGAAAAAATGCTGGTAAAAATTATAGAAAGAGCGCGCGAAATCAAAGCTGAGTCTCCATCCGCCGTTTTCAACACTTTTTTAAACGAAGAATATGAAAGCGAAAAAATTGAAAATCATTTAGACGATTTTTGTGCTTTGGACGATTATGATATTTTATTTTCTATTAAATCCTGGATTCATCATCCTGACAAAATATTATCTGTTCTTTGCAAAGGCCTTGTGAACCGGCATTTATTGAAAGTAAAATATTCGGCGCATCAAATTCCAAAAGAATTTTTAGAAGAAAAGACTAACATTGCTATGGAATACCTCGCAATAAATAAAGAGAAAGCCGGCTATCTTGTTTTTACCGGTGAAAGCGAAATAAAAACGTATAATAATAAAACCGAGCACATCAACATTCTATTTAAAGATGGGGCGGTAACGGATATTTCTGAAGTCGATAATCCACTGATAAATCAAAGTTTATTTGGCACGGTAAAAAAATTTTACATTTGTTTTATCAATTTGGAAATCACATTATAGTTTAATTTTAATTTTTTTAAAAAATATTGAAAGGCAAATGCAGTTTACAGCAAAACAAATCGCTGAATTAATAAATGGCAAAATCGAAGGAAACCCGGATGTTGCAGTTTCTTCTTTTGGCAAACTGGAGGAAGCGACGGAAGGGCAGCTTGCTTTTCTCGCAAATCCCAAATATGAAGAGTTTTTATACACAACAAAAGCTTCCATTATTATTATTAATGCTTCTTTAGAAATAGAGAAAAAAATAGATGCTACACTTATTCGGGTACCGGATGCCTATTCTTCTTTTGCAGTTATTTTAACCGCTTATTCTGAAATGGCGCGTGCAAATCTTACCGGAATACAGGAACCGTCTTTCGTAGCTTCATCTGCTGAGCTCGGAGAAAATGTTTTTGTGGGCGCTTTTGCTTATCTGGGCAATAAGGTAAAAATTGGCAATAATGTAAAACTTTATCCGCAAGTTTATTTAGGCGATAATGTAACAGTAGGGGAAAATAGCATTTTGTACCCGGGGGTAAAAATTCATCATGATTGTGTTATCGGAAAAAATGTGTGTATTCACGCGGGATGTGTCATTGGCGGAGATGGATTTGGATATGCGCCACAGGCAGATGGAAGTTTTAAAAAAATACCACAGATAGGAAATGTAGTTGTAGAAGATAGCGTAGAGATAGGCGCGAATACGACTATTGACCGTTCAACACTTGGTTCTACTATTATAAAAAGTGGTGCCAAGCTGGATAATCTGATTCAAATTGCCCATAACGTGGAAATCGGAATGAATACGGTGATTGCGGCACAATCAGGAGTGAGCGGGAGCACCAAAATTGGAAATAATGTAATGATTGGCGGCCAGGCAGGAATTGTAGGTCACATTATTATTGCTGATGGAACGAAGATCAATGCACAAAGCGGTGTAGCTAAATCTATAAAAATTCCAAATACGGCGGTAACCGGATCGCCGGCTTATGATTATGGCCATGCCCTTCGCAGCCAGATCCTCAGCAGGAATTTGCCGGAGTTAGAAAAAAGGATCAAACAACTGGAACAAACTATTGAGCAATTAAAAAAAGAAAGGGTAGCAGAATGAGAAATAACTGCTTTTTCTAATCTTTATTAAAAAATTTTATTTTCCAATACTGGCTGCACAATTTAAAGAATTACTTTTCATACTTTCGTGCCCATGGAGCAACCTTTTAATTCTAAAGAAACCAACTTTCAACATACTTTAAAAGAAGCTGTTACAATTTCCGGAGCCGGGATTCATACCGGCCAGTCGGTTACCATTCAAATTAAACCAGCTGAGCCAAATACCGGTATTAACTTTCAACGGATTGACCTTGCCGGAAAACCAATAGTAAAAGCGGATGTGGACAATGTGATTGAAACAAACCGCAGTACTACAATTGAAGCGAACGGAGCAAAAGTTGGTACCATAGAACATTTGATGGCTGCGTTAACAGGAATGCAGGTTGACAATGCGCTAATTGAAATAAATGGTGATGAAGTTCCGATTCTGGATGGAAGTTCCGAGGTATTTATTGAACATCTTTCAAAAGCCGGTGTTCAAAAACAAAATGTAGAAAAAATCTATTACACTATACAACACAACATTTCTTTTGTAGATGAAGCGAAGAAAGTAGAAATGGTTGCTTTGCCGTATAATGGCTATAGGATCAATACGTTAATCGATTTTAATTCTCCGATCCTTGGAACACAACATGCGGATTTGAACAACATCAGTAAATTTAAAAATGACATTGCACCCAGCCGTACATTTTGTTTTTTTCATGAACTCGAACAGTTAGTTGCAAATGATCTGATAAAAGGTGGAGATATTAATAATGCAATTGTGGTAGTGGATAAACCAGTAGATGAGGAGCAGGTAAAAAGGATTTCAAAAGTTTTTCATAAAGATGATGTAAAAGTAAGTGAGGCAGGTATTTTGAATAATCTTACGCTTCGTTTTCCTAATGAACCGGCGCGGCATAAATTATTGGATGTGGTAGGAGATTTGGCATTGGTCGGTTATCCTTTTAAAGCTCACATCATCGCAAACAGACCGGGGCATTCTTCGAATATAAAGTTTGCAAAAAAAATAAAAGAACACATAAAAAAATATAAACATCGTCAGGAAATCCCCAAGTATGATCCAAATGTTCCTCCGATATTGGATATACAGGATATTGAGAGAACCTTGCCGCATCGCTATCCTTTTTTATTGGTAGATAAAATAATTGAACTGACCGAAACGCGTGTAGTCGCCATAAAAAATGTGACTTACAATGAACCATTTTTCCAGGGACATTTTCCGGGCAATTCGGTAATGCCAGGTGTTTTATTAGCTGAAGCGCTTGCTCAAACAGGCGGATTTATTGCCATTCCACAGAATTCAACCGAAAAATACGATACGTATTTTCTCAAAATAGATAATTGTAAATTCAAACAAAAAGTAGTTCCAGGTGATACGCTCATTTTAAAAATGGAATTATTGCACCCAATCAGGCGCGGCATCTGCGAAATGAAAGGAACCGTTTATGTTGGAGATAAAGTAGTAACAGAAGCGGTTTTAGTTGCCCAAATTGTAAAACGTCCTAACTAATAATATGATAAGCCCCCTAGCACATATCCACCCAAATGCTAAATTAGGAAAGGATGTTACGGTTGACCCTTTTGCAGTAGTTGAAGGTGATGTACAGATTGGCGACGGCACACACATTATGTCCGGAGCTGTCGTTATGAAAAAAGTGATTATTGGAAAATCGTGTAAGATTTTTCCAGGAGCTGTGATCGGCGCTATTCCTCAGGATTTGAAATTTAATGGAGAAGATACCATTGTACAAATCGGTGATAATACTACTATAAGAGAATGCGTAACCGTGAACCGCGGAACAAAAGATAAGTGGAAAACGGTGGTAGGAAGTAATTGTTTGTTGATGGCTTATTCTCATATTGCACACGATTGTATCCTCGGCGACTATGTAATTATTGCCAATTCTGTCCAGCTTGCTGGGCATGTCGAAATCGGAGATCATGCGATTATTGGTGGGATGGCAGCGGCGATTCAGTTTTCAAAAATCGGAGCTCATACATACATTGCAGGTGGAACAGAAATTATAAAAGATGTGCCTCCTTTTATTAAGGCAGGCCGCTCTCCATTGTCTTATGCTGGTGTCAATTCAGTCGGCTTGCAACGCCGCGGATTTACATCCGAAAAAATAAACGGAATTTCAGAAATTTACCGCAATATTTATTTGCGTGGATTAAATATTACCCAGGCTACCCAAATCATAGAAAAAGAACTGCCTGAATCTGATGAGAAAACAGAAATACTGGAATTTATAAAAGCGAGCAAACGGGGCATTTTGAAAGTGTCTTCCAAAGAGAATTTGGAGGAGAATTAGGAAATTGGCTATTTAGCTAATTAGCGAATCAGCTAATTATTATATGGAAATTAATCTAACAAATCTTGGCAAACGCTTCAACAGGGATTGGATTCTCCGCAATCTTGATTTTCAATTTGAAAATGGAAAACATTATGCCATAACCGGACCCAATGGCTCCGGTAAATCTACTTTATTACAGCTTATCTCCGGCTCCGCAGTTTACAACGAAGGAAAGATTGATTACCTGCAAAATGGAAAACATTTTTCAGCAGATAAGGTTTTTCAGAAAATATCTTTTGCTGCGCCTTACCTGGACACTATTGAAGAAATGACTTTAACGGAATTTTTTTTATTTCACGATAAAATGAAAGGATGGCTTTCAAGGGTGAATACGAAGGAAATTATTTATTTATCTTCTCTTAAAAATGCCGCACACAAACAAATCCGTTATTTCAGCAGCGGCATGAAACAGCGGGTGAAACTGGCGCAGGCAATTTTTAGTAATGTGCCTATTGTTTTATTAGACGAACCGCTTACCAACCTTGATGCAGAAGGCGTTTCGCTGTATCATCGCTTAATAGAAGAATTTTGTGCCAACCGTTTGTTGATTATAAGCAGCAACGAGCCAAAGGAATATTCTTTCTGCGATACAATTATTGATATCATGGCATATAAATAACGCCGGACTGGCAATATATTGCCCATTTATATGGTTTTGATTATGCAAGCTTTTTGACGATAAGGTTGACAAATCAAAAAGTGCAGGAAAAAAGGGGAATTAGTTGTAGTTATCAAACTTCACTTTTAATTGACGAATCCAGTAAAGGAACAAATAAATCAGTTTCTCATTTTCTTTCAAATAAAAATCGGGTCTATGATTACTTAAATTTTTCTCTAAAACCTTAATTTCTTTTCCATCACCACATGAGGAATAGAAATTTCAATAAATTCTTTTCCGGTAACGGTATAACCCAATTTTTCATAAAAACCGGTCGCGGTTTTCCGGGCGTGCATGATTATCCTTTTATAGCCGTGATCGCGGGCTACATTTTCTGCAAAATTCATGAGGCTGGCGCCAATTCCTTTTCCCTGCAAATTATTTTGAACTGCCATCTGGCGCAGCCTTACGCAGTGTTTGTCCACTTTTGTAAGCAGGCAGCAACCAAGCATTTTATCATCCTCAAAAGCGCCGATAAGGATATCATGTTTCTCTTTTTCCAGTTCTTCTTTTGAAAAATCCAGATGGAGCGGCTTGCGCAAAATTTCAAAGCGCAATTTAATCATCTGCTCATATTCTTTACTGCCGTGGTCTATTTGCTTAAGGGGCATAAAAGTAAATGGTTGTTTTATGATTTGAATAAAAATACATGTTTTATCTGATTTAATTTCAGCAGCTGAAAAATAAAAAATTACCGATTTTACCTCTCGAAATAAAATTCAAAAAAAAAATAAATGGTTTTTAAAATCCTGATAACTGGGGAAACAGCGTGATTTTCACTTGAAAATTTGAATCTTTCCGTAACGAATTTTTTTCCAAATAGTTATTATTTTTTTTTATCGCAAAAAGTATATTTTTGTGCCCATATTAACTAAACTTTACAATCATGCAAGACGTTGCAACAAGAGTAAAAAAAATCATTGTTGACAAGTTAGGAGTTGACGAGGCAGAGGTTACACCCGAAGCTTCATTCACTAACGATTTAGGTGCTGACAGTTTGGACACCGTAGAACTGATCATGGAATTTGAGAAAGAATTTAATATTTCAATTCCTGACGAACAAGCGGAAACCATCACCACCGTAGGACAGGCAGTAGCATACCTTGAGGAACATGCTAAGTAATCATCTTATTTTAACTTTGCAGGCAAGCTTATGGAATTAAAAAGAGTAGTAGTAACCGGATTGGGTGCCATAACGCCATTGGGAAAAAACGTTCCTGAATATTGGGAAGGTCTTGCCAGCGGTGTTTCCGGCGCTGATTATATCCAACAATTTGATTGCACGAAATTTAAAACCAGGTTTGCCTGTGAGGTTAAAGATTTTGAACCCACAGATTACCTGGAAAGAAAAGAAGCACGGAAACTCGATCGCTTCACTCAATTTGCGTTAGTAGCAAGCGATGAAGCTGTGAAAGACGCTGGAATTACTAAGGACAACGTAAACCCGGATCGTGTTGGAGTCATTTTCGCCAGCGGCATTGGTGGCATCACCACCTTCCAGGATGATGTAATGGAGTTCGCGCGCGGCGACGGTACTCCACGTTTTAATCCTTTCTTCATTCCGAAAATGATCCTCGATATAGCAGCAGGACAAATTTCCATGCGCTATGGATTCCGGGGGCCAAATTTTGCGGTTGTAAGTGCCTGCGCCAGCAGTACCAATGCGATCATTGACGCTTATGACAACATTCGGTTAGGTAGGGCTGATATCATTTTAACCGGTGGCAGTGAAGCTGTTATTTCAGAATCCGGTGTGGGAGGATTTAATGCTATGAAAGCATTAAGCGAAAGGAACGACGACCCTAAAACCGCCTCACGTCCTTTTGATAAAGACAGAGATGGATTTGTAATGGGCGAAGCAGCTGGAATATTGGTTTTGGAAGAGTTGGAACATGCAAAAGCAAGAGGAGCAAAAATATATTGTGAAATAGCAGGCGGCGGCGCATCTGCTGATGCCTATCACATTACTGCTCCACATCCCGATGGACTTGGGGCAAAAAATGTAATGCACGCAGCGCTCGATGATGCCGGAATGCAACCTGAAGATATTGATTATATCAATGTTCACGGCACTTCTACCCCATTGGGCGATATTGCAGAAACAAAAGCAATTTTGAATGTTTTTGGAGAAAGCGCTCATCATCTGAACATCAGTTCGACAAAATCAATGACAGGCCATTGCCTCGGAGCAGCCGGAGTAATTGAAGCACTTGCCTCTATACTGGCGGTTACCCAGGATGTCGTGCCGCCCACGATTAATCATTTTACCGATGACCCTGCTTTTGACCCGAAATTGAATTTCACCTTTAATAAAGCGGAGAAGAGAGAAGTGAACGCGGCATTGAGCAATACTTTTGGATTTGGAGGACACAATGCATCTGTTATTATCAAGAAGTACAAACCCTAAATCAATAATATATTTTTATGGATAATCCTTCGATTTCGACAGCCGAAATTCATAACTTCCTGGTTCGTCGCCTTGGCGAAAAGGAAGCAGATGAAATAATGGAATATATTGAAAGTGAAATTGATAAAAATATTATTGCAAGAGGAGAGGAGACAAAACTTGAAATCGACCGCTGGCGCAATGAGCTGAAAGATAACTTTGCAACAAAGGCAGACCAGGCAAACTTAGAAAAGAAATTAATTAAAAGGGTTTCGGCTGTAGAAGGAACAATTATTATATGGATGTTTGTATTCTGGTTTACACTGATCATCGCGATGTATATAATTTTCAAATTCATACAATAGAGAATAAGCCCTCAGCCTTGGTGAATAAACATAAGGAATACCGGGTATAATCTTATACAAAGAAAAAATCTCTTATATTTTCCTAAGCTTCTCTTCTCGAACCTGGTTCCTGCATGCTGCTTTCTTGTTTTTATAAATTTTGATCTTTTCTCCAGATTAAAATGTTATAAATAATTCATTTCCTTGCAATTTTATTATCTTCGTTTCTTCCCTGTTTTTTTCTAAATAGGGTAATAAAAGAGGTTTATAGATTATGAACGAATTAAAATCATTAAAAAACAATGGAACAACTTATCCCAATAATAGTGGGTGCTGTAGCATTAATTGCAGGCATCTTTCTGGGTAAAATACTATTTGCAAAGAACACAAAACAACTCTTAGAAACAGCAGAACAACAAGCTCAACAAATTATTTCCGATGCACAGTCAAAAGCAGAAACGCTCAAAAAAGAAAAACAACTGGAAGCAAAAGAACATTTTGTTCAATTAAAATCTGAGCATGAAAAAGCAGTTCTGCAAAGAAATCAAAAATTAAACGATGCTGAAAACCGCATTAAACAAAAGGAACAGGCCATCAATCAAAAGGATCAGAATGTAGAGCGCATCATCAAGGAAAATGAGGTGATCAAGCAAACGCTGAACCGGCAGATCGAAGTCGTGAACATCAAGCGCACTGAACTGGAAAAACACCAGGAAGAGCACATTAAAAGATTGGAAAAAGTTTCAGGCCTTTCTGTCGAAGAAGCAAAGGCACAATTGATCGAAACGTTAAAAAATGAGGCAAATTCACAAGCGCTAAGCATTCAGCAGGAAATAGTGGATGATGCTAAATTACGTGCTAATAAAGAAGCGCGCAAAATCATCATTCAAACGATTCAACGCACTGCCGCTGAGACAGCGATTGAAAATGCCATCACGGTTTTCAACCTCGAATCAGATGAAATCAAAGGGTCGATCATTGGACGTGAGGGAAGGAATATTCGTGCCATAGAAGCTGCGACCGGTGTTGACCTGATCGTAGATGACACGCCTGAAGCAATAATTCTTTCCTGCTTCGATCCTTTGCGCAGGGAGATTGCCCGGCTTTCTTTGCAGAGGTTGGTAGCGGATGGGCGTATTCATCCTGCACGTATTGAGGAAGTGGTTGAAAAAACCCGCAAACAAATTGAAGATCAGATCATGGAAATTGGTGAGCGCACCGTAATAGAACTGGGCATTCACGGACTTCATAAAGAATTGGTAAGAATCGTCGGAAAAATGCGTTTCCGTTCTTCATATGGTCAAAACCTATTGATGCATAGCCGCGAAGTGGCAAACCTTTGCGGAATAATGGCGGCAGAATTGGGCATGAATCCTAAACTTGCTAAACGCGCTGGTTTGCTCCATGACATCGGAAAAGTACCTGATGAAGAAACAGAATTAAGCCATGCGCTTCTCGGGATGAAGCTCGCGGAAAAATATGGAGAGAATCCGGCCGTTTGTAATGCCATCGGGGCGCACCACGATGAAGTGGAAATGCAATACGTTATTTCTCCGGTAGTTCAGGCTTGTGATTCAATGAGTGGAGCAAGGCCGGGTGCTCGTCGTGAAATCATGCAACAATATTTGCAAAGAATAAAAGATCTTGAAAACCTTGCGCTTACTTACCAGGGTGTAGAAAAAGCGTATGCTATACAAGCTGGCCGTGAACTTCGTGTGATAGTAGAATCAGAAAAAGTAACGGATGCTGAAAGCGATAAACTAAGCTTTGAAATCGCCCAAAAGATTCAGGCAGAAATGATCTATCCAGGACAAATAAAAGTTACAGTAATAAGGGAAAAGAGAGCAGTAAATGTAGCAAGGTAATTTGAAATGCGAGAATCTGAGAATTTGAAAACGAAAATGCCTGCTATTTGTCCTTTTGTTTGGAAAGTTTCATTAAAAAGTTTTAAAAACAATAGTACATTTTATCAAATTTGCCTTACCTTTGCACTCCTAAAATAAAAAGCCATGAATGCAGTTGCATTTGTTCACGAACAATTGACATCAAAGAAAGAATTACCGAAGTTCAAAGCCGGTGATAACGTTACTGTGAATTACAAAATCCAGGAAGGTAATAAAGAAAGGATCCAAAGTTTCAAAGGCGATGTCATCAAACGCCAGGGTGAAGGTGGAACCGCTACTTTTACTGTTCGTAAAATAAGTGATGGCGTAGGTGTTGAACGTTTATTCCCACTTTTTTCTCCCAATATTGATAGCATCAAATTGCATAAAGTAGGTAAGGTGCGCCGTGCGAAATTGTATTTTCTGCGCGACAGAAGCGGTAAAAGTGCCAGGATTAAAGAGAAGAGAATTAAATAACATTTCAAAAAATAATCATAAATACACCGGAAAGCTTTTGTTTTCCGGTTTTTTTTTATATTTTGCCATAGCAAAAAAACTAATATCTTACTTTTGCATTTTATTCTTATGAAAAAAATCATTCCTGTCATTATTTTATTATCTGTTATATTATTTTCGTGTGCCCGCGGCATTACTCCTTATCAAGCTGCGAATGGAAAAGCTAAATGTGGGCGGTATTTAAAATAAACAGATCCAATTAACATTCAGCCTTTAGCTTCATTTAGCTGCAATTGACAGTAAATGATTAATAACCTATCTTTACAGGGCTAATATAAAGACAATGACATTTCTATTATTCAATCAGCAACTTTTGTTTGCTATGCCCGGCGGCACAGAATGGCTGTTAATTCTGCTGGTAGTACTTTTATTTTTTGGTGGCAAAAAAATTCCTGATCTGATGCGGGGTATCGGAAAAGGTGTAAGAGAATTTAACGATGCGAAAGAACACATGAAAAAAGATATAGATGCGGGAATGAAAGAAAAAGATAAAGCTAAGGCACCTGAACAAGAAGCAGTAAAGGAAACGCAGCTTCCTAAATAATTTTTAAATAATTTTTTTCTCAAAAGGTTTAGGTGTGCATCCGGAATGATGGCATTTAAACCTTTCTTTTTAAATTAATTCCATTGTTTTCTTTTCAAAATATTTCCTCTTATCAAGAACAACTTTCTGAAGGAAAAACTTCCTGCGTCGAAGCAGTTGAATTTTATTTAGATAAAATAAAAAAAAATGAGCGGCTGAATGCTTTTGTCGAAGTGTATGATGAAGAAAGCATTGCACGCGCAAAATTTTTAGATGAAAAAAGAAATTCAGGAAAAAGTTGTGGCAAATTGCATGGCGTTGTAGTTGCATTGAAAGATGTGATTTGCTACAAAGACCATAAGATCAGCGCTGCATCAAAAATGTTGGAGAATTTCGTTTCCATCTATAATTCTACTGCGGTTGAAAAGTTATTAGCAGATGATGCGATCATTATTGGCAATTGCAACTGTGATGAATTTGCGATGGGAAGTACCAATGAAAATTCTGTTTATGGAAGTGTAAAAAACGCATTGGATGAATCGAAAGTTTCCGGCGGTTCTTCCGGTGGTTCAGCGGTAGCTGTGCAGGCAGGATTGTGTATGGTGAGTCTCGGAAGCGATACTGGTGGTTCAGTAAGGCAACCGGCAGATTTTTGTGGAATTGTAGGGATGAAACCTTCTTATGGAACGATTTCAAGACATGGATTAATTGCTTATGGTTCTTCATTCGACCAGATAGGAATTTTTGCGAACAACGTGGAAGACGTAGCAAAAGTTTTGCAAGTAATTATTGGAAGTGATGAATATGACAGCACGGTAAACCAACAAATAAGTGAAAATCTTATTTTCCATAATAAACCAAAAAAATCTTCCGGCTACCGCATTGCTTTATTTAAAAATGCAATGCAGCATGAAAGCCTCGATGGTGAGATTAAAAAAGGCATATATGAATTAGCAGAGAATTTGAAGAACGATGGAAATGAGGTGGAAGAAATAAATTTTGATTTGATTGATTATATTGTTCCCGCTTATTATGTGCTTACTACTGCAGAAGCATCTTCAAATCTTTCGCGTTACGATGGGGTAAGATATGGCTATCGTTATGAAAATAATGATGAAGATTTGACTACTTTTTACAAAAAAAATCGTGGAAAAGGATTTGGAAAAGAAGTAAAAAAAAGAATCATGTTGGGCACTTTTGTTTTGAGTGAAGGATATTATGAGGCTTATTTTACCAAAGCCCAACAAGTGCGGAATTTATTGTCTTTGCAGACTAAAGAAATTTTTAACAAATTTGACGCAGTTCTTTTGCCAACCGTTCCAACAACCGCGTTTGAAGTCGGAAGTATGAAAAAAGACCCGATTGCTGCGTATCTCGCTGATATTTATACTGTTTTTGCAAATCTTACCGGAATTCCGGGCATTTCGTTACCGCTTTTTCGCCATTCCAATGGAATGCCTTTTGGCGTGCAGGTGCTTACAAACAAACATAATGAAGTAACTTTACTGCAGTTATCTGACCTGCTTCTAAAGAATTACAAACGTTATTAGCGAATGAAAAAACCGCCACTTTTATTTTTAATTTTAATGCTGCTATCACCGGTGTTTGTAATGGCCAATAGCGACCTTCACCTGCAATCGCTTGTCGACACTGCAATCCGAAAAGGGAAAATAGATACGTCGAGCAAGATTGAAAATAAGGTGATTCATGATGTTATTGTCGCTGCTAAACCCGCTAAAAAAAAGACAGAATATCTGAGTGAGGTTACCAAATATGGTTTCAAAGATCTCTTCAAAAATTACTCTTATAATTCTTCCATGCCTTACGCTTCGCAGGTAAATCCATATGCAGAAAATTACATGCAGGATTATCTGAAAGCACATCAAAATTATTTGTTGAATCTGCGCAAAACCGGGAGGCAGTATTTTAATTTTATTGATGGAATTTTGGTTCAGTATGGATTGCCAAAAGAACTGAAATATCTTGCGGTAATAGAAAGTGATTTAAAATCCAATGCGCTTTCTGTTGCTGGTGCCCGGGGTCCCTGGCAGTTTATGGATTACACTGCAACTCAATATGGGCTTAAAGTAAATTCCGCTGAAGATGACCGCACCGATTATTTCAAAAGCACGAATGCTGCCGCAAAATATTTGTTGAGCTTGTACAAAGACCTTCATGATTGGCTTTTGGTGATCGCTGCGTATAATGGCGGCCCCGGAAGAGTTTATAATGCCATTAAAAAAAGTGGCAGCCGTAATTTTTGGGATTTGCAATATTATTTACCAGAAGAGTCACGAAATCACGTAAAGAAATTTATTGCGACGCATTATATCATGGAAACCGGAAACAAGGATGGAAATCCGGCTGATTCAAAATTCAATTATTCAAGCCTTTCTAGTAATGATAGCAGCGTTATTGTGCATCTTACTGCAGATGAGAGAAAAGATGTAGATTCTACGCAGGTTTCAGGCAGGTATATTGCAGAAATAATTGCCAGGAATGTCGACATGGATATGGCGGATTTTAATCGTTATAATCCGGATTTCAACAACACGCTTTCCACCGGCGCAACTTATAATTTGCAACTTCCTGCAGATAAAATGAAGGAATTTTTTCAGAAAAAGTATGACATTCTAAACCAAAGCGTAACACAGCTTTTGGATAATGTGAATATGAAATCTAAAGGGAAGAAGTAGAGGTGGCTTTCTAACCGGATACAAAGCTAGTCTCACGCTTTAACATAAATGACTTTTAATCATGCAAATTTTTCTCTGCTTCTTATGCCTTCACGTTAATCAGAATACCATTTAGTAAAGCAACAAATACAATCAAATTCTATTTCCCTTTCTAATCATTCTTTATATTTATTTATATAAAAATGTTTTTTAGAAATATAAAGTTATTTTTAAAAATTGCTTTTATTTTACACAAAACAAATTCTTCTATTTTATGAAACCTAAAATTGCTTTTGTTACCGGTGGTTATTCCGGCGAAGCCGAAATATCTTATCAATCTGCAAAAACAATTGAGAAAAATATCGACCCTCAAAAATTTGATTCTTATAAAATTGACATTACGCCACAAGGTTGGTTTTTTCAGGACAAAGAAGAAAAAATTGAAGTAGATAAGAATGATTTTTCCATAACGATGAATGGAGAAAAAATTCTTTTTGACGCTGTTTTAATTGGTATTCACGGTACACCCGGCGAAGATGGAAAACTCCAGGGATATTTTGATATATTGAACCTTCCATACACTTCTTGCGACTGCGCTACTTCTGCGCTTACCTTTAATAAAAGATACACGGTTGCCGTTGCTTCTTTTGCCGGAATAAAAGTGGCCAAATCTATTCTGTTATTTAAAAGTAGTTTTAAAAGTGAAAATGAAATTGCTGAAAATCTGAAATTTCCAGTGTTTGTAAAGCCAAACAATGGCGGATCAAGTATCGGCATGAGCAAAGTCAATTCTCCTTCTGAGGAATTAGGCGCAGCGATTGAAAAAGCATTTAAAGAAGATGAACAGGTTCTGGTAGAAGAATTTATCAAAGGCCGCGAATTTACAATCGGCGTATTTCAATCGAAAGGGAAAATTATTGCTTTACCGATAACAGAAGTAATTTCGAAAAAAGATTTTTTCGATTACGAAGCAAAATACCATGGCGCAAGTGAAGAAATTACACCGGCAAAAGTGGATGAAAGCATTGCCCAGCAGATAAAATCGCAGGCGGTGGAAATTTATCAAATCTTTAATTGCCGCGGGATTGTGAGGATTGATTTTATTTATAATGAAGAAGCAGGGGAGCCTTTTATGCTGGAAATAAACACAGTACCCGGACAAACAGCGGCAAGCCTTGTACCACAGCAGGTAAGCGCCATGGGTTGGAGTCTCATGGATTTCTATACAGCGCTGTTGCAGGAATGTTTACCTGTATAAATTTATTAAATTGCAGCACTTATTTTTTCACTTATAATTCTAACGTGTTTAAATTTATTGCAAGACAAAGCTTTTTTGTAAACCTGCTGGCAGCCATTGTTTTGGTTTTCCTGGTGGCCTTTTTGTTTTTTGAATCCCTTGGCTTGCTCACGCATCATGGCGAGTATTTGAAAGTACCTGCTGTAACCGGTAAAAATGTGGATGAGGCGGTGAATCTTCTGGAGAAGGAGGGCTTTGATGTTATTATTACTGATTCATTGTACAATGACAGCATGCCTTTGAATACGGTGAAAAAGCAATTGCCAGATGCAGACGCTACGGTAAAAGTAAACCGCACCGTGTTTTTGAATGTAAATCCTACCACACTTCCGATGATTGATATGCCGCATTTGGAAGGACTCAGTTATCGTTTTGCGCTGGATAAATTAGCGAAGAATCATTTGAAATTAGGCGACACAATGATGCGTGCAGATTTCATGAAGGGCTCTGTTTTAGAACAAAATTACCAGGGTAAGAAAATTACTGCCGGCTCCAAAATACGATGGGGTTCTGCGGTTGATTTAGTAATTGGCGCAGGGCTTGAAGCGCAAAAAATTCCGGTGCCGGACCTTACAGGAATGACGGTAGCGGATGCGAAGGCGTTGCTGAAAGATAAAGGAATTATATTGGCTGCCATCTTAACGTCAGGAAATGTGACAGATACGGCCAATGCATTTATTTTTAAACAAAATCCGGATGTGTACGCGTATGGAACTACTCCTGCATACATTCAGCCCGGGCAAACCATGGACATTTGGATACAGGTAGAAAGACCTGTAATTGACACGCTAAAAACTGATAGCTTACATTTAATAAAATAATAATTATGACAAATATTTCTGTTGATGAAGTAAAAGAAAGGCTGGATGCAGGAGAGAAATTACATCTTGTAGATGTGCGCCAACCTGAGGAAACTGCAGAGTTTAACATTGGTGGCATCGCATTTCCATTGGGAAAGATTCAAATGATGCAAACAGAAGAACTGGATAATTTGCGCGATGAAGAAGTGATTTTCTATTGCCGTAGTGGCAACAGAAGTGGACAGGCCGCCTTAATCATGGAACAACTTGGTTTTAGCAATACAAAAAATTTAACAGGGGGAATGCTCAAGTGGAGAGAGAAGTTTGATGGACGTTGATTTATTCATGTGAACATGCTAATTTGAAAATCTGAATTTTGGTTACTTCAGTACGCAAATAAATAATGCGGATTCTTATTTCCGACCTTTAACGGAAGAAGCAACTTGTTTTCTTTTTTAATGAAATGATATTTACTTAATCATTTTCTAAAAATATTAAAAATGAAAAAAGACCATCCGGGAGTTTATATACCGCCGCCAGTCATTTACGTATTGATATTTTTTGTCGCTTATTTTCTTCAAAAAATAATTCCAATCAACAATTCTTTTTTCAACCACGATGGAGTAAAAACCGCAGGCATTATTTTTTTTGTTGCCGGAGCATACTTTGCTATGCAAGGTGCATGGAAATTTATACAAACAGGAAATACTTTAATCACTGTAAAACCTGCTTCATCGCTTCAGCAAACAGGAGTTTATAAGTTTACCCGCAACCCGATGTATTTTGGTTTAATTTTTTTATACCTCGGTTTCACGTGTTTTTTTGGAAACTGGTGGCATATCATTTTGTTGCCTGTATTGATTATAATCATCCAGGAATATGTAATTAAAAAAGAGGAAAAATACCTGGAACGCGAATTCAATCAAGCTTACCTCGATTATAAAAAGAAAGTCAGAAGATGGATTTGAGCACATCTGCTGACTTTCTCTATTTATCTACACAATTCTATTAAAACTTATATCGGATTGTAGCAATCAATTGGCGTGGCGCAATCGGATTGATGCTGTAATTTTCATGAACATAAAAATTATACGTATTGGTCACATTGCTCAGTTTTGCCAGCAAAGAAAACTTCTTATAAGTATATCCGGCGGAAATATCAAGGGTTGTGAATCCACTTACCGGAATCAATCTTGAATAGTTCTGCGCCTGCTCTTTCGTATTATTCCATCCGGCAAATCTATCACCTGTATAAAACAGAGAAGCGCCGATTTTGAAACCTTTTAATTTTTTATCAAAAGAATAAAAGACACTTCCGTTGGCAGTATGCGCCGGAGTTCCTACCAGCCGTTCTCCTTCTAAATAACTTCCTTTGGTATCAGGAGTTTTTGTATAGCGCATATTGTTGTAGCTGTATCCGCCGATCACCTCAAGACCTTCTGCCGGATGACCTGAAATATCCAGTTCAATTCCGTCGCTGGTGGTTTGCCCGGTTAGTTCCTGCAGCGCAGTATTGTTGTTAGGAGTAATGCCATCAGCAGCAAAGGGAGCGGTTTGAGCAAGATTGTTATTGATAATTCGATAGGCAGTGAGGTTCACAGAAAGAGCGCCATTGATAAAATCGTTTTTTATACCAAGTTCATATTGATCGATGATAGAAGGAGCGAGCGCGTTTCCAAAAACATCGGTTCCTTTGTTCGCAGAAAATGAATTCGAATAGCTGGCAAATAGCGCTGTATGTGTAAATATTTTGTAAACAATTCCGAAGCGCGGAGAAAATGCTTTATCAGTTTTTGGGTCGCCTTTTACAGTAGTATCTTTCTTTAAATCGGTTGTTTGCACCGCTTCTGCTTTTTGGATTGACCATCTAACACCTGCCAGCAATTTTATTTTATTCGAAACACTGATGAGATCCTGAACATAAGCACCCGCGCGGTTCACGGGTGTTTCTGTTTCGGTGATTTTTGAAGCAGATGGAATATCAGTTCTGGGCATGAATTTGGAATGATCCAGAATATTGATGGTGTCGTATGTTTTAGGATTGTCAAAAGCGAAATTGGTAGTCACGTCACGGTCTGCATCCATTCCTGTCAGAAGGGTGTGGCCAATAATGCCGGTTTTAAATTTCCCGGTGACGTTGATTTGCCCTGAAAGATATTGGTCCTGCGATTGGATCCTGTTCAAAGGCCTCGCCCAATCACCATTTGCCGCAGCTTGGATTCTTTCTGTTGAATAATAATCCCTGTTGTAAACATCATAAGAAGCGTTTGCATTCACTGACCATGAATCGTTGATCTTGTGTTTCAACTGCGCGGTTGCGTTCGATTGATTCATCTGATTATACTGCCAGCTCACTCCCTGGAAAGTATTTCGCGGAAGATGCGGAATGATGGTGTTGTCCAATGAGCCTGTTCCGAAATCTGGTGTGAAGTTGCTGTTCAGGTAATCGGCCTGGATCAGTAAACTTGTTTTGTCATTGATCTTATATAGAAGTGAAGGATTGATATAATATCTTTTGGAATGAACTTCATCCCTGAAACTGTTTTCAGTCTCATAAGTGCCATTGACGCGGTACGCAATTTTTTCAGACAAAGGCCCATAAACGTCGAATGTTGGCTTTATCAAACCATAGCTTCCGCCTCTGATAGAAACATCCCCACCAAAATCAAACTTTGGTTTTTTGGTAACCATATTAATTATGCCGCCCGGAGCCACGCTTCCATACAAAATAGCCGCGCTTCCTTTTAAAATTTCTACGCTCTCAAGTGAACTCATTTCGGGCATGACAGCAGCGCTTACACGGGCCCCATCTTTATACATATTATCGTCCGACATGCGGTAGCCTCGCGCCGCAAAAGTTTCCTGCACTCCGCCGCGGGTAGAAGAAAGATAAACGCCGTTCACATTTTTAATAACATCGCTCAGTCGCTGCGATTGCTGATTTTTAATCACATTCTGGTTGATAACAGAAATGCTTTGAGGAAGATCCATTGGAGCAACCGGAAGTTTGCCAATGGTTACCGGCTGAAGGTTTTGGCTTCTTCTTCCGTCAACAATTACTTCATTTAATTGCTTTGCATTGCTTTTAATTGTAAATAAGATTTCAGAAGTATGCTCATCTGATACTTGAATTATTTTTTCTACCGATTGAAATCCTGTGTAAGAAGCCGTTACAGTATAAGTTCCGGGTTTAATGTTTTTTAAAATAAAGTTTCCGCTTTCATCTGAAATTGCAGAAAGGGAAGTGTTTTTGACTGAAATAGTAACCCAGGGAACTGGTTGGCCATCGGATGATATTACTTTTCCCATTATTTTTCCATTATACTCATCATTTGCGAAGCAAACCGAAAAGTAAAGAAGAAAGGACGGTATAAATAAAAATACTTTTGAGATTGTTTTAAAAGAAGAAAGAGGCATATTTGAAAATTTTCATTGTTATAAAATAGTAACATCAGTACGGCCAATGTTTTTTAGAGGCAGCGAAACTATTTTCAAAATGAAAAATTGCTTTACGAAATGAGGAACTGCGTTTTCGCAATTGGGAATTGTTGGATAAAGGAAAGAAGTGCAATTGAAAATAAAATAAAAAAAAATGGAACAGCCTTTCACTATTCCATTTGTAAATTTTTATAAAAATCTGGCTTTGCTATTCCAACTTCTCCATCTCCTCATTCACAAATTCCATCAATGTTTTAATGTTTTCGGCAGAAAAATCAAACTTTAATCCGGCAGCTTGATACAATTCGGGCAGCGTTTTCGTGCCGCCCAGGCTTAATGCATTTACATAATTATCCAAAGCCTTTTCCCGGTCTTTTTTGTATTGCATCCACAGGCCAATAGCGCCGAGTTGCGCAATGCCGTACTCAATATAATAAAACGGCACTTCGTACAGATGCAATTGTTTCTGCCACCCGTTTTCTACATACCTTTCAAGGCCGGAATAATCAATAACATTATCAGAAAATTCATGAAATATTTCTACCCATTTCTGTGACCTTTCTTCCAAAGAATGATTTGGATTTTCATAAATCCAATGTTGAAATTTATCTATGACGGCAATCCATGGGAAGATGGTAATTACTCTTTCCAACTGATGCTCTTTTGCTCTTTTTAAATCTTCTTTATTTTCAAAGAATACGTCCCAGTGGTCCATTGAAAAAAGCTCCATCGCCATACTCGCCACTTCTGCAATTTCCATGGGATAATCTTTAAAGGAGCTCAATTCAAGCGAATGAGTTAAAAAAGATTGAATTGCATGGCCGCCTTCATGAACCATCGTAGTTACATCGTGCATGGAACGCGCCGCATTCATAAAAATAAATGGCGCACCAGTTTCAGCAAGAGGCATGTTATAACCGCCGGGAGCTTTGCCTTGCCTGCTTTCTACATCAAGCTGATTCATAGCATTCATCTGCCGAAGGCAATCTCCAAAAAACGGCCGAAGTTTTGTAAAAACTTCGATTGATTTATTCAATAACTCGGCTCCTGTTTCAAAAGGGGTTAAAGGTTCTGTTCCTTCCGGCTCTGCTTCTACATCCCAGGGACGCAACACATCCAGCTTTAATTTTTCTTTTTTCTTTTGATAAATTTTATTTACCAAAGGCACTACATGAAGCTTTACTGATTCGTGGAAGCGAAACGTGTCTTCTTTTGTATAATCAAACCGGCCGAGTTCTTTAAATTTATAATCGCGGTAGTTTTCAAAACCTGCATTCAGTGCTTCCTGGTTTCTTCGGGTAATTAATTCTGTAAAAAGTTTATTCAATTCATCTTTATCCTGCAATCTCCGCTCATTTACTTTTCTGTAAACTTCTTCACGCAATTTTCGGTCGTGACTTTCAAAAAATTTGGAAGCCTGTTGTAATGTGTATGTTTTCCCTTCAACTTCTATCGTCATCCTTCCGGTAATAACACCGTATTGTTGCTGGAGCATAGCCAGTTCTGCATGAATGGGAATATTTTCTTCGCGAAAAAGTTCAATACTTTTTCTGATAGAGCGCAAATAAGTAAAAAACTTTTCCTGGTCTAATTCTTTGGTAAAGGGAGATTCAACGAGTTTTTTATTCAATGCAAAAGCATAAGGTTGAATCTTTGGTTGAATTTCCATACAAAAGAAATTGAAAGATTCTTCCAGCTTTTTATCGGTCGTATCACAGGTCATTTTTATCTGTCGCCAACACGAATCTTCGCTGATCACTGCTTCCAGTTCACTCATATCTTTCAGCCATTTTTCCATTGCCTGTTTTGAATCAATTTTTCTATCCAAAAGATCTTTAAAATATGGCTCAATCGTTTCCCAATCAGAAACAGTCAAATCTTCAGGAAGAAAATGTCTCGGTATTTTTTGTATGTCTGCGGTCATTGTGGATA
>Ga0207667_10000695_pt1 | contig 43623 bp, 40 predicted proteins | sample KBSCornC52_FD_184301 | JGI IMG/M metagenome (GOLD analysis project Ga0207667, IMG submission 184301) | Corn rhizosphere microbial communities from Kellogg Biological Station, Michigan, USA - KBS Corn C5-2 (SPAdes) (version 2) | ecosystem: Host-associated > Plants > Roots > Rhizosphere > Soil ... | reverse complement strand
GCGCGTGCGTTGTCGGTCGTGTCCATCCGCGTCGTCGAGACGATCCCCGGCAAGTCGTGCATGGCGCTCGAATTGCCCAATGCGCGCCGCCAGGTCGTGAAGCTGGTCGAACTGCTTGCGTCGACGACGTACAACGATGCGCCCGGCGTGCTGACCCTCGCACTCGGCAAGGACATCGCGGGCAAGCCGGCGATCACCGATCTCGCGCGCACGCCGCATCTGCTCGTTGCGGGAACGACCGGGTCGGGCAAGTCGGTGGCCGTCAACGCGATGATCCTGTCGCTGCTGTACAAGGCCGAGCCGCGGCAGGTGCGGCTGATCCTGATCGACCCGAAGATGCTCGAGCTCTCGGTGTACGACGCGATTCCGCATCTGCTGGCACCGGTCGTCACCGACATGAAGCTCGCGCCGAACGCGCTCAACTGGTGTGTCGGCGAAATGGAGCGCCGCTACAAGCTCATGTCGACGCTCGGCGTGCGCAATCTCGCCGGCTACAACCAGAAGGTCGCCGACGCGAAGAAGGCGGGCAAGCCGCTCACGCATCCATTCTCGCTCACGCCCGATGCACCCGAGCCGCTCGAGGAGATGCCGCTGATCGTCGTCGTCGTCGACGAGCTCGCCGATCTGATGATGGTGACGGGCAAGAAGATCGAGGAGCTCATTGCGCGCATCGCACAGAAGGCGCGCGCTGCGGGTATCCACCTGATCCTCGCGACGCAGCGGCCGTCGGTCGACGTGATCACCGGGCTCATCAAGGCCAACATTCCATCGCGCATCGCGTTCCAGGTTGCGAGCAAGATCGACTCGCGCACGATCCTCGACCAGATGGGGGCCGAGGCGCTGCTCGGCCAGGGCGACATGCTGTACCTGCCGCCGGGCACGGGTTATCCGCAGCGCGTGCACGGCGCGTTCGTGTCCGACGCGGAAGTGCATCGCGTCGTCGAGCATCTGAAAGCGCAGGGCGAACCGCAATACATCGAGGGCATCCTCGAAGGCGGTACCGTGTCTTCCGACGGTGACGACGCTGCCGGCGTCGACGGGCCCGACGCCGAATCCGATCCGATGTACGACCAGGCGGTCCAGATCGTGCTGAAGACGCGCCGCCCATCGATCTCGCTCGTGCAGCGGCATCTGCGCATCGGCTACAACCGCGCGGCGCGGTTGATCGAGCAGATGGAGCGCGCCGGCCTCGTATCGGCGATGCAGACGAACGGCAACCGCGAGGTGCTGGTTCCCGTGAGCAAGGCCGACGCGTGAAAGCAACGCGGCGAGCTGGCGATGAATGGGGGTGCTCTACGAGGCCGCCGCGCCCGCTCCGGCTTGCCCTCGTGCTGCTTGCTGCGGCACCGCTCGCCTGGGCGGGTCCCGTCGAGGTTTATCGCGAGGGACCGCGTTACTGCCCGCGCGATCGCGCAGTCGACGCAGCACCGATCAGCGAAGCGCAGGCGATCGAGCGCGCACGCGTGCTGCTGCCCGACGGCTATTGCGGTCCGAGCACGTTCGTGAGCGGATGCGACGTCGTCCCCGAGCATGCGCTCGGGTCGTGGCGGATCTATTTTCACCAGTACCGGATGCGCGACGCGCAGCGCGACTGGGGCGGGCTCACGCACACGTACGTCGTCCTCGACGACGTCGGCAATTGCGATGCGAACATCCCCGGCACCGAGCAGGGAGCACCGCGATGAAGCGACGCACAGCGCGCTCAGCGTGGATGCGCTGCACAGGTGCGATCGCGGCCTTCGTCGTCCTGCACGCCACGGCGGCGACGGCGTCGGGGCTGGACGAGCTGCATGCGTTCCTCGAGGGCACACAGAGCGCGCAGGGTGCGTTCAAGCAGGTGGTCGTCAACCGCGACGGCCGCACGACGCAGACGACGGCGGGCACGTTCGCGTTCGCGCGTCCCGGCAAATTCCGCTGGACTTACGACAAGCCGTTCGACCAGCTGATCGTCGGCGACGGCGACAAGGTCTGGGTCTACGACCGCGACCTCAACCAGGTGATCGTGCGCAAGCTCGACGCGGCGCTCGGGGCGACGCCGGCGGCGCTGCTCGCGGGCGACAATGCGCTCGAAAAGAACTTCACGCTGGTCGCCGGTGGCGCCGAGGGCGGCCTCGAATACGTGGACGCCACACCGAAAGCGCCCGACTCGCAGTTCAAGCGCATTCGACTGGGCTTCGCGCAGAACCTGCCGCGCAGGATGCTGCTGACCGACGCCTTCGGGCAGACCACCGAGCTGACCTTCAGCGACCTGCAGCGCAATCCGAAGCTTCCTGCCGGCACCTTCAGCTTCACGCCCCCGAAGGGTGCGGATGTCGTAGGGAAGTAACGCGCAACGCAACATCGCGATCGAGGATCGCGCCCAATTGCCAGCCGATCTGTTCGCAGTGCCCGCTGACGATGCGCCGCTGACACCGCTCGCCGAGCGTCTGCGGCCGAGGTCGATCGCCGACGTGATCGGCCAGCGGCATCTGCTTGCGCCCGGCAAACCGCTCGCGGTCGCGTTCGCGGCCGGCAAGCCGCACTCGATGATCCTGTGGGGTCCGCCCGGTGTGGGCAAGACGACGCTGGCGCGCCTGATGGCCGATGCGTTCAATGCCGATTTCGTCGCGATTTCCGCAGTGCTCGCCGGCGTCAAGGACATTCGCGACGCCGTCGCCCGTGCCGAGCTCGCGCGCGAGCAGTTCGGGCGCAGCACGATCCTGTTCGTCGACGAGGTGCACCGGTTCAACAAGGCGCAGCAGGACGCCTTCCTGCCGTTCGTCGAGCGTGGGCTTCTCACGTTCATAGGCGCCACCACCGAAAACCCGTCGTTCGAGGTGAACAGCGCGCTGCTGTCGCGTGCCGCCGTGTACGTGCTGCATCCGCTGTCGGCGCCGGAGCTCGCGCAATTGCTCGCGCGAGCCGCCACCGCGGCCATGCCTGCCGCCATCGTGGACGACGCAGCGCGCGATGCACTCGTCAACTATGCCGACGGCGACGGGCGGCGGCTCGTGAATCTCGTCGAGCAATTGGCGACCGCGGCAGGCGAAGCGCAAAAGTCGACCATCGACCTCGCATTCGTCGAAGCGACGATCGCGCGCAGCCTGCGCCGCTTCGACAAGGGCGGCGACGCGTTCTACGACCAGATCTCGGCGTTGCACAAGGCGGTGCGCGGCTCCGATCCCGACGCGTCGCTGTACTGGATGTGCCGGATGCTCGACGGCGGCGCCGATCCGCTCTATGTCGGGCGGCGCCTGATTCGCATGGCGAGCGAGGACATCGGCCTCGCGGATCCGCGCGCGCTTTCGCAGGCGATCGACGCTGTCGCATGCTACGAGCGCCTCGGTTCCCCGGAAGGCGAGTTGGCACTCGCGCAATGCGTGCTCTATCTCGCCTGCGCACCGAAAAGCAACGCCATCTATCGTGCATACAACGCGGCGCGCGCGTTCGTCGCGGACGACGGCTCGCGGCCGGTACCGCTGCGTTTGCGCAATGCGCCGACCCGCCTCATGAAGGGCCTTGGCTACGGCAAGGGTTACCGCTACGCACACGACGAAGCGGACGCGTATGCGGCCGGCGAACGCTACCTGCCCGACGACATGCCGGATGTGATGTTCTACGAACCGACGGACCGTGGCGCCGAGGCGCGAATCGCCGAGAGGCTGCAGGCGCTGCGCCGGCGCGATACGGTGGAGGGCGGCAAGCGCGTGCCGCCGGTCACCGGGGAATGAGCGTGCCGCCTTGGGGGGCGGCGCAGCCGCGCAGCGGCAAGCATGCGGCATCACACCACTTGATAGAATCGCTCGATGCTCGACATCAACGCGCTGCGCAACGATCTGGCCGGCGTCGCCGCCGCACTCGACAAGCGGGGCGTCAAGCTCGACACGGCCCGCTTCGAAGCCCTCGAAGCCGAGCGCAAGCGACTGCAGACGCGCACCCAGGACCTGCAGGCAAGGCGCAACGCGCTGTCCAAAGAGGTGGGCGCGGCGAAGGGCCGGCACGAAGACGCAACCGCGTTGCTGCACGACGTCGCCGGCGTCGCCGGCGAGCTCACGAATCTCGAGCGCGAGCTCGACAACGTGCAGGTCAAGCTGCGCACGTTCCTGCTCGAGCTGCCCAACGTCACGGACGCGTCGACGCCGGTCGGACGTTCCGCCGACGACAACGTGGAAGTGCGCCGCGTCGGCACGCCGCGCGTGTTCGACTTTGTGCCGAAGGACCACACCGATCTCGGCGAAGCGCTCGGCCTGCTCGATTTCGCCACCGCCGCCAGGATGTCCGGCGCGCGCTTCACATTCCTGCGCGGCGACCTCGCACGACTGCATCGTGCGCTTGCGCAGCTCATGCTCGACACGCACACGCAGGAGCATGGGTACACGGAGTGCTACACACCGTACATCGTCAATGCCACGGCGCTCGTCGGCACGGCGCAGCTTCCCAAGTTCGGGGCCGACATGTTCGGCGTCGCGGCGGGGGGCGAGTCGGCGGCAGACGAGACGCAGCCTGCGCGCTACCTCATCTCCACGTCGGAGATCACGCTTGCCAATTCGGTGCGCGACGAAATCCTTCCCGCGGAAGCACTTCCGATCAAGCTGACCGCGCATACGCCGTGCTTCCGCTCGGAAGCGGGCAGCTACGGCAAGGACACGCGCGGCATGATCCGCCAGCACCAGTTCGACAAGGTCGAGCTCGTGCAGATCGTGCGGCCCGAAAATTCATACGCCGCGCTCGAGGAGCTCACGCGCGACGCCGAATCGATCCTGCAGAAGCTCGAATTGCCCTATCGCGTGGTTGCGCTTTGCACGGCGGACATCGGTTTTGCGGCCGCGAAGACCTATGACCTCGAGGTGTGGCTTCCCGGTCAGGACGCGTATCGCGAGATCTCGTCGTGCTCGAATTGCGAAGCGTTCCAGGCGCGGCGCATGCAGGCGCGCTTTCGCAACGACAAGGGCAAGCCCGAGCTCGTGCATACGCTGAACGGCTCGGGCCTCGCCGTCGGGCGCACGCTGGTTGCGGTGATGGAGAACCACCAGCGCGAAGACGGCTCGATCGAAGTCCCCGCGGCGCTGCGGCCGTACATGAACGGCGTCGACGTCATTCGCCGCAGCCGCGCAGCGGTCTAGCGCATGTTGCCCGTGTGCCCGAGCGAGTAGCGCCCGGGCTGCGGCCATACGGTGAGACCGTGCGGCTCCTTGCCCACCGCGATCTTCTGCACCGCGCCGCTCGTCGTGTCGACCATGTAGACGACGTTGTCGTAGCGCCCCGATAGCCAGAGCTGCCTGCCGTCGGCGCTGACATTGCCCATGTCGGGGCTGCCGCCGCCGGGAATGGGCCATGTGACGTCGACCTTCTGACTCGCGAAATCGACGACCGACACGCTGCCCTTGCCGTGCGCGGGCCCGTGGATCCTGTTCGAGCCTCGATTGGTGACGTAGAGCTTGCGCCCGTCGCGGCTCGGATAGAGCCCATGCGTGCCCTTGCCGGTCGCGATGAAGCCCACTTCGCGGAACGACGCGCCGTCGATGATGAACACGCCATCGGCCATCATGTCGGCGACGTAGAACAGCTTGCCGTCGGGACTGATGCGGATGTCCTGCGGCATGCCGCCCTTGGACAGCGTCAGGTAGCCGAGCACCTTGCGATCGACGAAGTCGATCTTCGCAAGACCCTTCGCGAATTCGCAGGTGAAGATCGCATACCGGCCGTCGATCGAGAAGTCGGCGTGATTGATGCCGCCGCATTCCGGCACGTCGAGCGACCATTGCAGCGCCATCGTCTTCGGGTCGCGAAAGTCGAGCCGCTTGTGCGCTTCGGCGACGACGATCGCGGATTGCCCGTCCGGCGTGAAATACATGTTGTAGGGATCGTCGACCGCAATCGGCTGTCCCGGCTTGCCGGTCGCAGGATCGATCGGCGTCAGGCTGCCCTTCGTCGTGCCTTCCGCATTGTTCGCGACCCACAGCGTCGACAGATCCCACGACGGGACGACGTGCTGCGGGTTGAGGCCCACCCTGAACCGGTTCACGACCTTGAGCGTCGCGGGGTCGATCACGTAGACGTCGTCCGACTGGACGTTCGGCACGTACACACGGGGCAGCGCGTTGCGCACGGCGGGGCTCAGGTGCGTTGCCGACGTTTCGCTGTACAGGTTGGCCGGATCGACGACGGGCGGCATGCCAGGCAGCGTCGTGACGGCGGATGCGGACGGTGCAGTGGTCGCGCCAGGCTGCGCGACGGCTGGCGACGCGATCATCGTCGCGAGCAGCGGCGCAAGAATCGAAGCAAGGGAAACGCGAAGCTTCACGAAGTCACTTTCCTGAGGAGGAGGATTAAACGAAGGGGCCGCGTCAACGCCGTGTCAGGCGCCGGATCGATTCGACCGAGCGGCGCACGATCGAATCGACGCCGAGGCGACCGAGTTCCGCGGTGGCGCGGCGCGGATCGCCGTAGACGCCGTGCGCCGCGTCGAGGTCATTGCCGGAGGCGAGCTCGCGTGAACGCACGAGCCCGGGATCGACGGCGAGCGACAGCGAAGTATCGGCGAGGCCGGCATGCGTGCCGATTTCGCCCTTCGAGAAGCCGCGCGCGGCGAGCGCGGCGGGATACTCCGTTTCGGTGACGCGATAGTAGTCGGTGAGCGCGTGTGCGCGCGCCGGCGTGTTCGCCCATTCGCGGTCGAGCCGCGCCGCAACCCGCACCTCGCTTTGCTGATAGCCGCCGTGATCGCCGACGAAGACGACATCGCGAAAGCCGTGCGCGCGAAGGCTTCGTGCCGCCGCGTCGAGCACGCTTTCGAATGTCGCGACCGGGATCGAGATCGTGCCGGCGAAGCGCATGTGCGCCGAGGGCGGATCGATGCTGCCCTCGGGCACGTAGGCGATGACCGGCGCGACCAGCGCGTTGCCGAGTGCCGCGGCGATCTTTCCCGACAGCACCTTCACCCGCACGTTGTGCTTGCCGAGGACCATTGCCGGACCGCTTTGCTCGGTGCCGCCGATCGGAATCAGCACCGTGGTCTTGCCGGCGCGAACCTGCGCCTGCACTTCGGTGGTGGTGAGCTCGTCGAGGAAAACGCTCTGCTGCGCATGTGCGATCGCCGACACGAGCGCGAGAACGCATGCGGCAACGATGTGTAGCGGGCGAGCGGCCATCCGGCAATGGTAGGCGATCGGCCGCGATGACCGCATGCGCGCCTTTGCAGGCGGTGCATTCGTTCAGCGCAGCGCGCGGTCTCGCACGCGGACGCCGTTCAGCGCTCTGCGAGGCTTGCGTGCAGGCGCGGCCTGCCCGCGTCCTCGGTGCGCAGCAGGATGTCGTAGTACCCGCGCACGCGCCCGACGAACGCAACCGGCATGCCGCCGCGCGCATAGCCGTTCTTGAGCGTCACGTAGTACTCGGGCTCGGCCAGGAGCGGCAGCACCTTGCGCACATCGCTCCACAGGTCGGGATTGAGCTTCTGCCGCTGCGCCAGCACGCGGGCGTCCTCGAGGTGGCCGATGCCGATGTTGAACGCCGCCAGTGCCAGCCAGGTGCGATCGGGCTCGCCGATGCGCGGCGGCAGTTTGCGCTTGAGATCGGCGAGGTACCGCGCCGCGCCGATCGCCGCGGACTTCGGATCGAGCCGGTCGGCCACGCCGAGCGCGCGCGCCGTGTCCTCGGTCAACTGCATGAGGCCGCGCACCCCGGTCTCGCTCGTCGCTCCTGCGTCCCATTGCGATTCCTGGTACGCGATCGCCGCAAGCAGCCGCCATTCGATGCCGCTTTTCACCTGCGCATCGACAAATGTCTTGCGCCACTCGGGCAGCGCCTTGCGGATGCGGTCCTGGAACACGCTTGCGTCGATGCGCTCCACGGGCGGCGTTTCGGCGAAATAGCGTTCCGTCAATCGCGCGAGCGTGCCGTCCTTCCGCAGCCGGGCGAAGAACGCGTTCAGCGCGTCGCGAAGCTCGGGGTAGCCGGGTGCCACGGCCCAGGCGAATTCGCGCTGCGGCCCGGCCGGGAACGCGACGTCGAAATCCAGGTAGATGTTGCGCGCGACGGTTGCATCGCTCGAGGCGACCACGGCATAGCTGATCGTGCCGTCGGCGACCTGCGCGATCAGGGCATCCGCGGAGGCCACGTCCACCGGCTGCCAGCGTACCTCCGGATGCGCCGTGCGCACGGCAGCGAGCTGGCGGTCCATCCCGGTATGCGCCGGGTAAGCCACGCTCGCCCGGTCGAGATCGTCCCAGCGCCGGGGACGGAAACCATCGACGTTGTAGATCAGGACCGGCTCGACGGCGTGATACCCGCTGCTCCACGCGAGGGCGGGACTCGCTCCGGGGACGTCATTGCCGTTGGCCGACGGAAACAGGCCGCCGGCACCGACTTGCGCCTCGCCGTGGCTGATCTTCGCGAGGAGCGCCGCCGCGCCGTCGGCGTACTCGACGTTGAGCGGCACGCCGCGTTCGCGTGCAAACCGGGTCAGCAGGTCGTGATCGAAGCCGCTGGCCTGGCCGTCGGGGCCGATGAACCAGGTCGCGGGCCCCGGCCGGACGACCACGTTGATGCCCGGCGGGGCGGGCGGCTGCGGCGTCAGCGGCTCGTCGCAGCCGGAGAACGCCAGCAGTGCGACCCCGGCGAGGCCGATGATGCAAGTACGGGCAAACGCTCGATCGCGCATGGTGTTCCATCGCCCCGTTGCCGGGCGCGTGCTCGAAGGTTTGCGGCGATCTTTGCCGCCGTAGACTGGTGCAGCCTTGCCAAGGGCTGCGGAAACTCCATGGTGGTCGCGGGTGCGAAGGCATCCCGGCGACGCGGCCGATTATAACCCTGCCAACATCATGGCCAAGTGACCGCCTGGCCGCGCGTTCAACCGCTCATGGCTGCTTTTTCGACCGCTCGGCCGGTCCGACCCTGGCGCGCCCGGTATAATGGCGACTTCGCGCAAACGGCGCCCCGATCAACGGCGGGTCGCCCCGCATTGCACGGTCGTGAATCTGGTCAGGTCCGGAAGGAAGCAGCCACAGCGATTTACTGCAAGTGCCGGGGGAACGGCTCGCCACCCTTGCTCCTTGTCGACCAGGTCGACCTGATCGTGCACGGTCGACACCGCAGGCTTCGATGAGTTATCAGGTCCTCGCCCGCAAATGGCGGCCGCGTGCGTTCGGCGAGCTCGTCGGGCAGGAGCACGTGGTGACGGCACTGACGAACGCGCTGACGCGCGGACGGCTGCACCACGCCTACCTCCTCACCGGCACCCGCGGCGTCGGCAAGACGACGCTCGCCCGCATCCTGGCGAAGAGCCTCAACTGCGAGCGCGGCGTGTCGGCGACGCCGTGCGGCGAATGTGGCGCATGCCGCGACATCGACGCCGGCCGCTTCGTCGACCTGCTCGAGCTCGACGCGGCGTCGAACACCGGCGTCGAGAACATGCGCGAAATCCTCGACAACGCGCGTTATGCGCCCACCGCGGGCCGCTACAAGGTGTACCTGATCGACGAGGTGCACATGCTGTCGAAGGGCGCGTTCAACTCGATGCTGAAGACGCTCGAGGAGCCCCCCGACCACGTCAAGTTCGTGCTCGCGACGACCGACCCTCAGAAGATCCCGGTCACCGTGCTGTCGCGCTGCCTGCAGTTCAACCTGACCCCGCTGCCGCGCACGCTGATCGCCGATCGGCTCGCGCACATCCTCGGTGCCGAATCGGTCGCGTTCGACGCAACGGCGCTGCCGCTTCTTGCCGCCGCCGCGCAGGGATCGCTGCGCGACGCGCTGTCGCTGCTCGACCAGGCCATCGCTTATGGCGGCGGCGAGGTCCGCGAGCCGGCCGTGCGCGCGATGCTCGGCGTCGTCGACCGGGATTATCTGTACCGGCTGGTCGACGCGCTTCTCGGCAACGACGGCGCGGCGTTGCTTGCCGAAGCCGACCGCCTTGCCGCCGCCGGCCACGCCTTCGCTCCGGCCCTGGACGAACTCGCGCTGCTGTTCCACCGTGTGGCGGTCGTACAGGCCGTTCCCGGGGCGCCGGGCGGGGACGACGGCGAGCGGGTTGCCGATTACGCGGCACGGATGGCGCCCGAGAGCGTGCAGCTTGCCTACCAGATCGCGGTGCAGGGTCGCGCGGATCTTGCGCTCGCTCCGGATGAAGCGACCGGCTTTTCGATGACCCTCCTGCGCCTGCTCGCGTTCGAGCCTCTGCACGACGACGAGGCCACGCGTACGCCGACGCCGAGTGAAGCGGTGCGCGCCACGCCGGCGGACAGGTCGCCCGGCGTCGATCGCAACGTCGTCGATCGCAACGTCGTCGCGATGCGCACGGCCGATGCGCCGGCGAAGGCGAGGGCAGCGGCACCGCCGGCGGACGAACCGGTGAACGGCGTCGCGCCCGCCCGCCATTCCGCCGACACGCCGCGCGTCACGCTGCCCGAATCCAATGCCGACTGGCCCGCGTTCGTTGCGAGGCTGCGGCTGATCGGCATGGCGGCGCAGCTCGCGGCGCAATCCGAGTTGAAGTCGGTGCGCGGCAACGCACTTTCGCTTGCCATTCCGGTCACGCACAAGCACCTTGCCGACAAGGCTTACGCCGACAAGCTCAAGGCCGCGCTGGAAGCCGCGACGGGCCGCAAGCTCCTGCTCGCCTTCGAGATCGGCGAGAGCAGCGACGGCTCGCTTGCCGCCATCGCCCGGCGCGAGCGCGAGCAGGCACGCGCGGAAGGCGAAGCCGCGTTTCGAAGCGAGCCGTTCGTCCGCGACCTCGTCGCACGATTCGACGCGACGGTGCGTGTGGAAACGATCGAGCCGGCGGTGCGTGAGGCGCCGCTCCCATCCTCCACGAGGCAGGAAACGCGATGATGAAGAACCAGTTGGCCGGCCTGATGAAGCAGGCGCAGCAGATGCAGGAAAACATGCAGCGCGCGCAGGAAGAGCTCGCGCGCACCGAAGTCGAAGGCGAGTCGGGCGCGGGGCTCGTGAAAATCGTGATGACGTGCCGCCACGACGTCAAACGCGTGTCGATCGACCCGTCGCTGCTCGGCGAGGACCGTGACATGCTGGAAGACCTCGTTGCGGCCGCGTTCAACGATGCCTTGCGCCGCGCCGAGGCGACCTCGCAGGAAAAGCTCGGCAGCCTGACGGCGGGGATGCCGCTCCCGCCGGGATTCAAGCTCCCGTTCTGACCGATGAACGCACGCGATGCCGGTGCCCGCGTGGCCCGCTCCGAACCGCTTGGCAGCCTCGACGAGCTGTCGCAGGCGTTGCGTTGCCTGCCTGGTGTCGGGCCGCGCGCGGCGCAGCGGATGGCGCTTCACCTGCTGCAGCACGACCGCGATGGTGCCGCGCGGCTCGCGCGCGCGCTCATCGACGCGACACGCACCATCCAGCACTGCGAGCGCTGCAACACGTTCACCGAAGGCGCGCTTTGCGCGCTGTGCCAGTCGGCGAAGCGCGACGCCACCGAGCTATGCGTCGTCGAAACGCCGGCGGATCTGCTGATGATCGAGCAGACACAGGCCTACTCGGGACTCTATTTCGTGCTGATGGGCCGGCTCTCGCCGCTCGACGGCATCGGCCCGGCGGAAATCCGGCTCGAGCGGCTGCTCGAGCGCGCCAGCGATGGCGTGGTGCGCGAAGTGATCCTGGCGACCAATTTCACCAACGAAGGCGAGGCCACCGCGCATTACCTCGGCGAGCTGCTCACGGCGCGCGAGCTTCGCGTCACGCGGCTCGCGCGCGGCGTGCCAGTGGGCGGCGAGCTCGAGTACGTCGATGCAGGCACGCTCGCGCAGGCGCTGCGCGAGCGGCGGACGGTGCCGGCGTAAGAGTTCAGCAAGTGGCAGGGCTGCAAGTCGCCGCAACCTTCGCCGTGACTTGCAGCTCTGACCTCGAAGTCGCTGTTACTTCGTGCCCTGGTACAGCACGCTCGGCAGCCACAGGATGATCTGCGGAAAGACAATGCAAAGCCCGTTGCCGATCGCCTGCAGGCCGATGAACGGCATCGCCGACTTGAAGATCATCGCCATCGTGATCTCCTTTGGCGCGACGCTCTTCAGGTAGAACAGCGAGTAGCCGAACGGCGGACTGAGGAACGCCATCTGCATGTTCACCATGAAGATGACGCCGTACCACAGCGACACGTCGTCGGGCTTGACGCCCGCGATGCCGGCGAGGCCGCCCCACGGCAGCGCGGTCAGGATCGGCAGGAAGATCGGTACGGTGAGCAGCATGATGCCGACCCAGTCGAGGAACATCCCGAGGACGAACAGGATCACCATCATCAGCAGCAGGATGCCGTAGGGCGGCAATCCGGTCGCGAGGATCGACTGCGCGACGAATGTCTGTCCGCCCTTGATGATGAAGAAGCCGACGAACATCGTCGCGCCGAAGAAGATCCACATCACCATCGCCGTCGCCTTCAGCGTCGACATGGCGGCTTCGTACAGAGACACCCAAGTCAGACGCCGGTGCAGCGCGCACACGGCGAGCGCGCCGAACGTGCCGATACCCGCCGCCTCGACAGGGGTCGCGATGCCGACGAAGATGATCCCGAGGACGAGGATGATCAGCAGCACCGGCGTGATCGTGTTGCGCAACAGGCGCAGCTTCTCGCGCATGCCGACACGCTCCTCCACAGGCAGCGCCGGACCGAGCGACGGGTTGATGTAACAGCGGATCGTCACGTACGCGATGTACATGCCGGACAGCAGCAGCCCCGGGAACACCGAGCCGATCAGAAGCTCGCCGAGCGACTGTTGCGCAACGACCGCATACACGATGGCCATCACCGAGGGCGGGATCAGGATGCCGAGCGTGCCGCCGGCAAGCAGCGCACCGCAGGCGAGCTTGGGATCGTACTTGCGCCGCAGCATCGCGGGCAGCGCGATCATTCCCATCGTGACTTCGGTCGCACCCACCACGCCGACCATGGCGGCCAGCAGCGTGCACGCGACGACGGTGGCCGACGCAAGCCCGCCTTTCAACGCGCCCAGCCACTTGTAGATGACGTCGAACAGCTCCTCGATGATGCCGGCCTTCTCGAGCACCGCGGCCATGAAGATGAAGAGCGGCACCGCCGAAAGCTGGTAGTCCGTCATGAACGGGAAGATCCGCGACGGCATCATGTTCAGCACCGCGCTGTTGCCGAACACGTACAGGAAGATCGTCGCGAGGCTGCCCGTGCAGAACGCCATCGGCAGGCCCAGCGCCAGCAGCAGGCCGAGGCCGCCGAACAGCAGCAGCGACAGCCATTCGATCGGGATGTCGATGCCCATGCTTACGCTCCCCTGCGCGCGACGAACAGAATGTCCTTGATCAGCTTCGATACGCCTTGCAGCAGCAGCAACGCAGCGCCGACCGGAATTGCGAGCTTCACGACCCAGTACTGGATGCCCCATTCGGTGAACGAATGCTCGCCGGCGTTGACGGCGTCGGCAGCGAAGCGATAGCCGGTCACGAGCATCGTGATGATGAAGATGAAAAAGAACACCGAGGTGATGATGTCGGCGATCGCCTTGCCGCGCGGCGAGAACTTGGCATAGATCACGTCGACGCGCACGTGCTGGTCCTCGCGGTACGCGTACGCGCCCGAGAGCATGTACTGCATGCCGAACATCAGGAACATGCTCTCGTGCACCCAGTTCGTCGGCGAATTGAAAACGAACCGCGCAACGACTTCGTAGTAGTAGAAGAACACGGCGATCAGCGACCACCACGCGACGAACTCGCCGGCCTTGACGTTGATGGTCTCGATCACATCGGTGACGCGTGAATGGAAGTGCAGCGTCGGGTCTTCTGCGAGCACCGGCTCGGCAACCGCCGCCACACCGGGCGGAATCATCTCCGCCACCGGGCGGTGCGGCGCAGCCGCCTCCTGCTTGCGCACGGCGCGCACCAGCCCGGGTAGTAATACGGCATCGATCAGCAGCAGGATCGCAAGCACGATCGCGCCCCAGCGACCGCGTGAAGACCATTGGTCGGTGACGGCCTGTGCCACGTTGAATTCGGACTGGCGCTGCTTGACGTCGGCCTGCGCGCGTTCGTAGGCCGCGCTCGACTCCGGCGTCGCCTGACCCGCCTCCGGCTTGGCGATCCGCGCGGCGTTTTGTGCCTGCTCGAGGGCAGCAAAAGTTCGTGACGTGTCGTCGCGCACTTCGCGGACCTCGGCATTGCAATAAAGGATGAACAGGAAGACCGGGATGAAGACGATCCCGACGGCGCTGCGCAGGTAGAACCGGTGGATGCCGAGGAAGCCCGCCGTGAGCCAGAACAGGTAGGCGATGAAGAGCGACGGCCGCGCATCGGTCGTCTTCTGCATCTGGCGGCGCACCAGCCAGGTCGCGATCAGCGGAAAGAAGAGCAGCCCGGCCCAGTAGAGCCAGTGCGGCATGACGAACGTCAGTGTGGGCATGGCGTTGGCGCATCCATAGCCCGCGGCGGCCCCGAGGGCCGCCGCGCGCGTTGCCAGTACTGGAAAACCGGTCGCAACCGCGACCGGGTCACGTCTCGAGCTTCAGTCCCTTGTACATGTCGGGCGTCACGTAACCGCAGGTCGGCGATTCCATGACGTCGAGCTGAAGCTTGAAGATGCGCGCCGCATCCTTGTCCTTGTTCGCCCATTTGAACCAGATGGGAACGGCAACGCGCTGGAACTTGGGCAGGTCCTCGGCCGGCAGGCGATTGATCTGCGTGCCCGCCTTCTCGAATTTGCCCCACGCTTCGAGATCGGCCTTCTGGATCGCGCCGTGATGGATGTTCGAGTACACCTGGATCTCATCGTCGAGCCAGACCTTCATCTTCGGCGAAAGCTTGTCGTGCACGTCCTTGCGCACGACGAAGTCCATCAGGTCGACCGGTTGGTAGATCGACTCGAGTCCCGGAGGGCCGGTCCAGATGTACTTTGTGACCTGCTGGAAGCCGAGGTCCCAGTTGACGGCCGGACCCGTGTAATCGGCCGCATCGACCGTGCCCTTCTCCAGTGCCGAGAAAACCTCGCCGCCGGGAAGCAGCGTGGTACGGGCGCCGATCGCCGCGAAGCCCTCGGCGATCATGCCGCCGGGCACCCGCAGCTTCAGGCCCTTGAAGTCCTCCGCGGTACGGATCGGCTTCTTCGAATGGATGATGTTCGGGCCGTGATGAATCCGGTTGACGTAGTACAGGCCCTGCTTGGCGAACACCTCGCGGATCGCCTCGAGGCCGCCCTTGCTGTAATAGAAGATGTCCCACTCGTGCGGGTAGCGCAGGCCCATCAGGTACGACGACATGAACGCCGTCGCCGGGATCTTGCCGACCCAGTACACGGTGAACGAATTCATCGCCTCGAGCACGCCGTTGCGCACGCCGTCCAGCAACTCGAAATCGCCGACGACTTCCTTCGCCGCGAACGGCTTGAACTCGAGCTCGCCGCCCGTTTTCTCCTTGATCGTGCCGCACCAGCTCTTGAACGTCTGCAGGCCGACACCCGCCGGCCAGGACGTCTGGATCTTCCAGACCGTGGTCTCGGCGGCGCGGGCGTTGCGGATGAATGGCGCGCCGACGATCGCGGCGGTTCCCGCGGCCGCCGCACCGACTTTCAGCAAACGGCGCCGGGCGGGCTCGAGCGGGGGCGCAGCGCCCGGCTTCGTGGTCTCTTCCATGGGTTCCTCCTGTTGACTGCGATCGGGTGACTACGATCACGGCCGGTCTTTTGCGCCGGCTTTTGCAGCGTGCTGCGGGACCATGCCGCCGCAAGCCTGCGGCGTCCTGCTTACTGGGCAGGGGCAAAGTATCCGAGAACTGCGAACGCCCGGCAAGTCCCTTTTGTTCCGTTGCCCAGCCGGAATCGGCGGAGTAGGCTCGTCATCGACGAGACGGGCCGGAGCCGTCTCGAAACGAGGAGGTCCCACGATGCTCGTCAGTGAAATCCTGCGGATCAAGGGTCATACGCTTTTCACCACGCCGCCCGAGCGTCCCGTGCTCGAGGCGGTGAGGGTGATGGCCGAGCACGACATCGGATCGCTCGTGGTGATGGACCACGGCCGCGTGGCCGGAATGCTGACGTTTGCCGAGGTCCTGAAGGCGCTTGCCGATCGCGCCGGCTCGCTCGACGATGTCAAGGTGGCCGACATCCACGTGCGCGACCCGCTCACCGCCACGCCCGAGCTTGATGTGATGGAGCTGCGCCGCGTGATGCTCGAGCGGCATGCGCGCTACGTCCCGGTGATGGACGGCACCCTGTTGCAGGGCGTCGTGTCGTTCCACGACGTGGCGAAGGCGGTCCTCGACGAGCAGAGCTTCGAGAACCGCATGTTGAAGAGCTACATCAAGAGCTCGCCCGACGAAGAGGCGACGATCTAGCCGCCCGCATCTCGCGCTCGGCCACTCAGGCCTGCAGCAGGAAGATCGCGGGGCGACGCTCGAAGCGGCGGCCGTCCTCGGCACGCCATTGCGATGCCGTCCTGCATTCGATCGCTTCGGTCGCAAGCGTGAGATCGGCTGCCACGCACACCCGTGTGCGCGGCGCCAGCGCTTGCCCCATTGCGCGGAGGAGCGCGGCGTTGCGGTAGGGCGTTTCGATGAAGAGCTCGGTGCGCTGCCTTCCGCGCGACTGCTGCTCGAGGTTGCGCAGCGCATCCACGCGAGCTTCGGGCTTGACCGGCAGATAGCCGTGGAAGCAGAAGTGCTGCCCGTTCATCCCCGACGCCATGAGTGCCAGCAGGATCGCCGATGGACCCACGAGTGGCACGACGCGCATGCCGTGGTCGTGCGCGGCGGCGACGAGGGCCGCGCCGGGATCGGCTACACCAGGACAACCGGCATCCGAGAGCAGGCCGACATCGTGACCCGCATTCAGCATGGCGAGCGCCTTGCGCACGTCGTCGGCGCCGCGATCGGGTACCAGCGCCACGATGTCGAGTTCGCCGATCGGGCGCGGCACGTCGAGCGACTTCAGGAACGCGCGCGCCGCCTTCGGCGTTTCGACGATCCAGTGCGTCAGCCGGCGCGCGACGGCGATCGTGCGCGCGGGCAATACCGCGTCGGGTGGCACTACGCCGAGCAGATTCGGAACCAGATGGAGCGTTCCGCGTGCGGGCGCCGCGTCGTTCACTCGACAGCGCTTCCGAGGACGTCGAGGCCTTCGATCCGCAGCAGGTCGACGACGGTGATCAGCGGCAGGCCGATCAGCGCCGTCGGATCGTCGCTGCGAATCGCTTCCACGACCGCGATGCCGAGGGTCTCGGCCTTGATCGACGCGGCGCAATCGTAAGGCCGATCGCGGTGCAGGTACTGCTCGATGGCTGCTCGCGTCAACGGGCGAAATTTCGTCGTGACGTCGACAATGCGCACATGCGTTCGACCGCTCGCTGCATTGACGAGCGCAACGCCGGTGTGGAACACGACCGATCGCCCCGATATCAGCGTGAGCTGCCGAACGGCATCGGCATGATCGACAGGCTTGCCGATGGCGACACCGTCGAGATCGGCCACCTGGTCGGAGCCGAGGACGAGCGCGCGTGGGTGGTTCGCCGCAACCGCGCGCGCCTTCGCTTCGGCAAGCCGGCGCGCAGTCGCCGCCGGGGATTCGCCGGGCAGCGCCGTTTCGTCGATTCCGGGCGCTGCGGTCGTGAACGGGAGGCCGAGCCGGGAAAGCAATGCCTCGCGGTAGACCGATGTCGACGCAAGCACGAGAGGCGGCTTATTCTCCATTGTTTTTGCTCGCATTTTTGACACGCTTCAACAGGAGCGGTATGATTCTACGTTTTTCGCCGGACGCTCTCGCGGAAGAATTTCTTCCTCGTAAGCGCCCTGACGAGGGCAGGCGGCGATGGCGTCGCGCGACAAGGCTTCCCCGGCGCGGTTCGATGCATTGCGGCTCGCCCGCGAGCGGGGCGTTCTCGAAGGCAGCGTCGAGGGTCATGCGCTCCCGCGGGTGGCCGACGTTCTTTCCGACGGGCCCGCGTCGATCGCGTGGCGAATCGAGGGCGCTACCGATGCATCGGGCCGCCCTGCGCTTCGCATCGAACTGAAGGGTGCGGTAACGCTCGCCTGCCAGCGCTGCCTCGCCGATTTCGAATATCCGATCGACCAGGCGACCGAGGTGCTTCTCGCGCGCAATGATTCCGAGCTTGCCGCGCTTGATGCCGACAGCAGCCTGGAAGTGGTGCTCGCGACGGGGCAGCTCGGTCCGCTGACGCTCGTCGAAGACGAACTCGTGCTGGCGTTGCCTTTCGCGCCGCGTCATCCCGACGCCGATTGCGACAGCACAATGACAATCAGGAGAACATGATGGCAGTCCAGCAGAACAAGAAATCGCCGGCGAAGCGCGGCATGCACCGCGCGCACGACTTCATCGCGAAGCCGCCGCTCGCGGTGGAGCCGGTCAGCGGTGAAGTGCACCTGCGGCATCACATCAGCCCGAGCGGCTACTACCGCGGCAAGAAGGTCGTGCGGACGAAGGCCGACGAGTAACTCGTCGCGCATGACGGTCACAGTAGCCGTCGACGCGATGGGCGGCGACCACGGGCCGTCCGTCACGGTTCCTGCCGCGCTGGCCTTTCTCGACGCGGCGCCGAATGCGCGCGTCGTTCTCGTCGGCCAGCCGGCGGCATTGGACGCGGCGCTCGCAAAGGCGCGACCGCAGGTGCGCGATCGCATCAGCGTGCGCGCGGCCAGCGAGGTCGTCGACATGAACGAGCCGCCTGCGGACGCGTTACGCAGGAAGAAGGATTCGTCGATGCGCGTGGCGATCAACCTCGTGAAGGAGGGCGGCGCCGACGCATGCGTGTCTGCGGGCAACACCGGGGCGCTGATGGCCATTGCGCGCTTCGTGCTGAAGACGCTGCCCGGCATCGACCGGCCGGCAATCGCTTCGCAACTTCCCACGCGTTCCGGCGACACGCTGGTGCTCGACCTCGGCGCCAATGTGAACTGCACGCCGCAGCAGCTCGTGCAGTTCGCGGCGATGGGCAGCGCGCTCGTCAGCGCGGTCGACGGCATCGAGCGGCCGACCGTGGGCCTTCTCAACATCGGCGAGGAGGACATCAAGGGCAACGACGTCGTCAAGGAAGCGGCCGAATTGCTGAAGGCGTCGTCGCTCAACTTCGTCGGCAACGTCGAGGGTGACGACATCTACAAGGGCACCACCGACGTCGTCGTCTGCGACGGCTTTGTCGGCAACGTCCTGCTGAAGACTTCCGAGGGACTTGCGCAGATGCTCTACGAGTTCCTGAAGGCCGAGTTCACGCGCAACGTATTGACGAAGCTCGCGGCTGCGGTCGTCTATCCGGTGCTGATGTCGTTCAAGAGCCGCATCGACCCGCGGCGCTACAACGGCGCAACGCTCGTCGGACTCAAGGGCGTCGTCGTCAAGAGTCACGGCGGCGCCGACGTGCTCGCATTTCGCACGGCGATCGCACGTGCGCATGCCGAGGTCGAGCATGCGGTCCTCGAGCGGATTGCGCAACGGATCGCGGAGACGCCGGCACTCGCGCCGCGCCCCGGTGATGACGCTTCCAAAGCGCTGCGCGCCCATGCATAGCCGCATCGCCGGCACCGGCCGCTACCTGCCTGCGCGCATCGTCACCAACAACGAGCTCGCGGAGCGAGTCGCGACCAGCGACGAATGGATTCGCACGCGCACCGGAATCCGCCAGCGGCACATCGCCGCGCAAGACGAGCAAACGTCGGACCTCGCGCTCGGCGCTGCACGCGAAGCGCTGGCGGCCGCCTCGCTGTCGAGCGCCGACGTCGACCTCATCATCGTCGCGACGACGACGCCCGACATGGTGTTCCCGTCCACCGCGTGCATCCTGCAGGCGAAGCTCGGCGCACGCGGCGGACCGGCGCTCGACGTGCAGGCCGTGTGCTCGGGCTTCGTCTATGCACTGGCCATTGCCGATCGGATGATCGCCGGCGGCCTCGCGCGCAACGCCCTCGTCGTGGGCGCCGAAATCTATTCGCGCATTCTCGACTGGAACGATCGCGGCACCTGTGTGCTGTTCGGTGACGGTGCCGGAGCCGTCGTTCTCGTGCCATCGGACGAGCCGGGCATCCTGTCATCGCATCTGCACGCCGACGGGCATTACAAGGACATTCTGTGCGTGCCCGGCCAGGTGAACCGCGGTGGCGTCGTCGGTACGCCGTTCGTGCACATGGACGGGCATGCCGTATTCAAGTTCGCCGTGAAGGTGCTGGCCGATGTGGCGGAGGAAGCGCTCGCGGCGAACGGCAAGACGGCGCGCGACATCGACTGGCTGATCCCGCACCAGGCGAACATCCGCATCATGGACGCGACGGCGAAACGGCTTGGCCTCGCGACCGAGCACGTGATTTCGACCGTCGATGCGCACGCCAATACATCGGCCGCGTCGATTCCGCTCGCGCTCGACGTTGCGGTGCGCGACGGGCGCATCCGTCGCGGCGATAACGTGATGCTGCTCGGTGTCGGCGGCGGATTCACGTGGGGCTCGGTGTTCGTGAAATGGCAGATGTGATTCTCTGATGGTTGAAATGACACCCATGACGCGTTCACCATGACCTTTGCGTTCGTATTCCCCGGGCAGGGCTCGCAGCAGATCGGCATGATGGACGGCTTCGCCGACGATTCCATCGTCCGCGCCACGTTTGCCGAAGCCTCCGATGCGCTCGGCGACGATCTGTGGCAGCTCGCGCAGCAAGGGCCGGCCGAAGCGCTCAATCTCACGCGCAACACACAGCCGCTCATGCTCACCGCCGGCGTCGCCGTCTGGCGTGCGTGGCAGGCGGCCGGGGGCCCATCACCCTCGTACCTCGCCGGACACAGCCTCGGCGAATACACGGCGCTCGTCGCGGGCGGCGCCCTTGCGTTTCGCGATGCGGTCCCGCTCGTGCGCTTTCGCGCCGAAGCGATGCAGGATGCCGTGGCACCCGGCGTCGGCGCGATGGCGGCGGTGATCGGTGCCGACGAAGCGACGATCGCCGACGCCTGTCGCGAAGCGGCGCAGGGTGAGGTCGTCGAGCCGGTCAATTTCAACGCACCCGGACAGATCGTGATCGCGGGCGACAAGGCCGCCGTCGAGCGGGCGTTGCGTGCTGCGAAGGCGCGCGGCGCCAAGCGTGCATTGCTGCTTCCCGTGTCTGCACCGTTCCACAGCTCGCTGCTGGCGCCGGCCGCCGAGCGTCTGTCGCTTCGCCTCGCGCAGGTGGACATCGCCGCGCCGGCGATCCCCGTGGTGCATAACTTCGACGTCACCACGCACGCGACGCCGGACGAAATCCGCACCGCGCTCGCACGCCAGGCGGCAAGCCCGGTGCGCTGGACCGGGACGGTGCAGTGGCTCGCCGCGCACGGCGTCGGTGCCGTCGTCGAGTGCGGTCCCGGTAAAGTGCTCGCGGGCCTGACGCGACGCATCGACGATCGGCTCCAGGCGTTCGCGCTGACCGATGGCGCCGCCATCGCCGACGCGCGTGCGGTGCTTGCAGCGTCGCCGTCATGAGCGAACGGGAACTGCAGGGACAGGTGGCGCTTGTCACCGGCGCCACGCGCGGCATCGGCCGGGCGATCGCGGCGGCGCTCGCCGGCGCAGGCGCGCGGGTCATCGGCACCGCGACAACCGACGAAGGTGCGGCGTCGATCACGAGCGGGCTGCACGGCATCGATGCCACCGCCGAGGGCGTACGACTCGACGTGCGCGATGCCGCGGCCATCGATACGCTGGTGAAAGACATCGAGGCGCGCCACGGTGCGATCGAAATCCTGGTCAACAATGCCGGCATCACGCGCGACAATCTGCTCGTGCGGATGAAGGACGACGATTGGGACGCGATCATGGCAACGAACCTGAAGCCCGCGTTCCAGTTGGCAAAGGCGGTGCTGCGCGGCATGATGAAGGCGCGCCGCGGCCGCATCATCCAGATCGGTTCGGTTGTCGGAAGCTCCGGCAATCCAGGTCAGACGAACTATGCGGCCGCCAAGGCGGCACTCGTCGGTTTCAGCAAATCGCTCGCGCTGGAGGTCGGCAGCCGGGACATCACCGTCAATTGCGTTGCGCCCGGATTCATCGACACCGACATGACGCAGTCGATGCCTGAAGCGCAGCGCGCCGCGCTGCTGACGCGCATTCCGCTTGGCCGCCTCGGTGCACCCGACGACGTCGCGAATGCGGTGCTTTTCCTCGCGAGTCGGCGTGCGGCGTATATCACCGGCACGACGCTGCATGTCAACGGCGGGATGCTCATGCCATGACGAACCCGCGTCAGCGCTCACCTCTGGTAAAATCCGCCGGTTTTGGTTCTTGACCCCTCGCAGGGGAGGAGATGCATGGATAACGTCGAACAGCGCGTCAAGAAGATCGTTGCGGAGCAGCTGGGAGTCAACGAGGCGGAGATCAAGAACGAATCGTCGTTCGTCGACGATCTCGGTGCCGATTCGCTCGATACCGTCGAGCTCGTGATGGCCCTCGAAGAGGAATTCGAGACCGAGATTCCCGACGATGATGCCGAGAAGATCACCACGGTACAGCAGGCTATCGATTACGTCGGCGCACACGTGAAGAAATAGCGTTTCGTCCGCGGGGCACGTTCCGGCGCCCAGGGCCGCCGCAATCGCGAGCGCCGGAATGCATCAAACAAAGGCCGTTCGACAAGTGCCCCGCTCTTCGCGCTCCCGCCCGGGCATTCGCGCCGCCCGCCGCGCGGCGGCGCATCGTTGAACCTTGTAACAGCCATGTCACGTCGTGTTGTCGTCACCGGCCTCGGCATCGTTTCGCCGGTCGGGCTCGGTGTCGCGGAAGCCTGGCCGGCCATCGTCGCCGGACGCAGCGGCATCGGGCCCATCACGCGCTTCGATGCGAGTGGGTTCGCATCGCGCATCGCGGGCGAAGTGAAGAATTTCGACGTGTCGCGGTGGCTGTCGGCGAAGGAAGCGCGGCGCTACGACACGTTCATTCACTACGGGCTCGTCGCGACGATGGAAGCGATCCGCGATGCGGGTCTCGAGGATTTCGCCGGCGACAAGGACCGCTGCGGCGTGTGCATCGGCTCGGGCATCGGCGGGCTGCCGATGATCGAGGATACGCAGCGCGCCTACCTGCAGGGCGGACCGCGCAAGATCTCCCCGTTCTTCGTTCCAGGCTCGATCGGCAACATGGTCGCGGGGCTCGCGTCGATCCATTACGGATTCCGCGGGCCGAATCTCGGGACGGTGAGCGCGTGCTCGACGGGCAATCACAGCATCGGCGAGGCCACGCGTCTCATCAAGTATGGCGATGCCGACGTGATGGTGGCCGGCGGGGCGGAGGCGTGCATCTCTCCGCTTGGCGTCGGCGGCTTTGCGTCGGCGCGCGCGCTGTCCACTCGCAACGACGATCCGGCAACCGCGAGCCGGCCCTGGGACGCCGGCCGCGACGGATTCGTTCTCGGCGAGGGTGCGGGCGTCATCGTGCTCGAGGAGTACGAGCACGCGAAGGCGCGGCGCGCGCACGTCTATTGTGAAATCGTCGGCTACGGCATGAGTGCCGATGCACATCACATCACCGCACCGCCCGAGGACGGCGGCGGCGCTGCGCGCAGCATGTTGAATGCGCTGCGCGATGCGGGATTGCAGCCGGCCGATGTCGACTACGTCAATGCGCACGGCACGTCGACGCCGCTTGGCGATATCGCCGAATGCATCGCCGTGAAGCGCGCATTCGGCGAGCACGCGTACCGGCTTGCCGTTTCATCGACGAAGTCGATGACCGGTCATCTGCTTGGTGCCGCCGCGGGAATCGAGGCGGTGTTCACCGCGCTCGCAATCCGCGATCAGGTTGCTCCGCCGACCGCGAATCTTGTCCACGTCGATCCGCAGTGCGATCTCGATTTCGTGCCGCTGCTCGCCCGGCCGATGCCGATACGCGTCGCGATATCCAACTCGTTCGGCTTTGGCGGCACCAACGCGACGATCGCATTTCGCGCGATGCCCGCATGAGATGAACTGTTCGTTCATGCTCGCTGCCTGCTGACGTGGCGCTGATCGTCCAGAAATACGGCGGCACGTCGGTCGGTTCGATCGATCGCATCCGCAGCGTCGCGAAGCGCGTCGCGCGCTTCCATCGCGAAGGTCACCAGCTCGTCGTCGTCGTCTCCGCAATGGCAGGCGAGACGAACCGGCTGATTGCGCTGGCGCGTGAGCTTTCGGCCAACCCCGCTCCACGCGAGGTCGACGTGATCGCTGCCACCGGCGAGCAGGTGACGATCGGCCTCCTGGCCATCGCGCTGCACGACCTGGGTCTGAAGGCCAAGAGCTATACGGGTGCGCAAGTGCGCATCCTGACCGACAATGCGCACGGCAAGGCGCGCATCCTCGGCATCGACGAGGATCGCGTGCGCAACGATCTCGCCGAAGGCACCATCGTCGTCGTCGCAGGCTTCCAGGGGGTCGACACGCACGGCAACGTGACGACGCTGGGGCGGGGCGGCTCCGATACGTCGGGCGTTGCGCTGGCCGCCGCGCTGAAGGCCGACGAGTGCCAGATCTACACGGACGTCGACGGCGTCTACACGACCGATCCGCGCATCGTTCCCGAAGCGAGGCGTCTCGAGAGGATAACGTTCGAGGAAATGCTCGAGCTCGCGAGCCAGGGATCGAAGGTGCTGCAGATCCGCTCGGTCGAATTCGCGGGGAAATACCTCGTGCGCCTGCGTGTGCTGTCATCGTTCGACGATGCCGACAGCGACGCGACCGGAACGCTGATCACTTACGAGGAAGACGAGGACATGGAGCAGGCGATCATTTCGGGCATCGCGTTCAATCGCGACGAGGCGAAGATCTCCGTGATGGGCGTCGAGGATCGTCCCGGCATCGCCTACGCAATCCTCGGACCGATTGCCGCCGCGAACATCGACGTCGACATGATCGTGCAGAACATCGGCGCATCCGGCCACACCGATTTTTCGTTCACCGTCAATCGCAACGAGTACCGGAAGGCGCTCGACGTGCTCGAGGCCGAGCGCGCGAAAGGCCGGTTCGAAGCGCGCGAGATCATCGGAGACAACCGTATCGCGAAGGTGTCGGTCGTCGGCATCGGCATGCGCTCGCACGTCGGCCTCGCATCGAAGATGTTCAAGACGCTGGCGGACGAGGGCATCAACATCCAGATGATATCGACCTCGGAGATCAAGATTGCCGTCGTGATCGACGAGAAATATCTGGAGCTCTCGGTGCGCGTGCTGCACAAGGCATTCGAGCTCGACAAGGGACCCGAGCGGCCCTGAACGTGGTAACGTAGAGCGCGGCGCTGCAACGGCGCCGTTCGAAGCTGCAACACCGGAGACGTGGCCGAGTGGTCGAAGGCACTCCCCTGCTAAGGGAGCATACGGGCCAAAACCTGTATCCAGGGTTCGAATCCCTGCGTCTCCGCCATTTCCAGCCTGTAGGGACCGCACGCAAGGGTGGCTTCAACCGAATGGCGGCGGCGTGAAATAGACAGAAAAAGGGGAGGCAATTGCCTCCCCTTCGTCAATGTCATGCCAAGTCTTATTGTCCGCGATACGGGTCAAATCGATCCCATGGGCGGTCGTAGTAGCCTTCATCGTAGTGACGCTCCGAGTACCGGTCGCGCTCCCCTTCGTACGGACGATCCGAGTACCGTTCACGCTCGCCATAGTATTCGCGGGCCTCACCTCGTCCGTACTGGTCGACGGGTCGAACGGACGAAATTCTGTCGTTCAGGCCTAACGCACCAAGCGATGGATAATTGCCCGGCCGCAACACGACGCAGCGACCCTGAAAATTGGCGTCCGTGCAAACCTGCCAAGGGCCGCCCCGCACCTCGGCCGATGACGCCTTATCGTTGAAGCCGCTGTTCGCGAAGTCATCTATCGGATGGTCGGCGGTCCATTCACGACCGGCAAATCCATCGTCCTGGTACAGCCTGATGTCCGCGGCGGCTTGTCCTGCGAATACCAGTCCCGCGGCAACGAGCAATGCCTTCAAAGTGACGTTCATAAGCAACCTCCATTCGCAGCGGCAGGTTGGCGCTGCGGCAACGAAGATATTGCTGCACGTGAAGCGCGAGTACGACCAGTCGGGCACGGTTTCTCGCGTAAGTCAGCGTCTTACCGTGCGACGCTTGTACATGTCGCAAGCAACAAGCGACTCGGCCAACCCCAGCCTATCGCACGATTGCGGGCGTCCACTTGCGCACCTCAGCGATCGCCTATCCGCAGCGTCGAACGGCGTCCCGACGAGCACGTGGCGCCTGCCGCATTCCAGTTCCAGTCCCCATCCCGGCTGATCGCCGGCACTTTGCCCCGGGCACGCTTGTCGTAGTGACACGCAAATACGAAGGAGCCGTGATTAAGGGGAAGATGCGGCGCCTGAAGCATTCGCCGCACGGGAAGTCCAGAAGCGCTACGGGATCGACATCCCGAGCACCGAATTCCGGCTGCCGGATTGATCTGGAGGCGTTGGACGGCCATGAGTGACTACACCAAGCGGTGGCTTGCAGCGACGTTGCAATTGCTGGTGGCCGCAGGTTTCGGCCTGTGGACCGGTTATACCTCCGCCCTTCCGTTCAACATCACGACCGCGGCAGAGCGGGGCACGTACATCCAGATCGGAAAAGACCTTGCGCAGTTCGTGGCGAAGCCGGCGGGCATCGACCTTGGGGTGCTGCCGAGCGCAGGGTCGATCGAGAACGTCAAGCGGCTGCGCTACGATCCCGGCGTGAAGTTGGCGATCGTGCAGCAGGATGTTTACCAAGCCTTTCTCGACATCGCGCCCATAGATCGTAATGCGGCCGACATCATTCGTCCGCTGCGCGTGATCCTGCCCTTGTACGACGAGGAGATCTACTTCCTCGTGGCCGCCGATTCACCGATGAACTTCGTGCACGAGATCAAAGGGCAGACGATCAACTCGGGCCCGCCCGGCAGCGGCACCTCGTTGTCGGTGTCGACGCTCTACCGTGCAATGTTCGGCGATGAGCCGGCGACATCGAGGCTGTCGAACGAGGATGCGTTGGTCAAGCTGACGACGGACAAGCGCGGGGTGGTGGCGATCGTGGGGGGACAGCCGACTGCGCTGCTCGTCAACATGAAGCCCGAGGTGCGCCAGTATCTGAAGATTCTGCGAGTCGACCCGGACAATCCGGCCACCAAGGCGGCGCTGAAGACGTACTCGCTGTCCAACGTCCGCCAGATCAGTTACCCGAATCTGTTATCGGCCGATCAATTGACGTTCGCGGTGAAGGCGTTGCTGGTCACGTACGATTTCAGCTACGGCAAGCGGCAACGCCCCTCGGCGACGACGCTGGTGAAGTTCGCCAGATCCCTGTGCGACAACCTTCCGGTGTTGCAGGACTCGGGACATTCGAAGTGGCGGGACGTGAAGATCGCTTTCCCCGATCTTGGCGCGGGGTGGCGGTACTACCCGCCGACGACCGCGGAATTGCGCAAGTGCGCCGCACCTCCGCCCAGCGAGCCCACTGCGCCGGTGTCGACGCCCGATTCGTGCACGCCGGAGAAGCGCATCCTCGGGTTGTGCTGACGAGTTCAATTCGCGCCGGCGTGGGCGTTGACTGCCGTAGCCAGGACCGACTGCAGGGCGGCGATGTCCGCTGGTTTGATCAAGTGGTGATCGAAGCCAGCGGCAGCAGTTTCGCTTCGATCACGCTCTTGCCCCCAACCAGAAAGGGCGACGATCCGGATCGTCTGTCCGTGCGGCATGCGCCGTAGGAGGCGAGCGACTTCATAGCCGTCCATCTGCGGCATGCCAAGGTCGAGGAACACGAGATCCGGTGGATTCTTCTCGCATGCCCGCAGTGCAGCAGCGCCGCTGTACACGACTTCGACGTGCGAGCCGAGCATTGTGAGCAGCATGCCGAGCGTATTGGCGGCATCGCGATTATCGTCGACGACCAGGATTTGCAGCCGCCCGGGATGATGCCACTCGTCGGCCTGCGGCGCCGGCAGTTGCGCAGGCGACGCTTGCGCGAGCGGCAATCTGACGACGAATGTGCTTCCCTTCCCGATCCCGCCGCTGGCAGCGCGCACGGTACCGCCATGCATTTCAACCAGAGTTCGCACAAGGGTCAGTCCGATGCCGAGACCGCCCTGTGCATGTCGGTGTCGGGAATCGCCTTGCGAGAACATGTCGAATACACGCGGCAACACCGAGCTCGATATTCCGATGCCGGTGTCGCTTACCTCGACTACAGCGTCGCCGGATTCCGTCCACGCTTTGATCGTGATGCTTCCCCCAGGCTCCGTATACTTTGCCGCATTGTTGAGCAAGTTGGAAAACACTTGCGCGAGTCGCACGGCGTCGGCGTTCAACGTGATCGGCTCACTTGACAAGTGCAGATGCAGCACATGCCCGCTGGCCTCGATTAGCGGTCGGCTCGTCTCGATGGCGGCTTCGATGACACCGTGCAGGCTGCCGGGTGCCAGGCGCAGCTCGATCTTGCCGCGCGTTATGCGCGAAAGCTCGAGCAGGTCGTCTACGAGACGCACCATCTGGCCAACCTGTCGCTCCATCGTCTCGCATAGCTGGCGGACGGCGCTGCTGCCATCGGCTTGCTTGAGAAGATAGATGGCGTTACTGATGGGAGCGAGCGGATTGCGCAGCTCGTGCGCAAGCGTTGCAAGGAACTCGTCTTTGCGCCGATCGGCTTCCACGAGTTCGGCGAGGTGCGCGCGGGTCTCGTACTGTCTGGTGCGCGCCCGCAGTGCCGAACGCACCGTGCTTATCAACGCCGCCACGCCGATCGGTCGCTCGACGAGCGTCACGTTGCCGAGCAGTTCCAAGGCGTGTGCGGACGCAACGGAATCGGCACCGTGTTGGGTGATGAGGAGCAACGGCAGATCGGACCATCGTGGCTGCCGCTCGATGCAGCTCGCCAACTGGTCGAATCCGTCCGACAACGCTTCCTCGGCGATCAGGACGGCGCCTGCACCTTTGACGAGTTGCGCAATCACGTCGGTCAAGGAAACGCAGATGTCGCCGGCGATCCCCGCATGTCGCAGCACCGACTGCGCATACGAGCAGTCCCTGGGCGTCGGCGCCAGGATGAGGACGCGCTGCTCCAGCCGCTGCTGCTGATCCTCGCTCACGTGCGCAGATTCTCGGGCACGCCGGTCAGGACACCACGGAAATTGCGCAGCGGTTCGCCGACCCGCAGCTCGCCCTTTTCCATGACGAGATCGCGGATCGTGCGTTCATGCTCGCCGCCGCGCTTCTTGACGACGGATATGGCCTGGTGCACAGCACCCGCCGCCTCGTAATAGCGCAGCAATATGATTGCATCGGCAAGATAGCTCGCGTCCACGGTCGATGTCATGTTTCCGATCAATCCCCTCTGCGCGCTTACCAGGAGGGAGGCAATGCTCATGTGGCCGAGGAAGGACAGCAGCTCGTGCAGCTGCACGAGAAGGAATCCTTCGTCGGGCATCGCGCTCAGGTACCCGTTCAGGCTGTCGATCACCACGACACTGGTCGGATTGCGAACGACGGTCGTACGAATGCGATGCACGAACTCGCCTGGCGAAAGCTCGGCCGGATCGACCGGCGTGATCTCGAGGCGTCCCGAGTCGAGATGCTTGCCGAGGTCGATGCCGAAACCCTGCATGCGGCTCGTCAGCGTGCCGACACTCTCGTCAAAGATGAACATCGCGGCATGCTCGCCGCGCTCCGCGGCGCTCGCGGCGAACAACGCACTGATCGTTGACTTGCCCGCACCCGGCGCACCGGAAATCAGCGTGCTGGTGCCACGCTCCAGGCCGCCTCCGAGAAGCTGGTCGAGCTCGGCAAGACCCGACCCGAGCCGCTCGCGCGATGAATCGTGCCGATGTTCCGCAGCGATGAGGCGCGGATACACTTCAAGGCCGCCCCGACGAATGGCATAGTCGTGAAAACCTCCGCGAAAGTCGCTGCCGCGGAACTTGGTCACGCTCAGCTGGCGGCGTTGCAGGCCGTATTTCGGCAATGCATGCTGCAACAGCAGGGCCCCATGAGCGATGCTCTGAACCTGCAGATCATGTTGTGCGCTGGTGAGATCGTCAAGCAGAAGCACCGTACATTTGCGGCCCGCGAAAAAGCGCTTCAGCGCGAGTATCTGACGGCGATATCGAAGCGGACTTCCGGCGAGCAGTCGCAGTTCGGAAAGCGAGTCGAACACGACGCGAGCGGGCCGGATGCGTTCGACATCGGTGAGGATTTTTTGCGTCGTCTCGCCAAGTTCCACTTCCGATGGGTGAAACATGGTGTTCTGGGAGGCCGGGGAAAGCGCCTCTTCGGTCGGGATGAGTTCACGTATCAGCACTCCTTCCAGCGACCAGCCGTGCGATGACGCCACCGCCCGGATTTCCTCTTCCGTTTCGGAAAGACTTACATAGAGAACCGGTTCGCCCGTTCGGGCTCCCTCGAGCAGAAATTGAAACCCGAGGGTGGTCTTCCCGGAGCCCGGCATCCCCTCGATGAGGTAAAGCCGATGCGCGGTGAGGCCTCCACCAAGGATGTCGTCGAGGCCGTCGATTCCAACGCGGACGCGGGTCGGTTCCATCACGGGTCTTTCAGCGCGAAACGGATTGGATGTCGGGAGAAGCCGGAACAGCGTTTGGTTCCGGAGCCACTACGCGTCTTTCGCTGTCGATTCCACGAAAATCTAGCATGAATCGGTCCACGCGGATCTCCCTGAAAGGCGGCCGACATCAGCCGAGGAATCCATGTCTATCGAACGGGCGTGCAAAACGCCGGTCGACGCCACGTTTCCAATTACTGCGACACCATAGTGCAATGGTCGAATGCGCTCGAGGCGGGCGCCCAGCGCCGCCAATCCAGACGGTTCACGAAGTCCGCAACAAACGCGCATCGGCTGCGCGCATGGCGTGTGCACGCCAAGCGGTGCCGACAGCGGCGAGTCGACCGGCAGCGCGCGGTTGCCTTCGAGGTTTCAGCGAAACGCCTACGCAACGTCCCGGCGGCTTCCTATTTCATCGGGAAATCGAAAGCCGTTACGATGATCGCGGGGGTGATGGCAATGATCAGCGTGGTGATCGCCGAAGACAACGAATTGCTGGCGAAGTCCATCGGCATGCTGCTCGAGTCCTACGGCTATGAAGTGACCCTTGCCTATGACGGTGTACAGGCATTGACCGAGGCCATCCGCGCGCGGCCCGACGCGGTGGTCCTGGACATCGGATTGCCGGCGATGGACGGCGTTGCGGTCGCGAAGAGCTTGCGTGAGACATTCGGCTACGCGCTACGGTTGATCGCACTTACCGCGCGCACGGACGAAGCGACTCGGCGCGACATCGTCGGCGCGGGCTTCGACGATTTGCTCGTGAAGCCGGCGTCGATCTACCAGATCCTGAACGCGATCCGCCATGGCGGGGGACGCGCGAGGGCGTGACGCGTCGCCGTAGTGGGGTCCGTGCGTTAGCGTTTTCTGCTCAGGCGCCGGTAAGCCGACAGGTGCCGGATCGCCTCCTGCGCGCGTCCGGCGGCCTCGCACAGCAGGGCGAGGTTGTAATGCGCTTCGGCGAGATCGGGATTGCGTTCGAGCGCCGCCTCGTACATCGCACCCGCTTCATCTTCGCGCTCGAGGTCCTCGAGCAGCAACGCGAGATTGAAGTAAAGCGCGTCGTCGGGCGCACAGTGTGCAAGGCACGCGCGGTAGGTCGATTCTGCCTCGGCAAGCTGCCTTCGCTCGTGCTGCAGGCGGCCGAGATTCGTATACGCATCCGCCAGCGCGGGCTCCGCATCGATCGCCTGACGGTACAGTCCGATGGCTTGCTCCGGATGCGATTCCTCGAGCGCCACCGCCCGTTCGAAAAGCGCGCGCGCGGACTGGATGGGCTGGCCTTCGAAATCGAGAAACGCAAGTCGCCCTCGCGGGGCGCCGACGTGGAAGCGCAGCAGGTACTGGCCGTCGTCGGGTCGCCACTGGGCGGTGCCATCGTGCACGGCGACCGCATCGCCCACCGCCTCCACACGCAATCCCGAAAGCGGCACGTCCGCCGGCAATTGGGTGCGCAGGCGGCGCAGCGAGCGCAGGATGCGCGTGGTCGGCAGCTTCGCTTCGACCAGCGCATGCGCGGCGCGCAGCACGACGAGATCCTGGAATGAAAAACGATACTCGCGGCGCGGCCCGCGCAGCGGCGACACGAATCCCGCGTCGATGAGGCCGCGCACGATCGAGCGTGGAAGCCCCAGCAGCCGCCCCACATCCTGCAACGAGTATCGTTCGTTCACGCACTTCGCGCCGGCCGGCAAGCGATGCGCATAGGCTCGCGTCGTTGCCCCGTGCGCCGATTCCATGACCAGCGATGCGCCATTGTAGGGGGGGCCGGCGGAGCCCCGTGGACGCCTTGCGTTGCAGGGTCTAGCCGTAGCGTGCCGTCAATCGACGGCGAGGCACGCCCAGCGGGCGCGTTGCGACCGGGTCGGCCGGACGCGAAATCCGGGTACCCCGCGGCGGGCGGGGCCTTACGTTGCGCTGGAGGCGCCGGTGCCGCTTGCAGCCGGTGCCACCGGCACCTGCGCATGCGTTCGCATCAGGTGCCGCACCTGGCTGCCAACCGATCCGAGGCCGAGCATCGCGAGCATACCGGTCGCGGGCGCATCGACAACGACGTGCCGGCAGCCGCGATCCTCGGCAAAGCGCACGATCGTTTCCGCCGGGTGGCCGATCAGCACGTGGTCCTCGTGTGGCACGCCGGCTTCGTCGAGCTTGCGGATCGCCGGCTGCAGCACCTGCATGCCGGTGTCGCGGTGAAATTCGCGGAGGTCGTTGCGGTTGACGAACTGCGCGACGTGCTTTGGCAGCGGCGGCTGCACGTTCACGAGCAGGACCCGTGCGCCCGGATTGTCCCGGTAGAGGGCGATCGCTTCCCGCGCCGCCCACATCGCATCGGTCGCACTGCAGATCGGGACGACGATGTCGTTCATCGCGGCCTCCATGTCAAAGGGCGACGTGCCCGGCGTGCGAGGACTCGGTGGAATCATCCGGTGCGGACGTGCTTGCGCTCTTGCGCCGCGCGAGGAGCTTGCCCGCGATGACGACGAACAGCGCACCGACGACAGGCGCGAGCAGTTCGAGGAAGTGCACGTGCGTGTCGACGTAGGTCTTGACCGCGGGATCACCGACGGCCATGTCGCCGGCGACGTAGCCGAGAAGCCCCGCGCCGATGACGACGAACGACGGGAAGCGCTCCATCAGCTTCACGAGCATCGCGCTGCCGAACAGGATGAGCGGCATCGTGATGAGCAGGCCGAGAAACAGCATTCCGAGGTGGCCTTGCGCAGCGCCCGCCATGCCGAGCACGTTGTCGAGGCTCATGACGATGTCGGCGATGATGATCGTCTTCACGGCCTCCCAGAAGCTGCTGCTTTCCTTGACGTTGCCGCCCTCGTCCTCGGGCAGGAGCAGCTTGACGCCGATCCACAGCAGCAGCAGGCAGCCGACGATCTGGATGTACGGCAGCGTCATCAGCAGCGCCGCGCAAGACGTGAGCAGCGTCATCAGCACGACGATCCCCGCGGTGCCGACGATGAACGCCTTCTTCTGGTCGCGCGGCGCGAGCGAGCGGCAGGCGAGCGCGATGACGAGCGCGTTGTCGCCGCTCAGCACGACGTTGATCACCGCGATCTTGAACAGCGCGAGCCATGTCACGGGGTCGGTCAGCACTGCCAGCATCGTCGGATACTCCTTGGGGCAACCAGTCGAAGCATCCGAAGTTACGGCGCGCGCCTTACCTGCGCCTGTCGCGGCGGTTACGTCATGCTTTCGCAATCCTTTCGCGCGGCTTTCGCCAGTATTACAGGCACCTTACAACCGCTCGGGGAAGGTCACGGTAAACGTGTTTCCGAGGCCGTCCGCATCCTCGGCAAGGGTGATCTTCGCGTCATGCAGCTTCGCGATCTCCTGCACGATCGCAAGACCGAGACCACTGCCGTCGGCGTGGCTGCCGAGGAGACGATGGAAGCGCTCGAAGATCCGCTCCCGCTCGTCGACCGGAATCACCGGCCCGTCATCGCTGACCGACACGCGCGGTGGATGCGACGCAACGCGCACCGTCACGCGGCCGTCGCTCTGGCTGTAGCGGATCGCGTTGTCGAGCAGGTTGTTCAGCAGCTCGGTGAGGCGCGTCGCATCGCCACGGATCGCCGCGTGCGGCTCGACTCCCTCGAAGCCGAGGTCGACATTCTTCCGGTATGCCTCGGGCACCCATTCCATCGTCACGTCGAATGCAAGCTTCGACAGGTCGAGCGGCGCGAGCTCCAGCCGTTTCAATGTGGTGGGCTCGTTGCGGGCGAGGGACAGCAGTTGCGCTACGAGCCGCGACATGCGCTCGACCGCCGTATAAAGATGCGCGATCGACTGCTTCGCCTGCACAGGGTCGTCTTCGCGCAACGCGAGTTCGACGTGCGCCTTGAGCCCCGCAACCGGTGTGCGCAGCTGGTGCGCGGCGTCGGCGATGAAGCGGCTCTGGTAGCCGAGGATCTCCTCGAGGCGGGCCATCAGATCGTTGATCGCGAGGATCAGCGGGTGCACTTCCTGCGGCACGCCTGAAACGCTCACCGCGCTGAGATCGAGGTGCGAGCGCGATGCGATCGCGCGCTGCAGATGCGACAGCGGGGCGAGGCCGCGCGCAACGCCTGCCCAGAGCACGATGCCGGCAATGACGATCAGCAGCAGCTGCGGCAGGATGACGCCGATCATGATCGCGTTGACGAGTGCATGGCGCTTGACCAGCGTCTCGGCCACCGCGATCGTCGCGCCGCCGGCGCCGGCAAGCTGCACCACGCGAATAGGCGCGCCAGCAAGCGTCGCGTCGTAGAACGCCGGTCCCGCTCCCGCATGCTTCGGCTTCGGAAGGGCGGCGTCGCCCGCGATCGCCGCACCGTCGCGGCCGCGCACTTCGTAGTGGACCTCGTCGTACTGGTCGAGCAGCAGCGTTCGCTCGGCGTCCTTCTCCAGATGGAACGAGACATTCGCGCCGCCGGCCTGCACGTGCAGCGTCAGCTCGCGCGCGATCTCGAGCAGCTCACCGTCGTACACGCGATCCGACAGGTGGCGAGCGACGACATAGCTCCCCACGGCGTCGATGACGAACAGCAGCGTGAGCGGAATCATCAGCCAGCGCAGCAACTGGCTGCGCAGCGTGGTGCTCCGCTCGCGTGCCGCGCTCACTTGACCTTGTCGAGCAGGTACCCCATGCCGCGCACCGTGCGGATCTCGATGCCGAGCGGCTCGAGCTTCCTGCGCACGCGATGCACGTACACCTCGATCGCATTGCTGCCCACGTCGTCGCCGAAGCCGAACAGGTGGTCGATCATCTGCTCCTTGCTGACGACGCGTCCCTGGCGTGCCAGGAACAGCTCGGTCAGCGCAAGCTCGCGCGCCGACATCTCGAGCGGCTGGTCGTCGTAAAAGAGGCGCCGCGCGGCGACGTCGAGCCGCAGCCGTCCATGCACCATGCTCGATCCCGGTGCGCTGTGGCCGCGGCGTATCAAGGCGCGCACGCGCGCCTCGAATTCCGGCAGGTCGAACGGCTTCGTCATGTAATCGTCGGCGCCCGAATCGAGCCCGAGCACGCGGTCTTCCAGCGTGTCGCGCGCAGTGAGCATCAATACCGGCGTCTGCACGCGGCGGTCGCGGAGCCGCCGCAGCACCGCGAGCCCGTCGAGCCTGGGCAGCGCGATGTCGAGCACGACCAGGTCGTACGTCGTCGTTGCGAGTGCGTCGTTGGCCGCCTCGCCGTCGCCGACGAGGTCCACCGCATAGGCCGACTGGTTCAGCGCCCGCGTGAGCGCGGCGGCCAGCACGGCGTCGTCTTCAACGACCAGGATGCGCATGCGCTTGTGTCAGCTTGTCAAGGAGTCGCCGGGCAAAGCGGGCCGATGCGACGGAGCGATGCGGCATTGTCGTCGTTCGCGTACCGGCCGGCCGCTCGCCGCTTGACCAGCGCTGCGCTCTGCTACATTCCCGGTCCGATGGATACCACGCTCCAGCACCGGCCGCTGTCGACACAGGACCTCGAGGCGATCCTCGACGTGACGAAGGCGCTCGCCGCGCCATTCGACCTGATGACGATGCTGGGCGAGGTGGTCGCCGCGGCGAAGCAGGTCCTTCGCGCCGAGCGCGGTTCGGTCTGGCTCTACGACGAGGCGAAGGGCGAGCTCGTGCTCGAGGTGGCAACCGGGATCAAGCCGGTGCGCGTGCCGTGGCAGTCGGGGCTCGTTGGCGCCTGCGCCCGTTCCCGGCGCATCATCAACGTGCCCGACTGCTACGCCGACCCGCGTTTCGATCCGCACGTCGACAAGGCGTCGGGATACCGCACGCGATGCATGCTCACCTTGCCGCTTGTCGATCACAAGGACGTCCTCGTCGGCGTGATGCAGGTGTTGAACAAGGTCGACGGCGTGTTCGACGCCGACGACGAAGCCCTTGCCGGCGCGCTGGCCGCGCAGTGTGCGGTTGCCCTGCAGCGCGTGCGGATGACGGCCGCGCTGATCGAAGGCGAGAAGATGCGCCAGGCGCTGGAAATGGCGCGCGAGGTGCAGATGAGCACGCTGCCCGCGACGATGCCCGCCGTGGCCGGCTACGACGTCTGCGCCACGTTCCGTCCGGCCGATCTGACCGGCGGCGACACGTTCGACGTGTCATTGCTGGAGCAGGGACTGCTGCTCGTGCTGGGCGATGCAACGGGTCACGGCATCGCGCCGGCGCTCTCCGTCACGCAGATGCATGCGATGCTGCGCATCGCGTTTCAAATGGGCGCGAGCCTCGAGACGGCGTTCGTGCACGTGAACAACCGGCTCGCCAGAACGCTTGCCGAGGATCGCTTCATCACGGCGTTCATCGGCCTGCTCGACCCGACGACGCACGAAGTGCGCTTCCACAGTGCCGGCCAGGGACCGATCCTGCGCTACCGCGCCGCGCGGCGCGACGTCGAGCGCTACAAGCCGACGAGCTTCCCGCTCGGCGCGATGCAGCTTGCGTCGTTGCGACCCGAGATCCGCGTCGCCATGGAGCCCGGCGACATCCTCGCACTCGTGTCGGATGGCATCTTCGAGCAGGAGAATCGAAGCGGCGAGGCTTTCGGCGAGGCGCGCGTCACGGCGCTGATCGACGAGCACCGGGACCAGCCGGCGGCCGCCTTGCTTGCCCGGCTCGTCGACGCCGTGCAGGCGTTCGCCGACGGTGCTCCGCAGGCGGACGACATGACGGCGGTGCTTCTGAAGCGCCTTCCGCGCCCGGTCGCCGAAGGCGCCTTCGAGCGCCGGTTCGACGTCATCCCGGCGCTGGTCGCGTTCACCGCCGACGCCTTCGCGCGCCTCGGCATCGACACCCGCCTGCTCGCCCGCGTCGATCTTGCAGTGGAAGAGTTGTTCACGAACATGGTGAAATACGGGCGCGGGAGCGGGGCGCCCGTGGATATCCGCCTGTACCCCGTCGACGGTGGCGTCGAGCTTGCGATGATCGACCACGGCGTCGAGCCATACGACGTCACGCGTACACCGGACGTGGATATCGCGATGCCGATCGAGGAGCGCGATGCAGGAGGGCTGGGGTTGCACCTGATCCGGCGGATGGCGGACAGCTTCGAATACGAATACGACCCGCAGCATCGCGACAGCCGGATCAAGGTCCGGTTCAGCGTGGCGGGGTTGGCCGGTCGCCGGCCGTGAACCGCGCAAGGGGGAACCATGCTGTCGATTGACGAGGGAGCGGGCGGAATTGTCGTTGTCTCGGGGCGGCTCGACGCGGCGGAAGCGGCCGCGGCCCAGGCGTTCCTCGACCGCCGCGACGGAACGGTCACGCTCGATTGCGCCGGACTCGATTACATCTCGAGCGCCGGGCTGGGCGTGCTCTTGAAGACGCAGAAACGCTTGCTGGCGGCCAACGGAAAGCTGCGACTGGCCGGCCTCAAGCCCCACATCATCGATATCTTCACCTACTCGGGGTTCGATCAGCTTTTCGAGATCGAGCCGGCCCGCTAGGCACGCGACCAACCTTTCGGCTGCTCGCGTGTAATTATGGACAATGACGTCGATCAGGCGCTGGTCGAGCGGTACCGCAAAGGAGATCGGGAGGCATTCACCGAACTGATGGTCCGGTACCAGCGGCCGATCTACAACGCCGCGTTCTGGATCCTGCACAGTGCCGACGACGCCCGCGACATAGCGCAGTCGGTTTTCCTGAAGGTGGCCGAGCACCTCGACGAATTCGATTCTCGGCACAAGTTCTTCAGCTGGATCTACCGGATTGCCGTCAATGAATCGCTCAACCTGCTGCGTCGCAATGGTCACGAAGAACCGCTGGACGACGAGATCGAGCTCCCCGGAACGGGAGTCGACCCCGAAACGCAGGCGCGCGATACCGAGCGGTCGCGTTACGTCGAGCGCGCGCTGAGCACGATGTCGACCATGGACCGGACGGTCATCGTGCTGCGCCACTTTTCAGAATGCAGTTACCAGGAGATCGCGCGAATTCTCGATGTGGACGAAAAGACGGTGAAATCGCGTCTCTTCGAAGCACGTCATCGGCTGCGCGACCTCCTGAAAGCCTACCGGCCAGACTGACATGAGCTTCTCCCGCACTGACGAACTGATGCACCTGGTCCTCGACGGCGAGGCCACCCCGGCCGAATCGCGCGAGCTCGAACAGCGTTTATCGACCGACGCCTCGGCACGGACGCGTTTCGACGAGCTGCGCTACCTGTTCGACGGCCTGAGCCAGGTACCGCAGGCGTTCCCGCCGGAGGGCCTGATCGCGTCCGTTTTGGCGAATATTCCGCAAAATCGGCGGCATTTCATCCCGGGCGACCAACTATTCGCGGCGCCGGGTGTACTTGAGGCAAGTTCAAGGAAAGCCCGGGGCAAAGGCCCGGGAAGAAACAAATGGATCGGTCAGATTCTTCAACCATGGGCGTTTTCGAGGGGCAATGAAATGAACGAGCAAAAGCGTGGCCTGGCAAATAGTCGCAAGATCTGGATCGGCGGAGGCATCGCCGTTGCAGCGGCGGTTGTTGCGGTTTCCACCGGGCTGCTTCCCCCGAACGCAGCCGACACGGCCGGGACGATCGTTCCGGCACAACGCTATCAAGCAACGCCCATCTCCGCGACTGACATCAAGTTGGGCGCGCAGGGGGGAGGAGACGCGGGTGGCATTGCAAATGCAACCAGTGGCGTAGCCAACGCCGGAGCCGCCAACGAGGGAAGCGGGAATCTCGGCAGCGGAAATCTCGGCAGCGGAAATCTCGGTAGCGGAAATCTCGGCAGCGGAAATCTGGGCGCCGGCAATCTCGGTGCCGGCAATCTGGGCCACGGCACGCTCGGTGCCGGTAATCTGGGCAGCGAGAACCAGGGCAGCGGGAATCTCGGTGCGGGCAACCTGGGCCACGGCAACCTCGGTGCGGGTAATCTGGGCCATGGCAATCTCGGTGCCGGTAATCTGGGCAGCGAGAACCAGGGCAGCGGGAATCTTGGCGCCGGCAACCTGGGCCACGGCAACCTCGGTGCGGGTAATCTGGGTCATGGCAATCTCGGTGCCGGTAATCTGGCCAGCGAGAACCAGGGCAGCGGGAATCTTGGTGCCGGCAACCTGGGACATGGCAATCTTGGTAGCGGCAATCTCGGTGCCGGCAACCTTGGCCATGGCAACCTCGGGAGCGGCAACCTTGGCGCCGGCAACCTCGGAAGTGGCAACCTTGGTGCTGGCAACCTGGGCCACGGCAATCTCGGAAGTGGCAACCTTGGTGCCGGCAATCTTGGCCATGGCAACCTCGGAAGCGGCAACCTTGGTGCGGGCAATCTGGGAAGCGGCAACCTCGGCAGCGGAACCAACCAAGGCGCTGTGAACGGCGCGCAAGCGAACTAGTCCAGTCCGCAGCAACTGAACAAATAGCCGCCGGCCTTGCGCCGGCGGCTTGCTTTTTATGGTTTACCCCTTATGCTTCGGCAGCCCGCGAGGCCAAGTGAGGGGGGTTGCGTGCACCATCGTATCGGTTTGCTGCTGGCGTTGCTGCTGATCCTGGCTCCATTCGCCAAAGCCGCGGACACGAGTCCGCTCGGCATATCGTCGGTCGCGACGCCGACGATGAATCTTTACTACTACGACTCACTCGGCTACCTGGTGCCGCACGCCGTTCGCACCTTCACGAATTCGCGCGCGTGGCAGCGCCGGATGTTCGGCTGGATGCCCTCGGAGGCCACGACCGTCCTGTTGCAGGACTTTGCCGATTACGGCAATGCAGCGACTTACGCCGTGCCGCGCGGAACGATGGTCTTCGATGTGGGCCCGCTGTCGCACGCGTTCGAGACGTTCCCCGCGGTCGAGCGCATGTTCACGCTGATGAATCACGAGCTGATTCACGTGGTGCAAAGCGATATCGCATCGGACGAGGATCGACGCTGGCGCCGCTTCTTCCTCGGAAAGGTCGGAGTGCGTGCGGACAATCCGGAAACCCTGCTGTATAGCTACCTTACCGTTCCCCGGTTCACTGCGCCTCGTTGGTACTCCGAAGGCACGGCGGTTTTTTTCGAGACCTGGATGGATGGGGGGCTGGGCCGCGCGCAGGGCGGCTACGACGAAATGGTGTTCCGTGCAATGGTGCGCGACGGTGCGCACTTCTACGACCCGCTCGGCCTTGCCTCTCGCGGTTCGCAAATCGACTTTCAGCTCGTCGTCAATGCGTATCTCTATGGCACGCGGTTCGTAACCTGGCTGGCGTACGTCTATTCACCGGAAAAGGTCGTCGAGTGGCTAAGGCGTGACGAGGGAAGCAAGCGCTACTACTCCGACCAGTTCGAGCACGTTTTCGGATTGCCGCTCGATGTGGCCTGGCAGAAGTGGATTGCGTTCGAACACGAATTCCAGAACGCGAATCTCGCGGAGGTACGCAAGTATCCGATCACCGCGCACCGCAATCTCGTCGCGAGTTCGCTCGGATCGGTTTCGCGTACGTTCTACGACGAGAAGAGCGGCATTCTCTACGGCGGCTTCCGCTACCCGGGTACCGTCGAATTCATCGGCGCGCTGGATACGCGGACGGGCGAGGTGCGTGAGCTTGCGGAAATCAAACGCGCGATGCTCTATCGCGTTACGTCCTTTGCTTTCGATCCCGGGACCGGCACCGCGTTTTACACCGATGACAATCGCGGATACCTGTCGTATCGCGACCTGATGTCCGTCGACGTGCATACCGGCGAAAAGCGGATGCTGATCGAAAATGGCCGCATCGGCGAGATCGTAGTCAACCCCACCGACCATTCGCTGATGGGCGTACGGCATGCAAACGGCCTTGCAACCCTCGTCTTCATACCGCCGCCGTACAACGCTTGGTATGACGTGCAAACGTTTCCCTATGGCGTCATCCCGTACGACCTCGATATCTCACCCGACGGACGGCTGCTGTCGGGCTCGGTCGAAGAGGTGAATGGCGACCAGTACCTGCGTGTTTGGGACATGTCGAAGGTGTTGAATCGCGACCTCACGCCATTATCACAGTTCCGATTCGGGCAGGCGGTCCCGGAAAGCTTCGTGTTTTCGAACGACGGCCGCTACCTGTATGGCAGCAGTTACTACACCGGCGTGTCCAACATCTTCCGCTACGAGGTCGCCACCGGTGACGTCGAGGCGATGACGAACGCCGAAAGCGGATTCTTCCGACCCAATCCTCTCGCTGATGGTCGGATGGTCGTGCTGAACTACGGCGCCGACGGCTTCGTTCCGGCAATCATCCAGCCGAAGGTGCTGAAGGACGTCAGCGCGATACGATTCCTCGGTGCGGAAGTCGTCGAAAAGTATCCCGAGATCAAGACGTGGTCCGTCCCGCCGCCGAACACCGTGGACGACGAGAAGATTACAACGTCCAATGGGCCCTACAAGCCGCTCGCACGTCTCACGGTACCCAATGGGTATCCCGTGCTCCAGGGTTACAAGAACGAGCTCGGCATCGGCTATCGGCTGAATCTCGAGGACCCGCTGCAGTTCGCGAGCTTCGGCATTACGGCCGCCTACACGCCGAACAGCAACCTCGGCAAGGACGAGCAAGGGCATGTCGACATCACGGGGCGCTACCTGAACTGGCGCGGCGAGCTCTCATGGAACCGATCCGACTTCTACGATCTGTTTGGGCCCACGAAGCGCAGCCGCAAGGGCTATGCAGCCAAGGTCGGCTACGATCAGTTGCTGGTCTTCGATGAGCCACGCAAGCTTACGCTCTCGTATGACCTTGCGTATTACGACAACATCGATGTGCTGCCGAACGCACAGAACGTCACGACGCCGTTCACCCGGCTGCTCATCGGCCAGCTCGGACTTCACTACACCGACCTGCGTCGATCGCTTGGTGCGGTCGACGACGAGAAGGGTGTTGCGTGGAACGTGATGCTGAAAGTCAATCGAGTGAAGGAGGAAACGCCAACCCAGCTCTGGGCGACGTTCGACTACGGCATTCCGCTGCTGGCGCATTCGTCGGTATGGTTGCGCAGTGCCGCAGGCGTGGGCACCGGCCACCGCGACAATCCGGTCGCTAACTTCTACTTCGGGGCCTTTGGTAACAACTATGTCGACAACGGCGTCGTCAAACGTTACCGCGAGTACGACTCCATGCCCGGGTTCGGCATCGATGAGATCAGCGGTCTCAATTTCGCGCGGCAGATGGTCGAGTGGAATCTTCCGCCGATCGTGTTCGAATCGCTCGGCACGCCGGCGCTTTACCTGAACTCGCTGCGGCCAGCGGTGTTCGCCTCGGCCTTATGGACCGACGTTTCCAACAGCGCGCGACGCAACGACTACCAGAATGTCGGCGCCCAGGCCGACCTTCGGTTCAGCGTGCTTCACTGGTATGACATGACGCTTTCCGTCGGATACGCCGTCGGCTTCCACGGTTCACGCCGAAGCGGTGACGAGTTCATGATCTCGCTCAAGATCCTTTAGCCGCCACAGTCGATGCTAGCCGTCGCGCTGCACGTCGTCATTGGCGTCCTGCCGGTGGTGGGCTTTCTCGCTGCACTGCTTTATCTCGACAGCTACAAGCTTGTCACCCTGCGCTTGGTCATCGCTGTCGTGGCGTCGGGTCTGGTCGCCGCGGGCGTTTGCTATGCCGTCAACGGCTACGTCTTCGGCGTCGCCGGGCTCGATTTCAGACTGTACAGCCGATACGTCGGACCGGTCATCGAGGAGCTGGCGAAGGGCCTCGTCATCGTCGCGATGATTCGCGCACACCGCGTGGGGTTTCTCGTCGACGCCGCAATCCTGGGCTTTGCGGCGGGGACCGGTTTCGCCATCGTCGAGAACGTCTACTACCAATACCTCGTGCCCGACGCCAACGTCGGCACGTGGATCGTGCGCGGGTTCGGCACCGCGATCATGCACGGCGGCTGCACGGCGATCTTCGCGATACTCGGGCTGTCGATGCGCGAGCGCGCGGCACGGCCGTCGCTCGCCGTCTTCATCCCGGGCTTCGTCGTGGCGGTCGTGCTGCACTCGGCGTACAACCATGCGTTCCTGTCGCCGATGCTCTCGACGCTCGGAGTGATTGTCGTGCTGCCGCCGCTGTTGCTCGCGGTTTACCAGCGCGGCGAGCGCACCACGGCGAACTGGCTCGCCTCAGGCTTCGACGCCGACACCGAAATGCTGGCGTCGATCATGTCGGGACACTTCGCTGACTCGCCCGCCGGCGGCTACCTGGCAACGCTCAAGTCGCGCTTCCACGGACCGATCG